>JAABUP010001789.1_pt1 | contig 44024 bp, 42 predicted proteins | sample 5559201 | NCBI WGS metagenome assembly JAABUP01 (sample SAMN10711887, study PRJNA513373) | rock metagenome | isolation source: Antarctica rocks | place: Antarctica
ATACCAAGGTTTCCAACCGGCTGCTGCGGCCGCTGCTCGCCGCCGACACACCACCAGCACCGCTGGAGCTACGTGCCGCGCTGGCCACCATCGACCGACACGTTCACGGCTACATCGACGATGCCCGACTCGGAAACGCCGCCTGAAAACTCAAGATCAACCTCGAACTTTGGAACACAAAGGAGCCCTAGGCGAGCCGCAGAGTAGCCCCGCTGAGAAAGTTCGGTCACAGCCGTTCCCATTCACGGGGGACGCTGCCGGATTCGACGGCTGCTACGACGGCCTCGTGCACCTCCCCCGCGAGGTCGAGCACGGCGGTCGCCGCCACCTGCGTGCCCGTCGATGGCCGGGGGTAGGCGGGGGCGCCGGGCGCGCCGCGGTGCATTGTCTCGAGCCGGGCGGTTGCCGCAGCCAGCGTCAGACTGATCGCGACGGGGCCCTGCTCGATCCCCAGCGTCACCTCCCCCGCTCCCCCGGCACCCGTCGAGAACGCACAGTCACTACGCACCAGGGCGGCATCGGCGCGGTCCTCCCGCCGCCAGCGTCGCCCATGCGCCGTCCAGCCGCGCGGCTCCGCCAGCCGGGCGAGGACCTCCGGGCGGGTGCCCGCCACCCGAGGCGCGTCGTGCTTGCGGGTCAATTCCCGCCATCGCCCGGCCACGTCGAGCTCGTCCAGCACCTCGAGCAGCCAGCCGTCGGCATCGACGACCTCGGGCAGGTCCAGCCAGGGGGCCACGGCGTTGTCCACGGCGGCGACGAAGGCGGTCCAGTCCTCCCAGGCCGGCCACGGCACCCCCGCGCCGGCGGCCTCCGGCTGGCGCGCCAATGACTCGCGCGTCCACAGCGGTGCCCCGTGCGGGCGCTCCAGCACCCGCAGCCGCTCCCCCTTCTGCGCCAGCAGCCAGCTGTCGTCGGGCGTGCGGGCAACGCGCAACTCGGCTGGAACCAGCAGGGCCTCAGCGCGCCCGCTCAGCACCGTGACCCGCTCGTTGGTCGCGTCCGTCAGCACGGCCCGGCCGTTGCGCCGGTCGAGCACCAGCGCGACCTGCGGGTCCGCCGGGTCGCCCAGCAACACCGCGAACCGCTCCCCCGCCTCGTAGCCCGCGGCGGCCTCCGCAGGCTCGAGCGCAGGGGGCGCCCAGCCTGGGAACGGGACACCGTCGTCATGGGCGTACGAGACGGGCAAGTCCCGCTGCGCCGGTGCTGGCATGGCGGCACCGTACGCGCTGACTGGCTGCTTCCGGAGCAGGGCAGGATCGGCGCATGCGCTACTTCGAGGACTTCGTCGCGGGCGAGACCCGCGACCTCGGCTCCACTGTCGTCGACCAGAATGAGATGGTTGCCTTCGCTGAGCGGTTCGACCCCCAACCCTTCCACACCGACCCGGAGGCGGCCCGGCACTCCTCGTTCGGCGGCCTGATCGCCAGCGGCTGGTTCACCGGGGCGCTGTTCATGCGGCTCTACGTCGACAGCATCCTCAAGGACTCGGCGAGCCAGGGCTCCCCCGGGGTCGAGGAGATGCGCTGGCGGCGCCCGGTGCGGGCGGGCGACACCCTGCACGGCTGGACGCACGTCACCGACGTCCGGGGCTCGCAGTCCAACCCGGGCCGCGGCACGATCTTCACCGACTCCGAGCTGAGGAACCAGGATGGCGAGGTCGTGATGACGCTGCGGGCCCGCGGCATGTTCGGGCGCCGTCCGTAGATGGCCCGAGACCAGGCGGGGCCGGGCTCGCTGCTCGTCGGCACCGCGTCGTGGACCGACAAGACGCTGCTCGCCTCGGGTTGGTACCCCGAGGATGCGACGACCGCCGAGCAGCGCCTGGCCTACTACGCCGAGAACTTCTCGCTGGTCGAGGTCGACGCCACCTACTACTCGCTGCCGAGCGAGCGCAACAGCGAACTGTGGACGACCCGCACGCCCGAGGGCTTCACCTTCGACGTCAAGGCCTTCAGCCTGCTCACCCAGCATCCGACGCGGGTCGCGGCGCTGCCCAAGGCGCTCCGCCCCGAGGGCGGCAAGAGCCGCGTGTACGTGCGTGACCTACCGGCGGCCATCGTCGACGAGGTGTGGGACCGCTTCCTCACCGCACTTGCGCCGCTGCACGCCGCGGGCCGGCTGGGGGCGGTGCTGCTGCAGTTCCCCCAGTGGTTCCCGATCGGCGAGCGCAACCGCCAATACCTGCTGGAGTGCGCCGAACGGTGCCGCCCCTACCGGGTGAGCATCGAGTTCCGAAACAAGACGTGGATGGAGCCGGAGTCCAACGCGAAGGAGACGCTGGACTTCCTGCGCTCGTACGCGCTGCCGTACGTATGCGTCGACATGCCACAGGGACACGTCTCGTCGATGCCGCCCGTGGTGGCGGCGACGGCCGACCTGGCGGTGATGCGCTTCCACGGCCACAACGATGAGGGATGGACGAGCAAGGACATCTACCAGCGCTTCGGCTACCTGTACTCCGAGGACGAGCTGCGCACGTGGGCGCCGCGGCTGCGCGAGCTCGCGGGGCAGGCCCGCGAGACGCACGTGCTGCTGAATAACTGCTACCGCAACTACGCGCAGGTCAACGCCCGGCAACTCGCCGATCTGGTGGCCGACCCGGTGGCCGAGTGACGCTCACCCTGCTCGTGCTGCGGCACGCCCATGCCGCCAGCTCTAGGGGCACGCCCGACGCGGAGCGCCCGCTCAGCCGCCGAGGCACGGGTGAGGCCGCGCGCGTCGGGGCCCGCGTCCGGGCCGAGCAGCCGCAGGTAGTGCTGTGCTCGTCCGCGCGCCGCACCCGCCAGACGCTGGCCGCGCTCGAGCTGCCTAGCGCAACGGTGGTCGACATCGACCAACAGATCTACCTCGCCGATGCGGACACCCTGCTGGAGGCCGTCCGCGGCATGGGGGCGCTGGCCGACGAGCCCAGCACGGCGCTGGTGGTCGCCCACAACCCGGGCGCGCACGACCTCGTCGTCGAGCTGACCGGCGGCGCTGGACTCCCCGGCTTCCCCCCGGCCGCGCTCGCCGTCGTCGACCTCGACGTCGACGCCTGGTGGCAGGTGGACGCCGCGGCAGGGAGCCTGCGCAGCCTGGTCCTGCCGGCTAGCTGACCGGTTCCAGCACCACCACGGGGATGACGCGCTCGGTCTTGCGCTCGTAGTCGGCGAACCCCGGGTACTCGCGCTTCTGCTCGGTCCAGATGCGCTCCCGCTCGTCGCCCTCCGCGGTGCGCGCGGTGACCTGCAGAGTCTCGGTGCCAACCTCGACGGACAACCGCGGGTTGGCGACGAGGTTGTGGTACCAGTCGGGATGCTTGTCGGCCCCGGCCGCGGAGGCGAACACGGCCATCGCTGGACCGGCCTGGCGGTACATCATCGGGTTGACCCGCTCCTGCCCGCTGCGGGCACCGGTGGTGTGCAGCAGCAGCATCGGCGCGCCATCGAACTGGCCGCCGACCTTGCCGCCGTTCTCGCGGAACTCCTTGAGGACCTTGGCGTTCCAGTCGTTCACGTCTGTCATGTTCTCCACCCTGGACCGTCCGGCTGCTGGTGAGAAGGGGCGGCTACGGCGCGGGTTCCCCGTCGACAGTGACAGTTGTCTCGTCGCCCCAGAAGCAGACGTGGTCGCGCGCGGCCAGCGCCTCGCCGAGCGGCTCCGGGTAGGACCAGGCGGCGTCGGGCACGACCCGTCCGCTCACCCGCACTCCTTGGTAGGCCGCGACCCCCTTGTAGGGGCAGATCGAGGTGGTCGGGGAGTTCTCGAGCGGAGCGGTGACGTCGGCGCGCGGCACGTACCACCGCGGTGGCAGGCCGGTTTCGAACACCGCCAACGGCCGGTCGGTCTGCGCCACGAGCTCGCCGGCGACGCGTACCTCGACGTGCCGCGAGGACGGGCGGGTGTCGACCCGGTGATAGGGGTCGCGGGCATGCCCGAGCAGCCGCTGGTCCTCCTCGTACCACTCGTCGATCTTGTCGGCGTAGAACGCCACGAGCCCCGCGAGCATTGCAGGCGCCGTAGGCAGCGGGGTCGGGTAGCCCCAGCAGGCGTCGTCGATCACCCGGTCACCCACGGTCAAGGTCCAGTAGGACGCGTCGCCCTTGAACGGGCAGTGCGTGCTGGTGCTGGTGGGCGTCAGAAGGTCCTGCCGGACATCGGCAGCAGGCAGGTACCACTGCGGGAGCAGCCCGGACTCGTGCAGCCGGACGGCTCGCTGGGTGTCGACGACGGTCTCGCCGGCGACAACCGCACGGACGCGGGGCAGCACCGGCTCCAGGTAGAGCACATGCGCCGGCGACGCGGCGTCGATGTCGAAGTTGAACGTGCCGGTACGGCGCCGGCTCAATGGCCCGCTGCCGAGGGTGAGGGACATGCGTCGAGCGTGCCACCCACCGACGAAAAGAACCAGGGCCGTCGACCCGGTGGGTAGCGTCGCGGCGGTGGTAGGAACAGCTCGGTGGTGACGACGGCGGCGCGCGACCGGATGGCAGCCGTCCCGGCGCCCGTCCTCGTGCTCGGCGGCATCGTCTCCGTGCAGGTCGGCGGCGCGCTCGCCAAGAGCCTGTTCGACCAGGTCAGCGCCGCCGGAGTCACTACGCTGCGGCTGGCCGCGGCCGCGGTGGTCATGCTGGTGCTGGTCCGGCGGATCCGGCTGCACCGCGACGAGCTGGCGCTGCTCGGCCTCTACGGGCTGTCCCTCGCGGTGATGAACGGCACCTTCTATCAGGCGCTGTCACGGGTCCCCATCGGCGCGGCGGTGACGGTGGAGTTCCTCGGTCCGCTTGCGGTCGCCGTCGCGGGGAGCCGTCGCCGTCGCGACGCGCTGGCCGTCGTGCTGGCCGCCTCCGGCATCCTGCTGCTGGCGCGCGGCGGCGGCCACCTGGACCCGCTTGGGCTGCTGCTGGCGGCGGTGGCCGGCGCCTGCTGGGGGGCCTACATCGTGATCTCGGCCGAGGTGGGGCGCCGGCACTCGGGCAGCGCCCCGCTGGCCGTGGCGATGACAGTCGGTGCGGTGCTGGTGCTGCCGTTCGGGCTGCCGAGCGCGCTGCACGCCGACGCGCACACCTTGCTGATCGGTGCCGGTGTGGGCGTCTTGTCGAGCGTCATCCCGTACTCACTCGAGCTGCAGGCCCTGCGCCGGCTGCCGGCCAACGTGTTCGGGGTGCTGATGAGCCTGGAGCCAGCTGTTGCCGCCCTGGCCGGGCTGGTCGTGCTGGGCGAGCGGCTGCACGCGCCGCAGTGGGTCGGCATCGGGTGCGTGATCGCGGCGTGCGCCGCCGTGACGGCGACGCGCAGCCCCGACCGGTAGCAGCTACATGCTGGCGATCAGCTTGTCGACGCGGTCGTCCTCGGAGCGGAAGGGATCCTTGCACAGCACGGTGCGCTGGGCCTGGTCGTTGAGCTTGAGGTGCACCCAGTCGACAGTGAAGTCGCGGCGCCGGTCCTGTGCGTGGCGGATGAACTCGCCGCGCAACCTGGCCCGGGTGGTCTGCGGCGGCACGGACTTGGCCGCGAAGACGTCGAGGTCGCGCGAGACGCGCTCGACGGCGCCCGCCCGCTCCAGCCGGTAGTAGAGCCCCCGGTCGCGGTGGATGTCGTGATACTTCAGATCGAGCTCGGCGACCCTCGGGTGCGACAGCGGGATGCCGTGCCGCGCGCGGTACCGGTCGATCAGCACCCACTTCGCCACCCAGTCGATCTCGCGGGCGACGAGGTCGAGGTTGCCGGTCTCGACAGCCTGCAGGGTGCGCCCCCACAGCTCGACGACCCGATGGGCGACGGCATCGCCGCCACGCCGGTCGAGGAAGTCGGCCGCCTTCGCGTGGTACTCCCGCTGGATTTCCAGCCCGCTGGCCTCGCGCCCGTTGGCCAGGCGCACCTTGCGGTGGCCGGTCATGTCGTGGCTGATCTCGCGGATGGCCCGGATCGGGTTCTCCAGCGTGAGGTCACGGAACACCACGCCGGCTTCGATCATCCGCAGTACCAGGTCAGTGGCGCCGACCTTGAGCAGCATTGTCGTCTCGCTCATGTTGGAGTCGCCGACGATGACGTGCAGCCGCCGGTAGTGCTCAGCGTCGGCGTGCGGCTCGTCTCTGGTGTTGATGATGGGGCGCGAGCGGGTGGTCGCCGACGAAACCGACTCCCAGATGTGCTCGGCCCGCTGCGAGACGCAGTAGACCGCGCCACGGGGCGTCTGCAGCACCTTGCCCGCCCCGCAGACCAGCTGCCGGCTGACGAGGAATGGCACCAACACGTCGGCGAGCCGGCCGAACTCCCCGTGCCGACCGACCAGGTAGTTCTCGTGGCAGCCGTAGGAGTTGCCGGCCGAGTCGGTGTTGTTCTTGAACAGGTGGATGTCACCGGCGATGCCCTCCTCGCGCAGCCGCCGCTCGGCCTCGACCAGCAGGCCCTCGAGGATGCGCTCCCCTGCCTTGTCGTGCGTGACGAGCTCCAGCACCGAGTCGCACTCGGGCGTGGCGTACTCCGGGTGGCTGCCGACGTCGAGGTAGAGGCGGGCGCCGTTGCGCAGGAAGACGTTGCTGCTGCGTCCCCACGACACGACCCGGCGGAACAGGTAGCGCGCCACCTCGTCGGGCGACAGGCGGCGCTGGCCGCGGAACACGCAGGTGACGCCGTACTCGTTCTCGAGCCCGAAGATGCGGCGGTCCACTCAGTCCCCGATCGCAACCGGGGCGAGCGCCCAGTCAGCCATGCCCTCAGTCTGTCAGGTGCGGACGCCGGCGGGCGCCGGGAGCGAGGCGGGCTGCACGCTCAGCGTGCGCGTGCCTTCTGGTCCTTCTCGCGAGCCTGCTGGTTCGCCTTCTGGTTGGCGCTGTCGATAGCGCGGGCGAGTTGGGCCTTGTCCATCGTCGAGCGACCCTTGACGTCGAGCTTGCGGGCGAGCTCGAGCAGGTGCTTCTTGGAGGCGTTGCCGTCGACGCCGCCGTAGGTCTCGCGTTGTTGCCCCGGCCCGGTCCGCTCCGCCTGCGGGTCGGAGGGGCCGGCCTGCTCCTTGGGTTCCCAGTGGTCGCCCACCTTCTCGTAGGTGTGCTTCAGGGCGGCGTAGGCGACGCGGTGGGCGTACTGCTCGTCGCCCTCGTGCGCGCGCACGTGCAGGGCGGAGTCGTGGGCTTCGGCAAAGGTCGCCTGCGCATGCGGCTCGCTGCGGGCGACCGGGGCGGGGAGGCCCGCGGGATCGGGCTGCTCACCTGATGTCGGCATGCCCGCAGGGTGCCCGGATGCGGCCGGAGCTACGCCGGGTCGAGCTGGGCGGCGGCACCGGGACGCGGCTCGGGGACGAGCCCGACGTCGACCGCCCCGCGCCTGAGCATCACCAGGGCCTGCTCCAGCGGCACCGGACGTCCGAACAGGTAACCCTGGGCCGCCACGCAGCCGGCCCCCCGCAGCAGGGCTGCCTGCTGCGCGTCCTCGACGCCCTCGGCCAGGCTGACGACGTCGAAGCTGGTGCACATGGCCAGCACCGCGGTGAGCAGCGACGACGCGCGAGGGTCGTGGCCCAGGTCGGTGACGAAACTACGGTCGATCTTGCAGACGTCGAACGGGAACTGGCGCAGGTAGGCCACCGAGGAGTAGCCGATGCCGAAGTCGTCGAGCAGGAGGGCACCGGTCTCCTTGAGCCGGGCGAGCCTGGCCTGCACGCCCGCGGCATCCTCGAGCAGGGCCGTCTCGGTGAGCTCGATGATGAGCTGCGGCCGGTGGCTCGCCGGCGGCAGGCAACGCAGCTGCTCGACCAGGACGTCGTCCTGCAGCTGGCGCGCCGACACGTTGACACCCATCGTCACGGAGCGCCCCGCGTCCTCGCCCAGCAGGCTCGCATCGTGCCAGGCCCGCGCGAGCACCCGCTCGCCGAGCCGGCCGATCAGTCCCGCCTCTTCGGCGGCGTGGATGAACTCGTCGGGCCCGATCAGTCCGCGCTCGGGATGCGCCCAGCGCACCAGGGCCTCGAACCCGTCGATCCGGCCGTTGTCCAGGCTGATGACAGGCTGGTAGTAGACGATGAACTCGTCCCGGTCCAGTGCCAGGCGCAGCTGGTCGACGAGCTCGAGCCGGGCGATGCTCTCGGAGCGCATGGCGTGCTCGAAGACCTCGACCCGTCCCTTGCCGAGCGTCTTCGCGCGGTACATGGCGAGGTCGGCGTTGCCGAGCAGGGTGCTGTCGTCGTCCTCGGCGCGAGCGGCCGCCAGGCCCACGCTGCCCCCGACGACGAGCAGGCGGCCGGCGACGTGGACGGGCTCGAGCAGGGCTGCGAGCACCCGCTCGGCCGCCTCCCGTGCCTGCTCGTCGTCGGCCAGGTCATGCAGCAGGATGGCGAACTCGTCACCACCCAGCCGGGCGACGAGGTCGACCGACCGGACGCTACGGGTGAGGCGCTCGGCGATGATGCCGAGAACCTCATCGCCGACCTCGTGGCCGAGCCTGTCGTTGACCGCCTTGAACCCGTCAAGGTCGCAGAACATCACCGCCACGCCGTGCCGCCGCTCTGCTGCGGCCAGCGACGCGGCCAGGCAGTCGCTGAACTGGCTGCGGTTCGCGAGCCCGGTCAGCGGGTCGCTCGCCGCGAGCGCCAGGTGCTCGGCGGTCAGGCGCAGCCGGACCAGACCCTCCCCTGCAACGCTCGCGAGCGCGTCGAGGGCCTGACGGTCCGCGGCGGTGTAGCCGTTGCCGGGGCGTGGCGCGGCGATCAGCCAACGATCGGGCTCGGCCGGCACCTCGCAGCCAATCTCCCGGCTTCGCGGCGGGCTGCTCGACAGCCGCACCGACGGGCTCCTCAGCATCAGGCGCGCGTGCGCCTGCAGCGCGGCCAGCAGCGTGGCCTCGTCGCCCGCGGTCGAGGACTGTTGCGCCGCGCCGAAAAGTCCCTGCAGGCGCACCCGGTCCTCGCTCGAGCTGCGGGCGGTCCTGGCGGCGGCGAGGATGGTGACGACGGGGACGACGACGAGTGCGCTCACCCACCCCGGCTGTGCCCGCAGGACCACGGCAGACAGATAGCCGATGCTGGCCGTGCCGGCGAAGCAGGTGACCGACAGCAGTACCGCGCCGTCGAGCAGCACCGCGGGCGTCGACGTGCAGCTCTCCAGGCTCACGGACACGGCGGTGATGACCAGGTCGGCGGTGAAGTAGACCGTCGCGGCGACGGCGACGGCCATGAGCTCCATCGGGCGAGTGCGGCCTACGGCCGGGAACAGGTGCAGCACGCCGAGCGCTACCCACCCGTCGACAGCCCCCAGGCTTACGTTGAACACGCGGTGCTCCCAGGGTCGCCGGCCGGTGAGCTGGGTCAGCACGCAGCCGGCGACCCACAGCACCAGAGCCTGCTCCGCCGGCAACAGCACGCCGATCACAACGAGCGCGCCGAACTCCAAGCCGATGCAGACGTCGCCCACCGGCGTGCTGAGCACCAGCGGGACGGCGGCCAACCCGACGATGACCGGGATGATCGCCGCACTCCAGCCGATCGGCGCCCCGGCGTCGAGCCAGCGCCTGCCCTGTGTGCCGACGAGTCCCAGCCCGACGAGGATGACCGCGAGGTCGAACGCGAGGTAGCCCCGCACGACTCGCCGCACCGACACCGAACCTCCCCGCGAGCATCCGGCGAGTCTGCCCGCGCTCTGCCCGAGGTCATCGGCATCTCGGCGCCCGCACCTAACCCGGCAGCCCGACTGGGCACGTCAGCTGAGCAGGCGCTCGAGGTGGGAGTCGGTGATGCGCCGGAACAGCCGGCGCGAGCGGGTGCGATCGAGGACCGCGACCTCGAGCGTGCTCGCCGACAGCCGCCGCTCCGGGGTGCCGTTGGACTGGGTCCCCGCCTCGAGGGCATGCAGCGCCGCCTGCACCGCGACGGACAGCGATGCGCCCGGGTCGTGGTGCTCGCGCAGGTTCGTGCTGATGGTCTCGGCCTGGCCGCCCATCGCGACGAAGTTCGACTCGTCGTACACCGAGCCGTCGTAGGTCAGCCGGTAGACCTGGTCGTCAGCCTGCTGCGCCCCGACCTCGGCGACGACGATCTCGACCTCGTACGGCTTCTGATTCTCGATGAAGATCGAGCCCAGGGTCTGCGCGTAGGCGTTGGCCAGCGCGCGGACCGTGACATCGCGCCTGTCGTAGCTGTAGCCCCGAAGGTCGGCCAGCCGTACGCCGGCGACGCGCAGGTTCTCGAACTCGTTGTACTTGCCGACTGCCGCGAACGCGATCCGGTCGTAGATCTCGCTGACCTTGTGCAGGGCGCGCGAGGGGTTCTCGGCCACGAACGCGATGCCGCCGACGTAGGTGAGGACGACGACGCTGCGCCCGCGGGCGATCCCCTTGCGGGCGTACTCGCTGCGGTCCCGGACGATCTGCTCCGGGCTCGTGTAGAAGGGCGTGGTCATACCGCGCCCCCCGGGTTGGTCATCCGCTCGGCGACGAGCGCCTCGACCACCTCACCGACCTCGCCGTCGGGCAGCCGCCGGTAGCCCTCGTCGGTGACGGTGACGACGACCGGGTAGATCCGGCGGGTCTGGTCAGGACCGCCGGTGGCCGAGTCGTCGTCGGCCGCGTCGTAGAGCGCCCCGACGGCCAGCCGCACGGCGGTCGCCTCGTCGACCGGCTCGCGGTAGAGCTTCTTCAGCGCGCCGCGGGCGAACACCGAGCCCGACCCGACCGAGTGGAACGAGTGCTCCTCGTAACGCCCGCCCGTGACGTCGTAGGAGAAGACCCGGCCAGCCCCCGTCTCGAGGTCGTAGCCGGCGAACAGCGGCACCACGGCCAGGCCCTGCATCGCCATCGCGAGGTTGCCCCGGATCATGGTGGACAGCCGGTTGGCCTTGCCCTCGAGCGAGAGCACCGTGCCCTCGATCTTCTCGTAGTGCTCCAGCTCGACCTGGAACAGGCGCACCATCTCGACGGCCACCCCCGCGGTGCCGGCGATGCCGACGCAGGAGAACTCGTCAGCCGGGAACACCTTCTCGATGTCGCGCTGGGCGATGATGTTGCCCATCGTCGCCCTGCGGTCACCGGCCATCAGCACGCCGGTGCTGTGCACGACGGAGACGATCGTCGTGCCGTGCGGCGCCTCGGGCACCGGCCCGGGCAGCAGGCCCCGCGCGCCCGGTAGCAACTCGGGGCGCACCCCGGCCAGGAACTCGGTGAACGACGAGACGCCGGGGGTCAGATACTCACGCGGCAGCCGGTGAGCGCCGGCGCTGGGGATCACGGGCGCTACTCCCCGCCCTTCTGCACGTAGCCGCGGACGAACTCCTCAGCGTTTTCCTCGAGCACGCCGTCGATCTCGTCGAGCAGGGCATCGACATCGTCACCCAGCTTCTCGTGGCGCTCCTTGACGTCGGCCTGCGCCTCGTCGACGGGCGCTGCCTCGTCGACCTCCTCGGAGCGGCGGCTCGCGCGCTCCTGCCCACCGGTGTCGTTGCTCGCCATAGCCTCTCCCCTGCCGCGCCTTCGCTGCTGCGTCTCGCAGACTGCTTGCGTCCTCGCCTCGAACCCTAGCCGTCTGCTCGGACTCCGAACTGGCCGCTGAGGCCCACATCTGCCGCCAGTACCCGAGCGGCTACCGCAGCCGCCCGCTGTGGACCGCTCTACCGTCCGCCCGACAGGGCGTCGACGAGGTCGCGCGCCTCGGCGCAGCGGTCGAGCAGCTCGCCGACGTGCGCGCGGGTGCCCCGCAGCGGCTCGAGCATCGGCACCCGCTGCAACGTGTCGCGCCCGACATCGAAGATCACCGAGTCCCAGGACGCGGCCGCGATCTGGTCGGGGTACTTCGCCAGGCAGCGTCCGCGGAAGTAGGCGCGGGTGTCGTCCGGTGGCGCGGTCATCGCCGCGGTCACCTCGTCCTCCTGGAGCAGGGTGTCGATGCTGCCGCGTGCCACCAGCCTGTTGTACAGGCCGCGGTCGGGCCGCACGTCGCTGTACTGCAGGTCGACGAGCTGCAGGCGGGGGGCGTCCCAGGCGAGCCCGTCGCGGGCGCGGTAGCCCTCGAGCAGAGCCAGCTTGGCGACCCAGTCCAGCTCGCGCACGCAGCGCATGGGGTCGTCGGCGAGCCGGTCGAGCACCGACTCCCACCGCGCCAGCACGTCGCGGGTCTGCTCGTCGGCGTCGACCCCGTAGCGGTCGTCGATGAACTTGCGGGCCTGGTCGAGGTACTCCCCCTGCAGCTGCAGCGCCGTCATCCGCCGCCCGTCGCGCAGCACGAGCTGGTGGCGCAGGCCGGGGTCGTGGGAGACGGCGCGCAGGGAGGCGACCGGGGACTCCACCGAGAGGTCGGCGCCGAGCCAGCCGGCCTCGATCATCGACAGGACGAGGGAGGTGGTGCCGATCTTGAGGTAGGTGCTGATCTCGCTGAGGTTGGCGTCGCCGATGATCACGTGCAGCCGGCGATACTTCTCCGGGTCGGCGTGCGGCTCGTCGCGAGTGTTGATGATGGGGCGCTTCAACGTCGTCTCGAGCCCGACCTCGACCTCGAAGAAGTCAGCCCGCTGGCTCAGCTGGTAGCCGGCACCCCGCCCGTCGACACCGATCCCCACCCGGCCGGCCCCGCTGACCACCTGGCGGCTGATGAAGAACGGGGTGAGGTGGCGCACGATCTCGGGGAACGGCGTGCTACGCGACATCAGGTAGTTCTCGTGGCAGCCGTACGAGACGCCCTTGTTGTCGGTGTTGTTCTTGTACAGCTGCACGGGCGATGAACCGGGCACCTCGAGCGCCCGCCTGGCCGCCTCGGCCATCACCCGCTCCCCCGCCTTGTCCCACAGCACCGCGTCGCGGGGGTTGGTGACCTCAGGCGAGGAGTACTCGGGGTGGGCGTGGTCGACGTAGAAGCGCGCGCCATTGGTGAGGATGACGTTGGCCAGGCCCAGGTCGTCCTCGTTGGCCGGAGCTCCGGGATCAGTCAGCGGGATGCCGACGGCGTCGAAGCCGCGGGCGTCGCGCTGGGGTGACTCCTCCTCGAAGTCCCAGCGCGTGCGGGCCGGACCGTGTCGCTGCGGGTAGCTGCTGACCACCAGCGACGACGCAGCCATCGGGTTGGCGCCGGGCTGAGCCGGCACGGACACGCCGTACTCCGTCTCGACACCCATGATCCGCCGGACCGTCATGCGTCGAGCCTAGAGCGTGGGCCCCGGGTGCGGCGACGCGACGGGCAGCCGGAGCCATCCCGCTTGCGCGGCCGGCCCCGGCTCGCGCCGTGGGATGAACTGCCCTGCGTCAGAGGTACTGCCCGGTGTTGGCAATCGTGTCGATGGCCTTGCCCGAGTCGCCGCCCTTGCCCCCGGTGACAAGGGTGCGGATGTAGACGATCCGTTCCCCCTTCTTGCCCGAGATCCGCGCCCAGTCGTCGGGGTTGGTGGTGTTGGGCAGGTCCTCGTTCTCCTTGAACTCATCCAGGCACGACGCGAGCAGGTGGGACAGCCGGATACCGCGCTGCCCGGTTTCCAGCACCTGCTTGACCGCCATCTTCTTGGCCCGCGCGACGATGTTCTCGATCATCGCCCCACTGTTGAAGTCCTTGAAGTACAGGACCTCCTTGTCACCGTTGGCGTAGGTCACCTCGAGGAAGCGGTTCTCGTCGGTCTCGGAGTACATCCGCTCGACGACGCGCTGGATCATGCCCTGGCACGTGGCCTCGCGGTTGCCGCCGTGCTCCGCGAGGTCCTCGGCGTGCAGCGGCAGGTCATAGGTCACGTACTTGGCAAAGATGTCACGGGCGCCTTCGGCGTCGGGACGCTCTACTTTGATCTTCACGTCGAGCCGGCCGGGCCGCAGGATGGCCGGGTCGATCATGTCCTCGCGGTTGGAGGCGCCGATGACGACGACGTTCTCGAGCAGCTCGACCCCGTCGATCTCGGCCAGCAGCTGCGGGACGATCGTGTTCTCGACATCGCTGGAGACGCCCGAGCCGCGGGTACGGAAGATCGAGTCCATCTCGTCGAAGAAGACGATGACGGGCATGCCCTCCGAGGCCTTCTCGCGGGCCCGCTGGAACACCAGACGGATCTGCCGCTCGGTCTCGCCCACGTACTTGTTGAGCAGCTCAGGGCCCTTGATGTTGAGGAAGTAGGCCCGCCCGTCTCCCCGCCCGGTCGCTAGCTCAACCTTCTTCGCCAGCGAGTTGGCGACGGCCTTGGCAATGAGCGTCTTGCCGCACCCGGGCGGCCCGTAGAGCAGCACGCCCTTCGGCGGCTTGAGCTTGTGCTCCAGGAACAGGTCCTTGTGCAGGAACGGCAGCTCGACGGCGTCGGTGATCGACTCGATCTGCGTCTGCAACCCGCCGATGTCGTCATAAGAGATGTCGGGCACCTCCTCGAGGACGAGCTCCTCGACCTCGGACTTCGGGATCCGCTCGTACGCCCAGCCGCTGCGCGTCTCGACGAGCAGAGAGTCGCCCGACTTCAGCGGGGAGTCGAGCACTGGCTGCGCCAGCATCACGACGCGCTCCTCGTCGGCATGGGCGGTCACCAGCGCGCGGTCGCCGCCCGCGAGGATCTCCTTGATCTGCACGACCTCGCCCAGCCGCTCGAAGTCGAGCGCCTCGACCACGTTCATGGCCTCGTTGAGCATGACCTCCTGGCCACGGCGCAGCGTCTCGACCGGGACGTTCGGCGACAGCACCACGCGGATCTTGCGGCCCTGGGCGAAGATGTCAACGGTCCCGTCGTCCTTGGCCTCGAGGAACACGCCGTAGCCGTTGGGCGGCTGAGCCAGCCGGTCGACCTCTTCCTTCAGCGTGACGATCTGGTCGCGCGCCTCGCGCAGGGTCGCCACCAGCTTGTCGTTCTGGCTCACGACGCCCGCCAGCCGCGACTGCGCTTCGGCCAACCTGTCCTCGACCACCCGCATGTGGCGGGGCGAGTCGGACAGGCGGCGACGAAGGGTGCTGACCTCGTCCTCGAGAAACGACAGCTCGGTACGAAGCTGCCCTACCTCTTTCTCGTACTGCGCTGCGCGAGACGCCGCGCTGCCGCGGTCGTCCGGACCGGACCGAGGGCTTGGCATGGCCGCCACCTCCCGCTGTCGAGGGCGAAGTCTTACCTTACCGTCGGCACCCGCTTCGGAGCATGAATCCGACACGCCATCGGATGGGTGGCATGGCTCCCAGTGGCATCGCTATCCGGAGGGCCGCCATGTGGGACTCAGCCGGACTGGGTGTCGACCGCCTTGACGTGGTCGGCCGCGTCGGCCGGGTCTCCCGCGTTGACGTGGTCGTCCTGCTCGACCTGCTCAACCGTGGTGACCTTCGACGGCCGGCGGCGGCGCGGCGGGACACTGACGCCTGGCGCCATCCGGCGAGCGGTGACCACGAACCCGGTGTGGCCGATCATCCGGTGGTCCGGCCGTACGGCGAGCCCGTCAACGTGCCAGGTGCGCATCAGCGTCTCCCACGGCTGCGGCTCGGTGAAGCCGCCGTGCGCACGCAGGTCCTCGACGGTGCGGGCGAGCTGCGTTGTGGTGGCCAGGTAGGCACAGATCACCCCGCCGGGCACGAGGGTGTCGGCGACGGCCGGCAGCACCTCCCACGGGGCGAGCATGTCGAGCACGACGCGGTCCACCGGCGCGTCGCCCGGATGCTCGGGCAGGGCGGCGAGGTCGGCGACGCGGCAGGTCCAGGCCGGGTGCGAGCCGCCGAAGAACGCCTCCACGTTTCGCTCGGCGACAGCGGCGAAGTCCTCGCGTCGCTCATACGAGACCAGCCGGCCCTCGTCGCCGACCGCCCGTAGCAGTGAGCACGTGAGGGCACCGCTGCCCGCTCCCGCCTCGATGACCCGGGCGCCGGGAAAGACGTCAGCGGCCGCCACGATCTGCGCGGCGTCCTTGGGGTAGACGACGGTCGCGCCGCGGGGCATCGAGAGCACGAAGTCCTGCAGCAGCGGGCGCAGGGCGACGTACTCGGTACCGCCGGTGCTCGTCACGACCACACCTTCGAGCGAGCCGATGAGGGCATCGTGCTCGATAGCCCCCTTGTGGGTGTGGAACTGCTTGGCCGGCACCAGCAGCACGGTGTGCTTGCGCCCCTTAGGGTCGGTCAGCTGGACGCGGTCGCCGGCAGCGAAGGGGCCGCGCCGCCGGCGTGCGCCGGCCGGCATGGGTGCCGAGTCGGACGGCGGAAGCCGCATGTCCGTCGGCGCGACCGTCTTGGTCACCTGCTGCCCCGGGCCGGCTGCGCCAGTCGGGCCGCCAGGTCGACGGCTGCGAGGACGCCGACCGGCCGGCCCTGCTCCACCACGAGGTACTCCGAGGCGGGCGCGCTCTCGACAGCGGCCATCAGCGCCTCACCGGACAGCTGCGCATCGAGCACGAGTGCCGGCGTGAGGGTGCGGGAGACGTCGCTGATGCTGGTCCACGGGCGCCGCTCGGGCGGGACGGCGTCGGCCGCCGCACCGTTCATCAGCGCGGTCGGCTCGCCGCGGCCGTCGACCACGACCACCGCTCCCGAGCGCGACTCGGCGGCGCGCCGCATCGCCTCGGCCAACGGCAGCGACGCCTCGACCGGAAGCTCCCGCCGTGCCAGGCCCGCGGCCGTCAGGCCCGGGAGCCGGCTGCGGACCTGCGCGCGCTGCAGCGTCTGCCAGGCACCGGCGGCGATGATCCCGGCGGTAGCGAACAGCCAGATCGACCCCGACACGCCGCCGTCGAGCTGCGAAGCGAACACGACGAGCGCGATGGCGACGAGAAAGCCGGCGTAGGCGGCCGCTCGGGTCGCGCGGAGCTGGTCGTGCGTAACCCGCCACACGCCTGCCAGGAGCACCCTGCCTCCATCGAGCGGCAGACCGGGTGCCAGGTTGAACACGCCCAGCGCCAGGTTGAGCGTGAACAGGTCGAGGACCAGCGTGCCGAGCGCACTTTGCGCATTGACCACCTGGTAGACCGCCCATCCGACAGCCCCGAGCAGCAGGTTGACCCCGGGGCCGGCGGCGGCGATGAGCGCCTCCGCGCGCGGGGTCTGCGGCTCGGGGCGGAAGTGGGTGACGCCGGCGAACCCGAACACGGTGATCGACAGGACGTCGAAGCCCAACCGTTGAGCGACGAGGGCGTGCCCCATCTCGTGCAGGATCAGGCTGACCAGGAACGCGGCCGCGGTCACCGCCGCCAGGAGCCACACCTGCCGTTCGGTGAGATCAGGCAGCCGCTCCGCGTCGAGCCGCGAGTACAGCGAGCCGACCAGCACGGCAAAGACCAGGGTGACCGGCGAGGCGTACACCGGCACGCCGCGGAAGACGAGAAGGCGCAGCCCCTGTCCGGGGGTCGCGCGAGGCGGCCGGGCGGGGGGCATGCCTCGATGGTCTCAGACCCAGCGGCCACCGGGCCCGCCGACCTGGGTCGAAGACCGGCCAGCACCGGCGGGCGCAGGTGGCACGGCGCGGAGCACCGCGAAGACGAGCGTGGCCGGGTCGACGCCCGCTGCCGCAGCGACCACCTCGAGGTGAACGAGCGCCCAGCCCGACGCCCGCGACAGCACCTGCAGCATCCACGGGCGGTCGCCGGCGCAGCCGAGTGTCACCCGGGTGGCGCGGGTCAGCGGCGGCCGCACGGCGGCGAGCCGGGCGAGGACGGTCTCGGGCGTGGCTGTCGTGCTGACGAGCACGGCGTGGTCCGGTCCGCCCAGGGCCGGATCGAGCGCCTCGGCTGCCTCTGTCACGGTGCCCGTCGGGCCGGCGCCGGCTCGCAGCGCGGGACCGAGCCCGCTGGCCGGCGCGAGGTCGAGGACGCTTGCGCCGGACCGCACCCCTGCCAGGGCGAGCGCAGTCGCCGCGAGCGGCGCCGACAGGACTGGCATGGGATCCAATCGGCGGCTGGCGTCACGCCGGAAGACGGCGTAAGGACCGTCGCGGTGCCCAAAAACTGTCAGTGACTGAACCTAGGGTCACGCTATGACGACGACGACCCCACCGGTGGCAGGCACGACGCCACGGGCCGAGCCACGAATGTCGCCGGTACCGCTGCTGTCCTGGAGGTAGCCGAGGTTGCTATGCCGGCCGACGCAATTGTCATCGGCTCGCTGTCCCCCTCTCGCGCCGGCGACTTCATGGCCTGCCCGCTGCGTTACCGCTTCCGGGTGGTCGACAAGCTGCCCGAGCCGGCGAGCCCGGCCGCAGTCCGCGGAACCTTGGTGCATGCCGTCCTCGAGCGGCTGTTCGACCTCCCCGCTTTGGAGCGCACCCCGGCCGCCGCGGCGGCACTGCTGAGCCCAGCGTGGGCGGCGCTGCTGTCTGACGAGCCGGAGCTTGCCACGGTGCTCGGAGAGTCCGGTGGCGACGAGGCGGCCTGGTTCGAGTCGGCCACCACGCTGCTCGGTAGCTACTTCTCCCTGGAGGACCCGCAGCGCCTGCAGCCGGCCGCCCGCGAGCTGCTCGTCGAGCACGTGCTCGAGGGCGGGCTTCGGTTGCGTGGCTACATCGACCGACTGGACGAGGCGCTGACCGGTGAGATCCGCGTCGTCGACTACAAGACGGGCCGCGCGCCCGGGGCCGCCTTCGAGCGCTCGGCGCTGTTCCAGCTCAAGTTCTACGCGCTCGTCATCTGGAAGACCCGGGGCAGCGTCCCCCGTGAGCTGCGCCTGCTCTACCTCGGCGACGGCCAGCGGCTCGTCTACCACCCCGACGCCGACGAGCTGACCTCGTTCGAGCGCACGCTGCGCGCGCTGTGGCTGGCGATCGAACGCGCCCACACGACCGGTGACTGGCGCGCCTCCCCCAGCCGGCTGTGTGACTGGTGCTCGCACCAGGCGCTGTGTCCCGCCTTCGGCGGCACGCCCCCACCGCTGCCTCTTCGCCCCGCAGCGCGCATCGAGGAACCCGCGCTCACGATGTGCGAGCCCGAAGGCTGACTGTCATTGGCGCGCGCGTCAAGAGGGAGGTGGTCCGCTGTGGACGCAGGCGCCCCGTCCCCAGCGTCACGCAGGGCGCTTCGCTCAACGCGATGCGCGCCGAGGCTGAGCCGCATGAGCCGAGCCGCACGCCACTCGAACCCATCCGCCCGTCCTGAGGTCCTGCGCCTCGCCGACCCGGCGTCCATCCTCACCTCCGTGCCCTACCTCGTGGGGTTCGACCCGCAGGAGAGCCTGGTCCTGATGGCCCTGCACGGTCCACGCAAGCGCGTCGGCCTCACGCTGCGGGTCGACCTGGGCGACGGCACGTCGCGTGCCGACCGCGTCATAGCGGCCGAGGCCGCGGGACACGTCGTACGCGAGCTGGCCGATGCACAGCCGGCGGCGGCCCTCGCCGTGGTGTACACGAATGAGGGCCCGGCTGGCGGCAATGGCACCCGCGCCGGATCCGGCGCTCACGAGGCGCTCGTCCCTGAGCTCACGGCCCGGCTGAGCGCTGCCGGGGTCGAGCTGGTGAGCGTGCTCCGCGTGTCGGGCGGCCGCTGGTGGGCCGACGACCCGTGTGCCGACATTTCCTGCTGCCCTCCAGGCGGCCAGCCGGTTCCGCAGCCGCGGACTGGAGCGGCGTCGTCGTCCGCGACCCTGGCGGCCGCCACCTTCGTCGCCGACGGGCGAGCCGTGCTGCCCGACCGCGCCGCCCTCGAGCACCTGCTCGACCCGGACCCGCGAGCCGACCACGAAGCAGTTCGCGACGCTCTGCTCGAGGGCGACGATGGTGAGCGCGGGAGCAGGATCGACGCCCGTGTCACGCTGCGCCGGCTTCGCCGGGCGGCACGTGAGGTGACGGCGGGGCGCCAGCTGTCCGACGCCGCCCTGGGCCGGCTCGCGGCCGGCCTGCGCTCGGTCGCTGTACGCGACCAGGTCCTCAGCCTGGTCGTCGACCCCGACGCCGCGGGCATCCGCGAGGTCCTGATCCATCTCGTTCGACGGCTCCCGCCGCCGGACGACGCCCACGCCGCCGCGATGCTGGCGTGGGTCGCGCACGCGGAGGGGTCCGGGGCACTGGCCAACGTCGCGGTCGACCGGGCGCTTGCGGGTGTCCCCGACCACAGCCTGGCGCGACTGGTCGACGCGGCACTGCGCGGCGGTCTGCCGCCGAAACGGCTGCACGAGGTCGCCCACCTGCTGCGTTCCGGCAGGGGCGCAACGCCACACCAGGGAAGGGCTGCAGCATCATGACCGGTGTCCGGCCTGCGAGGTCATTGCCGAACCGGCGCGCCGGCGAGCCCGGCGAGGGCACCCACCGTCACGCCCACGAGCGAGTCGACCACCTCGACACCGGCGCGGCCCGCCATCACCTGCCCAGCAGCAGGCACGCTCGGGACGAAGACAACCGGGCATCCGGCAGCAACTCCCGACTGCACACCCGCCGTGCTGTCCTCGAGCACGACACACCGCTGCGGCGCAACGCCGAGCCGCTGTGCTGCGACGAGGTACGGCTCCGGATGCGGCTTGCCCTGCCCGACCTCGTCTCCGGCGACAGTCACCTCGAAGCGGTGAGTGGTGCCGCTGTCCGACAAGCCACCGAGCACGGCGTCGACCAGGAGCCGGTACGACGACGACACGAGTGCGGTCATGACGCCCGCGCGAGCGAGGTCGTGCAGCAGCTCGGCGGCTCCGGGCATCAGCGGCGGGGCGGTGCCGAGCAGCTCTGCCATCCGTCCGAGCAGCTCACCCGCCACCCGGCGGGGATCGGCCGCAGTCGCCGCCGGCGTGGCGAGCGAGGCCAGCAGCAGCGGGACGGCGGTCTCGAGCCGCTGGCCGATCATCGCCGCCTTGGCCTGCGGGGTGAACACTCCCCCGAGCCGATCGGCGATCTCGTGCTCGGCCACGGTCCAGACCGGCTCGGAGTCGACGAGCAGCCCGTCCATGTCGAACAGCACCGCCCAGCCCGCACCATCCGCGCCTCGGGTGCCGACGGCTTCCTGGTCCTGCCTCACCGGGCAGCGAAGTACTTGGCCTCAGGATGATGCACGATGATCGCGTCCGTCGACTGCTCCGGGTGCAGCTGGAACTCCTCCGAGAGCTCCACCCCGATCCGCTCCGGGTGCAGCAGCTCCACGACCTTCGCGCGGTCCTCCAGGTTGGGGCACGCCGGGTAGCCGAACGAGTAGCGCGAGCCGCGGTAGCCCTGCTTGGTCAGCACCGCGTCGAGGTCGCCCGAGTCGTCGCCGTCGATGCCCAGCTCCTGCCGCACCCGGCGGTGCCAGTACTCGGCCAGAGCCTCCGTCAGCTGCACCGACAGCCCGTGCAGCTCGAGGTAGTCCCGGTAGGCGTTCTTCGCAAACAGCTCGGCAGCGACCTCGCTCACCCGGTTGCCGACCGTCACCACCTGGAAGGCAACGACGTCACGCTCGCCGGTCTCCTCAGCGCGGAAGAAGTCGGCGATGCACAGCCTGCGCTCGCTGCGCTGCCGCGGGAAGGTGAAGCGGGTCCGCTCCGATCCGGTCCCGCGAGCGCCGTCACCGTCGAGCACGATGAGGTCCTCGTCCTTGCTGGCAGCCGGGAAGTAGCCGTAGACGACGGCCGACTCGAGCATCTTCTCGGCCTGCATCCGCTCCAGCCAGGCCCGCAGCCGCGGCTTGCCCTCGGTCTCGACGATCTCCTCGTACGACGGCCCGTTCCTGACCTGCTTGAGCCCCCACTGGCCACGGAACAGGGCCCGCTCGTCGAGCAAGGTGGCGTAGTCCGCAAGACCGATGCCGCGCACGATGCGGTCGCCCCAGAAGGGCGGGTTGGGCACCGAGGCGTCGGTCGCGACGTCGGAGCGGCCGGGCGTTGCCGGCGCCGGCTCGGTCACCCGGGTCCTGGTCCGGCGCTTCGCCGGCTGCAGGGACGAGGCGGGGGCGAGCCCGCGCTTGACGGCCATCACCGCATCCATCAGCCGCAGCCCCTCGAAGGCGTCCCGGGCGTAGCGCACGGTGCCCTCGTAGACCTCCGCGAGGTCCTCCTCGACGTAGCCGCGAGTCAACGCAGCTCCACCCAGCAGGACCGGAAACTTCTGCGCCACGCCTCGCGCGTTGAGCTCCTGCAGGTTCTCCTTCATGACGACCGTGCTCTTGACCAGCAGCCCGCTCATGCCGATCGCGTCGACCTGGTGCTCCTCGGCCGCGTCGATGATGGCTGCCGCGGGCTGCTTGATCCCGAGGTTGACGACGGTGTAGCCGTTGTTCGACAAGATGATGTCGACGAGGTTCTTGCCGATGTCGTGCACGTCGCCCTTGACGGTTGCGAGCACGATGCTGCCCTTGCCCTCGTCACCCTCGCTGCGCTCGATGTGCGGCTCGAGGTGGGCGACGGCGGCCTTCATCACCTCAGCCGACTGAAGCACGAACGGCAGCTGCATCTCGCCGGCTCCGAACAGCTCGCCGACCACCTTCATGCCCGCCAGCAGGGTGTCGTTGATGATCGCCAGCGCGGGCCGCTCGGCGAGGGCTGCGTCAAGGTCGCCCTCGAGGCCAGTGCGCTCGCCGTCGATGATGCGGCGCTCGAGCCGTTCCGACAGCGGCAGCGCCGCCAGCTCCTGGGCGCGGGTGAGCCGGGCGTCTGCGCCGCCGTGGTCGCCGTCGAACAGGTCGAGGAAGGCCGTCAGCGGGTCGTAGCCCTCGCTGCGGCGGTCGTAGACGAGGTCGAGCGCGACCTGGCGCTGGTCGTCGGGGATGCGCGAGACCGGCAGGATCTTCGATGCGTGCACGATCGCCGCGTCGAGCCCGGCCTTCTGCGCCTCGTTGAGGAAGACGCTGTTGAGCACGACGCGCGAGGCGGGCTTGAGCCCGAAGGAGATGTTCGACAGGCCCAGCACGGTCTGAACGTCGGGGTGCCGCGCCTTGAGCTCGCGAATCGCCTCGATCGTTGCGTGGCCGTCGCCGCGCGACTCCTCCTGGCCCGTGCCGAGCGTGAACGTCAGGCAGTCGATGAGGATGTCGCCCTCGCGCAGCCCCCACTGCTCGGTCAGCGTGCCGATCAGCCGCTCCGCGACGGCGACCTTGTGCTCGATCGTTCGAGCCTGCCCCGTCTCGTCGATGCACAGGGCGACGACGGCGGCGCCGTGCTCGCTGACGATCGGCAGCACGCGGGCCCAGCGGGAGCCCGGCCCGTCGCCGTCCTCGAAGTTGACCGAGTTGACGACGACCCGGCCGCCCAGGCACTCAAGACCGGCCTCGATCACTTGCGGCTCGGTGGAGTCCAGCATCACCGGCAGCGTGCTGGCCGTGGCGTAGCGCTGGGCGACCTCGCGCATGTCGACGGTGCCGTCGCGCCCGACGTAGTCGACGCACACGTCGATCAGGTGGGCGCCCTCGCGGGTGGCGTCACGGGCCAGCCCGACGACGTCGTCCCACCGAGCGTCGAGCAGCGCGTCGCGGAAGGCCTTGCTGCCGTTGGTGTTGGTGCGCTCCCCCACCATCAGAACCGAGGCGTCCTGCCGGAACGGCACGCTGGCGTACAGCGAGGCCGCGGCCGGCTCGTCCTGTGGACGCCGATCAGGCAGCCCCCGGCCCGACACGCGCTCCACGACCTGGCGCAGGTGCTCCGGGGTCGTGCCGCAGCAGCCGCCGATCAAGGCCACCCCGTACTCGCGGGTGAAGCTGTCGTGCGCGTCGGCGAGCTCGGCGGGTGTCAGCGGGTAGCTCGCGCCGTTCTGCGTCAGCACGGGCAGCCCAGCGTTGGGCATGCACGACAAGCCCACCCGCGCATGCTGCGACAGGTGGCGCAGGTGCTCGCTCATCTCGTCCGGCCCGGTCGCACAGTTCAGCCCGATCAGGTCGATGCCGAGCGGCTCGAGCGCGGTCAGGGCCGCGCCGATCTCGGTGCCGAGCAGCATCGTTCCCGTGGTCTCGATCGTGACCTGCGCGATCAGCGGGATGCGCACCCCGCCGGCGCGCATCGCCCGGCGGGCACCCACTACGGCGGCCTTGGCCTGCAGCAGGTCCTGCGCCGTCTCGATCAGCACGGCGTGGGCGCCACCGGCGATCAGGCCGCTGACCTCTTGCTCATAGGCGTCGCGCAGGTCGGCGTACGGAGCGTGACCGAGCGTGGGCAGCTTGGTCCCCGGCCCGACACTTCCGAGCACCCAGCGCGGGTGCTCCGGGCTCGACGCCGCGTCGGCCGCCTCACGGGCAATGCGCGCCCCGGCCTCCGCCAGCTCGGTGATCCGGTGCTGGATGCCGTACTCCGCGAGGTTGGGCAGATTGGCCCCGAAGGTGTTGGTCTCGACGAAGTCGCACCCCACGGCCAGGTACTCGTCGTGGATGGAGCGGATGACGTCGGGGCGCGTGACGTTGAGGACCTCGTTGCACCCCTCGTGGCCCTCGAAGTCATCCAGGCTCGGGTCGGCGGCTTGGATCATCGTGCCCATGGCGCCGTCGGCCACCAGGACACGCTCAGACAGTGCGGTCAGGAGCTCGGGGGGCATGCTGCAGAGGGTAGTCGGCCCAGCGCGCAACCCCCGTGCATTACCGCACGCTCAGCCCACCCGCAGGGCCTCCTCGAGCAGCCCGAGCGGCGGTGCACCCAGCCCGAGCAGTGCCTGGTGCAGTCGCAGGTGCGAGTAGCCGGTCCCCCACTGCTCGCGTGCCCGGTCGCGGATCCGCTGGATCACCAGCTTTCCCCAGGTATAGCGCCCATAGGTGGGGTCGAACGTGGCGCGGACCGCCTCCGCGTGCGCCGCCGGCCCGCGCTGGAAGGCGTCGGTCTCGAAGCGCCGGGCGCCCTCCTCCACGTCGAAGGCGCCGGTGTGGACACCAACCGAGACCGCGAGGCGAGTCACCCGGATGAGGGCCTCGACACACATCCCGATGACGAAGCGCGGGTCGCCGGCGCGAAAACCCTCCTCGACGAACAGCTCCTCGGCGTAGTGGGCCCACCCCTCGATGAAGGCCACAGAGTGAAACAGCCGTCGCACGTCGCTGGTGAGCCCTCGCAGGGCACGCCCGTGGGCGAAGTGGCCCGGGGTGACCTCGTGAACGGTGATGCCCGGCAGAGTCGTCCGGCTGAACACGGCCAGCCACTCCTCGCGTGCCTCGGCCGACCACTGCTCGTCGGGCGGGGTGACGTGGTACCACGACGGGGCATCCGGCTCGTAGGGCGCGGCCCAGCTCATCATCGCCATCGCCCAGCGCCGCGACGGCGGCGCCGGACCCACGAGGCACTCGCCGCCGTAGTCGGGCAACAGCCCTCGCCCGAGTGTGAACGCCGTCGCCTCGCCAATCTGCTCACGCGCCTCGGCATAGATCTGCTCGGGCTCGCTGGGGTGGTCTGCGAGCAGGCGCGGCACCAGCTCGGTAGGATTGGATCCCGGCTCGAGGCGCTCGCAGGCCTCTGCCAGGATGCCGCGGAGCCGGTCCCGCTCGGTGTCCGCGGTGCTGGCCAGGGCGCCGAGGTCGACCTCGAGCGCCTCCGGGGCTCCGAGCAGCAGGGCCAGGTGCTCGGCGCCGTATGCCGCGTCCGGCGAGCCGTCCCGCTCGGCCGCCTCCAGGTGGGTCACCAGCCGGCGGTGGGCGGACAGAGCGGCGTGCAGCCGTGCCTCGCCGCCGCCCGCCGAACCCAGCTCCGCCGCGAGCGGCGTATCCACCAGGTCTGCCGCGAGCCCCCTGGCGGGGCCGAGCAGGGCAGAGGCGACGGGGGCGGGTACCTGGTCGAGCGTGGACACCGCAACGTCGACGGCGGCAGGCCAGGCCGCCAGGTGCCGCAGCCGCGATGCCGCGCGTTCCGCTTCGGGTGCGTACTCCCGGTCGTAGCAGGCGAGGTCGAGCCCCGACAGGTGCCACATCGGGTTGCGCCGGTGGTCCTCGACCACTCCCAGCTGCGCGTTCAATGCCTGCTCGGCGACACGGAGCCGGGCCGCGTCGAAGGCGTTGGCCGGGTCCGGCTCCCCGCCGAGCCGGGCGAGCCCGCTCTTGACCGCGGACACGGACAGGTCCTGCACCAGGCCGTCGTACTCGTGGCGGCCGGCCCCCTCGCGCATGTCAACGACGCTGAGGTCGCACAGGGCACGCAGGCGAGCGGGCAGGTCGCTGTCGTGTGCCACGGGGACCTCCTCGAACGCACGGGCTCATGGGAGCGGCAGGCGCACGATACGGGCGGCAGCACCGGCGGTGCGCCGCGGCGCGCGAGCAGGGCTACGCGCGGCGAGCGGTCCTGGTGCGCTTGGCGGGGCAAGCGGGCTCTCTCAGCGCTCGAGTCGTGACACCGTGGGCAGGTGACAGCCTCGCTCACCCCGCAGGCCGACCTCCGCCAGCTGCCGGGCGGACCGTTGTCCCCCGGCGGTATCGACGTGAGCCTTCCCGGCAACGACGTCACCCTGGCCGGCTCGCGGTGGCCCGGGAGCGGCACGCCGGTGCTGCTGCTGCACGGGCTCGCATCCCAGCGGCGCTTTTGGGATCTGGTGGTCCCGGAGCTCGGTGCCGGCCCGGTCGTCGCGCTGGATGCCCGAGGGCACGGAGCGTCCGGCAAACCCGATTCGGGGTACACGCTGGCCGATGTCGTCGCCGACATCCCCCCTACCCTCGACGCCCTGGGCCTGTCCCGCGTCGTGGTCGTCGGGCACTCCTGGGGCGGGGCCGTCGCCCTGCACCTCGCGGCGCATCATCCGGAGCGGGTACTCGCCGTCGTCGCCGTCGACGGGGGCTTCAGCCGGCCCGTCACACCCGGCGAGGGCCGGGCGCAGGTGCGCGAGCGGCTGCAGCCTCCCCGTACAGCGCTGCCGCCTGAGCAGCTCGAGGCGATGCTGGCCGGTGGGTCGCTCGCTCGGTGGTGGTCCCCGCAGGTGGCCGCCGCCCTGCGACCGCTGTTCGGCGTGGGCGAGGACGGCCTGGCCCGCCCGATGCTGTCCTTCGGGCGCCACATGCAGGTGCTCGACGGGATGCTCGACGCCGACGTCGACGCCACCCTGTCGGCCGTGCGGGCTCCCGCCTGGCTGGTGTCCTGCGAGCCACCGGGAGCGCAGGCCTGGGCCGCGGTCAAGGCGGAGGCGCTGCAACGCGCCGCTGACCTGCTGGCGGCGCCTAGGCTGCATCGCTGGGGCGGTGCTCTGCACGACGTACCGTTGCAGTGGCCTGCCCTGGTCGCGGGCCTGATCCGTGCGGCGGCCGACGAAGCGGTAGGAGGTGCCCGGTGATCGAGTTCGAGGGCGTCGGCACCTTGCGCCGCCCAGTGATGGTGGCGGCGTTCGAGGGGTGGAACGACGCGGCCGACGCCGCGACCGCTGCCGTCGAGCACCTCGAGTCGGTCTTCGACGCCCGCATCATCGGCGCGATCGACCCCGACGACTACTACGACTTCCAGGTCAACCGGCCGACGGTCTCGCTCGGCGCCAACTCGGCCCGCCGTTTGACCTGGCCGACCACGCGGCTGTCCGTGGCCCGCCTTCCCGACTCCGTCCACGACCTGGTCCTGGTTCGTGGGCTCGAGCCCAACATGCGCTGGCGCGGATTCTGCGAGGAGCTCGTCGAAGCCGCGCACGCCCTCGACATCGAGACGGTGACCACCCTCGGCGCGCTGCTGGCAGACACGCCGCATACCCGTCCGGTCCCGGTGAGCGGGACGACGAGCGACGACGCCGTGGCGACCCGGCTCGCCCTCAGCGAGTCACGGTACGAGGGCCCGACGGGCATCGTCGGGGTCTTTCAGGACGCGTGCACCGTCGCCGGGCTGCCCGCGGTGTCGTTCTGGGCCGCTGTCCCGCACTACGTGGCCCAGCCGCCCTGCCCAAAGGCGACGCTCGCCCTGCTGTCCCGCGTCGAGGACATGCTCGACCTCACGTTGCCCCTCGGCGACCTGGCGGAGCAGACCCGTACGTGGGAGCGGCAGGTCGACGAGTTGGCCAACGACGACTCCGAGGTTGCCGACTACGTCCGCTCGCTGGAGTCGCGCGAGGCCGAGACCGAGCTGCCGGAGGCGAGCGGCGACGCGATCGCCCGCGAGTTCGAGCGTTACCTGCGGCGGCGCGGCGAGAGCTGAGCGCGCAGGTTGGCGTTTTGGTCCAGACCAGAGGCGTGTCGCGAACGCACACCCCAACCAGCAGGGTCCCGCGGCTGCCCGTTCGGCCGGGGTCAGGCGGCCGGTAGCCCCAACACGCTGCCCAGCACAGCGACGAGGGCCGCGAACATCGCCTCCGGGTCGGTGAAGGTGTCGGGCCCGAACTGGCCGAAGACCTCGAAGCTCACCGCACCGAACAGCGACACCCATGCCAGGACGGCCGCCGTCAGCATCTCGTCCGACACCGCGAGCCCGCTCGCCGCCCGGACCCGCTGGGCGTCGCCCCGCAGCACCTCGGGCGCCTCCCCCGGCGGAGTCAACGGGGTCAGCGGGGTCAGCGGGGTGGCGCCAGCGGCCTGGGCGTCAGCGGCGAGCCGCAGGAGCAGCGTGATGACGCGGGTCCCCGGCCCCGTCGTCTGCTCGGCGGGCGCGTGGTACCCCGGCACGGGCGTGCCGAAGACCAGGCTGTAGCGGCTGGGTTCCCTGAGCGCCCAGTCGCGGACAGCCCCGGCAGTTGCGCGCCACCTCCCGGCGAGGTCGTCCGGCGCGCACGCAGCCGCTGCCCGTTCGACGGTCTCCCCCAGTTCGGTGTAGGCATCGACGACGAGCAGCGTCAGCAGATCTTCCCGACTGGGCACGTACCGGTAGATGGCCGACGAGACGACGCCGAGGTCGCGCGCCACAGCGCGCAGCGAGAGCCCTGCCGCTCCGTAGCTGGCCAGGTGGTCCCGCCCGATCCGTGTGATGTCCGCCAGGGTCCTGACTCGCGCCTGCTGGCGAGGTGTCGACATGTTGCGCACTCTCCCGACACACGAGAGCGGTGTCAACTTCAGAGAGCATCGCTCTTGACAGTCCCAGACTCTCGCTACATGCTGAGGTTCTACCGAGAGCACCGCTCTCCCACCCTGTAGGAGCCGAGCATGACACCACGCCACGTCGTCACCGGAGCCGGCCCCGTCGGCTGGACGATCGCCGAGCAGCTCGCAGAGGCAGGGCACGAGGTGCGCGTCCTCACCCGTTCGGGGTCTGGCCCCGAGCACCCGGCCGTCGAGCGACTCCGCGTCGACGTCAGCGACACGGCCGCCCTGCATCCGGCCCTGGTAGGAGCCACCGCGGTCTTCCACTGCATCCACGCCCCCTACACCGCGAAGGCCTGGCGGGAGGAACTCCCTGCGGCCGAGCAGGTTGTGCTGCGGGCCGCGCAGGGCGCCGTTGTCGTCTTCCCGGAGAGCCTCTACTCCTACTCCGACCCGGGCGCCCCGATGACGGAGAGCAGCCCGCGCACGGCGACGGGCGGCAAGCGCGGTGTCCGCACCGCCCTGCTCGCCGCTCGCGCCTCCTCGCCGACCCCGGCGGTCAGCGTGGTGGCGTCCGACCTGTACGGACCGCGGGTGCGCAACGGCCACGCGGGCGAGCGGATGGTGCCGGCCGTCCTCGCCGGCCGGACCGTTCGCGTGCTCGGCAGCGCCGACGCGCCGCACTCGTTCACCTACGTGCCCGACTACGCCCGCGCCATGATCGCCGCGGCAGCGGCGGCCTCGGTTCGGGACTCGATCCTGCACGCGCCGACCGCCCCGGCACTGACGCAGCGGGCGCTCGTGCAGGCATTCGCCGATGCGGCCGGTACCCGCGCCCGCGTGGGGACGCTCCCGTCCTGGGTCATCCGCGCGGGCGCCGTCGTCCCCGGCATGCTGCACGAGCTGGCCGAGACGCTCTACCAGTTCACCGACCCGTTCGCGATGGACTCTGAGCGCAGCGAGGCCCTGCTCGGCCTGTCCCCCACCCCGCTGGCGGAGGCCGCGCGCGAGACGGTCGACTGGTGGCGCGGCGTGGCACGAGTGCCGGTCGGGCACTGAGCGCACTGAGCGCACTGAGCGACCGGCGCGACCGGCGCGACCGGCGCGAACGGCGCGCACCCGGCACAGCGCGGGGCGGGCGCGTCAGCCCGGCGGCAGCAGCTCCACGCCGAGCAGCGCGTCGACGAGCGCACGCATCAGCTGCGGCGCTGCGGCGTCGTGGCCGCCGCGCACCAGCGCATCGCGCGCCCAGCGGTCGACGGCGGACAGCGCTGCCGGGGCGTCGAGGTCGTCGGCGAGCCGGCGCCGCACCTGCTCGACGACGGCTTCCGCGCGCGGCCCGGCTGGCAACGCCGCGGCTGCCCTCCAGTGCTCCAGGCGGCCAGCGGCCGCGTCGAGCTCGGCCGCGGTCCACTCCCAGTCATCGCGGTAGCGGTGGGCCAGCAGGGCCAGCCGGATGGCGGCCGGGTCGGCTCCCTCGGCTCGCAGGTGCGAGACGAACACCAGGTTGCCGAGGGACTTGGACATCTTAGTGCCCTCGTAGGCCAGCATCCCGCTGTGCACGTAGGTGCGAGCGAACGGGCGACCGGCGCTTGCGACCTCGGCGTGGGCTGCACCGCACTCGTGGTGGGGAAACACCAGGTCCGAGCCGCCGCCCTGGATGTCGATGGTGACGCCGAGGTGCTCGCGGGCGATGGCGGCGCACTCGACGTGCCATCCAGGCCGGCCCGGTCCAAAGGGCGAGTCCCAGGACGGCTCGCCCGGGCGCTCAGCGCGCCACAGCAGCGGGTCGAGCGGGTCCTTCTTGCCCGGTCGGTCGGGGTCGCCGCCGCGCTCGCCGGCGTACTCCAGCATCTGCACGACGCTGTAGTGCCCCACCTCCCCGAAGCGCGGTGCCGACGAGACCGCAAAGTAGACGTCGCCGTCGAGCTCGTAGGTGGCGCCCTTGTCCCGCAGCTCCTCGATCATCGTCACGATGAGCGGGATGGCCTCGACCGCACCGACGTAGGCCTTCGGCGGCAGCACCCGAAGCGCGACCATGTCCTCGCGGAACCGCTGGGTCTCTCGCTCGGCGAGCTCCCGCCAGTCCTCGCCGTCGCGTGCCGCACGCTCGAGCAGCGGGTCGTCGACGTCGGTGACGTTCTGCACGTAGGCGACCTCGTGGCCCGCATCACGCAGCACCCGCTGCAGCAAGTCGTAGGTCACGTAGGTCGCCGCGTGGCCGAGGTGCGTGGCGTCGTACGGGGTGATGCCGCAGACGTACATCAGCGCCGTCGGACCGGCAGCAAGCGGACGCACCGACTGCGTGGCGGTGTCGTGCAGCCGCAACGGGAACCCCTGGCCGGCCACCGTCGACAGCGCCGGAGCCGGCCACGACTGCATACGCCGATGTTACCGGCGGCCCCCGCTCCGGGTGATCTTGGTCAGACCGCTCAGAACGGCGGCCACGGGATCGCCGGCCAGTCCTGCGAGGGCTGGGGGAAGCGGCCGGTCCGCAGCAGGCGGTCGATCCGCCGGTGGTAGGCGGCGACCTCGCGGCGGGTCAGCAGCGCCCGCAGCTTCTCATCGAGGTCGGCGTCGATCCGGAGCCGCTCCAGAACGGCGCGCTCGTCAGCGCTGATCCGCTGGCCGCGCCAGCCCCACAGCAGGGTCCGCAGCTTGTCCTCGACGTGGAACGTCACGCCGTGATCGACCCCGTAGACGTGGCCGACCGGGGGCGGGTCGTCGACAGGGAGCAGGTGCCCCCCCTTGCGGTCGGCATTGTTGACGACAGCGTCGAGCAACGCCATGCGCCGCAGCGACGGATGCTCGGAGCGGGCGAGCGCGGGCAGGTCAACGTCGTCGTCGATGTCGATCCACAGCTGGCAAGAGCCCTCGCCGAACGGACCGTCGCGCAGCACCGTCGGGGGGACGACCGACCAGCCGGAGGCCGCGCTGACCTCGTAGGTCGCCACCTCCCGCCCGGCCAGTGTGCCGTCGGGGAAGTCCCACAGCGGGCGCTCGCCTCGAACCGGCTTGTAAACGCACTGGGCCACGAGGTCACCGGCGCAGACGCTCCCGAAGAGGGTGGCGTTGCTCGCGTCGAGCAGCCGCCCCTCCAGCGCCAGCTCGCCCTCGCGCAGCAGCTCCAGCGCCGCGTCGAGCCCGAGCGGCTGCTGCTGGGATGCAGGCATCTCCTGCCCGGCGCTGCTCACCGGTCCAGTGTGCGCATGCGGACCCCCCCGCGGGCCCGGAGGTGCGGGCGGATCAGGCCGAACCTCCCGTTCCGCCCCCGACCGTCGCATCGGAGGAGGCCGCGCGTCGGCGTCGGCCCTTGCGCTTGGGCGGCTGCAGATCGGCCACGCCGCCGCCGGTGTCGTTGACCCGGACGATGAAGGGCCGCAGCTCGGTGTATCGGACGACCGAGACCGAGCACGGGTCGACGCTGATCCGCTGGAACGCGTCGAGGTGCAGCCCGAGCGCGTCGGCGATGATGGCTTTGATCACGTCACCGTGGCTGCAGGCGACCCATACCGCGTCGGGCCCGTGCTCGGCGGCCAGGCGCGCATCCCAGTCCCGCATCGCACTGACCGCCCGGCGGGAGGTCTCGGCCAGCGGCTCCCCCTCCGGCCCGGGGAAGACTGCGGCGCTCGGATGGGCCTGCACCACCTTCCACAGCGGGTCCTTGGCCAGGACCTTCAGCTCCTTACCCGTCCAGTCGCCGTAGCGGCACTCACCGATCCGGTCGTCGACGGCGAGCTCCAGCGGCCGCCCCTCCAGCACGGCGCCGGCCGTCTCCAGGCAGCGGTCGAGTGGGGACGAGACGATGGCTGCGAGCGGCAGCGGCCGCAGCCGTTCGGCCACGGCGGCAGCCTGCTGGCGACCCCGGTCGTCGAGCGAGAGTCCCGGCGTCCAGCCCGCGAGGCGCGGGCCGGTCATGGCGGTGAGCCCGTGGCGCACGAGCAGCACGGTGGTCACCCCCACCATCCTGGCAGGCGGCAACGCGGGCCCGCCGAGCGACGCAGGGTCACCGGGGTTACAGGGTCCCGACGGTCAGCAGCACGGCGATCACGACACCGGCGAGGATGCGGTAGGGCACGAAAGCCGAGATGGGGTGCGCGGCGACGAAGCGCAGCAGCCAGGCGATGGAGGCGTAGGCGACCACGAACGCGACGACGGTCCCGAGCAGCGTGGGCGCCGCACCGACGCCGTGTCCGACCGCCTTGGGCAGCTCGAGCAGCGTCGCCGCGGTCAGGGCCGGGATGGCCAGCAGGAAAGCCAGCCGGGTCGCAGCCACGCGGTTGAGCCCGCGGAACAGACCGGCGCTGATCGTCGCCCCCGAGCGCGAGACGCCCGGTACGAGCGCGACACACTGCATGGTCCCCATCACCAGGGCGTCGCGCAGCGTCAGATCGCGCTCCCCGTGCGTCACCCGCTGGGCGGCATACCGGCGCTCGGCATAGACCAGCACCCCGGACCAGAGGATCAGGGCCGCGGCGATCACGCCCAGGTTGCGCAGCGGCCCCTCCACCAGCGACTTCGCGGCCAGGCCGACGATGCCGATCGGGATCGAGCCGATGACGACGAAGGCCGCGAGGCGGGCGTCGGGGTCCCGGCGCGCTGCCGGGTCGCGGATGGCGCGCACCCCCGCGATGACCAGCCGCACGATCTCGGCACGGAAGTAGAGCAGGACGGCGACGACGGCCCCGAACTGCACGACGGCCGTGAAGGCCGTGACCCCGGCATCGTCGATCTTGAGGTTGAACAGCCGCTCGGTGACGGTGAGGTGGGCGGTGCTGCTGACCGGGAGGAACTCGGTGAGCCCCTCGACGACCCCGAGCACCCCGGCCTGAACGAGGTTCAGCTGCTTGCTCCCGACTGCTGCAGCGCCTCGGCGGCGCCGCGCAGGGCCGCCAGCCGCTCGTCCATCGACGTCGACGCCGGGGAGATGGAGATGGTCGTGACGCCCGCCTCCGCGTATGCGGCCATCTTCTCGGCCACCCGCTCGACCGGGCCAAGCAGGGCGGTGTCGTCGATGAACTCGGTCGGAACGGCGGCTGCAGCGCCCCCGTAGTCACGGGACAGGTAGCGGTCCTGGATCACGCCCGCCGCCTCGCCGTAGCCCAGCCGGTGAGCGTGAGCGTTGTAGAAGTTCTTCTCCCGGCTGCCCATCCCCCCGATGTAGAGGGCCGCGTTGGCTTTCAGCAGCGCCGAGCCGCGCTCGATGTCGGGGTCGAGGTTGAGGCCGACGCCGGCGACGACGTCGAAGCCCTCCAGCGTGGCGCCCGCCTTCGCTCGCCCGGCGCGGATGGGCGCCAGGGAGTCGTCGAGGTTTCGAGCGCTCGGGAAGATCGAGAGCCAGCCGTCGGACAGCTCGCCGCACAGCTCGAGGTTCTTCGGGCCGACGGCCGCCAGGTAGATCGGGATGTGGTCGCGCACGGGGTGCACCGTGAGCTTGAGCGCCTTGCCGGGACCGTCGGGCAGCGGCAGCGTGTAGTGCTTGCCGCTGTAGGCCAGCCGCTCGCGGGAGAGCGCCAGCCGCACGATGTCGATGTACTCGCGGGTGCGCCCGAGGGGGGCGTCGAACCGCACGCCGTGCCAGCCCTCGCTCACCTGCGGGCCGGACACGCCGAGGCCGAGACGGAAGCGGCCGTCCGAGAGCGTGTCGAGCGTGGCCGCCGTCATCGCCGTCATCGCCGGGGTGCGCGCCGGGATCTGGAAGACCGCGCTGCCGATGTCGACCGAGGTGGTCTGCGCCCCCACCCAGGAGAGCACGGTGGCGGCATCGCTCCCGTATGCCTCTGCCACCCAGATGACGCTGTAGCCGAGCGCGTCGGCCTCGCGGGCGAACTGCAGGTTGTCCCTGTCGTTGCCCATCCCCCAGTAGCCCATGTTGAGCCCGAGCCGCATCGGCGCACCTTCCCCTCCGGCCGCACCTTAGCCGAGCACCACGACGTAAGCCGTGCGCCGGGCCACGCAGCAGGCCGAGTCGCGCCGGCACCACCTCAGATCGGCCCAGCGCCTAGGGTCAGCAGCCGTGGAGCACCGCCCCCTCGGCCGCAGCGGCCTCGTCGTGTCCCGGCTCGCCCTCGGCACCATGACGTGGGGCCGCGACACCGAGGAGAGCGATGCCGCCGCCCAGCTGCGCGCCTTCCACGAGGCCGGCGGCACGTTGGTCGACACCGCTGACGTCTACGCCGGTGGGCAGTCCGAGCGCATCCTCGGACGGCTGGTGGCCGACATCGGGCGCCACGAGCTCGTCCTCGCCACCAAGGCCGGCGCCCGCACCGGCGACGGCCCCCTCGACTCCGGCACGGGCCGGCGGCGGCTGCTCGCCGCGCTCGACGGCTCGCTCTCACGGCTACGCACCGACCACGTCGACCTGTGGCAGGTGCACACCTGGCACGCGGCCACGCCGCTGGAGGAGACGCTGGCGGCGCTCGACACCGCCGTCGCCTCCGGCCGGGTGCGCTACCCCGGCGTGTCGAACTTCTCCGGCTGGCAGACGGCGAAAGCGGCGGCCTGGCAGCGCTCCGCCCCCGGCCGGGCTCCCCTGGTGTCGACGCAAGTCGAGTACTCCCTGCTCGCCCGGGGGGTGGAGCGCGAGGTCGTGCCCGCAGCCCTCGATGCCGGAACGGGGCTGCTGCCGTGGTCGCCGCTCGGCCGCGGCGTGCTGTCCGGCGCCTACCGCGGGGCGACACCGCCTGCGGGCACCCGGGCCGCGTCGCCGACCTGGAGCCGCTTCGTCGCGCCCTACCTGGAGGACGAGGCGCGCCGCGTCGTCGACGCCGTGCACACCGCCGCGCAAGGGCTAGGTGCCTCCCCGGTCGCGGTCGCGCTCGCCTGGATCCGCGACCGCCCCGGCGTCACCGCGCCCATCGTCGGCGCGAGGACCGCACGGCAGCTGGCGCAGTCGCTCGAGTCCGAGACGCTGACCCTGCCACCGGAGATCACGGACGCGCTCGACGATGTGTCGGCGCCCTCCTTCGGCTACCCCGAACGGCTGCCCTGGGACTGACGCGTCACCTGTGGACGGCACCCCTGCCTGCGCTCCACGGGTCGTAGCCTCGGCCTGTGCGGCACGCCGAGACCACTGCCCGCGCGGACCCTGCACCAGCCGACCCCGTGTTCGCCGCGTTCTGCGACGCGGGCCTGTGGCCGGGCTGCGGCCCGGCGCTGCGGGAGAAGCTGCCGGCAGCCGGGGTCCGGCGGCCCGATGACGTCACCGAACCCGCCCTCGCCGCGATCGAGGGAGTCTCAGCGCAGCGCGCGAGCAAGCTGGTCACGACGTTCTCCGGCCTCGCACCCACCTACGAGGTCGCGCAGCTGCTCAGTGGGGCCGGCCTGCCGGTGCGGCTGGCAGCCGGCGTCGCTACGCATCTCGCTCCAGCCCCCGCCGCCCGGCTCAGCGACGATCCGTGGCGGCTGCTCGACGCCCCGGAGGCCGACCTCGCCCAGGCCGACCGGCTGGCGTCACACCTCGGTGTCGACCGCGGCTCCCCCACCCGCGGGCCGGCCGTCATCGCGCACCTGCTCGCTCTGGCCGCCCGTTCGGGTGACACCGCCGTCCCCGCCCCGCGGCTGCTGAGCCTCGCGGCCTCCCGAGGCGTCCCCGACCCGGCTGCCGCACTGGCCCTGGCCGACGACAGTGGTCGGGTGGTGGTCAGCGACTCCGCGGACGAGCATGCGACGGACATGCCGGCGCCCGATGAGCAGGCGCCCGAGCAGCTCGTCGCCCTGGCGCGCTACGCGATGGCCGAGGACGCCATCGCCGAGGGCATCGCCCGGCTGATGGCCTGTGCCGAGCCGATCGGTGAGCCCGACGCGCTCGGGGCCTCTGGGCTCGACGACACCCAGCGGGCAGCCGTCCTCGCCGTGCTCACCCACGGGTTGAGCCTGCTGACGGGCGGCCCGGGCACCGGCAAGAGCCGCAGCGTCGCGGCCGTCGTCGAGCTGGCGAAGGCCCGCGGCCGCCGGGTTGCACTTGCCGCTCCGACCGGGCGCGCCGCCAAGCGGCTCGAGGAGCTGACCGGAGCACCGGCCACGACGCTGCACCGACTGCTCGGGGCACAGCCGGGGCGTGAGGACCCCGACGGCGGCCCGACCTTCGCCCGCGACGAGGACTGGCCGCTTGACGCCGACCTGGTGGTCGTCGACGAGGCGTCGATGCTCGACGTCGAGATGGCGGCCGGGCTCCTGTCCGCCTGCGCCGACGGCACCCACCTGCTGCTGGTCGGCGACCCGGCGCAGCTGCCGAGCATCGGCGCCGGGCGGGTCCTCGGTGACCTGGTCGACGCTGGGGTCGTGCCGACAACCGAGCTGACCACGCTGTACCGGCAGGCGGAGGGTGGCACGATCGCGCGCCTCGCCACGGCGGTCCGCGGCGGAGAGCTCCCTGCTGTCGACGACCCGGCCCACGAGGTCGCGGTGGTGCCCGCCGCCGATGCCACAGACGCAGCCCGCCGGGTCGTTCAGCTGGTGACCGACGCGATCCCGCGGGCCCTCGGCATCACAGCGGCAGACGTGCAGGTCGTGACGCCGGTGCACCGCGGGCCGGCCGGCACCATCGCTCTCAACGCCGCGCTGAAGCTGGTTCTGAACCCGGCGGCGAGCGGCCGGGGAACGGGGCGCGGCAAGCGGGCGGGGCAGGGGCCGTCGGCCGGAGGTGCGCGGCCGTCCTTCGATCCCGGCGACCGCGTCGTGGCCGTCGCCAACCACCTCGAGGCGGGCTTCGCCAATGGAGAGGTCGGCGTCGTCCAGGGATGGTCGGACGACGGACTGCTGGTGCTGTTCCCGTCTGGGCCGGCGAGCGTCTCGCGCTCGGCACTCGGCGACCTGCGCCACGGCTGGGCGATCACCGTGCATCGCGCCCAGGGCAGCGAGTGGCCCGCGGTCGTCGTCGTCGTCCCGCCGGAGTCCGGCGGGCTGCTGACCCGCCCGCTCGTCTACACCGCCTTCACCCGCGCCCAACGGCACCTGTCCGTGGTACCCGCTGTCGGGCGCTCCCTGTCGCGAGCCGTTCGCGACACCGGCGGCCGCCAGCGCTGCACCCGGCTCGGGCCGCTGCTGCGGACCGCGCTCGAGGTAGCCGGCACCTGACGCCGCTGAACTGGTCGGCGGTTCCCACGAGGCCCTCGCGCCCGTTCCGACGGTCACCTGCGGGGCCACCGGGAACCCGTGTCGGCGGGCTCGCGGGCCGGTAGTTCGTTTCCGGCGCCAGCCCAGGAGGACTGCCGCCGAGCCGGAATGGGTCCGGCTGCCGAACGAGGAGAGCCCGTGCCCACTCCCACCGACACCCGCCGCGACCTGCTGACGGTGATCGCCACGATGCGAGCCAAGCCCGGCAAGGAGCAGCAGCTACGTGATGCCCTCGAGGCGCTCATCGAGCCCAGCACCAAGGAGCCCGGCTACGTCAACTACGACCTCCACCAAGGGGCCGAGGACCCCGGGGTCTTCTTCTTCTACGAGAACTAGGAGTCCGGCGAGGCCCTGGTCACCCATCTCCAGGCCCCGCACCTGCAGCACTTCACGAGCATCATGAGCGACCTGCTCGACGGCGACCTGCAGATCACCCGCCTGCACCGCATCGCCTGACACGAGCGCCGCACCTGACGCCGGCAACCAGCCCGTTGAGATGGTCGTCGCCCGCAGCAGCCAGGAGGCCATCGTCGTGCCTGTCGACGACCACCCGCACGCGCCCGAGCACGCTCGCCGTCTCTCCTAGCGCCCGACGCGTCCGACGCCGGCGACAGGCCCGGCGGCGCCGGAGCGCGTACCGGCGGGTGCGAGCAGGATGGCGGGATGGTTGCCGATATTGAGGACCCGCGCCGTCCCGAACCAGCGTTCCTGGCCGCCGAGCGCACCATGCTCGAGGCGTGGCTCGAATACCACCGGACCACGCTGATGCTCAAGTGCGAGGGGCTCAGCGCGGAGGCGCTCGCGGCCCGACCCGTGCCGACGTCGCTGCTGTCGCTGCACGGCCTCGTGCGCCATGCCGCCGAAGTCGAGCACAACTGGTTCGCCCGCGTCCTGCTGCGCGCCCCTGAAACATCGCTGCTGTTCGCCGACCCCGAGGTCGAGGACAGTGAGCTCGTCCCGCTGGACGCCGCCGACTGGCCCGCCGACCTCGCCGCCTGGCAAGCCGAGTGCGAGCGCAGCCGGGCTGCCGCCGCCCGCTTCGAGCTCGACGACACCGGCCTCCGGCACGGCGTCCCGTGCTCGCTGCGCTGGATCTACGTGCACATGATCGAGGAGTACGCGCGCCACAACGGGCACGCCGACCTGATCCGTGAGCTCGTCGACGGAGCCGTCGGCTGCTGACGACAGCGCTGCCGACGCAGATCCGTCACCCGAACGTGAGCGTTTGTCTTTAGCACTTTGCGGCCCCCGCCGCGTCTTTCCTGCTGACGGGAAGACGCGGTGGACGACTTCGCTGGGTGGCTGCGGCTGAACTACGCCCGGGCCTACCGCAACATCCCGGTCGGGTCCGGAGCCGGCTTCCAGCACGCGGTGTCTTGCTTCGCCACGGGGCTGCAGGGACTCATCGCCGTCAGCGGCCCGGTCCTGTTCGTCGTCCTCGTTCTCGCCCACGTCGGGCTGCTTGGCCGAGCCGGCTACCGCGTGGTGCGTCGCCGGCCGCTGTGACCGGCCACGGTCGCCCGCGCTGGGAGGCCCCGAGGTCAGCTCTTCGGCGTGGCGGAGATCCAGCCGTCCACGTAGCGGGTGATCGCAGGCGGGCGCGCCCGGCGCGAGCATGGCCTGGACCCCTCGGCGTGTGCAATCCTCAGCCATGGCAGCGAAAGGAGACGCCATGGCCGCGCAGGCGCCGCTCGAGCCCGATGCGATCTTCAGCGCCGACGGAGCGCGTGTCCAGACACGCCGACTCCATGGTGCGGGAGCGCGGGGCAGAGGGCCGGCGCAGCTGTCGGCAGCCCTGGTGGCCCTGGCCTCCGCCCCAGTCGCCATCCCGGTCGTTGCCGCGGGTGCCGCCTGTCTGGCTGGCCTGGCCGGGGCAGCGACAGGCGTCGGCGTCGCCCGCCGCCTGCTGCGGCCGCTGGCACCGCTGGCGGCCCAGTGCGTCCAGCCCGGTCCCGGTCCCGGTGCCGGAGCCGCCACGCTCCACATGACGTGGACCCAGATCGAGGTGCACTGGACGTTCGACCGCTGACGGTCCGCCCTGCCTAATCGCCGATTAGGGCTGCTGTGCGCAGCGCCGGGTCAGCGACCACGTCGGGCACTCGATAGTCGTCCGGCTGCCCCAGGTTGAAGGCTGTCGTCACCTGAAGGCCGGCTCATTCAGCCCGTGGCCAAAGCAGCCGGGCCAGCTCCTGCGAGGTCGCCCGGGCGCGCCCGGATGCCGTCGAGCAGGAAAGTGAGCAGTCGTTCGTTCTGCTCCAGCGTGGCGTTGCGAGCCATGCACATCCCGCCGACGAGCTGCATAAGGTCGTACTGGTCGAGGTCGTCCCTTGCGGCACCGGCCCCCTGCGCACGCATGAGCACGGTGCCGACCGCCTCTGCGATCTTCTCCCGCGACTGCACCGCGAGGTCGGGGCTCTTCTCGAAGGCTTCGTGCAGCTCGGTGAGAAAGGTGCGCTTGGCCTGGGCGTAGCGGACGAAGCCCTCGAGCCAGCCGACGAGCGCCTCCCATGGTCCGGCGGTGTCGGACAGTTGCGCCGCAAGTGCAACGAGGCCCTCCACGTCCTCGCGGTAGACCGCCTCGACCAGGTCGATCCGACGCGGAAAGTGCCGGTAGAGCGTACCGACGCCGACACCGGCTGCCTTGGCGATCTCCTCGACGGTGGCGCCGCTGCCGCGGGCAGCGAAGACGGCGCGCGCCGACTCGAGCAATCGCTCCCGGTTGCGGCAGGCGTCCGCGCGCAGCGGCCGAGCCGTAACGGCCTGGTCGGCGCCGTCGGCCCGCACGGCCTCGTCGATCTTCACGGCGGACATCGTGCCCTCTCGCTCCTCGATTTGCTCAACCGGAGGATTCCTCCGTATAGTTCCGGAGGAAGCTTCCGGTTCTGCCGCACACTACCCCGAACAGGAGCGCCGCACATGGCGTCCGACACAGCCCTCGCTCCCGGCGAGCGCCCCGCCCTTGCCGCTCCGCACCAACGTCCGTGGCGCCACATCAGTCGCGCCAGCATCGTGCTGGCTGTGATTCTGACCTGCCAGCTCATGGTGGTGCTCGACGCAACCATCGTGAACGTCGCCCTGCCGCAGATGCAGCGGGCGCTCCACTTCTCCTCCGCCAGCCTGTCGTGGGTGCTGAACGCCTACACCCTGACGTTCGGCGGGCTGCTCCTGCTGGGCGCCCGCGCCGGAGACCTGCTGGGCCGTCGGCGCACGTTCGTCGCCGGCATTGCCGTCTTCGCCTTCGCCTCGCTGCTCGGCGGGTTCGCGCCCAGCAGCGGGCTGTTGCTCGCGGCGCGCGCCCTGCAGGGCGTCGGGGCGGCACTGGCCGCGCCCTCGTCACTCGCCCTGCTCACCACCATGTTCACCGACCCCCGCGAGCGGGTCCGGGCTCTCGGCCTGTTCACTGCGGTGTCCGTCGGCGGCGGCGCGCTTGGCTTGATCATGGGCGGCACCCTGACGCAGTGGGCCTCCTGGCGCTGGGTCATGTTCGTCAACGTGCCGATCGGCATCGCGGTGATCCTCGTTGGTCGCTGGGTGCTGCCCGAGACCGAGCGCCGCCGCGGCAGGTTCGACCTGCCCGGGGCAGTGTTCTCCACGCTAGGAATGGCGGCCCTGGTGTATGGCTTCGTCCGCGCCGCCGCCGACGGCTGGAGCGACTCCTTCACCATCGCCTCGTTCGTGGCAGGCGTCGTCCTGCTCACCGCGTTCGTACTCACCGAGCTCCGGGCCGAGCAGCCGATCACCCCGCTGCGGCTGTTCAACGACCGCAGCCGCAGCATCGCCAACGCAGCCCGCGGCCTGCAGTTCGCCGGAATGTTCGGGCTGTTCTTCTTCCTGACGCAGTTTCTGCAGGACGTGCTCGGTTACAGCTCGCTGAAGACCGGCTTCGCCTTCCTGCCCCTGCCGGTAACCGTCTTTGTCGTCTCGCAAGTGACGAGCCGGGTCCTGGTGCACCGGGTCCACGGCAAGATACTCATGCTCGGTGGGATCGCCCTCGGCTGCATGGGCTTCGCCTTGGCCAGCCGGCTCGATTCTGGCTCGTCGTACGCGCTGGTGGTGGGCAGCCTGCTGCTGTTCGCGGTGGGCAACGGGCTGTCGTTCGTCCCGATGACGCAAGCGGCGCTGGAAGGCGTGCCGGCGCACGACGCGGGAGCGGCATCGGGGCTGGTCAACGTCACGCAGCAGCTCGGCGGCACCCTTGGCGTGGCGATCCTCGTCACCGTCTTCGGCCACTACAGCCGGCACGCCGGCCAGCTGGTCGGTGCGACGTCGCTCGAGCAGGCTCGGCACGTTTTCACGGTCGGGGCATCGCATGCGTTCGCCACCGCGGCGCTGTTCCTCGTCGGCGCGCTGTTCCTGGTCGCCGCTGGCGTCCGGGCACCTCGCACCGCTGCTGCCACCTCACCGGCCGGCGCCGGCCTGGAGGACTGATCGCCGTCGGATCAGGCCTCGCCGGCGCTGGCTGGCTCGGCTGCCTGCTCAGCGGGGACGGCGCTCGCGGGTGGCGTGATGGTCTGCATCGCCCGTAGCCGGTGAAGCTCAAGGTACCAACGGTGTGCCAGATCCGTCCTCGGCCCCTGCTCTGCCGCGGTGCTCAACCGCGGTAGCCTCGACGTGATCATCACGACCAGCTAGGGAGCGCGTGCCGACCCCATCGAGCAAAGACGTAGCACTGGCGTTCTTCGACCTCGCGTTCGTCAAGAAGGACCCGGCCACGGCGCGCCGTGAACTGATCGGCGATGTCTACGTGCAGCACAGTCCCGGGGCGCCCGACGGTCCGGAAGGCTTTGTCGAGATGATCAGCGGGCTATTCGCACGGGCGCCGGCCTTCCGCACGGAACTGCGCCACGTCGTGGCCGAGGACGACATGGTCGCCCTTCACCACCACGCCCACCTGTCGGAGGATGGCCCGGGCGTCGCCGTCATCGACCTGTTCCGGATCAAGGACGGGAAGGTGGTCGAGCACTGGGACGTCGTCCAGCCCGTGCCCGAGACGTCCGCGAACAGCAACACGATGTTCTGACCCAGGTTGGACTGTCGGTCTGCGCCACCGGCGATTCGCGAACCGGAACCTTTGCCTGGGAGCCCGTCGAGGTCTCCATGGGATTCGCGTGCTCGCTTGCGTGTTCAACCAGCTGCTTGGCGCGTTGCCGAACCAGCAGGTTTGCTTGCCGTGGGTCGCATGGTGAGCGAGGTTGTGGTGGTGACGCAACCAACCTCTGGACAGAACCACGAACGGGGTGGCGCCGCGGAGTGGGACGAGCGGTACGCCAGCAGCGCGCAGGTGTGGAGCGGCCTGCCCAACGGCGCCCTTGTGACCCACGCGGCTGGGCTCCAGCCAGGTCGGGCGCTGGACGTGGGGTGCGGCGAGGGCGCCGACGCGGTGTGGCTGGCCGGCCAGGGCTGGGAGGTGACAGCGCTCGACGTGTCCCAGGTGGCGCTGGAGCGCGCTGCGTTCCACGCCCGGGAGGCGGGCGCTCCGGTGACGTGGGTGCACGCCGGCCTCGTGGAGGCGAGTCTCTCCGGTGCGTTCGACCTCGTGTCAGCGCAGTACCCGGCGCTGCTCCGCACTCCGGACGACCACGCTGAGCGCGCGCTTCTCGCCGCCGTCGCGCCTGAAGGCACCCTGCTCGTCGTGCACCACGCCGACATCGACGTGGAGCATGCCAGGGCCCGCGGCTTCGACCCGGCTGACTACGTCGCCCCGCCGGATGTCGCCGCGCTGCTCGACGACGCCTGGAGGGTCGAGGTCGACGAACGGCAACCGCGCGACGTGCGTACCGGGGCGGGGGCACACCACACTTTCGACGTGGTGCTGCGAGCGCGGCGCCTGCGCTGATCCGCTGCTTGCTCAGTCGAGGAAGTGCAGCACGCGCTCGGTCAGCCGTGCGGCGGCCTGCTCGTCGTAGTCAAGCAGGCTGGCATCGAAGAACAGATGCCCCTTTGCCGGGGTAGCGGAACAGCTCCGCATCCGTCGCCGTCTTCGCCTGCGCTCGAGTATCGCGCCGAACCCGACCTCCCGGTCATAGGCCACGCCTGCGACAGGTCGTCGAAGACGTCCTCGACCAGCTGGCCGTCGCGCTGCAGCCGTGAGTTCCCCACCTGGCAACGACTTGCGGCCCTTCGCGTGGCACGACCTTCCAGTGAGGCTGCGCCTCTGACCGCCCAGGTGGGGGCTGGTCTGGGCTTGGGTGCGGTCAGGCTGGTGGTCATGGCTGCGACGACGACGGTGAACGACGTTCTCGACGGGCATGTGGTGCTCG
>JAABUP010001790.1_pt1 | contig 44020 bp, 42 predicted proteins | sample 5559201 | NCBI WGS metagenome assembly JAABUP01 (sample SAMN10711887, study PRJNA513373) | rock metagenome | isolation source: Antarctica rocks | place: Antarctica
GCTGTGCCCACGGCGTGCGACGAGCCGCGGCTTCGCCGTGACTCCGCTTCTGCGTCCGTCCCCCGCGCTCGCGAGCTTCCTCTACCGGTCCCGTCGGTGCGGCGTGGGGGTGGCGCAGTCGGCGGGAGTGCGGCGCGGACCAGTGGGAGTCGCTGGTCTCCGAGCCGAATCGTGAGCTCTGGATCGGCTGGCATTGGAGCGAGGTCGTGGGCTACTGGAGCTCGTCGGAGGAGAGGACCACCAGAAGGTGCTTGGGGTCGCAGTCCATGAGCAGAGTCGGCCGTCGCAGGTCGGACCACACCGATCACATCCACCAGATGAGCTGCGTGTCGGATCGGCGGTGGCCCCAGACGGTTTCGCGGATCGCACGAGCGACGGTCGCGTGGGCGTGGTGGGGCCCGATGATCAGGCCGGCCCGGTACTCCGCCACCACCTCTCGGAGCTCCTGGCTGAGGACGCGGCAGGCGCGACCGAGTCGTCCCCTCGCGAGATCCCCGGGTCCATGGACTCGCGGTGCTCGAACCCGGCGAGTTCGAGTGCTGGTGCAGCTGGGACTGCACCGTGGTGGCAGCCCAGACACCTCGCCCCAGGGTAGGGGAGTAGGACACCACACCATCGACAACGCTCCCTCTCGCCCCCCGGAAGTGGCCGAGCCCGCCGGTCTTTCCGCGATGATCGACGGCCCTGTCGACGGACGTTAACGAGCAGGCGCTCGGTCTCCCGGAACGGACCATCCGGGGCCGAGGTGCTCCTCCGCCCACGCCGAGGTCATCCTACGATCCGAGGCTGCGGACGGAGGCCGCGACTGTGGCGCAAGGACGAGGGGTGTGCATGGCCATCAGACTGCTGCTGGTCTCGCGCTGAGGGCGCGGCGGGTCGTGAGGGGCACGCCGCGTGGTGACCCGGACGACTGATCGGGAACCCGGGCCGCGGTTGCCGCGTCTCTCGTGGGTGACTTCCCGTGTCCGGCACCTGCTGCTTGCCGTGCTCCTGGTCCTCGCGGGGCTGGTGTGGCTACGGATCAACGGCCAGGTCGAGGGGCGGGTCCTGCTGGCGCTCACCCGGAAACATGGGATCACCGTGGCCGATCTGCTGTCGGTGGCCGCGTTCGTTGGCGCGGCGGTTCTCGCCTGGCCCGAGCGCGTCCGCGACCGCCGCCGCTGACCCTGCGGCCAACCCAGGCTCAGGGTCCCGTGTCCGGCGGCTCGGGGACCCGTTCCCCGCCCGCCTCCTGGTGGAAATCCTCCAGGCCCGCGGCCTTGAGCCGGGCCCGGTAGTCCACGATCCGCCACGGCAGGGTGTTGACCACCCTCCCGGCCCGGTTGCGGTACCAGTTGGTCATGCCGTGGTGGGTCCAGATCATGGCGGCGTGGGCGGTGTCGACCTCGTCGCGGTAGCCGCGGGCGACGTGGTCGCGGACCTCGACCGCGTCGATCCCGCGTTCGATCATCGTGGTGAGCAGCCCGGCGATGTAGCGCATCTGCAGCTCGATGATGGTGATCTGGGAGCCGCCGTGGCCGAGGGCGGTGTTCGGTCCGGAGAGCAGGAACAGGTTGGGGAAGGCGGGGACGCTGACCCCGAGGTGGGCCCACGCGTCGTCCTCGCCCCAGGTCCGGGACAACGACGCGCCGCGGCGGCCGCGGACGTCGACCCCGGCGAGGAACTCGTGGGCTCGGAACCCGGTGGCCATGACGACGACGTCGGCCTCGCGTTCCTCGCCGGCGACGGTGCGGACGCCGAGGGGGAGGACCTCGGCCACGGCGTCCGTGACGAGCTCGACGTTGTCGCGGCGCAGGGCGGCGAACCAGCCGTTGTCGAGCAGCATCCGCTTGCCGAAGGGCGGATAGGTCGGCAGCGCCTTGGCGACGAGGTCGGGGCGGCCCGCGAGCTCGGAGGTGAGGTAGCGGGTGAAGAAGCGGCGGTGCGCGTCGTTGGCGGCGTTGACCGCGCGCTGCGGGTGCTCCCACGCGGGGTCGACGACGAGCGTGGCGTGGACCTTGTCGTTGAACGTCCAGGCCAGCCGCGCGCGATACCAGCTCGCGTAGAACGGGACGTCGCGCAGCACCCGGTGGCGGCCCGCGGTGATGGGCGCGAAGTACTTTGCGTGGGGCGCGATCCACTGCGGGGAGCGCTGGAACACCGTCACCGACCCGGCCCGCTCGGCGATCGCGGGGACGATCTGCATCGCGCTCGCCCCGCTGCCGACGACGGCGACGCGGCGGCCGGTGACGTCGAGGTCGTCGGGCCAGCGGGCGGAGTGCACGAGCGGCCCGTGGAAGGAGTCGATTCCGGGCAGGTCGGGGACCGAGGGCCGGTTGAGCTGGCCGACCGCGGAGACGAGCACCGCCGCGGTGAGCGTCTCGCGGGCGCCGTCGGCGGTGCGGCACACGACGCTCCAGCGGCGGGCGGACTCGTCCCAGATTGCCGACTCCACCTCGACGCCGCAGCGCACCGACCGGCGCAGGTCCTCGGCGTCGGCGAGCTCGCCGACGTAGTCGAAGACCTCGCCGCGCCGGCCGAAGTGCGTCGACCAGGCCCGGGGGCGGAACGAGTAGGAGTACAGGTAGCTCGGGGTGTCCACGCCGGCGCCCGGGTAGCGGTTCTCCAGCCAGGTGCCGCCGACGTCGTCGTTGCGCTCGAGCGCGAGGACGCCGACGCCCATCGCGCGCAGCGTCCGCACGGCGAGCAGGCCGGCGACGCCGGCGCCGATCACCAGGGCGTCGAACCCCTCGGGGACGCGGGCCCGGGGAGCCGGGTCCGGGGCCGGGGCGACGCCGAGGGTCTCGGCCATCATCTCCTCGTACTCGTCCGGCACGTACTCGCCGGTGAACACGCGGAGCATCTCCAGCAGCGTCGCGCCGCGCGGGGCGGGCACCGCCACCCGACGCCCGGCGAGGTACGCGCGGACCGCGTCCGCCGCCGCCTCCCGGATCTCGGCCTGGACGGCCTCGGGTAGGCCGCCCGAGTCGTGGTCGTCCATCCCGCGCGCGCGGGTCGGCGCGTACGGCGGGGCGAGCCAGCGCCGGTCGCCGGTCAGCTGCACGAGCACCATCAGCAGGCACGGGACGTTCGCCTCGGCCAGGGCCGTGCGCAGGTCGGGATCGGCGTCGGTCCCGAGCGGGACGGTCGTGGACACGCTGCTCCCATCCGCCGGCAGACGCCGACCGTACCGCCGTTAGATAGTGTCCGTCTTCGGATGCCCGCAGAGCCGCGCCTGCCTGCGAAGAACCCTTGACGTGTGGTCACCGCCACATCACCCTGGACCGAGCATGAGCTAACCGCGGACAGGGAGGAACCGGCAATGGAGCTGGACGAGGCGATGCGGACGACGGGGACGTGCCGGTACTTCCGGGAGGACCCGGTGCCCGACCAGGTGCTCCACGCCGCCGTCGACGCCGCCCGCTTCGGCCCTCAGGGCGGCAACCGCCAGCCCGTCCGCTGGGTCGTCGTGCGCGACCCGCGGCGCAAGCAGGCCCTCGCCGACCTCTACCTCCCGATCTGGGAGGCCTACTTCGCCGGGCTCAACGACGGGACCGTGCAGGCCAACGCCCTGCCCACGACGGTCCTCGACGCCGACCACTTCGCGCGGCACCTCGCGACCGTCCCGGCGATCCTCGTGCTCTGCGCGGAGACCTCCGGCCTGCACCCGACCGACACCGAGCTCGGCCGGCTCTCGGTGGTCGGCGGGGCGTCGATCTACCCGACGATGCAGAACCTCTGTCTCGCGCTGCGCGGCCATGGGGTCGCCAGCGCGGTGACGACGCTGCTGTGCATCGTCGAGCCGCAGGTCCGGGAGATGCTGCAGATCCCGGACGACTACATCACCGCCGCGCACGTGGCCGTCGGCTACCCGGCCAAGCCGTTCCCGCGGAAGCTGACCCGCTCGCCGGTCGAGGACATCGTCTCGCTGGAGCGCTTCGGGGAGCCGCTGTTCGCGGCCGGCTCGAGCTCGGGCGCGACGCCGGTGCCCGTCGCATGAGCTCTCCCGCACCGCTGACCGACCGGGCGGGCGACCGGACCCTGCCGGAGGTCCACCGGCGCCCGGTGGGCCGCGCGACCATCGGCGACCAGCTCCGTCGCCACGCCCGCAGCCGCCCCGACCGGGTCGCGATCATCTCCTACGGCCCCGCCGGGCGCCGCGTCTGCACCTACGGCGAGCTGGACCGCCTGGCCAACGCCGTCGCGCACTTCCTCCTCGACGCGGGCGTGCGCCGCGGCGACCGCGTCGCGGTGATGGCCCGGAACTCCGTCGAGGCCGTCGCCGCCTACTACGGAGCGCTCAAGGTCGGCGCCGCGTTCACCGGCGTCAACGTGCTGCACGGGTCCGAGGAGGTCGCCGCCCAGCTCGCACACGCCGAACCGGCCGCGGTGGTCGCCGGGGAGGAGTTCACCGCGCTCGTCGACGGGCTGCGGGCGCGGACACCGTCGGTCACCGCCTGGATCACCCTCGCCGCGTCGGCCCCGCCGGGGTGGACCGCGTTCGCCGACGTGCTGGACGGGCCGAGCACCGAGCCCGAGGTGGACGTCGACGAGCACGACCTCGCGATGGTCGTCTACACGAGCGGGACCGAGGCGGCGCCGAAGGGCGTCATGATCCCGCACCGCAACTACCTGATCTCCACCGCGCCGGCCTGGAGCTGGGGCATGCGCACCGGCCCGGACGACACGTGGCTCTTCGTCATGCCGTTCTTCACCATCGCCGGGCTCGGGTCGATGACGACGCTGACGATGATGGGCGCGACGCTCGTCCTGCCCGACACGGTCGACCCGGGACGGGCACTCGACATCATCGACGCCGAGCGGGTCACCGTCGTCGCCCAGACCCCCACCTTCTACCTCGCGCTCGCCCAGCACCCGGGCTTCGGGCCGGAGACCGTCGGCACCGTCCGGCGGGCCATGACCTACGGCGGGCAGGTGTCGCCGACGGCGGTGGCGGCGTGGGCGTGGGCCGCGCAGGGCGTGGTGTGGGGCACGTACTGGGGTCAGTCCGAGCTGTCGCAGCTCGGGTCGGTCGGCTGGTTCTCCTGCCTCGACGACATCCCCGATGGCGACCCGTCGTGGATCGGGACACCGGTGACCCACCTGGAGGTCCGCGTCGTCGGACCGTCGGGGGAGGACGCCGAGATCGGCGAGCTGTGGTGCCGCTCCCCGTCGTTGATGCTCGGCTACTTCAAGGAGCCTGAGCGCACGGCGGAGGCGTTCACGGGCGAGTGGCTGCGGACCGGCGACATCGTGCGCGTCGACGCCGCCGGCAACCTCTTCTTCGCCGACCGGGCCAAGGACATGATCAAATCGGGCGGCTACAACGTGTCGTCGCAGGAGGTGGAGCGGGTGCTGCACACCCATCCCGCGGTCCTGCGCGCGGCGGTCGTCGGGCGCCCCGACGAGTACTGGTCGGAGGCGGTGACGGCGTTCGTCATCCCCGCCGGGGATGTCGCCCCCGACGAGCTGGTGCGCTTCTGCCGCGAGCGGCTTGCGTCGTACAAGACGCCGAAGGCCGTGCACCTCGTCGAGTCGTTCCCCATCGACGCGCAGGGGAAGGTGCTGAAGCGGGAGCTGCGCCGGATCGATGTCTGAGGAGTCCGGTCCGACGCCGATCGGCGGGCGCCGGCGGGTCTCGACGGAGGGGATCGTCGCCGCGGCGGCCGAGCTGTTCGCGCGCGACGGCTACCACGCGGTGGGCATGCGGGACATCGCGGAGGCCCTCGGCATCCGCGGGGCGAGCCTCTACCACCACTACTCCTCCAAGGAGGAGATCCTCTTCGCGGTCTGCCGGACGGTGACCGCGGAGCCGGTGGCACAGAACCTGCCGCTGCTCGACGCCGAGGGGTCCCCGACGTCGCGGCTCTCGGCGTTGATCCGCGCCCACCTGCGGCACCTGGCCGCGCGGCGGGTCGAGTACCTCGTCGGGCTGCACGAGCTGTCGGCACTGACGCCCGAGCACCGCGCGTCCGTCCACGACCACCGGCGCTACTACCACCGCCGGGTCCGCGACGTGATCGTGGCGGGAACGCGGTCGGGGGAGTTCTCGGTGCCGGACGCGGGGCTCGCGGCGCTGGCGCTGCTCGACACGCTCAACGGGATCGCCGGGTGGTACCGGGCGGAGGGCACGCGGACGCTCGACAAGGTGGCGGAGGGGTACGTGACGCTGTTGGTCGGCGGGTTGCTTGGCGCCCGGCGCCCGGGGGCGTAGCCCGGCCCGAGATCAGCGCCTCGCCACCCGGTGGGTGACCGCGCGGCTCGCGCCGATCCAGCCGGGGAGGTGGAGCATCTTGACCCCGGGACCGCCCGCGAGGATCGGCGCGATCGCCTCCGGGTCCACAGCCACACGGAGCCCGGCGCGACCCGTCCGCGCGCACAGCGCCGCGTTCCCCCGGGAGAACAGCTGCTGCTGCACGGCCTCCAGCCGGGGAAGCGCCCCCGCGAGCCGGGCCGCGACCTCCGGCGGGAGGACGATCGACTGCTCGGCGCCCGCCATCCTCGCCGGATCGCCGGCCGCGAGGGCGGCCCCGCACAGCAGTTCGGCAAGGGGCTGGAGGATGTCGTCGGGGGCGGGGAGCTTGTCGCGCGGGAGGACCTCGGCGGTCCCCCCGACGGCCATCACGGTGACGGCGTCCTCTCCGGCGCCGACCCCGCGCCGTTCGGCGAGCCGCGGGTACGGGGCGTCATCGGACTCGGCCAGGCAGAACGTGTAGCGGCCGGGCTGCCCGGTGGTGGCCATGGTCGTGACGCCGGGAACCACACCGCCGATGCCGGTGAGCGTCAGGGCCAGCGCCCGCCCGAGGGTCGCGTTGGCCCGGTTCCCCGGACCGAGCAGGTTGGTGCCGGTGGTGAGGCCCAGGTCGCGGAGGAGCGGGCCGTGCACGACCACGGCGACGGCTGCGGTCCCCGTCGTCGTCGCGACGCCGAGCAGGTTGAACGCGGGTTCGAGGCAGGCACGGGCCGCGGCGAGCACCACGGGCAGGGCGCCGGGGCGGCAGCCGGCGAGCACGCAGTAGTAGGCCACGGCCGACGCGGTCAGCTCGCCCCACAGCGGGGGGACTGCGCCGAGGACGGCATCGGGCTCGGCGACCCCGCCGAGCATCCGCTCCCACCGCTCCCGCGTCGGGGGCACGACGGGCAGCCCGTCCCCGATGCCCCGGGCGAGGAGCGCGTCGGTGGCCTCCTCGACCGGGGTGCCGTCGGGGACGGCGGCGAGGGTCATCGACGGAGGGCCCGCGAGCACAGAGCCGTGGAGCCGAACGAGGGGATCCACGCCGAGTGCTTCCCCGCGCCCCCGGCAACCGCGACGTGCAGCTGCTCGGGTCCCGTGCTCACCGCGTAGGAATCACCGTCGGGCTCGACGCCCCACTCGACGAATTGGCGGCGGTTGCCCGGGGAGATCCGGTCGACGGGGATGCGGGCGCGGGCCCACAGGTGGTCACGTACGGCGTTGAGGGTCCAGTGGTCGCGGTGCAGCGTCGCCGCGTGCTCCGGGCCGAGCACCAGCAGGTGCGGCCCGCGGACGTAGACGTTGTTGGAGCCGGACTCGGCCATCGTCCCCGCGACCGTCGTCAGGATCTCCTCGCCGGTGGTGCTGCCGTGGTCGTTGACGTTGTGCGGTGGCTCCGCGGCCACCACCGTCACCACGGACTCCTCGGCCGCGAAGCCCTGACGGACGTGGAAGGGAGCCCAGGGGCTCTCCTCCTCGTTCTCGGCGAAGCAGAAGGTGTACTTGGCCGGTGAGCCCTGCGTGGAGCGGTCGAGGACGCCCGGGCGGGCGCCACCCACGTGCAGCAGCACCAGCGACAGCGCCCGCCCGATCACGGCGTTGGCCCGGGCCCCGGGCCCGAAGCAGTTGCCGCCGCCGTGGAGCCCGAGCTCCGCGCGCACCGGGCCGTTGACCATCACCATCGGCGCGCACGGGTGGGTGGTCGCGAGGCTGCCGTGCAGGTTGTACTCGGGCAGCTGCACGGCCTCTAGCGCGGCGAGCACCACCGGCAGGTCGGCGGGCCGGCAGCCGGCCATCACGGCGTTGGCGGCCACCGACGCGAGCGTCGGGACGAGCCCGCGCGGCGGGAGCGCCCCGAGCGCGTCGCCGGCGTCGTCGGGGAGCCCGGCGAGCATCGCCGCGACGAGCTCCTCGGTCGGCGGCACGGTGGGCAGGCCGTCGCCCCAGCCCTGCTCCTCGGTCCAGGCGAGCCACGCGGCCGGATCGAGGTCGGGCACGTCGAGCGTCGCGCTCACGCCAGCACCTCCCATCACGCCAGGACCTCCATCGCGCGCAGTTCCTCCACCACACCGGCGAACGCGGCGTCGATCCGCCCGGCGAGCTCGTCGGGGGCGAGCCCGCCGACGGGGTGGTCGATGACGACGAGACGGGGGTCGGCGCGGCGGGCCGTGGCCTGGGCCGTCACGAGCGGCAGGAAGGAGCGGGTGACCACGAGGATCACCCGCACGCCGCGGCGCTCGAGCTCCAACGTGTCGTGGAGACTCCACGACGAGCAGGAGCCTCAATCACCGATGGCCACGACGGCCAGGCGGTACTTCGCCGCGAGGTGGTCGAGCAGCGACGGGTCGCCGCGGCGGCCGCGCTCGGCTTCGCCTCGAGTCCCGCCGGGCCGAGGTCGTGCCGGCTCTCCAGCCGTCGCCCGATCTCGGAGAGCATCTCGCGGGCGCCGGGCTTGGAGTTCGAGAGCCCGCAAAGGCCGCCGGGCGCGGCGACGGTGGACGCCGCCGCAGGGGCGGGGCCCGGCTCGGGGGTCGTGCCGTGGGTGGGGTCGACGATGCGCATCGGTGCTCCCGTGTGGGTGGGGGTCAGGGTCGGAGGTGGGCGGAGACGGCGAGCCCGGCCCGCAGGCCGTCGGCCGCCGCCGTGAGGAGGTATGGGGTGGACCCGTCGTCGGGAGCCGCTACGTCCCCCGCGATCCACAGCGCGGCGGCGGCATCGGGCAGACCATCGAGCAGCTCCCGGCGCGGCGCCCGGCCGGTGTAGACGAACACCCCCGACGCTGGGAGCAGCTCGCCGTCACCGAGCCGTACCCCGGCCAGGGTGGCGTCGCCCTCCAGCGCGACCACGTCGACGCCGGTGCGCACGTCGACCGGGGCGAGGGCGGCGAGACGCTCCGCACCGGACGGCGACCAGCTCGGCGGGGCGGGGCTGACGACGGTGACGTGCGCGGCGATCCCGGCGAGCTCGACGGCCTCCCGGGCCGCCCACTCGTCCCCGCCCGCAACCACCACCTTCCGCCCGACGTGCAGCGGCCCGTCGCACGAGGCGCACTCCGAGAGGCCGCGGCCGACCCAGGCGTCGGCGCCCCCGACGTCGAGCCGTCCCGCCGACACCCCGGTGGCCACGACGACCGCCCGCGCCGCGACGGGTCCGTCGGCGGTCGTCAGCGACCACGGTGGTCCTCCGGCGAGGCCCGTGACCTCGTCGTAGGCGATCTCGACGCCACACGCCATGGCCTGCTCCAGCAGCGCGCCCGCGAGTTCTGGACCGGTCGTCGGCGCTCCCGGGTAGTCGCTCACTCGGCCGAGGTTGATCAGCTGCCCGCCAGGGGCCAGGGCGTCGTAGGCGACGGTGCGCAGGCCGCGCTCCGCGCAGGTCCGTGCGGCGGTCAGCCCCGCGATGCCGGCGCCGATCACCGCCACGTCCCAGGATGTCGGCGCGGTCATCCGTTCTCCTCTGTGGGGGACTCCTCGACGCGCCGGCTCACCGGCACGCCCTGCACGTGGTTCTGGACGAAGCCGCGGGACTGGTTGCGGCTCTCGTTGCCCGCCAGGACGATCCCGATGTCCGCGGCCCGGGGGACCATCGGCACCAGCCGGTCGGGGTCGGTGCCCGCGTAGCGGTCGTCGAGGTCGCCGCGCGCCACCATGGCGTCCAGGTCGAAGCTCGTCGACCCCACCTGCCACGCACAGCGCTGCAGCTGGCTCACCGGGACCCGCATGTGCTCGGCGAGGTGGGCCCGCAGCGCGTCCTTGTCGACGCCGTGCGCGGCCAGCGCCCGGGCGACCGCGGGCCCCAGGACGAGCAGCGGGTGGAACGCGCCGAACTCCAGCCCCGTGTAGGCCCACGGCCCGATGGCGTTGCCGAAGATCAGCGTCAGCGCGTCGAGGTGGTCGCTCGCGTGGTCGCCCCCGGAGTAGATGGGGGCGCTCACGGTGACGCAGCTCTGCACGGTGACGACGCTGTCGGCGTCGCCGAACCCGCGGTCGTGGCGGAACGAGGGCCAGCCGAGGTCCCGCACGGCCCGGTCGTTCTCGGCGAGCGCGACGTGGAAGGTCGACGCGATCGCGCCCTGGTCGGTGTGCTCGGGCGGGATGCGCAGGCCGGCCACGTTGCGCAGATAGAGGCGCACGAACCGGCCGATGCTGGTGTTGGCCCGCCGCCCGACCCGCATCGCCCCGGTGCCGCTGTTGAGGCCGAGGCGCTCGACCACGGGACCGCTGAGCACGACCAGCGGCTCCCAGCCCGGGGTGGAGCCGGCGTCCTGCACCCGCCACGCCGGGTCGGCGATGCACTCCGCGATCGCGAGCAGGACCGGCAGGTACTCGCGCCGGCAGCCGGCCATCACGCCGTTGACCGCAACGCTGCGGACGGTGGCGCGACGCATCTCGGGGGCAAGCACCCCGAGGACCTCGTCGGGGTCGCGGTGGGTGTGGGCCAGGGACCGGGCGACGCGGGCCGGAGTGGGCGGGACGATCGGTAGGCCGTCGGTCCAGCCGCGCTCCTCGAAGTGCTCGGTGACCGCGTCGAGGTCGCCGCGGACCACGATCTCCTCGGGCCCGTGTTCCGCCGGTTCCGCGTCGGACGAGGACCCGTCGGAGGCGACGGACGAGGACCCGGCTGCAGCGCGACGTCTCGGCGCTGCTCTCGCGCGACCCGGCGACCGCGCAGGCCGCGGCGGGCGAGCTCGCGACCGGCGGCACGTCGGCGGTGATCCTGGGAGACGCCACGGTCGCGGCGCGGGTGCGGGCGGCGGCCGGGCCGCTGGTGGCGCAGGCGCCGCCGACCTCCGACGGCCGCTCGATCCTGCGCATCGCGCTGCCGGTGGCCGGCGCCGTCGTGCTGGAGCCGCCCATCTCCGACGACGCGACGGACGCGAAGGCCGCACCACGGCGACCCGCGGGCATCACCGGGGTCCCCGCGGTGCCGCCGACGGTCGCGGTGCGCGTCTCGGCGGGCGCGGACCGGCGGCTGCTCGTGCTGACCGCGGAACGCGAGTCCGGGTGGAATGCGAACGTCGCGGGCGCGCCCGCGCCGATCCTGCCCGCCTGGGGTCACCTCGTCGGCGTCGGCCTGCCGCCGGGCGGGGGTCCGGTCGTCATCGACCGGGACGGGACGCTGCGGGGCCTGCTGCTGCTCCTGCAGCTCGCGCTCGTGCTGTTCACCGCCCTCTCGGCCCTGCCCTCGCGCACTCGACTCCAGTGAGCTCGACCGCCTCGGCGGTGCCGCTCGGGCAAGGAGGACCGGAGGCGTCCGCGTCTGGCCCTACCCTCACCACCATGCTGGACCACCTGGGCGTCCCCTGCGACGACGTCGACACCTCCCTGTCCTTCTATACGGCCGTCTTTGCCCCGCTCGGGGTGCACGAGGTCGTCCGCTTCCCCCACGAGGGGAGCGCCGTCGTCGGGCTCGCCGGGGCCGACGGCGTCCCGCACCTCTGGCTCGCCCCGGGTGGCCCCGCCCGCGCCGAGATCCATCTCGCGCTCACCGCGCCGGACCGGGCCGCCGTCGACGCGGTGCACGCGGCCGCCCTCGGAGCAGGGGCGGAGGTGCTGCACGCGCCGCGGGAGTGGCCGGACTACCACCCCGGCTACTACGGCGTGTTCCTGCGCGACCCGGACGGGCACAACGCCGAGGCCGTGCACCACGGCTGAGTGGGCCTACTCCTCGTCGGCGATGGTGTCCGGCTCGACGCCCAGGTAGCCCGCGATCTGCTCGACGAGCACGTCGTGCAGGAGGTCGGCGAGGTCTTCGCCGTCGAGCGCCCGCGCCTCGAGCGGGCGGCGGTAGAGAACGATGCGGGCCCGCGTCGGGGTCCCGCCGCGGTCCACCCCGGCGGGGACCAGCCGGGCGAGGGGGACGTCCCCGTCGCCGAGCACGGCGTCGTCGTTGTCGGGCCGTGCCGCGGGGTCGACGTCGGGGACGTCGTCGACGGCGACGTCGAGGGCCGCGAGCTGCTCGCCCCAGCGCTCCTCGATCGGCTCGAGCGCCTCGAGGACCAGGGCATCGAACCGCTCGGCCCGGGTGCGGGCGGCGGGGGCGCCCACCGGGTAGAGCGGGGCGCGCATCCCGCGTCCACGACGGTCCCGGCGGCGGGCGGTCCGGTCCCGGCGCGCCGGGCCGGGCGGGCCCACCGGACTCCTCGTCACGCCCGGGGACGGTACGCGGTGGAGGTCGCCGCGCACGACGCGCCGGGTCCGCCTGCCGGCCGCCGGGCCGCGGTCCGTCTACGGTGACGAGGTGCTGGGCGTGCTGAGCGTGCGGAAGTGCTCGCGGACCGGGTGCGGCTCCGCAGCCGTGGCCACCCTGACGTACGTCTACTCGGACTCCACGGCGGTGGTCGGGCCGCTGGCCACGAGCGCCGAGCCGCACTCCTATGACCTCTGCGAGCGCCACGCCCTCCGGCTGACCGCACCACGGGGCTGGGAGGTCGTGCGCTACGAGGGCGAGTTCCCCACCGAGCCGTCGGACGACGACCTGACCGCGCTCGCCGAGGCCGTCCGCGAGGCCGGCCGGGCCGACCGGGTGCCCGAGCCGGTCGGGCCGGTCGCCGGCACGGGGCGGCGGGGGCACCTGCGGGTGCTGCCCGACCCCCGCGACCCCGCCGGACGCTGAGCGCCGCCCCGGCCGCTTCCCGTCGGGCGGCGCGGGGATGGAGCTCGATACGATCGCCGGGTGGTAGTCACCCGCTCGGACCTGCCCGGGCACGCCGCTCCGGCCGACCGCGCCGACGTCGTCCCGGCGGTGATCAAGGCCTACGACGTGCGCGGTCTCGTCGGAGAGCAGCTCGACGCCGCGTTCGTCCGCGACGCCGGGGCGGCGTTCGCCCGGCTCCTGGTGACCGAGCACGGCGGGGTGCCGCCGCACGGCATCGTCGTGGGCCGCGACATGCGCGACTCGTCGCCCGAGCTCGCCGGCGCGTTCGCCGAGGGCGTCACCGCGCTCGGTGTCGACGTCACCGACATCGGCCTGGCCTCGACCGACATGCTCTACCACGCCTCCGGCGCGCTCCGCGCGGCGGGCGCGATGTTCACCGCGAGCCACAACCCCGCGGCGTACAACGGCATCAAGCTCTGCCGCGCCGGCGCGTCGCCCGTCGGCCAGGACACCGGCCTCGACGAGATCGCCGCGCTCCTCGACTCCGAGCCGGGGGAGCTGCTCGCCGAGGCCGAGCGGGCCGGGACACCGCGCGGCACCGTCGTCGCCCGCGACATGCTCGAGGAGTACGCGACCTTCCTCCGCGGCCTGGTCGACCTCCGCGGCATCCGGCCGCTCTCGCTCGTCGTCGACGCGGGCAACGGCATGGCCGGCTACACCGTGCCCGCCGTGCTCGGGGGGCTCCCGCTCGAGGTGGAGCCGCTCTACTTCGAGCTCGACGGCACGTTCCCCCACCACGAGGCGAACCCGCTCGACCCCGACAACCTCGTCGACCTGCAGCGCACGGTCCTCGCGGTGAGCCGCGTGGACGCCGGGCTCGCGTTCGACGGCGACGCCGACCGGGTGTTCGTCGTCGACGAGAACGGCGACGCGGTGAGCCCCAGCGCGATCACCGCGCTCGTCGCCACCCGGGAGCTGGCGAAGGAGCCCGGGGCCACCGTCATCCACAACCTCATCACCTCGCGCGGGGTGCCCGAGATCGTCAGCGAAGCCGGGGGCGTCCCGGTGCGCACCCGTGTGGGCCACTCGTTCATCAAGGCGAGGATGGCCGAGACCGGCGCGATCTTCGGCGGTGAGCACTCCGCGCACTATTACTTCCGCGACTTCTTCCGCGCCGACTCCGGGATGCTCGCCGCGCTGCACGTGCTGGCCGCGCTCGGCGAGCAGGACCGCCCGCTCTCCGAGCTGATGGCGCGGTACTCCCGCTACGCCGCCTCCGGTGAGGTGAACTCGCAGGTGGCCGATCCGCAGGCGCGGATGGCCGAGGTGGAGCAGGACTTCGGCGTCCGCCCCGGCGTCACCACCGACACCCTCGACGGCCTCACGGTGACCCTGGGCGACGGCTCGTGGTTCAACCTGCGTCCGTCCAATACCGAGCCGCTGCTCCGGCTCAACGTCGAGGCCGCGGACGCCGCCGCGGTCGTCGCGCTGCGTGACGAGGTGCTCGCGCTGGTGCGCCGGTGAGTACCGGAGCTGAGGATGACGGGGCGCGTCCCGGCGGGCAGGATCGACCGATGACCCCCGCCGACGGTGCCGCGCTCGGCCTCGATCCCGAGCTTCTCGACATCCTCGCGTGCCCGGCGCCCGACCACGGACGGCTGCAGCCCGGTACGCCCGAGGACCCCGCGGCCATCGCGCTGTGGTGCACCTCCTGCGGCCGACGGTTCCCGGTCACCGACGGCATCCCGGTGCTCCTGCTCTCCGAGGCCACCGGTGGACCGGTCGGGCCGACCGGGGCCGGGGCCGACGCGGGGGTGTGACGGCCGTGCTCGACGACGCGCTGCTCGACGACGCCGCCCGCCTCCTCGACACCGACCGCCGGGGCCTGCTGCGGGGTGCGGCGACCGCGGGCGCCCAGGTGCGTGCGACGTCCACGGCCGCGGACGACGCCGGTGTCGCCACGCTGCGGGGGCAGCGGCCGCGCGCGGTGGTGCTGCTGACCCGCCCCGGACCGTCGGAGACCGTGTCCCACCTCCTCGCGGCGCTGATCGCCCCCACCTGCCCGGCGCCGGTCGTCGTCTCCGCGCTCGCCCCGCCGTGGCTCGGGCCGCTCGACGTGGTCCTCGCGAGCCACGCCGGCCGGGACGGGGACCCGGCCGACGCCGCCGTGGCCGAGGCCGTCGACCGGGCGGTCCGGCGCGCGGCGACCGTCGTGCTCACCGGACCCGACCACGGCCCCGCCACGGCCGCCGCGGCCGGGCGCGCGCTGGCCGTGGTCCCGCACCTGCCGGTACCGAGGGACCTGCTGCCCCCGGGGCTCGACGCCGCCACCGACCTCGGGGCCGCGTTCGCCGTCTTCGGGTCGCTCGGGGTGCTCGATGTGGACCGCGAGGCCCTCGCCGACCGTCTCGACGACGAGGCCGAGCGCAACGCTCCCCGCGACGAGGCGTTCGTGAACCCGGCCAAGGCCCTCGCGTTACGCCTCGCCGAGCACACCCCGCTGCTGTGGGGCACCGACCCGGTGGCCGGGGCCCTCGCCGAGCACGCCGTCGCCCTGCTCGCCGCGCACGCGGGGACCGTCGCCCACGCCTCGACGCTCGCCGCGGTCGAGCAGCTGCCGGCGCTGCAGGCCACGGTGGGCGCGAGTGCGGGGGTCGACTCGGTGTTCGCCGACCCGTTCGCCGACCCTTACGGCGACCCGGGTCCCGTGGGGCTCCCGCCCCGGCTGCTGCTGCTGACCGTGCGCGAGGACGTCTGCACCCGGCGGGCCGTCGGGGGGGCGTCCGCCCGGTGGCCGGCGGCCGACCTCGTCGAGATCGACGACCCGGACGCCGCGGGGGACTCCCCGGGCCGCGAGGCGGTACGGGCGTGCCTGCTGGCCTCCCGCTTCGCCTTCGCGGCGTCGTACCTGGGCCTGGCGACAGGTGCTCCGGGGTCCACCGGGGTGGGTCTGCCCGGCATCCCCGCGGGCTGAGCCGCCCAGGGAATGCCCTCGTCCCGTCCATGTCCCCGCCCAGGCAGGAGATCCGGTGGAGCCGCTCTCGGGCCGCATCCGCAACTACGCGTGGGGGTCGCGCACGCACCTCGCCGCCATGCGGGGGCATCAGGTGCCCTCCGCGCACCCGGAGGCGGAGCTGTGGTTCGGCGCGCACCGCGACGAGCCCTCCCGCCTGCCCGAGCGGGACGGCGCCCCGCTCACCGACGCGGTGTCCGCCGACCCGGTCGGAGTGTTCGGACTCCTCCGGGCGCGCCGCTGGGAGGGCAGGTTGCCGTTCCTGCTCAAGGTCCTCGCTGCCGACGAACCGCTCAGCCTGCAGGCACATCCCTCCCCGGAGCAGGCCCTCGCCGGGCACACCCGCGAGGAGGCGGCCGGCATCCCCCGCGCCGGGGCCGAGCGGAACTACCCCGACCCGCTTCCCAAGCCCGAGGTGCTCTGTGCGCTCGGCGAGTTCCACGCCCTCGCCGGCTTCCGCGCTCCCGCCGACACGCTGCGCCTGCTGCGGGCGCTCGACGAGGGGTCGGGCGGGGCCCTCGCCCACCACGTCGCGCTGCTCGCCGCCCAGCCCGACGCCGACGGCCTCCGGGCGCTGTTCACCACCTGGATCACGCTGCCCCAGCGCGCAGTCGACGCCCTCGTCCCGGCCGCGCTGGCGGGGTGCGTCGCGCACGCGGCCCGGGGTGCCGCCGCCGAGTTCGCCGTCGACGTCCGCACCGTCCTCGACCTGGGCGAGCGTTACCCCGGGGACGCGGGCGTCCTCGCGGCGCTGCTGCTCAATCGCGTCGTGCTCGCCGAGGGCGAGTGCCTCTACATCCCCGCCGGGTCGCCCCACGCGTACCTCTCGGGCTGGGGCATCGAGCTCATGGCCAACTCCGACAACGTCCTGCGCGCGGGGCTGACCCCCAAGCACGTGGACGTCCCCGAGCTGCTGCGCGTGCTCGACTTCGCACCCGGTCCGCCGGAGCGGATCCTCCCGGTCGTCGACGGCCCGCGCGCGCTGTACACCGCGCCCTGCGAGCACTTCGTACTTCTCCGGCTGACCCTGGAGTCCCCCGGGCGCGCGGTCGGCCTGGGGCTGGGCGGGCCGCGGATCGTCGTCTGTGTCCGGGGTGCGGTCCGAGTGCACACCGGGCACGGCACGAGCCGGCGCGCCGCGGCCGGCGAAGCGCTGTGGCTCCCGGCCCGCGACGGCGAGGTCAGGGTGGAGGCCGACGGCGCTCCCGCGCTGGCCTTCGCGGCCGCCGACGGTCTCGACGGGCCCGGCGGGTCGGGAGGCTAGATTGCCGACGGTCGGCGACGCGACGGATCGCGACATACGGGAGGAACCATGTCCGCATCCGGTGGCGGCAAGGCGATCGTCGCGGCGCTCGGGGCGAACGCCGGGATCGCCGTGGCCAAGTTCATCGGCTTCGCGTTCACCGGCTCGTCGTCGATGCTCGCCGAGGGTGTGCACTCGGTGGCCGACACCGGCAACCAGGGCCTCCTCCTGCTCGGGCGGAAGCGGGCCGCGCGGGCGGCGACCGCGGAGCACCCCTTCGGGTACGGGCGCGACCGGTTCTTCTACTCGTTCGTCGTCGCCCTCATGATCTTCACGCTGGGCTCGGTGTTCGCGCTCTACGAGGGGATCCACAAGCTCTTCGCCCCCGAGGATCTGAGCTCGCCGATCATCGCCGTCGCGATCCTCGTCGTCGCCGTCGGCCTCGAGGGCTACAGCTTCCGTACCGCGGTCGTGGAGTCGCGCGAGCTCAAGGGCGACGCGACGTGGTGGGGGTTCATCCGAACCTCGGTGAACCCGGAGCTCCCCGTCGTGCTGCTTGAGGACAGCGGCGCGCTCGTCGGGCTCGTCCTCGCCCTCGGAGGCGTCGGCTTGGCGGTGCTCACCGGCGATCCGGTCTGGGACGCCGTCGGCACGATCTGCATCGGTGTCCTGCTCGGGGTGATCGCGATGATCCTCGTCGTCGAGACCAAGAGCCTGCTCATCGGGGAGGGCGCCTCGGCGTCGCTGGCCCACACCATCACCTCCTCGCTCGTGGGTGGCCCGGTCGAGCGGGTGATCCACCTGCGCACCCAGTACCTCGGCCCCGAGGAGCTCCTCGTCGCCGCGAAGATCGCGGTCCCGGCGTCCCTGCCCACCGAGGCCGTGGCCGAGGCCATCGACCACGCCGAGGCCCGCCTGCGCGACGCGGTGCCCGTGGCGCGGATCGTCTACCTGGAGCCCGACCTCGACCGGACGGCGGGCGTCGAGACCGTCGACGCCGCTCTCGACCCGACGCCGTAGACCGATCGCCGACCGGTGCGTCGGCGCGTGAATTCGACGTCACGAATCGCCGCGCGGCGGCCCCGGGCCGCCCGGTGTCCCGCGTAGGGTGACGCCCTCGTCACACCGAGCCGAGGAGCCCCCGTGGGAGTGCAGGCGTCATGACCAGTACGCAGTCGCGGGGCGGACTCCTGCGCACCAAGTCCGTCGAGCAGTCCATGGCCGACACCGACGAGCCGGGGACGAAGCTGCGCCGTGAGCTCGGCGCGCTCGATCTGACGGTGTTCGGTGTCGCGGTCCTCATCGGAGCCGGCATCTTCACGATCACCGCGCGGACCGCGGGTGACGTCGCGGGGCCGGCGGTCGCCGTCTCGTTCGTCATCGCCGCGATCGGTTGCGGGTTCGCCGGGCTGTGTTACGCCGAGTTCGCCTCGACCGTGCCGGTGGCCGGCAGCGCGTACACGTTCTCGTACGCCACGTTCGGCGAGTTCGTCGCGTGGATCATCGGCTGGGATCTCATCCTCGAGTACGCCCTGGGTGCGGCGACCGTGGCCAAGAGCTGGTCGAAGTACCTCGGTCAGGTCTTCGAGGCGGTCGGGCTGCCCGGCTCGGCGTCGGTCGAGCCGGGCCCGTCACGCTGGACTGGGGGGCGATCCTGGTCATCGCCGCCCTGACGGTCATCCTCGTGCTCGGCATCAAGCTGTCCAGCCGGGTCAGCACGGTGATCACCGCGATCAAGGTGCTGGTGGTCCTGTTCGTGATCGTGGTGGGCGCCACCTTCATCAGGGCGGCGAACTACAGCCCGTTCATCCCCGCGGCCCAGCCCCCGAAGGCGTCCGCGTCCGGCCTGGAGTCGTCGCTGTTCGCCCTCATCGTCGGCAACAACGGCAGCAACTACGGCGTGTTCGGCCTGCTCGCCGGCGCCTCGCTAGTGTTCTTCGCCTTCATCGGGTTCGACGCGGTGAGCACCACCGCCGAGGAGACCCGCAACCCGCAGAAGGACCTGCCCCGCGGCATTCTCGGTTCGCTCGCCGTGGTCACGGTCCTGTACGTGGCGACCTCGCTGGTCCTCGTCGGCATGACCAGCTACCAGAACCTCAAGACCCCGGCCGATCGTCCGGACGACACCGCCACGCTGGCCACGGCGTTCACCCAGGTCGGCGCGACCTGGGCGTCCACCCTCATCTCCGTCGGCGCCCTGGCCGGTCTGACCACGGTGGTCCTGGTGCTCATGCTCGGCCAGAGCCGCGTGTTCTACGCGATGAGCCGCGACGGCATGCTGCCACGCAACCTGGCCCGGACCGGGCGGTTCAGTACCCCCACCGCCATCACGGTCATCATCGGCGTGGCGTGCGCGCTCATCGCCGGGTTCGTGCCGACGACGACCATCGAGGAGATGGTCAACATCGGTACCCTGTTCGCGTTCGTCCTGGTGGCGATCGGGACCTGGATCCTCCGGGTCAAGCAGCCCGATCTCCCACGCAGCTTCACCGTCAAGGCGCTGCCCGTGGTCGCCACGCTGGCCGTCGTCACCTGCCTGTGGCTGATGATCAACCTGACGGCGGGGACCTGGGTGCGGTTCATCGTGTGGATGGTGATCGGCATCGTCGTCTACTTCGCGTACTCGAAGCGGCACTCGGTGCTCGGACGGCGGGAGCGGGGCGAGAATGTCGCCGCGATCGGCGCCTCGTCGGGAGCGTCGAGCCGCCCGCCGCCTCCCGCCGGCTGAGGCCCGCGGGGTCGTCCCCCGCCCCCGAGCGCGTCAGAGCTGGTGGGCGGCGAAGGACTCGCGCAGCGTCTTCTTCGAGAACTTGCCGGTGGAGGTCTTGGGCACCTCGTCGATGAACACGACGTCGTCGGGCACCTGCCACATGGCCACCCGCCCCGCGAGGTGCTCCAGCACCTGCTCGCGGGTGAGGTCGGCGCCGTCGCGGGGGACGACGCAGGCCAGCGGCCGCTCCGACCACTTCTCGTCGGGCACGGCGATCACCGCGGCCTCCGCCACCTCCCGCATGGCCATGATCTCGTTCTCGAGGTCCACCGAGGAGATCCACTCGCCGCCGGACTTCACGAGGTCCTTCGTCCGGTCGACGAGGCGGACGTAGCCCGTCGGGTCGATCACGGCGACGTCCCCGGTGCGCAACCATCCGTCGTCGGTGAACTGCATCCCCCCGTCCTCGTCGAGGTAGTACGAGTCCGCGATCCACGGGCCCGCGGCCTGCAGCTCGCCCGAGCTCTCGCCGTCCCACGGCATGATCTCGCCGGTCTCGGGGTCGGCGAGGCGCAGTTCCACCAGCGGTGCGGGCTGGCCCTGGGTGGCACGGACGCCGGCGAGCGCCTCGTCGGACAGTCCGTCGTGGATCGTGCGCAGCAGCCCCGTCGTGGCGATGGGGCTCGTCTCGGTCATGCCCCAGGCCTGCGTGATCGGCAGGCCGACCTTCTCCCGCCAGCCCTCCGAGAGCGACCGCGGCACCGCCGACCCGCCGCAGAGCACGAGGCGCAGGTGCGGCACGTCGGCGGCGGTGAGCTCGCCGAGCACGCCCATCCAGATCGTCGGGACGCCCGCGGTGACCGTGATGTCGTGCTCGCGCAGCATCCCGGCGATCGCCGCCGGCGTCATGTTCGGACCGGGCATCACCAGCGACGTCCCCGCGAACACCGCGGCGTACGGCGTGCCCCAGGCGTTGGCGTGGAACATCGGCACGATCGGCAGGGCCACGTCGCGCTCGGAGAACCCCACGACGTCGGTCATGAGCACGGCCATCGAGTGCAGCACCGTCGAGCGGTGGGAGTACACGACGCCCTTGGGGTTGCCCGTGGTGCCCGAGGTGTAGCACATGGCCGCGGCCCGGTTCTCGTCGTCGACGAGGAATGGCCCGGCGTGCGGCTGCACCGAGGCGAGCAGGGCGGCGTGGTCGACGATGCGCTCGTCGTCGGGCACCTCGGTGTCCGACCCGTCGTCGATGACGATCACACGGTGCACGTGCGGCATCCGGTCGATGATCGGCCACAGCAACCCGAGCAACGACCGGTCGACGAAGATCACCTCGTCGTCCGCGTGGTTCACCACGTACACCAGCTGCTCGGCGAAGAGCCGGATGTTGAGGGTGTGCAGGATCCGCCCGGAGCACGGGACGGCGAAGTACAGCTCGAGGTGCGTCGGGGTGTTCCAGCAGAAGGTGCCGACGCGGCCGTCGGGGGCGACCCCCAGGGCGTCGAGGGCCGCCGCGGTGCGCCGTACGCGCACCGCCCACTCCGCATAGCTCGTCGTCGTGACGGTGCCCCCCGCGCCGACCCCGACGAGCCGCTTGTGGCCGAAGAGCTGCTCCGCGCGATGGAACACGTGGGGGAGGGCGAGGGGGAAGTTCTGCATCTGTCCGAGCATCTGGCGGCCTCCCGGGCGGCGGCTGACGACGGCTTGCGGGCACCCAGCGCGTGACCGGGGTCATCACTGTGGCCTCGAAGGCTGTGGTGTTGGTCACGGCAACCCTAGCCGTAGCCGCAGGCCAGTGGGGTGCTGTGGTCCTCGCCGTGCACGTCAGCGGCCTGCTCGCGGTCGGAGCCGACATCGGATCGGCGTTAGGCTCCACCGGTCAACGCATCGACGAGGAGCACAGGAGCCCCATGAGCGCCCCGACCCAGACCGATCCCGCCACCTCGGATCCGACTGGTGGGTTCCACCAGACGCGGGTCGGCATCGACTTCGCCGTCCGCGACCTCGGTGACGCCGAGTTCGGACGTCGGGAGATCCGGTTGGCCGAGCACGAGATGCCGGGCCTGATGGCCCTGCGTCGCGAGTACTCGGAGGCTCGGCCGCTGCACGGCGCTCGGATTTCCGGCTCGCTGCACATGACGGTGCAGACCGCCGTGCTCATCGAGACCCTCCTCGCCCTGGGTGCCGAGGTCCGCTGGGCCTCCTGCAACATCTTCTCCACCCAGGACCACGCGGCCGCCGCGGTCGTCGTCGGGCCGCACGGCACGCCCGACGAGCCCAAGGGCGTGCCCTGCTTCGCCTGGAAGGGCGAGTCGCTCGAGCAGTACTGGTGGTGCGCCGAGCAGATGATGACCTGGGTCGACTCGGGGACCCGCGGCCCCAACATGATCCTCGACGACGGCGGCGACGCCACGATGCTCGTCCACAAGGGCGTCGAGTTCGAGACGGCCGGCGTCGTCCCCAGCGTCACCGGCGACGACCCGGCCGAGTACCAGGTCGTGCTGGCCACGCTGCGCCGCAGCCTCGAGAATGACCCGCAGCACTGGACCAAGGTCGCGGCCGGCATCAAGGGCGTCACCGAGGAGACCACCACCGGTGTCCACCGGCTCTACGAGTTCGCCAACGAGAACAAGCTGCTCTTCCCGGCGATCAACGTGAACGACTCGGTCACCAAGTCGAAGTTCGACAACAAGTACGGCTGCCGTCACTCCCTCCTCGACGGCATCAACCGCGCCGTCGACGTGCTGATCTCCGGCAAGAAGGCCGTCATCTGCGGCTTCGGCGACGTGGGCAAGGGCTCGGCCGAGTCGCTGCGCGGTCAGGCTGCCCGCGTCACGGTCACCGAGACCGACCCGATCTGTGCGCTGCAGGCGCTCATGGAGGGCTACGACGTCGACACCCTCGAGAACGTGATCTCCTCCGCCGACATCGTCATCACCACGACCGGCAACAAGGACATCGTCACGCTCGACCACATGAAGCGGATGAAGCACCAGGCGATCCTGGGCAACATCGGCCACTTCGACAACGAGATCCAGGTCGAGAAGCTCGAGCGCTCCGACGCCACGCGGATCACCATCAAGCCCCAGGTCGACGAGTGGACGTTCCCCGACGGCCATTCGATCATCCTGCTGTCCGAGGGGCGCCTGCTGAACCTCGGCAACGCGACCGGACACCCGAGCTTCGTCATGTCGACGTCGTTCTCCAACCAGACGATCGCGCAGCTCGAGATCTTCACGAAGCCGGACGAGTACCCGATCGGCGTCTACCGCCTCCCGAAGCACCTCGATGAGAAGGTCGCGAGGGTGCACGTCGAGGCGCTCGGCGCGGAGCTGACCACGCTCACCAAGGAGCAAGCCGAGTACATCGGCGTCGACGTCGAGGGCCCGTACAAGTCGGATCACTACCGCTACTGAGGACGCCGCGACCCGCTAACCTCGCCGGTCGTGGGAGCGATCGTGGCCGTGGAGGGTCTCGACGGGGCGGGCAAGGCCACCCTCGTCGGGGCCCTGGCCGAGGTGGCCGCCGCGCGCGGGGCGACCGTCGCCCACCGGGCATTTCCGCGCTACCACGACGACGTCCACGCGGAGCTCGCGGGCGAGGCGCTGCGGGGGGGGCTCGGCGACACGGCGGACTCCGTCCACGCCATGGCAGTGCTCTTCGCGCTCGACCGGCGCGCCGCGGCCGCCGACCTGCGCGCGGAGGCGCACCACCACGACCTGCTGCTCGTCGACCGCTACGTCGCCTCCAACGCCGCATACGGCGCCGCCCGGCGCCACGAGCGCGCCGACGGGGGCTTCGTCACCTGGGTGCACGACCTCGAGGTCCGCCGCTTCGCCGTCCCGGCCCCCGACGTCCAGGTGCTCGTCCGGGTGCCGCGGGAGGTCGCGGCGCAGCGGGTGCGCGACCGGGCCGCGAGCTCGGGTCGGAGCCGGGACGGCTACGAATCCGACGACGAGCTCCAGTCCCGGTGTGCCACGGTCTACGACGAGCTCGTCGACGCCGCGTGGCTCGCCCCGTGGTTCGTCGCGGAGACGACGCCGGGCACCGGCGACACACTGACCCGATCGGCGGAGTCGGTCCTCGACGCGTGCCTCGGCCGACGATCGGTAGCTGATCGTCGGTGAACAGTGACACCATCGAGACATGACCTCGCGGATCCTCGTCGTCGACGACGACGCGTCCCTCGCCGAGATGCTCACGATCGTCCTGGACGCCGAGGGTTTCGAGACCACCGTGGTCTTCGACGGTGCACAGGCGCTGCCGACGCTGCGGGAGATCGCACCCGACCTCGTCCTGCTCGACCTCATGCTCCCCGGCATGAACGGCATCGACGTGTGCCGCGCGATCCGGGCCGAGTCCGGCGTCCCGGTCGTCATGCTCACCGCGAAGACCGACACCGTCGACGTCGTGCTGGGCCTGGAGTCCGGCGCGGACGACTACGTGGTCAAGCCGTTCAAGCCCAAGGAGCTCGTGGCGCGGATCCGGGCGCGGCTGCGTCAGTTCCCCACCGAGCCCTCTGAGCGCATGACCATCGGTGACGTGACCATCGACGTCCCGGCCCACCAGGTCCGGCGGGCGGGCCGCGCCATCGCCCTCACCCCGCTCGAGTTCGATCTGTTGGTGGCGCTCGCGCGCAAGCCGCGCCAGGTGTTCACCCGCGAGGTCCTCCTCGAGCAGGTGTGGGGCTACCGGCACGCCGCGGACACCCGTCTGGTCAACGTGCACGTCCAGCGCCTGCGGTCCAAGGTCGAGATCGACCCCGAGCACCCCGAGGTGGTCCTGACCGTCCGGGGCGTCGGGTACAAGGCCGGGCCACCATGATCGCCCCCGCCGTGCCCGCCGACTGCCCTCGCGCGGTGGGTCGCCGGCGGTGACGGAGCTAGCCGCCGGGTCCGGGTCCGACCGCCCCGGGTCCGAGCGCTGGGAGCGTTGGCGGCGTTGGAGACGGGGCGCCGAGTTCGCCGGCGCCGAGGGCATCCTGGCGGTGCGCGCCCGGTGGCGGCGCTCGATGCAGCTGCGCGTCGTGGTCTCCACCCTCGCGCTCTCCTCCCTGGTCGTCCTCGTGCTCGGCCTGGTGCTGCAGACCCAGATCGCCGATCGGTTGCTCCAGGGCAAGCAGCAGGCGGCCCTGCTCCAGTCCGATCTGAGCCGGCAGGGCCTCGAGCGCGACCTCGCGCGGGTCGATCCCGACCGCGAGGGCACCGAGGTGACCCTCTCCGAGGCGATCGACCGCCTCACCTCGGTCTCCGTCGACGACTCCCGCGACGCCGCGTCCGAGGCGGGCGCCTTCGAGGTGGTGCTCATCGCGGGGTCGGGCACGGTCACGGGCTCCGCCGGGGCGTCCGGGTCCGCCGACGTCGTGCCGCCCCAGTTGCGCGAGCCGGTGCTCAAGGGCTTCCTCGCCACCAAGTACATGACGATGCCCGGGACCTCCACGCCGACCCTCGTCGTCGGCCAGCCGGTCCGCACCGCGGGGCGGAACCTGCAGCTCTACCTGCTCTTCCCGCTCACCGCCGAGGAACGCACACTGGCGCTGGTCCGCAGCACGCTCGCCGTCGGCGGGCTCGCCCTGCTGGTGGTGCTCGCCGCGATCTCCGGCCTGGTCACCCGCCAGGTCGTGCGCCCGGTCCGGCAGGCCGCCGACGTGGCGGAACGGTTCGCCGACGGGCACCTCGACGAACGGATGCCCGTGCAGGGCGACGACGAGGTGGCGCGCCTCGCGGAGGCCTACAACGAGATGGCAGCGAGCATCCAGTCGCAGATCCGACAGCTCGAGGAGTTCGGCACGCTCCAACGCCGCTTCACCTCCGACGTCAGCCACGAGCTGCGGACGCCGCTGACGACCGTGCGGATGGCGGCGGAGGTGCTGGCCGACCGCACCGAGGACATGGACGCGGTCTCGCGACGCTCCGCGCGGCTGCTGGTCGACGAGCTCGACCGCTTCGAGTCGCTCCTCGGCGACATCCTCGAGATCAGCCGTCTCGACGCAGGCGTCGCCGAACTGGCCCTCGAACCGCTCGACGTCCGGGCCGTGGTCCGGCGGGCGGCCGAGACGGTGCGTCCCCTCGCCGAGACCACGGGGACCCCGATCGTGCTCGACCTCGACGACGAGGTGGTCGCCGAGGTCGACCCCCGACGACTCGAGCGGATTCTGCGCAACCTGCTCGCCAACGCCATCGACCACGGGGACCGCCTGCCGGTGGAGGTCCGTCTCGCCGCCGACGCGCACGCGGTCGCCGTCGTCGTCCGGGACCGCGGCGTCGGCCTGCGCCCGGGGGAGGCCGGCCTGGTGTTCAACCGGTTCTGGCGGGCCGACCCGTCACGCCAGCGTCGCAGCGGCGGTACCGGTCTCGGCCTTGCCATCAGTCTCGAAGACGCCCTTCTGCACGGCGGGTGGCTGCAGGCCTGGGGTGAGACCGGCCGGGGCGCGGTCTTCCGTCTGACCCTGCCCCGCCGGCACGGCGAGCTCCTGCAGGCCAGCCCTCTCGCCCTCGTCCCCGTCGAGGGCGCGCCCGCCGCCGCCGACCCGGGAATCTCCGAGGCGGCGCCGACCACGGGCACCGCCCTGCCCCCGCACGGCTGCGACGCGCACGACGCGCACGAGGTGGACCCGCGGCCCACCGACGACGCCGAGTGGCCCGAGCCCGCACCGTCGGCCCCGGCTCCCGGGGGTTCCGGGATGCTGTGGTCGTGAGGGCCCGCTGGGTCGGCCTGCTGCTCGGCCTCCTCGTGCTCACCGGGTGCGCGACCGTGCCCGGCTCGTCGGACGTGACCGTCCTGCGCCGCGTCGGGGACGCCGCGGAGCCCAGCGCCCCGCCCGGACCGGCCCGGGGCGCGGGTCCGTTGGAGACCGTGCGCGGCTGGGTCCAGGCGTCCGGTTCGACGGCCGAGCGGCACGAGGTGGCCCGGCGGTTCCTCACCGCCCCGGCCGCCGGGGGATGGGACGACGGGGCCGCCCCGGTCGTCGTCTCCGACCGCGTCGACACCGTCTACGCCGACCGTCCGGTGCCCACCGGCGTGTCGGCGGTGCGGATCCGGGCGACACGACTGGGAACGCTGAGCCCCACCGGAGCGTTCCTACCGGAATCGGGCGCGCTGGACCTCGTGGTCGAGCTCGTCGTGCAGAACGGGCAGTGGCGGATCTCCTCGCTACCCGCCGGGACCGTCGTGCGCCGGTCCGACCTGCGCGCGAACACGCGCCCGGTGCGTGCGTGGTTCGTCGGCGCGACCAGCGGGCTGCCCGTCTCCGAGACGCGCTACCTGCAGGTCAGCCCCATCCGATCGCTCGCCGCGCGCACGCTCGACCTGCTCACGAGCGGCCCGTCGGCCTCGCTGGCCGGCGCGGTGACGGGTGCCCTCCCGCCGCGGGCGACGCTGCGCGCGACCGACGCCCTCGACCCGTCCGGGGCGCTCGGGGTCGACATCGCCGACGCCGGGCCGCTCGACGACGTCGGTCGCAACCGGATCGCGCGTCAGGTGGTGCTCACGCTCGCCGGAATCGGTGTGCCGCGGGTACGGCTCACCGCCGACGGCGCCCCCCTCGTGCCCGGGCGCTCGGAGCTCGGCGTCGGCGACGTCCTGGCGGGCCTGCCCGCCCGCGTCCTCGAGAACCGGGACCTGCCGCTGGACCCGGCGGGCGCCGGGAGCCCGGCCGCCCCCGACCCGCGCGCCGCGCTCGTGGTCTCCGGCGGGCGCGTGAGCCGGGCGGGGGATCCGGCGACGGAGGTGGTGCCCGACGCGGGCCCGGCCACCGCCCAGAGCGCGTCGGAGTCCTCGGGCGACGAGGTGGCCGTGGTGGCGGTGGACCCCTCGGGCTCACGGCTGCTGGTCGGTCCCACCGGTGCGTCCCCGACCCCGGTGCCCCTCGCGGCGCGCACCCTGACACGCCCGACGTGGTCCCCGATCGCGCCCGAGGTGTGGACGGTGGCCGACGGGACCCGCGTGGTGCGGGTCGTCCGCGCCGCGGCGGGGACACTGCTCCCGCTCGACGTCGACGCCGGGGGCCTCGCCGGGGCCGGAGGAATCTCGGCGATGCGTCTGTCCCCCGACGGCGCCCGGGTCGCGGCCGTGGCCGGTGGCCGGGTCCTCGTCGGCGTCGTCGTGCGGGAACCGGCGGGCGGTGTGCGGGTGACCTCGGTCCAGGCGCTGCGCCCCGGTCCCACTCCGGACGCCGTCGGGACACCCGGCTCGGTGACGACGACCGACGCCCTCGTCGGGGTCCTCGACGCGGCGTGGGCGCGCTCGGACCGCCTCGTCGCGGTCGGGGGGCGCACGGGTCACCCCGTCTCCTTGGTGTCGGTCGACGGGCTCGACCTCGACGACGCCCCGACGCTGAACCTCACCCCGCCGGTCACCGCGGTCGCCGCCACGCCGGGTCGACCCGTGCTCGCGGTCGACCAGGGCGGGCTGTGGAGCCTGCTCGACGACGGTTCGGGGGTGTGGCGGTTCGTCAACGGCGGTGCCGCCGGGTCGGTCCCGGCCTACCCGGGCTGAACCCGGCCGCCGGCGCCCGCCCGTCCCGGCGCCCGTCCGTCCCCAGGTGGCGCGGACACCCGGATCCGTCCCCAGGACGCGACGCCGCCGCTCGTCGCGCGATGCGCAGGACGGGCAGCGTCGTGGAGGTGCCCACCCCCGCCGACGGCCCGCTCGTCGCCCTCCTCGACCTCGTGCTCCCCACGCCCTGCGCGGGCTGCGCCGACCCCGTCGCGCGCCTCTGCGTGGCGTGCGCGGGACGGTTCGCCCGGCCTCGCCTCCACACGGTGCCGGACCTGCCGCCGGTGATCGTGCTCGCCTCCTACGCCGGTCCGCCGCGCGCCACCGTGCTCGCCTACAAGGAGCGCGGGCGCCGCGACCTCGCGGTCCCGCTCGCCGCGCACGCGGCGGCCGCGCTCGCCCTCGCCGGGCCGGGAGCGACCGGGCCGGGGGAACGGGGCTGGCTCCTGGTGCCCGCGCCCTCGCGCGCCCCCGCCGCCCGGGCCCGCGGCGGGGACCACATGCTCCGCCTCGCCCGGGCCGTGGCCCGGGCCCCCGAGGGTTCGGGCGGGGCCGGGTCGGGGGTGGTCGTGCCCGCCCTCGCCCTGCGGCGAGGTGCCCGCGACTCGGTCGGCCTCGACGCCGACGCCCGCGCGGCGAACCTGCGGCGACATATGCGGGTCCGACCGGGCGGGGCGCGCCGCCTGCGCGCCGCTCCGTCCGCTCCGGTGGTGCTCCTCGACGACGTCCTGACCACCGGCGCCACCGCCCGAGCCGCCCTGGCCCTCCTGGGCGCCGTCGGGGTGGTCCTCGACGCGATCCTCGTGCTCACCGCCGTCCCCGGAGGACCCGCGGGGCCCGGGGTCGCCCTGCGGCCCACCACGGCCCGCGGTGTGCCCATTAGTGGAGATCCGCCACTCGAACGGTCGGTGCACCCGTCCGGGGTGTCGGACTGCGCACGCCTTCCGCGGGTGCACGGTGCTCGCTAACGTGGCCGGACTCACCCGGTACGGCGACCGACGGGAGGCGCGAACGCTCATCAGCGCGGCGCCCGGCGCCGGAGGTGTGCCGATCCCTCCCCGGTCACGGCGGCGCAGTCGTCCCTCCCTGGAGGTAGTTCGTGGAGATCGTCATCTCAGGCCGCAACGTCGAGGTCCCGGAGGCATTCCGGGACCTCGCGACGGAGAAGCTGGACCGACTCGGTCGGTACGACCACAAGATCGTCCGGTTGTCCGTGGAACTCGCGCACGAGCCCAATCCCCGGCAGTCCAAGAGCTGCCAGTGCGTCCAGATCACCGGCCACGGGCGCGGACCGGTCGTGCGCGGCGAGGGGTGTGCAGCCGACTTCCTGTCGGCGTTCGACCTCGCCCTGGGTCGCCTCGAGGCCCGCCTGCGCCGCGCCCACGACCGCCGCCGCGTCCACCACGGACGCAAGGAGCCGGTCTCCGTCGCCCGGGCGCTCGCCGGTCCCCCCGGAGCGGTCGCGACGCTCGACGCGCCGCCGGCGCACGCCGCGCCGGCCGCTCGTCGCCCCCCCGACGACGCCCCCGACGACCCCGCCGACGACCTCGACGCGGACCTGGCCGACTACGCCGCCGACTACGCCGCCGGGTACACCGACGAGTACCTCGACGCGAACACGGACGGGCACACCGACGACGAGCGCGACCGTCCGGGGCGCATCGTGCGCCGCAAGGAGCACCACGCCGTGCCGATGCGGGTCGACGACGCCCTGAGCGAGATGGAGCTGGTCGGGCGCGACTTCTTCCTGTTCAGCGACGCCGCCACCGGCCGTCCGAGCGTGGTGTACCGCCGTCGGGGCTACGACTACGGGGTCATCGCCCTCGTCGAGCGCGGCGTCTGAGCCGCGCGCCCCGGCCGTTCCGCGCCCCGCACGGGCGATCGCGGGCGGCCGGGGCCATCGCCGGTGTCCGGCGCCCTTACCATGGCTGGTGGGACCGCACCCACGCGCGCACGGCGGGGCACCGGCATCACCGGCACCGCTGACGCTGGCGAGGCGACGGCCCCACCACGCACCGACACGAGTGAGGTCACCAACAGTGGTCCTGAACCGGCTGCTGCGCTCCGGCGAGACGAGGACCGTCAAGCGTCTCGGCCGGATCGCCGACTATGTCGACACCTTCACCGAGGAGATCGAGGCGCTCTCCGACGACGAGCTGCGGGCGAAGACCGACGAGTTCCGGGAGCGCTACTCCGCGGGCGAGTCGCTCGACGAGATGCTCGGTGAGGTCTTCGCGGTGGTCCGGGAGGCCGCCTCGCGCACGCTCGGGCAGCGCCACTTCCGCGTCCAGCTCATGGGCGGGGCCGCGCTGCACCTGGGCAACGTCGCGGAGATGAAGACCGGCGAGGGCAAGACCCTGGTGTCGACGCTGCCCACCTACCTCAACGCGCTCACCGGCGACGCCGTGCACGTCGTCACCACCAACGACTACCTCGCCCGCCGCGACTCGCAGTGGATGGGCCGGGTCCACCGCTTCCTCGGCCTGACCGTCGGCGCGATCTACGCCGAGATGCCGGCCGCCGAGCGCCGCGCCGCGTACGCCGCCGACATCACCTACGGCACGAACAACGAGTTCGGCTTCGACTTCCTGCGCGACAACATGGCCTGGTCCAAGGCCGAGTGCGTCCAGCGCGGGCACGTCTTCGCGGTGGTCGACGAGGTCGACTCCATCCTCATCGACGAGGCCCGCACGCCGCTGATCATCTCCGGTCCCGCCGAGCAGAGCGCCCGCTGGTACACCGAGTTCGCGCGGCTGGCGCCGAAGATGGAGAAGGACGTCCACTACGAGGTCGACGAGCGGAAGCGGACCATCGGCGTCACCGAGGACGGCGTGTCCTTCATCGAGGACCAGCTCGGCGTCGAGAACCTGTACGAGGCGGCCAACACCCCGCTCGTCGGGTACCTGAACAACGCGATCAAGGTCAAGGAGCTCTTCGCCAAGGACAAGGACTACATCGTCCGGGACGGCGAGGTGCTCATCGTCGACGAGTTCACCGGCCGTGTGCTGGTCGGCCGGCGCTACAACGAGGGCCTGCACCAGGCGATCGAGGCCAAGGAAGGCGTCGAGATCAAGGCCGAGAACCAGACGCTGGCCACGATCACGCTGCAGAACTACTTCCGGCTCTACGAGAAGCTCTCGGGGATGACCGGGACCGCCCAGACCGAGGCCTCCGAGCTGTCGAAGACCTACCAGCTCGGGGTGGTGTCGATCCCGACGAACCGGGAGATGGTCCGGAAGGACCAGGCGGACCTGGTGTACAAGACCGAGTCGGCGAAGTTCGAGGCGGTGGCCGACGACGTCGCCGAACACTTCGAGCGCGGTCAGCCGGTCCTCATCGGCACCACGAGCGTGGAGCGCTCTGAGCACCTCGCGAAGCTGCTCACCCAGCGCGGCGTGGAGCACGAGGTGCTCAACGCGAAGTTCCACGAGCAGGAAGCGGCGATCATCGCGATGGCCGGCCGGCCCCACGCCGTCACCGTCGCCACCAACATGGCCGGCCGCGGCACCGACATCGTGCTCGGCGGCAACCCCGACTTCATCGCCGACCTGCGGCTGCGCGAGGTCGGGTACGACCCGGTGGGGGCCCGCGAGGAGTACGAGGCGGTCTGGGACGAGACCCTCGCCGAGGTCAAGGAGGACACCACCCACGAGGCGGAACGGGTCCGCGAGGCGGGCGGGCTCTACGTCCTCGGCACCGAGCGGCACGAGTCGCGGCGCATCGACAACCAGCTGCGCGGGCGGTCCGGGCGCCAGGGCGACCCGGGCGAGTCCCGCTTCTACCTGTCGCTGGGCGACGAGCTCATGCGCCGGTTCAACGGCGCCGTCGTCGAGTCGATCATGACCCGGTTCAACCTGCCCGAGGACATGCCCATCGAGGCCAAGATGGTCTCGCGGGCGATCCGCAGCGCGCAGACCCAGGTGGAGCAGCAGAACTTCGAGATCCGCAAGGACATCCTCGAGTACGACGAGGTGATGAACCAGCAGCGCAAGGTGATCTACGCCGAGCGCCACCGCGTCCTCGAGGGCGAGAACCTCTCCGACCAGGTCCAGAACATGATCGTCGACGTGGTCACGGCCTACGTGGACGGCGCGACGGCCGAGGGCTACAGCGAGGACTGGGACCTCGACAAGCTGTGGACCGCCGTCGGCCAGCTCTACCCGGTGCAGGTCCGCTGGCAGGACCTCGACGCCGACGACCTCGAGCGCGATCGGCTGCTGGAGGTCCTCACGTCCGACGCGCTGGCCGCCTACTCCCGCCGCGAGGCCGAGATCGACGCCCTCGTCTCGCAGGGCGGGATGCGGGAGCTCGAGCGGCAGGTCGTGCTCTCGGTGCTCGACCGCAAGTGGCGCGAGCACCTCTACGAGATGGACTACCTCAAGCAGGGCATCGGTCTGCGGGCGATGGCCCAGCGCGATCCCAAGATCGAGTACAAGCGCGAGGGCTACGAGATGTTCTCCACCATGATGGAGGGCATCCGCGAGGAGTCGGTCGCGTTCCTGTTCAACCTCACCATCGCCGTGGAGGAGGTCGCGCCGGTCGACGCGGTGCCGGGGGCCAACCCCGTCACCGACACGTCGGTGCAGGCGGCGATCCGCCCGGACGACCCGGATCCCCGCGACGCCGTCCGGGGCACCCCGAGCACGTCCGGGTCGGCGCCGCTGCCCCCGCCGAGCGCAGCACCGACCCCGGTGAGGGCCTCGGCGCCGCAGGCTCCGCAGCCGCGCCGGGCACAAGAGCCGGCCGCGGCTTCGACCGGGCGCCCGGTCGACGCGCGGCCGGGGACCTCGTCGGCGGGCGCCGGGCCGGGTCGTGCGCCGCTCACCGCTCCGGTCCCGCAGTCGCTGCGGGGGGCGGGGCTCGGTGGTCAGCGCTCGCAGCAGCTCGACTACACCGGTCCGGACGAGGACGGGCAGGCCGCCCGGCAGGGTCGCACGAACGGCGCCCGCGGCTCGGCCGGCCCGTCGACTGGCCGCAACCCCGCGCAGGCCCGCCGCCAGGACACCCCGTCGCGCAACGCGCCGTGCCACTGCGGCTCGGGTCGCAAGTACAAGCAGTGCCACGGGGCGCCCCCCCGCTCGTGACCCCTCACAGGAGTGCGAGCAGCCGCACCCGCCACTGCTCCTCGCCGGGGACGCGTTCGAGGCGCCCGAGGACCGCGCGGGACCGGTGCGGTGCGTGCAGGACGGCGGTGACCTCGACCGCGGCGTCGGAGACCGCGCAGACCCGCAACGGCCCCAGCCGCACGGCACGGTCGGCGATCCCGCGGAGAGCGGGCACGAGACCCTCGTAGGTGGCGTCGTCGCAGATCGCCGCGACGTGGCGCAGGGGGCGCCGGCCCGACGCCACCTCCGCGATCACCCCCACCAGGCGCACGGCCGTCGCCCGGGCCGCCGCCGCCGGCTCGTCCACGCGGTGCCCGACGCCGGCGGGCGCGCGGTCTCCGGCGCCGGCGGGCGCGCGCCGCCGCGCCGGGTCGCGTGGCCCGGCTCCGTTCTCGTCCTCGGCCGTCCGGCGGACCTCCGCGCGGCGCTCGGCCAGCACCGCCGTGAGGGGCCGCAGCCGGGGACGGGCGGGCACGTCGACCCGGACCGCCCGCGCAGGACGGACGCAGGCCGCACCCCCCACCGCCGCGTCCCCGTCGGTCTCCACGGGGTCCGCACCGCACACGTCGCCCTCCTCCGGTCGCGGAAACTGCGGACGCGGGAGGAGCGCGTCGACGGCCGACCCTAGGCGGGCGCCGCTGCGGCCGGGACGGTTTCGCTCCTGCTCGTGGCGCCCGACCGCCGCCGGCGGAGCTCGAAGCACGCCACGGTGGCCGCGCACGCGGCGTTGAGCGACTCCACCGAGCCAGCCATGGGGATGGCGACGGTGTCGTGCAGCTCCCCGCGGACGGCGTCGGAGAGCCCGTCGGTCTCCCCGCCGACCACGAGCGCCACCCGCTCGGCGAGCGGCGCGTCGAACAGCGAGGACGACACGGTCGGCGCGGGCGCTCCGTCCAGCCCGAGCAGGACGAAGCCGGCGTCGGCGAGGGCCGCGAGCCCGGCCGCCGCGGTCCCGGCGCGCAGCACCGGGGCGTGGAAGGCGACCCCGGCCGACGCCTTGATCACCAGCGGGTCGATCGAGGGCACTCCGCGTCGCGGCAGGAGCACCCCGTCGAGCCCGGCCGCGGTGGCCGACCGCAGGATCATCCCGACGTTGGCCGGGTTGGTCAGCCCGTCGAGGACGAGGACCTGCGCGCCCGCGGGGTCTTCCAGCGCGGCGAGGAACCGCTCGACGGTGCGCATGCCCGGCGCCACCACGTCGGCGACGACGCCCTGGTCCTGGCGCCCGTTCCCGGCGAGCACCTTCACCCGCTGCGCGGACGCCCGACGGACACCGACGCCGCGCGCGGCCGCGGCGTCGGTGAACGCCTTCGCCGCGCGGGGGTCCATGCCCTCGGCGAGAACGACCTTGTCCACCGTGAGCGCGGGGTTGCCGAGCGCCTCGAGCACGGGCTTGCGTCCGTAGACGGTGACGAAGCGGTCCTTGGGGGAGGCGACCGCCTCGTCGTCGGCGGGGAGTGAGGGCGTCATCACCCCCCAGCTTGGCAGAGCGGGCGATTCCCCCGGGCGTGCGAGGATCGCCGCATGCCGGACCGCCTGTCGGCGCTGGACGCCTCGTTCCTGTACATGGATCAGCCCACCACCCCGATGCACGTGGGAAGCGTCGCGATCTTCCGCAAGCCCCGTTCCGGTTTCGACTACGACGGCCTCGTCGACCTCATCGGTACCCGGATCGGTCTCGTCCCCCGCTACCGGCAGAAGATCCGCCAGGTGCCCGGGGGCGTCGCGCGGCCGGTGTGGATCGACGACCGCGACTTCGACGTCACCTACCACGTGCGCCGCTCGGCGCTGCCCGCCCCCGGCACCGAGCGGGCCCTGCACGACCTCGTCGCCCGCCTCATGTCCCGCCCGCTGGACCACTCCCGGCCCCTCTGGGAGATGTACCTGGTGGAGGGCCTGTCGGGGAACCGCGTCGCGATCGTCACGAAGACCCACCAGGCGATGGTCGACGGGGTGGAGTCGATCGACATCGGCCAGGTGGTCTTCGACGAGGCGCCCTCCCCGCGGGCCACGCCCGAGGACACGTGGGTGGCCCGCTCGGAGCCCGCCCCGTGGCGTCTCGTCGCCGACGCCGTGGGCGAGGCCGTCGCCCGTCCCGGCGAGGCCGTCGAGAAGGCGGCCCGGGTCGCCGCCCGCGATGCCGCGACGACCGTCACCAAGGTGGCCGGCGTGGCCGGCGGCCTGCTCTCCGCGGTGCGCACCGCCGTGCGTCCGGCGCCGACGACGCCGCTCAACGTCCCGATCTCCACGCAGCGCCGCTTCGCCACCACCCGCACCGACCTCGCCGACTACCGGGCCGTGCGCCGCGCCCACGGCGGCACCATCAACGACGTCGTGCTCGCGGTGGTCTCCGGGGCGCTGCGCAACTGGCTGCTGTCGCGGGGAGCGTCCGTGGGGCCGACCACGACGATGCGCGCGATGGTCCCGCTCTCGGTGCGCGGCGACGCCGAGACCACCGGATCGATCTCGGGTGCCGGCCTGCTCGGCAACCGGATCGCCTCCTTCCTCGTCGACCTCCCGGTGGGGGAGCCCAACGCGGTCCTGCGGATGCACCACGTCGCGCACGCGATGCGCGAGCACAAGGAGTCGGGCCAGTCGGTGGGGGCGAACGCGCTGGTCCGCGTGGGCGGGTTCGCGCCGCCCACGTTGCACGCCCTCGGGGCCCGGGCGGCGAACGGGCTGTCGCGACGGCTGTTCAACCTCGTGATCTCGAACGTGCCCGGCCCCCAGCACCCGCTCTACGCCGGCGGCGCGCGGATGCTCGAGATGTACCCCGTGGTCCCGCTGGCCAAAGGGCAGTCACTCGCGGTCGGGCTCACCTCCTACGACGGCGGCGTGTTCTACGGTTTCAACGCCGACCGCGACTCGATGTCCGACGTCGACGAGCTCGGTGGGCTGGTGGCCGAGTCCCTCGCCGAACTCGTGGCGACGGTGCCCCGCTGAGCGGCACCGGCCGGGCGATCGTCCTCGGCACCGGGGGTTCCCTCGGCTACGCCTGGACGGTTGCTGCGCTCTCGACGTGGCAGCAGGCCACCGGGCTCGACGCGCGCGACTCCGACGTCCTCGTCGGCACCTCCGCCGGGTCCATCGTGGCGTCGGCGCTCGCGAGCGGCGTCGCCGTGGACGACCTCGTCGCCCACCTGCTCGACCCGCCCCCCGCGGCCGGGGGCGCCCGTCCCCGCCGCCGCGGTGCGCGTGGCGGCCTGCCGCCGCTGCCCCGGGTCGGCCCGGGCTCGGTGCGGCTCCTCGGCGAGGTGCTGCGCCGCCCGGGCCGCTTCCCGCCGATGGCCCTCGCGGCGGCTCTGCTGCCCACCGGACGGGCCGACACCCGGGGCGTCGCCCGTCTGGTCGGCGGGTTCGCCGACGGTCGGTGGCCCGAGGATCCGCAGGTGCGGATCGTCGCCACCGACTACGACAGCGGCGCCCGGGTGCCCTTCGGTCGCCCGGGAACCCCCCCGACGTCGCTGGCCGACGCGGCGAGCGCCTCGTGCGCGGTGCCGGGCTGGTTCGCCCCGGTCCGGATCGGGGGCCGGCGGTTCGTCGACGGCGGGGTGTGCTCGGCCACCTCGGTGGACCTCCTGCTGGGCAAGGACATGCCCGCGCTCGCCGACGCCCTGGTACTCGTGCCGCTCGGGCGCCGGGGACGCGCGCGCCCACGCGGGCCGATGTCGGCGGCCGACGGGCTCTTCCGTGGCATCGTGGGCGGCCGCAGCGCGCGCGAGATCGCGCGGGTACGCGCGGCGGGAGTGCGGGTGCGGGCGCACGCCCCCGGGCCCGAGGAGCGCGCGGTGACGGGCTGGAACGTGATGGACGCGAGTCGCCAGGCCGAGGTGGTGCACACCGCGCTGCGCACGACCGCGGCGTGGTGGGCCCGAGGGGAGAGGGACGGTTGAGGATCTACGTGCCGACGACGGTCGCCGGGTTGCGGAAGGTGCTCGCCGACGAGGCGCTGCAGCCCCTGTCGGGCACCGCGTTCGCGCTGACTCCCCGTCTCCGCGAGTCCTACGCCTCGGGCGACGACGAGGAGCTCGAGTACGTCGCGATGGGCGAGGCCGCGCGGGCGTCGCTGCGGCTGCTCGCCGCGGAGCTGGCCGACGACCCGCAGGCGCCGCCTCGCCGCGCGGTGCTCAGCGCCGACGTCGACGACGTGACCCTGCGCCCCGACCTCGACGACGCCGTGGTGCGCGTCGCCACCCCGATCCCGATGTCCCGCCTCGCCGCGGTGCACCTCGACCTCGCCGACGCCGCCGATGCGGTGCGGGCCGCGGCCGCCGTGGTGGATGCGGCGGACCTCGGGGACCTCGACGCGGAGTTCGTGCTCGGCGAGGCCCAGGACCACGACCTCGCCTGGTACGGGGTGCAGGAGCTCCCGTTCGTGCTCGAGCTGCTGTGAGCGAGGGTCACCGGGCGGCGAGGAACGCGCGCCCGGCCCGCATGACCCCGGACACCGCGCACCGGCGCGCGGCGCACCTGCTCCACGCGGCCCGCGCCGGCGGGCGGCGGCGTCTCCTCGGGATCGCCGGGGCGCCCGGGGCGGGGAAGTCGGTGCTCGCCGCGTCCCTCGCCGGGCTCGGTCCGGAGGTGGCGGTCGTCGGCATGGACGGCTGGCACCTCGCGAACTCGACCCTCGACCGGCTCGGCCGCCGCGAGCGCAAGGGTGCACCCGACACCTTCGACGCCGCGGGCTACGTCGCCTTCCTGCGCCGGGTCCGCTCCCGGGAGTCGACGGTGTGGGCGCCGGAGTACCGGCGCTCGGTCGAGGAGGCGATCGGGGGCGCGACGCAAGTCGGTCCCGGGGTGGCGCTGCTGGTCACCGAGGGCAACTACCTGCTGCTCGACGCCCCACCGTGGGACGGGGTGCGCCCGCTGCTCGACGAAACCTGGTTCGTCGCCCCCGACGAGGCGCTGCGCCGGGAGCGGCTGATCGCGCGGCACGAGCGCCACGGCCGATCCCACGCCGAGGCGGTGGCGCGCGCCGACGGGAGCGATGCGGCCAACGCCGCGCTCGTGGCCGCAACCGGCGACCGCGCGGACCGCGTGGTGGTCGACCCACCCGCCCTCAGGCCTCCCACGCCGGGACCCGCAGCGCGGTGAGCACCCGGCGCAGTGCCTCCAGCCGCCCGGCACCCAGCGCGCCGGATTCCACCAGCGGGTCGAGCGCGCACTCGGGGTCGGCCGGGGGACCGAGGTGCGAGCAGCCGCGCGGGCACTCCCGCACGGCGGTGGCCAGGTCGCCGAACGCGGCCACCACCTCGTCCGGACAGATGTGCGCGAGCCCGAACGACCGCACGCCCGGGGTGTCGACGACCCAGCCCCGCTGGCCCGGCAGCGCCAGCGCGACCGCGGAGGTCGAGGTGTGCCGGCCCTTGCCGACGCTCGACACGACGCCCACCGCCCGGTACGCGTCCGGGACCAGCACGTTGACCAGCGTCGACTTCCCCACCCCGGAGTGGCCGATGAACGCCGAGACGCGCCCGTCGACGACCTCGCGCAGCGCGGCCGGGTCGGCGTCGGAGCGGGTCACGACGATCGGGAGCTCCAGGTCGGTGTACTGGCCGGCGAACGGCGCCGGGTCGGTCAGGTCGGACTTGGTCAGGCACAGCACCGGGGTCAGCCCGCCCGCGTAGGCGGCGACGAGGCAGCGGTCGACGAACCCCGTGCGCGGGACGGGGTCGGCCAACGCCGTGACGATCACGAGGTGCGAGGCGTTGGCGACCACGATCCGCTCGTAGGGGTCGGTGTCGTCGGCGGTCCGGCGCAGCACGCTGACCCGCTCGGAGACGCGGACGATGCGCGCGAGGGCGTCGTCGCCGCCGGACACGTCCCCGACGAGGTCCACCCGGTCGCCCACCACCACCGGGGTGCGGCCCATCTCCCGCGCGCGCATGGCAACGACGCGCCGCGACGGGTCGTCGTCGGGGGCGCAGGTCCAGCGGCCGCGGTCGACGCCGACGACCATCGCCGGGCGGGCTTCGGCGTGCTCGGGACGGCGCTTGGAGCGGGGACGGGTGCCCCGCCCGGGGCGGATGCGGACGTCGGACTCGTCGTAGCGGTCCGTCGAGCCCCGGCCGTCGCCGCCCCGGCCCCGCCCCGGGCTCACGCCGGGAGCCCCGCCGTCCCGACGAGCGCGGACCAGCCCGTGGCGAAGTCGGGGAGCGTCTTGGCCGTGGCCGCGACGTCGTCGATCTCGAGGCCGGGGACGACGAGCCCGACCAGGGCGCCGGCGGTCGCCATCCGGTGATCGGCGTAGGCCCCCCAGGGACGCCGTGGCGCGCTCAGCGGCGCGGGAGAGATCGTCAGCCCGTCGGAAAGCTCCTCGACGCGCGCGCCCACGGCGGTGAGCTCCACGGCGAGTGCGGTCAGTCGGTCGGTCTCGTGCCCGCGGATGTGCCCGACCCCGACCAGGCGCGACGACTCGCCCTGCCGCGCCGCCGCGACGGCGATCGCCGCGACGGTGGGCGTGAGCTCCCCGATCTCGGAGAGGTCGACGTCGACCCCGCGCAGCCGGTCGGGGCCGTGCACCGTGAGCCCCGCTTCGTCGTGGACGACCGTCGCCCCGAACGCCTCCAGCACCGCGCGCACGGCGGAGCCGGGCTGCAGGTCGGTGCCGTCGGGACGGGGCCGGGGCCAGCCCGCGACGGTCACGGTCCCGGCGGTGACGAGCGCGGCGGCAAGGTAGACCGCGGCTCCCGAGAGGTCGGGTTCGACGTCGAGGACCGGCGGCGGGCTCAGCGGTCCGGGCGCGACGCCCCAGCGGTCGGGCGCGACCGTGACCGCCCCGCCCGCCGCCCGCAGCATCGCGACCGTCATGTCGACGTGCGGCAGCGACGGCACCGGACCGTACCCGCGGTGGTGCACGGTGACGCCGCGGGCGTAGCGCGCGCCGGAGAGCAACAGCCCCGAGACGAACTGCGACGACGCCGACGCGTCGACGGTCACCTCGCCGCCGGCGGGGGAGGGGCCACCGGACACGGTGAACGGCAGCGATGCGGCGTCGGCCGGGTCGACGACGACGCCGAGGCCCCGCAGCCCGTCGAGGACGCCGCGCATGGGGCGCGTGCGGGCGTGCGGATCCCCGTCGAAGGCCACCGGGCCGGTGGAAAGAGCGGCCAGGGGCGGGACGAAGCGCATGACGGTCCCGGCGAGGCCGCAGTCGACGGTGCCGCCGGTGATCCGCTCGGGGGCGGTGAGCGCGACGTCGACGGTGCCCTCCCGACCTGGGCCCTCCCGACCTGGGCCCTCCCGACCGGGCACCACGTCGATCCCGGCGCCGAGGGCGCCGAGGGCGCCGACCATGAGGGTCGCGTCCCGCGAGCGGGCGACGCCGCGGACGTGGCGGGTCGCGCCGTCGCCGGCGAGGGCGGCGAGCAGCAGGGCCCGATTGGTGATCGACTTCGATCCGGGGACCGACACGGTGCCGTGCACGGGACCCTCGGCCCACGGTGCGGACCAGGCGGGTGACGCGGCGGCGCTCATCCGCCCAGTGTGGCGGACCGTCCCGGTCCACGCCCCGGCTCATGGGGCAGGGCGCGCCCCGAACAGCGGCTCGTCGACCGACCGGATCTCCTGGCTCGGCAGGCCGTCGGGGTGTTCCTCACGGACGCGCTGCAGAGCGGTCAGCGCGAGCCCGAGGTGGCGGCGCTTGCTGTTCTCGTAGAACTCCTTGGCCCCCGCGGAGAGCTTGGGCGAGCCGTGCAGTGGCTTGTCCGAGACGCAGAGCAGCGTCGCGTTCGGGATGCGGTAGCGGAAGCCGTTGGCGGCGATGGTGGCCGACTCCATGTCCACTGCGACGCTGCGCGAGGCGCGCATCGCCGCGAGCGTGCTGCCCTGGTTCAGCTCCCAGTCGCGGTTGTCGGTGGTGTGCACGACCCCGAGGCGGTACGCGGCGTCGCGTGGTCGAGGGCGTCGAGGAGGAACGTGTTGAGCCGGTGGTTGGGGATGACCGGCACGTCGGCCGGCAGCACCTCGTCGAGCACGTGGTCGGCGCGCTGGTACGCCGTGGCGAGGACGAAGTCGCCCTGTTGCTGGTGGTTCCGCAGCCCCCCGCAGTGCCCGATCATGATCATGGTGTCGGGCCGCAGGACGGCGACGTGGTCGGTGATCGTCTTGGCGTTGGCCGGGCCGACGCCGATGTCGACCAGGCTCACCCCGTCGCCGCCGGCGGTGCGGTGGTGCCAGGCGGGCATCTGCACGCCCGCGCGCGCGGGACCGTCGGCGTCGCCGAAGTGGTCGAGGAACGATTCGACGTGCATCGCGTAGTTGGTGAACAGGACGTGGCGTTGGAAGGACTCCGCCGGGGTGCCCGTGTAGTGGGCGAGCCGGTCGAGCGAGAGCGCCATGCGCTCGGGACCGAACAGGAAGAGCTTCTTGGAGCGGGAGTCGACGCGGTCCTCGTCGAGCGCGGCGAAGAAGTCCGGGTGGTCGAAGGGCAGCGCCGGGCGCGACGGCCGGACCCTCAGACGGGCCCCGGCCCGCAGCAGGGCCCCCAGCTCGCGCCCCAGGTACCGCCGGATCGGGGCGGGGCGGGCGAACTCCCCGGTGATCCGCGGGTTGGCGTCCGACCACGGCCGCAGCACCTCGACCCCGGCGTACCACCCGTCGGCGTCGATCGCGACGAGCGCGTCGAGGAGTGTGGCGGCGGCGCCCGCGATCCCCGCGGGCGTGAGGTCCGCACCGTCGACGACGACGATCCCGCCCCCGCGGTCCCGCTCCTGTTCGGATGTCACGGGTCGAGCCTGCCAGCCCGGCGGTGTCGGTGATCGACCAGGACGACCGGTCCCCGCTGTCGGTGGCCGGTGCCAGGATGGACCCATGTGCGGTCGATACGCCCTCGCCAAGGACCCGGCGACCCTCGCCGAGGAGTTCGACGCGCTCGACCTGGTGTCGGGCGCGGAGAGCGCGTGGGCCGGCCCGGAGTACAACGTCGCGCCGACCACGACCGTCGTCGCCGTGGTCGACCGCCACCCGCGCGACCAGGCCGGGACGCCCGACGCGTCACGGCTGCAGCGCAGCCTGCGGCCGATGCGGTGGGGTCTCGTGCCGTCGTGGGCGAAGGACATGTCGGTGGGCAACCGGCTCATCAACGCCCGCGCCGAGTCGCTCACCGAGAAGCCCGCGTTCCGTCGCGCCGCCGCCGGGCGCCGCTGCCTGCTCCCGGCCGACGGCTGGTTCGAGTGGCTGCGCGAGGGGACCGGGAAGGACGCCCACAAGACGCCCTACTTCATGACGCTGCCCTCGGGGGCGTCGCTGGCGCTGGCGGGGCTGTGGGAGACGTGGCGGCCGGGCTCCGGGGCCCACGAGGCACCCCTGGTGTCGACGACCGTCGTCACCGTCGGGTCTGCCGGGCCGCTGACCGAGCTTCACCACCGCATGCCGCTGTTCCTGCCCGCCGAGCGGTGGGCCGCCTGGCTCGACCCCGACCGCGCCGACCCCGCCGACCTCCTCGTGCCGCCGCCGACCGAGCTGCTGGCCGAGATCGAGATGCGGCAGGTGTCGTCGCAGGTCAACAACGTGAAGAACCACGGGCCCGAGCTCGTCGAGGAGCACCGGGCCGAGCCCGAGCAGGCCGGGCTCGACCTGGAGGGCGTGGGCACCGGCGGGTCCAACCTGGCGTGACCGACGCCCTGCCCGACGCCGCGGCTGGCCATGCGGAGTTCGAGGTCGACACCCCGCACGGAACGGCCCGGGTCCACCTGTCGTCCCCGGCATCACCCCGGGCCCTGGTCGTGCTCGGCCACGGGGCCGGAGGCGGCGTCGACGCGCCCGACCTGCTCGCCGTGGCCAAGGTGGCGGCCGGCCTGGACGCGGCGGTGGCGCGCGTGCTGCAGCCCTACCGTGTCGCCGGCCGGCGCGCCCCCGCCCCCGCCGCGCAGCTCGACGCGTCGTGGGCCGCGGTCGTCGCCGCCCTGCGGGAGCGTCGGCCCGACGTCCCGCAGATCCACGGCGGCCGCTCCTCCGGCGCCCGGGTCGCCTGCCGCGGGGCGGTGACGCTGCCGGTCGGGCTGCGTCCCGACGCGGTGCTCGCCCTCGCCTTCCCCCTCCGCCCGCCCGGCAAGCCCCCCTACGACCCGCGCTACGACCGCGGGCCCGAGCTCGACGCGGTCACCGTGTCCGGGATCGCGGTGCTCGCGGTCAGTGGCGACCGCGACCGCTTCGGTGTCCCCGACGCCACCGCCGGCCGCGAGGTCGTCGTCGTCCCCGGCGACCACGCGCTGCGCTCGCGCCGGGCGGTGGCCGACGCCGTGGGCCCCTGGCTGGGGCGGGTGGTCGGCGGCGGGAGGGTCTGAGTTCGGGTCCTCGGACGCTGCTCCGTTCGAGTGACCTGCGTCACACCGCGGTTCGGTTTCCGGATGTGCGTGCTGTGGGGTCACAGGCTCGGCCGTGGCGTGCCGTGTGGGGGAAGAACGATCGCGGTCCCCACGGTGGGGTGACGGCGTGGCTACCGTTGCACCAGCACCTCGCCGACGCGGCCGGCTCCTGGTGTTCGTCGTGGACCCATTTAGGGGTCCGGTAGCCCAGCTTGGGCTCAGGCGGTCGTAGCATTTGATCTTGGGGTTCGGTGGGGAAGGATGCCCCGTCGTGCGCAGGATGTTGACCAAGGCCGACCGGGAAGAGATTTCCCGCGGGTTGGCCGAGGATCTGT
>JAABUP010001791.1_pt1 | contig 44012 bp, 70 predicted proteins | sample 5559201 | NCBI WGS metagenome assembly JAABUP01 (sample SAMN10711887, study PRJNA513373) | rock metagenome | isolation source: Antarctica rocks | place: Antarctica
ACTTGGCTGGAATAACTCGAGGACACGCGTGGGTGTAGCCGAGTTAAGTGCCGGTCGAGTAGCGTGGGCTAGAAATGCAGAGGCTATGAGTAGGCTAGGTAACGACAGTGACTTTTAGTGACTTTTAGTGACTTTTACAATCTCGAATCGCTGGTTCTCCCCGACTCTCAAGTCCATCCCTTTTATACACCGTCTTCCAGGCCTATCTTCGGTGATGGCGGCGATGTTCGGCGAGATTATGGCGGTGCTCGGCGATGTTATGGCGGTGCTCGGCGATGTTATGGCGGTGTTATGGCGGTGTTCGGCGATGTTATGGCGGTGTTATGGCGGTGTTATGGCGGTGTTCGGCGATGTTATGGCGGGACCTCGATGACGCCCTGAAGAACGAGCTCTACCGCATCCGTGGGAGGGGCCCTCCGCCGGATGACCCTCCGAGCTTCAATTCACGATCGTGACAATTCTGATTGGTCAGAAAATCCCTCAACCTTTGCCACCCGTTCTATTTACGAACCGCTTGCAAGGTATATAAGTCCGTACAGAATGGAGACAGAGCCTTCAGCTCTAGATCATTCAACCCTGGTTCTTGATAGCACACCTCTCGTCCTAGTCTTAAAGTCCACCTCATTGGGTCACAGCCTGTCACGAAGCTCCGATCCGTCTCCGATCAAGTAGCCCGATCACACAAGGAACAGACAGGAAGGTACTCAACGAGGACGTCGAGAATCGACTAAGTCGTCAAGACAGGCGGGACGTGGGTCTAAGCGAGGACAAATGAGTGTAGCCGCGTAGACGAGATCGGAGAACCGGACGAGATCGTCTTGGACGTGGAATGGGACAATGAGACTCAATCGAGGATCACTGGGAAACCTCCTACAAGACGAGGCTAGCTGTGCTATATATCTACTCCTTCTCCGTAGACGTTCAACCAACAAAACGGAGCGAGTGGACGTTCAACCAACAAAACGGAACGAGTGGCGGAAATGGACGTCGACGACGAGTGGCGGTGATACTGTGCCATGACGTGTCATTCGGTGTGCGTGGTGGAGGTTGTGGCAGTGGCCAACATGACACAGCCCCAATACCTCCAGTGACAAGTCAGAGACACTCCGTGTTCCAGTCTTAGTCTGTGGCACTCCCCGATCCGATCCGTCCACCGTGACAGGATTCGTGACAGCTGCATTGCCATGAGGAAGGGGGGGCATGCAAAGAGCCCCTGGGGGGCTTACCAATGGGGTTTTGACTGACTCTGGGCCGAAGGCAAACTAATAGCCTGGAAGTCCAGTCCTGTGAGACAGAACATCCCTGATAACACAATTTCCCATGGCCTCCTTGTCCACAAGCTCAAATTCAGGGAGGATGGTCTTGATCCTGGTATCATATCCATGTTTGAGTCCCTGTTTGACGGAATTGCCATCTTGGTCTACCAATCTCAGCAAGTATCCTATGCCCAGGAGTGACTGACAGTTACAAGGGACTACACACGTGACCACTAGCCCCTTGAGTACAAGCGTTCAGGAGCCTCCAAAAGGAAGAAAAGCTAAATCCGGGCGAGCTTTGGGCCTCGGACAATCGCAAGTAGTTGGACTGCCAGCTGTTTCTAGCCGAGCTCTCGGTCTCGAATCCGATTAGCAAGAGAGGGCCTTACATCCTTCTGCCATCAGGTCGGCTTGCATGGTTCTTTCATGATCACTTGGAGTGGCTCTTGCGTCTCCGATTTCCGTCTCAGATACGTGAACGGGTGGGGACTCTTGAGACGCGACAAGAGCATTATTCCAAGCCAGCCTATAGTTGAATCATAATGATGCACACTATATCATGCTAAACCGGCATTGTCCAATTCCCAAGCACGCCCAAAACCGCCGGATCGGTATAATCCAGACTCGTCCCGTTCACCATCCACTATCCCTCATCAGCACTTTCACCCAGCCAAATACTGGACACTTACAGAGAGGCGGAAGAAATGCTCGATACCGGCTGTCAAGCTCAGATTACCCAGCGGAAGGGCTACTTTTCATCAGCTGAGTAGGATTGGCGGATGGGGGAGACGTACTAGATTCGGTGTAGTTGACGAGCTGTTGGACGTCGTCCAGTAACAAGGAGACCCCGTTATACCCGAGCTCGACGAGGGAGGTGTTCATCGGTACCCAAGAGAGGATGTCCGCGTTACTGCTGTTCAGGAAATAAGGAGTTCCTGTTCCGGCCACTGCGTCGCCCAGCAGCTGCACCACCAGTCAGGTCCACGTATCGTGACGGGAAATGTCGACTTACCGAGCCGTTCGACTCGAGTATGCTATCCCATCCCCATCTCCCTACACCATCCAAGAACAACCCAAGAGCGAACGCCTGGCCGAAGAGTGAGACCCGATTGGGCAGGCTGAGGACCGGGATAGCAGCGAGAGAGAATAGGTAGTGATGCAGTCGCAACGTGTAGCCCGGTATGTTCGCTAGGATGATCAAAATGGGAACCAGTGGGAGATAGCTATCCCCTCCAAGTCAGTTTGGTCCGACTGAAGAGGTGGAAGAGGTGGACATACCGGAGTAGATAGTACTGTAGTAATCCGGCCTTGCGCATCTGCCATGCCTGGACGGCCACGACGGTAATCCCGACCAAGATGATGATGATCAGAGTGATCACGCCCGCACTACTCAGTCCGCCATATCCCAGGCGCTGGATTGGCAGTTTCGCGAATATCGTAGAGCTCTCGATCCCGATCCAGTATCCCGCGCCTTGCCACCACGTCACGTCGAATGGGAGATTCATGAAAGCGGTGAGTGTCCGGCGGAAGGAAGTGTAGTATATCCAGTAGGAGGTGAAGAGGACTGAGAGGATCCCACCGAGGATGTATGACCAGTCCGGTGGTTGGGAGGGTGGGTCCGAGAAGAGGACGATCTGGAGATAGCCTAGGATGATGAGAGTTGAGAAAAGGATGGCGGGAGACGGGGCGAGAAAGAGGGTGGTGAGGAGGAGACAGAAGGCGTTGAAGCCGGTCATTGTTGGGTGGAGGTCGATACATCCGGTCGAGGGAGTCGAGGACAGTGTGAAAGCTCCGGGAAAGTGAGGGGCGAAGGCGGAGGAGGTCAAGCCGTGAGCGGTGATGTTGAGGAAGTCACTGGAGCCAGTCGGGTAGGGGAGTGGGTAGAGCGTGACACAGCCGCCCAAGGAATGTGAGATGAGTCCCGCGTGAATGGCGGAAGGACAGACCCAGGAGTCCGCACTGATCCGAATCAGCACACTGCTGCAGATATCTTGGACTCACCGGTAAGTATGGTTTCCATCTCCTCCCCCAATGATCAACGGTACACCATCAATCTCCTCCCCGCCAATCCATCGTGGGTTCCCGAGCGATGCATCCCGACATCCTCCCATGCACCTATACGTCCCGCCGACCAGCTCGTCCGCACACTCCGTCACATTTAGGCCGCAGACGTCAGGTGGCCAGTCGTCCCATACTGAGGCGTCACATGAGATTATCGGTGGGGTGGAGCGGTAATACTGCTGGCGGATGAGGAGGACGTTGGCAGTCGCCCAGAGGAGGAGGAAGGGGATGAGCACCCGTTTGAGGCGGAGTGAGCGGGTCATACGGGTGAAGAGCGGGTCGAGGTGGAGGGATGACGAGTGTGTCGCCACGGTGAAGGAGAGACGGGTAGATGTGGTGGGTTTCGGGAGCTCGGATTGTGGAATAGGCGTCGGTGGACCGAGGATCCATCGAATGGCCCGGATGGGATCTCCGGATGACCATTTTGACTTTGCCACTGAACGTCGGGCTCCTCTTTCCTCGTGATCGATCTCCATTCTTCCACGTGGAGCGCGTCTCCGATAACACGTCTGAAGTCCTAGGTATCCCACTTGTCTCGCTCCTTCATTCTATACGCCAAAGGGGTTGGTACTCTCCTTTCTGAAGCTCCGATGACAACGTAGACCGAGATTCAAAAGAAACAATCCGGGTTATCACGTGACTGTATTCCGTCCTTCGCCACGTGGTCATCCCCCAAAAGTCGAGAGTTGATCAGCTCACCCTTTCAAATCCAGAATATATTCCACCCCTCGCACCTCTTTCGCCCTCCTCGAGGACCACCATGACTTTAGTGGACGATGTTCTCACCGCCATTGAGCCGTACGCTCGCGAGCTTGGAGCGTGCATCCTGCTCCTCTCGTTCTTGGGGTTCTACCTCATCAACCGAGGTGAGCTGTTCCCCATAATCACCAAAGTAAAACCGAGAAGAGGCTGATTAATCGAGATCAGCTGTCCCAAGAAAGGTGTTGGATCCCGTGGAATGGCGGAGTTTCACTCTCACTGCGAAAGATCACCTATCGCACAACACCGCCATGTACATCCCTCCGTTCCCTCGTCCCATGGGGCAGCTCGCTGAAACGCGTGGTGGATAGGTACCGCTTCGCCCTCCCCCATCCCAACGATTCCCTCGGGCTTCCAGTCGGGCAGCATATCTCGGTGATGGCGGAAATCGACGGGAAGCAGGTGGTTCGAAGCTATACACCGACTACATTGGATGATGACAAGGGGCATTTCGAGCTGGTCGTCAAGGTGGGTCAGCTCTCTTCGTGATCACCTGTCTAGAGGTAGCATTCGATATGTGCGAGGCTGAAGTAGGTGAGTAGACGTACGATAAGGGCAACATCTCGAGATATCTCAGCCTCCTTACGATTGGGCAGGAGGTGAACATCAAGGGTCCCAAGGGGAAGTTCCACTATACGTGAGTGTCGACTTCCATGAGCGACTCGGCGGTCATCCGAAGACGATGGCCGTGAGATCCGATGCTAGTCGTCCAGAGGGTTCGTGCTGATGTGCTGGCCTCTCCAGCGCCAATCTCGCCCCCCACCTCCTCATGATCGCCGGCGGGACCGGTCTCACCCCGATGTACCAGATCATCAAATCGTCGTTGAAAGATCCGAATGACCGGACGAAGCTGTGCCTGATCTACGCGAACATCGAGGAGGACGACATCTGTGCGTTGTACCTCCCCCTCGTATAGGCATCAGCAATCGGGGAGAGATAGCTGATGTAGGCAGTGCTGAGGAAGGAGCTCGAGTCATTACGGGATAGCTCCAATGGCAGATTCACCCTCTTCGTAAGTCTCTCATCTCTGGCTTCTGGAGTTTTGCGCTTAGGCCAAGTAGTACTGCTTGAACAGACCTCCAGCTGAATGGACCGGTGGAGTGGGCTTCGTCACGAAGGACATGATCGAGAAGCACATGCCGACCGGCGGCGTGGGATCTGCGACTCATGGGGAGGGGGAGAAAGTGTTGATGTGTGGTCCGCCACTGATGATGACTGCGATGAAGTGGGTGGCTTCTCATATCCCACCCATGATATTTGCTGGGGCAGAAGGGAGTCGCGTGCTAATGAGGCTCTTTCCTAGGGCCCACTTGAAGGAGATCGGTTATCCTCCACCTCGATCAGTCTCGAAGCTCGAAGATCAGGTGTTCTCTTTCTGAAGCCGGATTCCAACAGCAGAGGCAAGATAATACATTCGATTCGATGCAACAACCCCATGACATACCCACATGCATTGTCCTTACAACACAGGCGGTTGACTCGTTACCCCCGCACTTTACTGAAGGTTCAATCCCCCTGCTTCCCTACTAACTCTCCTCAGAGACTGATCTAGGCAAAGGTGTCCCTGTTCTCCCACTCAATCTCCTCCCCCAAAGACTCTCACCCGGTCTCCTTGCACTCCCCAATGCCGCGCCTACATCATCCTCCGAGACCGGCCGTTCCGTGATCGGGTACTTCGAAGCAGGCGAGAGCATCTCCGAGTCCCTCGACGTATACCCGACCGATCCTCTCGGGGGGATATACATCTCCGAGTCCGCTCCTGCCGTATACCTCGCCGCTCCCGTCGGCGGCTCGTATAGCGATGGCAGAGTCTGGATCCCCGATGTCGGGCGGGGTTGCGAGAAGTCCTGGCTTGCTGTGAGTGGTACGGGGCTTTGGACGTACGAGTACGTGTACGAGCTCTGGATCTGACTTGGACGTGCGGTGGAGAGCATTTGGCTCTGATGTGCGGTGGAGATGTAGGATTCTCGATCCCCGTATGAATCGGGCATGGAACCCGGGCGGGATGGGAGGTTGTGCAAGTATTCCTGCTGACCGACTGTCTCTGGGGCATCGAGGACTGATGTTGGCTGTCCTGAGGGGTCGTGCAGGTATTCCCGCTCACTGCCAGGTGCCCGCGCTCCGAAGACTGACTGAGGCGCTGGGGGGAGATCACGAAGATATTCCCGCTGACCCGTGCCAGGTGAATCGTCAGCAGGCGGTCGAGCTTGCAGCCGCTGACTCGTCGTGCTATAGCTGTAATTCTGGCTCAAAACCGGGGCCCGAAGAGCGGGGCGCTGATTCGCGGTATCGCCGACCTGACCTGGAGCTCGAGGTGCCGGGCGGGGCGCAGCGAACATCTGCGGATCAGCGATAAGTGTTGTCTCACGATTTGAGCCGAGGCGGTCTAGGAAGGATTTCGATCGACTCCGACTCCGACTCCGACCTCGGTTGGTGGTGATCTGCTCCTTGCCAGATAGGGTTTGAGCGGGGGTGGCGCGGCGTCGACTGAGGAGGTATCGGATGAGGAAGAAGAGGAGGACGAGGAGTGTGAGACCTCCTGCGACGGCGCCTACTATCGCACCTGTCGACGCGGAGGATCCGTAGGATGACCATGGGAAGTGGCCTGAGGCACTGGATGAGCTGGAGTTCGAGCCGGATGACGTGGATTTTGGGATGGATGAGGGAGGCGAGGAGGTGGTGGGGAAGGAGCGGGAGAGGGTGGTGGGGAAGGGACCGGTGGGTGTGGCTGTGTATGAGGATGCTGCGGAGGAAGCTAGGACTTGTGTTGATCAGTGTTTGTCCGAGATACTGATGGAAATTGGACAGACTGGGATCCCATTGAGCTCCTGCGCGAGTCAGCTAATACACGGAGACGGGGAGAGGACCGACCGTTCCACGGTCTCCAAGCGTATGCGGGGATATTCAAGTCCGCCGCAAATCCAAGCCTAATTCATCAGCTGACACCTCCACAGCGTGAGAGAAGCGGACCCGGTGGTAGTGTAGTTCGGACAACTAGTGTTCCAACTGCTCTCACTCGGCCAATCCTGACCTCCCAACTGACACCTAATCACTCATCAACCCAAGTATTCAGACGAACAAGAAGGCCAAGAAGAAAACGATGGATGTGAGCGGACGTACCAAGCACATCCCGCCATCAAAGCATAGCTAAAAAAATCGCACTGACATCGATCGCCGTTGGAAGATGGAGGATTGTAACCCCATGAGGGATCGAGGAGGGGAGGTACGTTTATGTAGGATGAAGCCGGGAGGCAGAGGGATTGAAGTTTAGACCATACCAAACTACGACGGCGTCTCAGCTTGGGAGGGTGGAGAGTATTAGGCCAACAGTAATGAAGGAAAAAATGAATTGTGGAGGATCATCGGCGAGAGTTGGGCGAGAGGAGACCTGCATGACTTACCAGGGCGACTCATTGGCGGAGTTGAAGACGAAAGATGTGGTGCTGTTTTGTGGGCAGCTCGCATTTGTCGTCTGGCCACTCACGCGTCTCACAAGTCCAAATGTGAGAAACACGAACGTGTAGCACGATGACATGCTCGCCTTCGTCTCTGTCCACCAGGAACTCAGAGAACCAAGCGTTAAAAGATCCTCGTTTGCCTACGGGAACACATCTTGACCGACGACGTTGACGGTGTCATCCATCTCAAACCGCTACGGGTATCCAGACACCAGATCCTTTCACGGTGTTGCGGTCGAAATCCTTTGTCCATGCACGTGTCACCCTACGCTATCGCGATCAGCAAGGACGTCGCCGTTGCCCGTCACGGTTGCCGATCTGCCACAGACTTGTGCCACACTCTCCCCACGTGGCATTGTTCCCGAGTAGTCCGGTTACTACTTACCCGGGGGCACTGGGGATATGATGCGGAACGGACATTGATTCCTCATCATAGCTTCTGTTCAGCTCTTCAATCCTTCCCCGCAACACAAGACCGAGACCGAAAACTTCGCCAAATCATTACATTCGAAGATCAACCATCATGTCTCTCCCAACTCACGTCGACACCCCGATCGACTCCCTCAACGAGGTCAGTCCCCCTCTCCTCCCCTCTCTCACTCAGCCACTGGTAACAAATCTTTCCTTACAGACCTACGACCGCCTCAACGCCCGGTTCGCGACCCACGTGACCCACTCGGTAGACTATCGTACCTACAACCTCAAGCAGCTCGCCTACCTCGTCAAGGATAACGAGGAGGCCATCCAGGCAGCTATCAAGCGGGATCTCGATTCAGGATCTTTCGCAGTCAGCTTCAGCGAGGTCGGTCCCTCCCTCCACTCACGCTTGATAAGCAGCTAACAGGTGGTCTTTGTAGTTGTTCCCGATTTATAATGAGATTGATTTGGCGGTCAAGAAGTTGCCGGAGTGGATGAAGGATGAGACGAGGGGTTCGGATGCGATTTTGGCGTTCAGGACTGCGAGTGCGTCTTAGCTCTCTCTTGTCAGCAGGATATCTCTGGACAGCGCTGACGGGAGGTAGATTTGCGCGTCAAGAAGCAGCCCAAGGGAGTCGCTCTGGTTTGTCCTCCTGGTACCAATACGGTACAACAAGCTGATTGATTGTCCAGATCATTGGCCCCTGGGTATGCCCCGTCTCCATCCGATCTAGGGTACTGACTTGACGCAGAACTACCCATGGATGTGCAACATCATCCCCCTGATCGGAGCCATCGCCGCGGGTTGTCCCGCCATCGTCAAGGTCCGCCTCCTCGTTTCGGCCGGTGAAGCCATGATCTGACGATTCTTAGCCTTCCGAGCTCGCGCCGACCTCCGCGGCATTGATGGCTGAGTTGATCCCACGGTACCTCGACCCCGAGGCGTATGCAGTAGTTTTGGGCGGTATTGTGCAGGCTACGAAATTGCTTGAGAAGCGCTGGGGACACAGTGGGTGCATCCGTCAAAACCGTGGACATCATTTGATGATGGATGTAGTCCTGTACACCGGGTCTGGCACCGTGGGAAGGATCGTGGCGACTGCTGCGGCCAAGACGCTGACTCCGTCGACCTTGGAGGTGGGCGGGATACCTGCAATTGGAACTGAAATTCTGACAAGGTGTAGCTCGGCGGGAAGAGCCCGGTGTTCGTTTCGTCCGACGCGGACGTCAAGATTGCGGCGAGGAGGATGATGAGTATCAAGCAGCTCGCCATTGGGCAGGTGGGTCTGATACCTATCAACGATCAGTCCAGAGCTTGATCGTCCCGACTATCGGTGGCAGATGTGCGGTGAGTCTCTCGATCACTGTTGATCATCTACGCTGATTGAGGCACTCAGTCGCTCCCGACTATATTCTCTGCGAGAAAGACCGTGTCGACGACTTGATCGCCGCCTGCACAGAGACGTCAGTATCCTTCAACAACCTCTCCATCCTTACTGATGGCATCGCGCTCAGCCTCGACACCTTCTTCCCGCCGCATCCCTCGCCAAACTCGTACCGGACTGCCCCGGCGTCCTCTGCCCTGCTCCTCGACCGCTACATGGATCGCCAGATGAAGATGCTCGAAAAGGCCGATTCCGAGGGCAAAGTCGTCTACAATGGCGGACTGGACAAGGAGAGTCGTCGTATGGGGATCACCATCGTCAAGTTGAACGAGAATGGGACGGGTGAGAAGGGCGGGCTCGTCGAGGAGGAGATCTTCGGGCCGATCTTGCCCATCATCCCTGTCCAGGTGAGTTGCGTGGGTGGGGCGCGTGCTGAGGCGTAGAACGTGGATGCGGCAATCGCGTATATCAATGCGAGGGATCATCCGCTGGCGCTGTACGTGTGCTCGAGGAAGAGATCGGTGTTCCAGAAGAGTGCGTTGAGCCGTCGTCCGTCGTCGCTTCAGGCTGATAAGCGATATTAAGTTGTGGACGAGACGATCAGCGGTGCGGCGGTATGGAATGACTTCGCCACTTCGCCAATCTGTACGTCCGGCTTATCTCGTTGCGCTCTTTATGCCAGCGCTGACCTTGCGACAAGCTCGATCTACACCTTTCGGCGGGGTTGGCGACAGCGGATGTAGGTTGCCCCTCGCATACTTACGCATGATCGCTGAAGGGCGCATAGGGGGATCATACCACGGCTATGATGGCTTCAGGACCTTCTCGCACTTTAAGAGTGAGTCTACCTCGAGATCTGCACAGTATTCAACTGATTCACTTCCAGCCACCGCCGACATCGCTCTCAGGTTGGTCACCATGTTCGGCTCTGTGCAAAGAGCAAAGAAGCTGACAGCGAGAAGCTCGGAATTCCTCAACGCCTACCGCTATCCCCCGATGACGGCCTGGGCAGAGAAAGTGGTTACCTTCCTCCTGTCTTCCGGCGTAGCCTTCAGTCGACCGACATCGGTCGAGCATGAGGCGAGTTTGAGGAAACAGAAGAGGTTGAGGGGGCTCGTGCTTTATGTGATCGGGGCTGGGGCCGTGGTCCTTCTTGGCTGGGCGGTGAGGAAGAGGATCATGGGGTAGGGAAGGACACCCCCCAGATGACGGCATGGAGGTTAGGCAATATTGGGCTTCCTCGTGATCAGTTGGTGGAAGTGTAAAATTGCTCGAGTCTGAAGGCAGCATGTCAAATATGCAGTGTTTCTGAATGGAGTCCGCTGAGGACCGGTCTGGGTCTGCTGCCGACGAAGTGCATGATGGATCGGATGATGATGAATGCTTTATGCTGATCCGATGGAGTCGAAGTCTCCTTGGGGTGATGATGAAGAAAAGATGCGACCTTGATTCTACTGATGCTAGGGCACGACCAGAGGTGGGGGAGCGACCCATCGTACTGTATCCCATGCCCACCAGCCTGAGTACGCAGCGTGCCATGGGAAGCGAGGGGAGTAAACGGAGCGTAGCGAGGAAAGAAGTAGACATCAGAACTGGTTGATGGCAAGTGATGGTGGCGACTCACCCTTTCCCGGCTTATCCGGCCAGTCGTGACACCGTATTGCCCTCGGTGGTCTACCACACACTCGTCAGCGTTCCATTCCGACCCCATCCTCATGCGTTCCTGATTCCACCTCAATGAAACCCGCGCGACTCACTGATCCTCCCAAGTGATAGCCTCCTCCGACCCCTCTCCCTCATCCGGAAACTCCACCCACCCTCTCAACATCGCGTCCTCCTTCCCATAACAAGCGTGCACCCCCGGAACGACCTGTACCCGTCCGAACCCATACTTCCAGAAATCCCAGGAAATGAAGCTCGATTCCGATTGTTGGCACTCGAGGTCGGCGGAGGTGAGTTGGGAGCCGTGGGGCGCGGTTGCGCCGCGTCGGAATCGGATGGAGTAAGGGGGTAGGAAGGGAGTGGGGGAGAGTACGGAGATGCCGTTCCATCCGGCGAAGACTTGGAAGGGGAGGAGGCGGTCGAATCGGGCTTTCGTGGCGGGGTGGTTTATAAATAGCTGAGTGAAGCCAAGCTGTTCAGCCCAGTAACGAACGGATAGAGTTGGAGACTGACTTTCTGTGGGAGTTCCTTGTCCTCGTCTTTCACCGGGAAAGGAGTGTATAGATCCCCACTCATATCCCTCCCGACCCACCCATCATAAAACCACCTTCCCGCATGATCCCACCCACAAGTCATATCCGCATCCTGTATGAAATGCTGATGCATCAACTCCAAGAAGTGCGTCGCGCTCAGATAAACATCGTTGTAGTAAACAATCGCGGTCCAAGGATGACCATCGGGTGTGAGGCCGGAAGGTAGGGAATCGTAGAAGGGTTGCATGCCTGCGTTGCGCATTTGCGCGAGGAGCTCGATGCGGTGGTTGGCTTCCCAGTCGAGGGTGGGGAGACGGGTGCGGATGTGAATGTTTTCGGGAGGGACGCCGAGGAAGAGGAGATGTTCCCGCATGGCGAGGGAGATGATCTCGCCGCTACGAACGAGGCGCAGCCGAGCGAAGGGTGAGGGAGCCGAGCGAGAGGCGAGGAGGAGAGGAGGGAGATGTGGCGAGGAGACCAGCGAAGGCGGAGGTGAATCGCGATCGAGGAACGAGAAGGAGACGGCTCATCAGCATCGCTTCGACGTCGCTAATTCCTCTACCCACCTGCCGTCGTCTGAAGCGCCCTCGAGCAAGGAGAAAACCAAACTTTCCGGCCCCAAAAAATCCGCCAAAACAGTCCAAGCCGCAAACCAATCCGCCAACATCCCTATCAATCGCAGCCATCAGCTCCCTTGTCCTCATTATGGCCCAACGCCCAGACCCACTCACCCGCAACCTGCCGACAGACCGTGACGAACAAATACCTCTTCTCCGCCTGTACCCACTCCCCCGTCTCCTCGTCCCAGGCACTCCGTAGATGATGATACCGCCTCTGATGATCGTCCGTGACATACGGGGCGAACATCGGATTCCACAATGCATGTTCAGGCGGTACAGCCGGGATACTGGCCTTAACCTCCCTTAATCTCGGCTTCAACCGAGCAAACGCGTCGTCCAACGTCGGAAGGGCCCCGAGGGTGTACTTATCTGGTGCGCCGGGGACGACAATGCGGGAGGTGCCCTTGTGGGTTGGGCGGGATATGGTGGCGTTACCCCGAGGACGGGTGGGTCGGGGTGCGGTATTTGGGATAATTGGTATCACGGGGGATTGCTTTGGGTTGGACCAAGTGGATATCCGTTTTCGAAAGAGTCCGAATCCGCCGTAGCCTGTAGAATGGGAGATGCCCCGCCTGTCGGAGTAGGAGCTCGCGTCCCACACTCCTTCCTCGATACCTCCGCGACCGAGGGTGAGAAGGATAACGGCCGTACAGAGGAGAGCGAGGATGACGAGTATGCGCGAGACGGCGCGGGGGAGTCGGGCGGCAGCGAGTTGGAGTTGAATGGGGAGGGGCATTGTGCGCCGGGGTGAAGAGTCGCGGGAGGGGGAGGGGGTACGGATGTGGGGGGATCGTGGGGTGTTTAAGGGGGGGGAGGAGATTACTGAGACGATCGAGCCCGTTGAGTCCGTGAAGATCGTTGAGGCCGTTGAGGCCGAGTAAGGACGGTGTCGACGGTCTGTGGAAACGTCGAGGAGAGTCGGGGAGCATCGGACTGGACGAGGAGAGAACAAGGATGGCCAAAGGATGGCTTGTAATTCAGGATCCGTCGCGGGGCTCACGTTATCAATCAAGAACATGCATACCAAGTGAATCGAATCTCCTCTCCTGATCCCTGTGTCTGCGGGGAGGGGGAAAGGAGCCTGCGGCTTTAGAGCTAGTCATGTTATTCCACGAGTGTATCATTCACGGAACAACTGGATCGGGACTTGAGCGCCACATAGCTTGAGCAGATAGAACCAGTACAGCAGGTGAAGCTAGACACCTGGTTTCTCATGACTTTTGCTACCGAAAGGCTGAGCGTAGGGGATGCACAAGCTCAACGATATCTCCGACATCTTGGGACCATTGTAGAGCACAAGGTCGGGCTAGTCGGTATGTCAACTTCGCCTCACCAGCTTGCATTCTGCTAATTCGGTTTCCTTCGGCTAGCAGTGAGAGCAATATTACACCGGTTGTGCAAACAAAACTCGAGCGCGGCGGACGAGCTGACCACCCCGCACGAGTAGTATCGACGGAAAGCTGAACAGCGGGGTGCCGTCGCGACTCTGGTCATGCTTGTCGGTGATTCTGATCATCGTGATTGCCGTGGTGATATTCCCTCTTCCAACCCTTCGTACGATCATGAGCACAAGCGTGACCGCTACATATCCGCGATAGCATCGCTCAGCAACCCAGGTGTATGTCCAATCCGAATCCCCTTGGGTTTTACAAGGCGGCAACACCGTCAATAATCTTCATCGTGCCTAGTCCGAGGTTTGGTGTTTCGCCGGCGAAATCAGATCAGAATTTCAACAATGAAATCACACCGAGGCGTAATACATCATGCTCAAAAAGCTCAAGCTGCGCCAATACCGTGGGGTACCGGTTTCGGATCTTTGCTCCGCTTCCCTGGAATCTATACGTGCGGGGAGACATTCTACTTACCCGCGTCAAGACGACGTCCCCAGGTGGAATGATCATCTGCATCCGGGTTCGCCTCTGTCCGGATCGTCCTCCTACTGGGGCGTCGTATCCCTTTTCCCCTAGCCATGTGCTTTCCTTCCCGTTTCCTCATCCCCCTTTGAAAAGGATGGCCGGATGCTGTGCCGGTTCACAAAGAGCCGAGATGTCGATCAAACTCGACGTATAGGAGAACCGAATCGTTCCTCTGAACCTCATTTAAAGCGGCAAGCTAACGTCTCTTCCCTTGACGCATTCACTTCTCAGTCTTGACTTTCCTTTGACGTTCTCTAATTCCGATATGTTCGCCCTGAAGACCTCTCTCCTCGCCCTTGCGATATCCGTTTCATCTCATGTCGATGCGCTCCCTCTGAAACCAGACCTCTCCTTGTCCGCTGGGTTTGACACTATTGTTTGTCCCGTCAGTCGTTTCTCCCTCAAAGCACGGGTCTCCACTGACGAATGGAATCTAGACTGGACAACACATCTGGCAGGCGTACTCTCACGGTACTGTCCCCGAAACATCTCCGGAAGCAGTCTGGACCTACCTCGGCAATTTCTGCGACGTCACCTGGCAAGGCTTCGAACTCGTCGTGCGTCTTTCTCCAATCCAGCAATCTCTCACATCGCATCCCACCTGACTTTGCCTTTGTTTCAGTCCACGACGGGGACATGTAATACCGGCGGATCCACACGAACATTCTCGACTCAGGGACTGACCCTGACCGAGAAACTCGGATTCAATTACGGATCATATTCGAATCCGCTCTCATGGGAGATCTTGTTCGCCCAAGGCTTCGAGCTACTCCATGAACCTATTGTGCAAGAGGCGGTAGTGAGCAAGGTACACGACTTGCTAGTCGTTTCCAAAAGCGGGAGTGATACCCAGATCTCGTGGGAGGTGATCGGTAAGTCTAATCCACTCTACCGCTTGAGGGGCGAGCTGACGAGAATTTCAGGATGCTCTAATAATACGGCGACCGCTTCTCTAATCTTTAGTACCGTACATGGAGGGGCTGTAAATGGGACGATCGAGTATTTCTCGTGAGGTCAGCGGTGGACCTGGGGGATATCTGATTTCATCGTTTGCCTTGATCTCCACCATACATCGGAATTTCCTCGGTGCCGTTCCAGCTCTTCCTCTTTGACGTCCAGCAGATGTGGTTATTCCATGTTCACCGGTACTGGAAGGCTGAAGCTTTCCGTGCCGGACTTTAGCGGAAGCAACACTATCACCGACACATGGTGGAGGCTCCGGATATTCGGGCTTCCTTCTTCGTTACACTGCGTATCTCTCCATGTCGAGGTTGGAAACTGCTTGCAACCAATCAAACTTGAATCTTCCCGACCGACAAGGAGGGCGAGTGAGTGCTTCTCGTTCTCTTGCGAGAATGTCAGGCTAGAAGAGCTTGATCTCCGGTGGATGTCAGCACCATCGGAGCAAAGCTGACGTTGTCTTCTACATTGGTAGACATGACAGATTTCTGGGCATCTGTGCCGCAAGGGTGATTAATGACTCCCTTGTACCTCCCTTGCATCAGCACAGAAGCTTTCAGCCTGCGTTATGAACCTCAGAATTTGTGCTCACGAAGCTACCCAGGCCCCCCGATCCGATTCTCGGTACGCCTCCTTTCCTTTTCCTCCCTGGCCTTCTCGTCGTTTCACCTGGCCCACTACACCCATTCGAGCTCCCTCGCGAGCTTTCTTCCCATCCTCACTATCTCTTCTACGTGTCCCATCAAGCCGTATCTTACGATATTTTCCAGGTGTCACCGACGCGTTCAAGAAGGATTCAGCGAAGAACAAGGTCAACCTGGGTGTCGGTGCGTTGTTCTCGTTCCGAGACGTCCTCCACACTCACAACATAATCTTGTCATCTCCCTCCCTATCCTCACTTGTACTGGCATTCTCGTCTTGTCCGACACTACTTCTGCCCTCTTCCTTTGTCCGTCGACCCATACAGGCGCATATGTGAGTTCACCATCAGCTGTCGGAATAGCGCACCCCGAAACGGACTGGACTGACGCCTAATCATGCTGCAGCGTGATGAGAACGGCAAGCCATACGTCCTTCAATCTGTCCTGAAGGCCGAGGATATCCTACACGGACAGCGCCTGGACAAGGAGTATCTTCCAATCACCGTGCGTCTCCTCTGCTTCCCGTCATCGCTTTGCTAACCGAGTCAGGGCGCCGGAGACTTCACCAAGCTCGCTTCGGAGCTCGCGTACGGGAAGGATAGCAAACCCCTTTCCGAGGGTCGGGTTCGTGTGTTGTTACCTTTTTCTGCCGAGCTGACGATAGGGATCAGGTGGCGGTCTCTCAGTCTATCTCCGGAACAGGAGCATTGCGAATCGCCACCGGCTTCCTATCCATGTTCTACTCCGGCCCGAGAGCCGTTTATCTTCCCGACCCGACTTGGGGTAATCATCTGGCGATCGTGGAGCAGACTGGGCTGAAGGTGGTGCGGTATCGGTGGGTTCTGTCTGTGCGATAGCATGGCACGGAGGACTCACGGGTGTGGTCTAGGTACTTTGACAAGAAGACGGTGGGACTGGACTTCAAGGGGATGAAGGAGGATATCGAGGTGCGTCTGCTGTATCGACGTTGAGGCTGCAGCTGAAGCGGAACTCGTGGTGCAGAAAGCAGAAGCTGGCTCGGTCGTATGTGTCCTTCCATCCTTCTCCGTGAGGCAAGCGCTTATCTGCTATAGATCGTCCTCCATGCCTGCGCGCAGAACCCTACCGGCATCGATCCTACGAAGGAGCAGTGGAAGGAGCTGAGTCAGGTGATCATGGCAAAGAAGCACCTGCCCCTTTTCGACATGGTGAATCTCGTTTCTGATCCTTTCAACTCGCTATGGTTTCGTGGACTGCATTATTCTGATGCTAATCGCGTGACAGGCATACCAAGGCTTCGCATCCGGTGACGTGGCCGGCGACGCCTTTGCTGTCCGACACTTCGTCGAGGAGGGGCATCAAATAGTTCTTTGCCAATCATTCGCAAAGGTCAGTCCGCCTCGCGAGTATCCACAGCTGGGAAGCTTCGGTCATCGTTTACGAGGCTGACGCCTGAGCATTGCAGAATCTCGGCCTGTATGGCGAGCGAGCCGGGACGTTTTCGATGGTCTGCGCGTCACCTGAGGAAAAGGAGCGGGTTTTGTCACAGGTCAAGCGGGTCATTCGGCCCCTCTACTCCAGTCCTCCCCTGCAGTGCGCCAGAACAGCTTCGTGCGCAGGGTGATTGCTGATGATTCTCATAACAGCGGTGCTCAACTCGTCGCCACTATCCTCGGCACACCTGAACTCTACGAGCAATGGTGAGTGCCCTCAATGTGTCTTGCCGAGCTGACTTCTGCAGGCTCGGAGAGGTCAAGAAGATGGCTGATCGGATTATCGCGATGCGATCGAAGCTGTACGACCTGCTGCTTGAGCTGAAGACGCCGGGAGAATGGGGACATATCAAGTCTCAAATAGGTCAGTAAATCGAATACTGATGATTGTCTTGCTGATATGACTCTCTGCAGGGATGTTCTCCTACACTGGCAGTGCGTCTGCGCACTTGAGGATGTCTGGTGGTTCCTGACGTCGAGCAGTGAACCCCGATCAAGTCACCGATCTCGCTGAGCACGCCCATGTTTACATGACGAAGGATGGCCGAATTTCGATGGCTGGGTTGAACGAGCACAACATCCAGGTATGTCAGGCTGCAAGAGCCCGACTGCCACGCAGCGATCCTCCTTGCAGTCTGTAGTTGGACGATGAGCAGCTGATTTTTGTATGCGCAGTACTACGCGGAGAGCATGTCGAAGGCGGTCAAGGGCGAGCTCAAGTCGAAGTCGTCTCTATGATCGGTAGATGACCTTCGGATTATCTATACAGGCCAACTATCCATAGAACAGCATGACCAAGCTATATGTGATAACGGCGACATGAGTTTCCATATGACGTGGCGCCCATTTCGACGCGTCGCGTCCATTCGGACAGCTCATCTCTTTATCCTATCTCGTCGCCAATCTTTCGGACCGTTTCAGTTCGACTTTTGGCCAAGATGTCGACCCCTAATCCTCGTTCTTCATCACCGTTACATTTCCCGACCTCTTCGGTAGCCGCTACACCCCGTGCATCGGCGATTCGCAATCGCGCCAATGGTAACGCTCTTACGTCCCAGATCCGTGCATTCTGATGGAACCGTGTCCTTAGCTCCCGGTTCGAGCAGCCCTTTGCACTTCCCGACCTCGTCTGCTGGGAGTCGACATGTTCCTAGCAGTCTGCACCGATCAGTCGGGAGGGTGAGAGGGGAGACGCCGTTGTTCTTCCCAGCGTTAGTCATTTCTCCAGTTACCCCATCCAGAGCTTCACGAGCTCCTGGCGGATAATGCTGACGAGTGCATTCGTACAGATCTGGAGGCTCGACACCCCGTCGACCCCGCCGCGGGGACATTCATTCCTCCTTCCCCCTATCCTCCCCCTCACTCGCTCGCCGAGCCGCCCAACCCCCTCCGTCCGACCCACTTCGCGCCTCCTCTCCCGCTGCTCATACCGATATTGCCGACGGAGAGCTCCCACACGCTCCCACGCTATCCGCCATTGATGGTGAGCCGGCTCTCGATACTGGCGATGGCGATGGGGGGATGGTCAAGTTCATTTGGGGCACGACTATTTCGCTACAGGAATCAATGAATGATTTCCGGAACTTTCTTCGGGGTTTCAAACCGAAATACCGGGCGATGTATAATACGAGCGTCGCCAAGTCCGTCATCGAGTCCGGTGGGATCGCGCCGTCGACGATGCCGTTGTACGACAACCTACTTGGCAACAAGGCGGAGGAAGTCCTGTATGAGAGGTACTTGAAGCAATTGAGGGAGACGGGCCAGACCAACCTCAACCTTGACGCGATCAACCTCCTCTCCTACCCGCCCACCAAGAAGTTATATCACCAGCTGGTGAATTACCCGCAAGAGGTGATCCCCATCATGGATCAGGTGTTGAGGGACGTGATGATCGAGACTGCCGAGGAGGAGTTAGAGGGGGCTCAGAACCGGTATGCGGAGGGTAGGTTGGGGGAGTTGGAGTTGAGGGTGTTGGAGGAGGAGGTGAGGGAAGTCGAGGGGAGGGTTTTCAAGGTTAGACCGTATGGGGGGGAACGGAGCGTTAATATGAGGGATCTCAATCCGGGAGGTGAGTTCTTCTTCCATGAACGGGTTATAGTTTTTGAGGGGAAAGGGTGGGGCTGATGAGGAGCAGATACGGATAAGCTGGTCAGTGTTAAGGGGTTGGTGATTCGTGCGACGCCAGTCATCCCGGATATGACTACTGGTGTGTGCTTTCGGATCGCGACGTTCAGAGCTCGCTCACGCTCGCCGCAGCCTTCTTCCGCTGCCTAGTCTGCCAGCACACCGTCCAAGCCGAGATCGACCGCGGGCGGATCTCTGAGCCCGACCGGTGCCCTCGCGATGTCTGCAATTCGAAGGGAACGATGTCGCTCATCCACAACCGATCCGAATTTACCGACAAGCAAGTCGTCCGGCTTCAAGAGACGCCTGATGCTGTTCCTGATGGGCAGACACCACATACGGTCTCGCTCTGCGTCTATGACGAGCTTGTCGATCTCGTCAAGCCGGGTGATCGTGTCTTTATCACTGGTATCTTCCGGTCTATCCCCGTACGGGTCAACCCTCGACAGAGGAGTATCAAGAGTCTGTTCAAGACGTATCTCGATGTTGTGCATGTCAAGCGAACCAACACCGCTCGGATGGGGTATGACCCGTCCACGCGAGGTGGCGAAGGGAGACCTCCCGGAGTGGGCGTGGGCGGGGAAGACGACGAGGATGAATCGCTCGCCCGACCAGAGAGGACTGATCCAGACTCGATGGACGAGGACGAAGTGCCCTACTCTGCATCAGCAGAGATGGAGGCGAAACTGCTCGAGCTCAGTCGGAATCCCGATATCTACGATATGTTGGCCCGCAGTATGGCGCCGAGCATCTACGAGATGGAGGACGTCAAGAAGGGGATCCTGCTCCAGCTCTTTGGAGGGACGAACAAGAGCATCGCGAGGGGTGGGGGTGGAGGGGGACCGAGATATCGGGGGGATATAAATGTCCTCATGGTGGGAGATCCGGGGACGAGTAAGAGTCAGATCTTGAGCGTACGTCCTTTCACCACTCATACAAGGGCAAAGGTTGATGTGGAATCGGGCAGTATGTGCATAGGATCGCGCCGCGGGGGGTGTATACTTCGGGTAAAGGGTCGAGTGCGGTGGGCTTGACGGCGTATATCACGAGGGACCCGGATTCGAAGCAGCTTGTACTCGAGAGGTGATTTTGTCGCTCAGATCGAAGTGAAAGGCCGCTGATATAAGACAGTGGCGCACTCGTCTTGTCTGATGGCGGGGTGTGCTGTATCGATGAGTTTGATAAGATGAGCGATGCTACCCGGAGTGTACTGCATGAAGTCATGGTGAGTTGCTTGTCTCCGCCCAGACATAGTGTCACGTGGGTGGTGTGTGTCCTGACGATAGGACAGGAGCAACAAACCGTCTCCATCGCCAAAGCAGGAATCATCACAACTCTGAACGCCCGGACCTCCATCCTGGCGGCCGCCAACCCGATCAATTCGCGCTATGACCCCAAGCTACCCATCCCGGCGAACATCGACCTCCCGCCGACGCTGATCTCGAGATTCGATCTGCTGTACCTAGTCCTGGACAAGGTGGACGAGATGAACGATCGAAGATTGGCGAAGCATCTCGTTGGGCTGTACCTTGAGGATCGACCGGATACTGGCGGCTTCGACATTCTGGTGAGTCCTTCGTCGGCAGGATGAATCGGATCTGACTTTGATAGCCGATGGAAACCCTGACCGCGTACATCACGTACGCCCGAGCCAAGATCCACCCTGTCATCACGGAAGTAGCCGGAAACGCTCTCGTCACCTCCTATGTCGAGATGCGGAAAGTCGGCACAGACGCACGGACTCAGGAGAAGCGGATCACAGCGACCACGAGGCAATTGGAGAGTATGATCCGATTGAGCGAGGCGCATGCGAGGATGCGGTTCTCGGATACGGTGGATCTGGTGGATGTCGTTGAGGCCGGGAGGTTGATCCGGTCGGCGTTGAGGGAGAGTGCAGTGAGTCCAGTCTAAATCGCTCTCATGCTTGAGCTGCGGTGAACCTGCGGTAAACCAGACGGATCCCTTGACGGGACAAATCGATCTTGATTTGATCAATACTGGGGCGGGCTCGACTACTCGACGCATCAGGGGGGATCTCAAGCGAGAGGTGGGTTTGCCTTCCTTCGTGGGTTTGGCAGTGTGCTGACGATGGGACTCATAGATCTTGGCACTGGTCGACAAAGCAGGCCGTACGGGACTGAGGTGGACAGCAGCCATCAAATCCCTCGAATCGCAATCGTCCGTCCCAGTCGACCATGCAGAGTTTGCGGAGATAATCAAGGGGATGTGCGATGAGGGGATCGTCAAGGTCGTTGGGGAACGGGAGAGGAGGACGATTAGGCGGTTGGCGGACTGAGTACGGGATTTGGGTATTTAAGACTTGGAAGAGCAAACATCGCATCAGGTCTGCTACGAGTGGTCAATCGAATACTCTGGTAGTGATGAACACTTCGCTGCACGGTGAGGAGATGCTGGAGAATGCTTCCGGAATGTGGTGGGTCGGAAGGGTGCTATCGTGAAAAACGACGCACGAGAAGGACTCCAGCAAGAGGCAAAGTGTTGGTTGCTGGCAGGACTTATGTGGACTTCAGGCTTTGACTTGATTGGCAAATTCTGATTTATCCTGGCACAAGTGAAGGGATCCTGGTCTGGCTGCTTTGGGCACAAGCACGAAATGCGATAGGGGTCGTAAATGGGTTGAGAGCCTGTAGAATGACTGACAGCAATTGTCACGATCGTGAATCGAAGCTCGGAGGGTCATCCGGCGGAGGGCCCCTCCCACGGATGCGGTAGAGCTCGTCCTTCAGGGGCGTCATCCAGGTCCCGCCATAATCTCGCCGAACATCGCCGAACACCGCCATAATCTCCGAACACCGCCATAACACCGCCATAACATCGCCGAACACCATAACATCGCCGAACACCGCCATAACACCGCCATAACATCGCCGAACACCGCATAACATCGCTGAACACCGCCATAATCTCGCCGAACATCGACGAACATCGCCGCCATCACCGAAGATAGGCCTGGAAGACGGTGTATAAAAGGGATGGACTTGAGAGTCGGGGAGAACCAGCGATTCGAGATTGTAAAAGTCACTAAAAGTCACTATAGTTACCTAGCCTACTCACAGCCTCTGCATCCCTAGCCCACGCTACTCGACCGGCACTTAACTCGGCTACACCCACGCGTGTCCTCGAGTTATTCCAGCCAAGTTCGACCTCGGTAGCCCAACTTTGCCGAAGCTCAGACGACCGTCCCCGATTCTAGGAGCTGAGCGTCGGGCCTATTTGCTGGTCGACGTAGCACCGTGATAGCAATCTAGCAAGTTTGACAAAACCCTCGGGTGGCAAAGCCACATCCTCCATGGCATGCATTGTGTATGGCGGTCATGGCTGGTTTGGTCTGTTTGTTACCAACCAATAAGAGAAGCACTATGTACCGCTCAATATATCTCTACTCACCATAGAACCTCATGGAGGTAGGTCTGGTCAACAAAGCAACTATATGTGGAGCAGAAAGTCTTCCCTTACCTCAATGAGTATCTTGGTTGAAAACTCACATCAGAGAGCCTGAAGCTTCTTTCTAGCCTAGTTCCTGCAGAGGTCTCTGCCTGCAACATGTTTATACCCTTTCCCTGTTTCCGTATTGGACTTCCGTACCAGACCCTGGTCTCGCAGATTTTGACAATTCTTTAGTTATTAAACTCTGGTGCAAGTCCATTCTCACTGGGTTGTGATCCCACTGCTCCAGTGACAAGATGACACCGGCCCGTGCATCAGCCTTGTCCTATGGCAGACCAGATTGGTAGCAAGGCTTGCCTGAGTATCACCCAAGAATATCCAGACTGTGACCAATGTTTGGAGCCGTTCTATTTACATAGGTCCATACAAAATGGAGACAAAGCCTCCAGCTCTGGATCATATGTCGACCGTGGTTCTTGATACCACACCTCTAGTCGTCTAGAGTCCACCTCATTGGGTTACAGCCCCAATATCCCCAGTGACAAGTCAGAGACACTCCGTTTCCAGTCTTAGTCTGTGGCATCCCCTGATCCGATCCGTCATCCGTGACAGGATCCGTGACAGTTGGTACAGGAATTTGAAAGCAGACTCCTGAAGGATCTGAAGCCATGTCTCAATCTCATATTAATGTAGGTTTGGCATAGACTGTTGTTAGCAGGTTCAGCAGTCCTCTGGTCTCATCTGGTCACTCTTACACTGCCCAGTTCACATCACCAAGACTCACATGATCCCCACATTATCAACCAGGTTGCTGTCCAAAGCGCGACCAGTTCATGGAGAACCCTGTACAATCACACAAAGCTCAGTAAATCAGCCGAGGACTGTACCACAATATAAGGACATCCAGCAGGAGTATCAAGGCAGACAAATGACAACCCATTTCAGAAGAGCGTGGTTCTTAGGGAAGAAAGGAGTGGCAAAGACGAACAAGATCTCTAAAGAGCTCAATCATTAATATCTTGATCCCGCTTGTAAGGATCAATCTGACGAAAGGGTGATTGCTGAGGGCAATAGTGCTCTGCGCTGTGTGAGCACCCTTTGTCATCCCCCATCTTTAGATTGCCTTGGCTACGGGAATTCTTCCAAGCTAGCCTGGTTGTCCAACCAATGAATAACTCCCCAATACAATTGGGCAAATCTAGGATACTACGAGCTGACTTCGCACCCCTTTGTAGAGTCGCAAAGAATAGGTATGTCGTGTTGGTTCATGACAGGTCGTGTTGGTTCATGACAGTTGCCTCCAGCCTTTTGGTCAGTCAAAGGTCGCCAACCTTTGACAAAGTTGAGCCCAGTCAAGACTAGCTATAAGAATCTCAATACTAAATCTGTCGCAGATCTAGGGGGATACTGGGGCTCACCACCACAAGCCCTTTTTGGGCAGCGCGGTTGGGCAAAGCGAGGGATTAAATAGAAGAACAGCATAACCAAGCCACTCTTTGGTCCGGTCTCGACAAGTTGAATTTTGCTCGTCGGAGTTCTTGACGTGGATTTATCTTGCTACACGTAACGGACCTTCGGATTACCCGAACAGCTGGTTTCAGATAATGTCAGCTTTCCCCACCTGTCTTAGCTTTGTTCGATTCTTCCGGCTTCCTCGCCGATCCTGCCCTTCCCACTTTTATCTCTCATCACTAGCGCCGCTCCCCCTCCGGCTTCTCTCCCGGAAACAAGATGTCATGCGGCACGTCTGGAGCGTTTCGCTTATCGATCGACTCAAATGGACCTCATATAGACAACCATACGCCCTGGTACCCCTCTTTCCGAAAACTTGATCGTTCTAGAACACCTGACTTCGATACACCAAGATGTCGAGGGAGGACGCATACGGGATCACCACGGCGCCCATGGCGCCGATTTCCGCGTCAAACGACGAGAAGTTAACACCACAAGACGAGAAGAAGGATTCTGTTGGATTGGCCACTTCGAGGAGCAGGGTCAATCCTGTCCACCACCCGACTCTCAACGACGCCCATCACAGCGTCGGTTTGGCGGTGATTGAGCAGAAATCGACCATCCCTCAGACGGGTGAGAGGAAGACCACCACGAAATGGGAGTATTGGTTGTACATCATTTACTGTGAATTATCTTGGTGCCGAAAAGGTATTACTGGTTGACTAAGATCCGTCCTCCCCTTAGACATTGGCGGCCAGGGTGTCGGTCCGTCTATTATAAAGCAGTCCGAGCTGTTCACTGATTGATGTGCCTCAAAGGCATCGGCAACTACGGAGGTGCCATTCAGCAGGCTCTGCTGAGCGAACAATTCCCAAGCGGGAATGTGTACTGGGGAGGGAAGAACATTGCGCGTAAGCTTTTAATGTCAAAGCTGGCTCGTGACCACGCTGACAGGTCTACAGTCAACTCGATGGTCCTCGACCTAAACGGCATCCTCTTTGCCATCCAGCTGGTCGTTCTCCTAGTCGTGGGACCATACGCAGATTACGGGAATTGGCGGCCTTGGCTTCTAATCGGTAAGCGGGCTTCTCACTGCTTAAGTGTATGATGACACCGCCTCAGTATTCACCGTCGTGCTGTGGGCTTGTACCCTTGGATCAATGTCGCCAACACGTTCTACTGGGCTGCCTTTCCGGGTATTGTCAGGGACTTGCCGAAGATGATCAGGTCAGAGCAGGAAGTCTTGAACGGTACGAGAAGGTATGTTCTCAGTCACACCTCGACTCGTGCTTTCCCGCTGATAGTACTCAGTCCTGAGGTGCACGCCGAACTCGACATGCTCGAGCGGTCGAAGGCATGTATTCGCCGTCTCAACCTGGACGAATACTGAGACGCTTCTCCAGATCTACAATTACGTCAACATTGTCGGGTCTGGTGGCAACCTTGTGTTGCTGGCCATAGCCACCGGTATGGCATACAAGATCGGTACCGATACGACGGCGCAACTCGACAGGGGATACCAGTGTATTCTCGGCCTATTCGGCGCCGTCCTCGTTATCACCACCATCCCGTGGTTCCTCGTCGAACAGCATCGTCCCGGTCAACAGCTTCCTGCGGGCGGAAGGTTCATCTTCGCCGGACCTACGTGAGTCAGCCTCGTCAGGCTCCCTTCACCAACACGTTCATTGTTGACGTATTCGAAGTCAGGTTTGGCAGGCCGCGAAATGCTGTTGGGATCTGAGGCAGACATTCCTGTACCTCGTCGCCTTCTTCCTGCTCCAAGACAGTCAGTACTCCGCTCTCATCCGCCATATCATCCGACTGAGCAGTCATCTAGTGGTCGGAACCGCTGGAACCGTCACGGGCATCCTTCAGAACGAGTACGTGATCGTTTGTATGCAAGCTTGCGCACCATGCTGATCAATCCACACAGGACGGTCCACTTCAGCACGATCTTGTTCTCGGCACTGACCTTGATCCTCTACTTCACCGGTGGGACCGGGACCATCTTGTAGAATTGGGTTCAACAGAGGTGGAGGTTGTCGGTCAGGACGATGATCCTCGTCGGTGCCGCGTTCAGTATTTTCCCGTAAGCTCGTTCGTCCCTTTCGCAATGTCAGCTGATACTCGAGTTCAATAGCGTCTTCTGGGGGTTCGTCGGCAACTGGACTACTGTCATTGGCTACCACAACAGTACGCTCTCCATCAGATTACGCACAGTCTCGTGCTGACGGATTTCAGCGTGGGAATTTTGGGCGTTGGCGGGATACAACTTCACCCAAGCCGCTTGGGGTTCATACAACATCACCATGATCTCCGAGGTCGTCCCCGCTCCCAAGGTATTCATGTTCTTCGCCCTCTTCAACACCGTCGGAGTATATACCCTTCCGCATTAGAAAGGTGGTCATGCGCTGACTGGTCGGATGTAGAAAACATCCGGTTTCATCGGCCCGTTCATCTCGTCGGCGATCATCAACCGAGCCAACGGCAACAACAATGCAGCCTTCTACTTCCTCTTCCCGCTCGGTCTCGGGGGATACACGGTACTTTGGTTCGTCAACCCAGATCAGGCGAAGATCGATAATGCTCGATGTAGGTTTCGTTTCCGCTCAGCGATACGGATTGTTGAATTATTGGCTGACTCGCTGCACTCGACAGTCCTGGAGAAGGAGGCCAAAGCGCTGTACCACTTGGACGTGAACCCAGAAAAGGAGATCCCGGATACGCCTGTCATACAACAGATGTAGACGATGGCGAAGGAGTTGTCAAGTATAGCGTGGAGGAAGGGTGTCGGAAGTCGAAAGTCAGAAGTCAGAAGTGAAAACGGCCGGCGTCGAGCCAAGATAGAGGGGTGGGTCATATGCAGAAGTTAGCGGACGATTCTACCTTGCTACAGAAATCTCTTACTTCGGACGGCAAATATCTTGGGGGGTTGACCTGCCACCATTTACCTCCTAATCCCCTACCTCGGAGCTGGGACCGGGCTTCCGGGGTGAAACATCGGGTGCAAAAAAAGGGGGTTCTATATTTACTATGGGAGGCACATGTCCGTGACGAGCTCCGCGGAGAAGTCCGCTTATCTCGAAATCCCCATCGGGGGAAAACGTATCAATTCCTTAACGAGGAAGCCGGAGCAAATTACAAGAATGCTGAAGTGCTGATTTCTTCTGTTCAGCTTCGTGTAAGAGGTGCTGGGGGCGCGGAAAGAGATCGCTCGGGATGTGGGCAAAGGCGCTTGTCGGCTCTTGCGGAAAGGAGAGATGGGATCGTGAGAAAAGAGTGGTCCTCCGTTCGTCGCATCCCCGTCATTGACTTCAGCTTCGGCTCCCCCCCAACAGAGTCGCGCAAGAGAGGATGTGCAAATCTTGCATCATTAAACAAGCTGGCTGATTGTAGGCTGTCGATCTCTGGTGTCGTCATGAACTCATCGTAATCTCGTCCGCTTCGTCGGTCCCGCTGCAATAGGTCCCGAGGCAGGCCGGAAGTTGCTACTGGACGGTAATCTTGGTGCCAGAGATGGTGGTAGTCTACCGCATCGACTCTTATCAGCCGACGACTCAAACCGTAAGAAAGAGACTCACGAGCCCATCTTGACATCCCCGTTATCCTCATGCGTCACCCTTCGTGACGGATATGTGATATTGCTTCCCTCGAACACGCTCCTAGCAGGTCGTCAGCGTTTGACAGGGATGAAGTCCCTGGTACAGGTAGGTCACGGCAGAACGACTGACCTGGCTGACACTCCGCCGTCTTCCTGAAACCATGGGTGTGCAAGCGATTCCTTCGCGGTGAGCCGCTTCGCCGGATCCCACTCGAATAGCTTGCAAAGCAAGTCGTAGCCTTGCGACGACTTTGAGCGGGAATGGTACCATGACGGAAGAGGCGTAGGTGTAGGGTATCTGTTAAGGATGAGTGGGCGCAATGACGTGGAGGAAGCGATGGACGGGGCGCTTGAGAGATAGGTCTTGTACTCCGGCATGTGTACTATGCTGGGCCATTGTTCAGCTGTCTTCCATCAGCATCTGCCGCAAGAATCGGTGTGGAGAGGTTGCCCTAACGCTTGACCGGCCCAAGGACCTCGCATATCTTGCCCATTTGATCGCGTTGGAAGGGCAGTGTCTTTTTGCTGTCTAGCTTCGCCTCATCGCCTTTAAAGATGGGTCGGAGAGACAGGAGTTCGGCGTAAATGCAACCGATCGCCCAGAGATCTATCATTGCAGGGTTCTGTCAGCCTTAGTCACCTGGCGGACCATTCAACCAGGAGCCATAGGGATGGGAAACCCACCAATGGCGGCAGTATAATGCTTCGCACCCATGATCAACTCGGGAGCCCGGTACCAGATCGTCACTACCACCTTATCCCCGCCGAATAGTCCCCCCTGTGCAAGCGGCTTGTGCCATATTCGAGCCAGACCGAGATCACCTATTTTGACTACTCCGGACGAAGTAACGAGGATGTTTGCCGGTTTCAGATCTCGGTGGAGCACGAAATTTGAGTGTAGGAAGTGGACGCCGCTGAGGAGTTGGTATAGGAGGCGACGGAGGGTTTGGGAAGGGATGGGGGAGCATGCGGTTTGGGAGTGGTGATGTATGATTTGCTGATACTATCAGCTGGACCATTCACTTTTCACACGCTGTATGGCGAGGGCAGCCTACATACAGCGAGCTGAAACTCACCAAGAAGTCGTGCTCAGCGTATTCAAATACCAGATAGATCGCTTTATCTTCTAAGATGACCTCACGCAGCGCCACAAGATTTCGATGGTGGAGTTCTCGATTCAGCTAAGACATCAAAGCGAATCAGCAGATCGCAAGGCTCTTGAACGTGGAGGAAGCTCGCCGAGCTATCCCTTCTACCAGGTTTCACGGTCCAACTCACCATGATCTCCCTCGCCCCCGACTGACTGATCCCCGAATAAGTCTGTACATCCCCCTCCTTATCCGGCTTAAACTTCTTGATCGCATACACATCCCCTTCCTTCCCGGGTAGGTCGCCGGGCCGCATACATAGCTCAGGGTTGTTCAGCGGGTCTGGATTTGATGAGCCGGAAGGTGCAGCTTTGATTTTCGAGAGGGATAAGGCGGCGCGGGTGGAGGATGGCAGTGCGGATACGGATTTGGCAGATCTGGGAGGTGGGAGGAGGATGGCTTTGTAGACTCGGCCGTAGGTACCTGGGTGGAAGTCAGCTTGTCAAACGGCACGAGATCCTCTCACTAGGAAGGGGTCGCATTCGAGTACGACAGCTCACCGGAAGAGATGAAGCCGAGGATCTTGTACGTCTTCAAGACTCTGCCGTGCACTCCTGTCAGCTTGTGATCAGAAGCCAATCACCGCATGCAACACCAGCCCGTATCAGACACAGGCTTGGATGTTTGCATCGAAAGGGTTTATGCCGACGTACGTCCGTCTTTCACGATCCCGTCTAGCCCGATAAGCGTGCATAGGGTCGACGACTCCCCCTTGGGTAGTAGCGATGGGAACCATTTCGCCGGTCGTACTGAGGGCCCTCTGAGGTCCCTGCCCTATGGAGCTGCCTGCCCAAACCAAAGGTAAGCGTCCGTGTGGTGAACAAGAGACGTCGAGGATATCCCCACCCAAGGAGAGTCACGTGACATCCACTGGCGGCTGTCTTTACTTTCCCACGATGGGGCGGAGTCGAACCTTCCGTGTAAACAAGCCCTCCTCTGTTGATTTGCAACATCGTCAATACCTCTTTCCTCAAAGTCGTCTATTTCCCCTTACTCGCTTTAGCCCCACGACTGGATTCAAGGTGAAGCTCTAAGACAAGAGTTCAGCTCGGCGCCATGGCTCTGGCCGCTCGATCACCTGGTTCACGCAAATCCCTCTCCCTTTCCGAGCACAATCTCAACCTCGACATGGACCACGTCACACTCCCAGTCACCAATCGCCAACTGAAGGCCAAGAAGCGAGTCGTGGCGAGTATTGGTGGAGAGGGATTGAATGGAGTAGCGTTTAACCTGGGTAAGGGGAAGGAGATGAGTCCGAGACGAGCGGCTCGGCGGAGTATGGTGGGTTGTCTTCTTCCGCTGATCTTTGTTGATCTGACTCATGAGGCTGGGTACAGCAACCACGGAAGTCGATCCTAAAGGGTGCGATGACTTTTGCTGGCAATGACGACACGATGAGCTACACGATGAACCATCAATATGCTCAAACGATCGCTTTCTCTTCGATACCTATCACGACTGGAGACGAGATAAGCGGGGATACGATGAAGAGGCGGGTCAGCTTTGCGCCGAATGCACATGTTCGGTGAGTCAGCCTCGTTCTCTTACTCTCAGGACCAGATCGGACCACTGCATCCGGCCCTGAGCTTATATTCAATGTCTGTCCACCCAGAATGTTCGATCCCAAACCGCTCAACGCCTCGACGAGCTCGACGAATGCTCCATCCACACCTATTACCCTTGACCTCCCTCAACCGATGACTGGACTGCAACGTGCGCAAGCTCGCCGGTCTTCCGTGCCAAATATCCCTTCTATATTCGTTAACGAGGGGGAAGCTGAAGGCGAGCTTTCAATGGACCTCGAGACGGAATCAGAGGGCTCCGACTCTGACGATGGAGGCGAGGCGGGCGATGTTCAGCCACATTGCGCAGCGCATGATGCACAAGGGCATGATGAGGACGCTGAGGGGGAGGAGGTGGATATGGATGTCACGAAGTTCGTTTACGGCGGAATCCTGCGACGGCCTTCCATTCCGGCAAACACCTCGATCACGTCCGAAGTGAGCGTAGTCGAGACAGATGGAGAAGAAGAGGAGAAGACTATGGACTTCACCATCGCGATTGGTGGCTTACTGCCTCATTCTCCACCTGTCGGAGCTGTATCGGACCGAGCGTCGATCGGGTATAGCGTGCCGATGTCACCGAGCTCGTCCAGTCGGAGGTTGATACCCGGTCAACTTATGGAGGGGGAATTGGAGACGGAGATGGACGAGACGTTTGCGATTGGCGGTATCATTGGGGCGGACGAGAGTATCAGTTCCGGATCTGGATCGGCGGAGGATACGATGCAGGAGCGGACGATGACGTTTTCGTTTGGCAACGTCCGGGCTTCGGCGGATGAGGGGATGGAGATGACCGTTGCTGCTGGTGGGATAATCGGACTTTCTCCTCACTCACCGGCACCTCTCACCCGGCCGGCATCAGGCACTCCGTCGTTCGCGCGTCCTACCATGTCTTCGGCGCAAAAGGAGAAGCGCAACGTCTTCGCGCCGTCGCCGAGCCCGTTCAAGACTACCCCTAGGAAGTCCGGAATGGACGCGGCAGGTGCAGTGGCGAAACGGCTCAGCTTCGGGTCGACGACGTCGAGTGGAGGGCGGAAACGAGCGAGGGAGGAGGATGGAATGGACGGCAGTGCGAAGCGAAGCCGCATCGACAGCGCGGAGGGAGTCTTCGGTTCGACCTCTGTACTCGCCGCGAGCCCAATCAGATCTGCTACCAGTCCGAGAAAACCCCTTGGCACGCCCATGCGAATGACCAAGTCCCCTGCTCGTAGTCCCGCACTTCGTCGGATGCTCGGTGAGGAGGTCGAGGGTGGATTGAGCAACGAGCAGGAATGGGAGCAGCCGCCTACGATCTCGCTCACTGCTTTCTTGGAGATGGCGGGGGTGCAGTTCATGGAGGGTCTTCCGGGTCTGAACCGGCGGCGGAGTAGCGTTGCAAAGGGGATTCTTGGCCAGAGCCATTCGGGCGGTAACTCCCAACTATAGGCTGGTTAGCGCACTGCTGACGTAGGGTTAGAACGGGAGTTCAGTCTCGCCGAGTACGCGGAGGCGCAGATCCAATCCGTCTTCCTCAATATGTACTCCTGGGTGGGTCCCCTTCCACGGAGATAAGGATAGTCAAGCTGATTCTCTTAGGCTACAAACAAGATGAAAGATGACATCTCCTTCGGCCAAGCCGCCCTCGCCGCCACCGAGGAAGTATGCGACCTCGATAACCCGCCCGTCATCCGCGAGTATCTAAGCGCTTCGGACGAGGACAAGCAGTTATTCGAGATGACTTTCAAGGCGTTCAAGACGAATACTCAGCTCAAGGCGAGGGCGGGATGGTATGATTGGAAGATGAGTTTGATGGGGAGGGTGAGGCCGGATGTGGAGGAAATGCTTGAGGGGATGAGAGAGGTAAACCGAGTGCCGAAGAGGGGCTTTGTGTGCTGATCAAGTGTGTAGGATCAAGAGCGTGTGATGAGCATATCGGAGCAGGCGGAGGCGCTCCTGCCTGATCTCCGCTCGCGACAGGCGGCGCTCCAGGCGGAACTCGAGAAGGAGAGGGAGACGGTAGCGGAGCTCGCAGCTTGTGATCCTCAAGAAATCGCAGACTACCGAGCGGCGATCAACGAGCAAAAGTGAGTCCATATCCCTTTAGGTAGGACCAGACTGACCATGGCTTATCACAGCTCGGCAATCGCAAGCTTCACCAAAGACCTCTCCGAAGCGTGCACCAAGCTCTCCGACCAGAACGCCAAGCTCGACAAGCTGCGCGCCGTTAAGGCTGAGCATACAACTGCCATCAACCTCGCAAGGGGCCGATGTGATCGATTCACGAGGAGCGATGTCATTCGACTGCAAGGTCCGTCTCCTCCCACTTGATGAAGAGCGGGACTGACGGAGCAAGCAGAGGAGTACAGATCACTTCAAGATCTGCATATGTGGCGGCCGACAGTCGTTTCGCCGACTGGTCTACAGCTCAGCTATGACAATGAGATCGAGCTGTCGTTTACTTGCGTCGACTTCGTCCCGGACCTTCAGAGCGCGATGCTCGCCTTCGTCGGCAGGAGCAAAGCGAAGCCTAGCGCGACAGAGGGGTTGTTCAACATCGTCCAGAACCTCGTGGCGGAGATGATCAAGGACAGATCGCACAAATCCCTATCCACCGTATGTGCAATCCGCGCAAATCTTTCTGAACCAGAAGCTGAGCCAGGGACATCAGTTCGTACACCAAGTCGGCAAACTCTGGTCCGTAGCCCAAAGCATCCGCTCTCAAATGAAGATCACCGCCCTCCGCCACCCCCTTTCCTACAGCTTCACCGGCGACTCACTCATCGGGACAGCAATCCTCCTCCTCCCCTCCATTACTTCGAAGGTCGCGTTGGACTTCCTGATCACACCCGAGATCGTGCGGAGTTGGCCGAAGAGCGTAGGCGAGGTTGAAGTTCGCGCACGGGTTATATACGGATCAGCAGAGTATGTACTATCACAGTATTTCCGTGTGGAGCGAGCTGATCTGAGACGCAGTGAGGCGAGATTAACAGCTGCCGCGAAGGAGACGGTGGGGTCTGCGCTGGGCGAGGGATATCTTGGCGTGTGGTTGCAGTCTTGTGTAGACGTAGCGGGGCAATATTAGCGGCGGTCAGACAAGGACGAAGGAGGATCGGGATTCTTGGTGTGCAGTGTTGTGCGTTTCTTGCGCAATCGAACGGGAAAATGGTATACCATGCTCGTGATGCTCGGAATGTAACGATACCCTTTGTGTACTGTTTACATGATGACGATCTCCCTCTCTGCTGGGTCAATCAGGAGTCGTCGGCTCGCCAGAGCAAGCGTGACTTGTACGATTTGTGGGGGAATATTCGTCACAACACTGCGTCGAGAACATGCGGTGTCAGCTGACTCTGACTCCCGATTTTACGCGAGCAGGTCACGAATATGTCATAAAAAAAACCACATTCATGCAGGATATCCCGGCCAAGGACAAAATTTCGCAAGACGCACAATCCTCTTCATAGATTCAGATACCAGTCTATCAGACTGTTTGACCTGTTGGAAGTGAACTTGGTTATCGCTTTGGCATATCTCTGAGCTCGCTTTGGAGCGGTCAAACCTGCCCAGACACCAGCAGTATATGCGGTGCTAAAAAGGCATGTCTCATGAGTGTTGGTGGAGGATCCCAACAAACTACCCACACCAGTACCCTTCAGCCACTGACCACCTCCCAGAAAGCGATTAGCTGCAGTCAAGAGGAATGCCCCAGAGGTGACGCCCGTTCCAACAGCCATCAGCCCAACCTTGGTGCCGATGAGGGCAAATTTTGCTACAGTTGAAAGGGCACTCTCAGAAACCTGAAGTCCCTCATAGAAGATGTTCTGATGGTTGGCGGATGACGAAGTGGCCGGGCTGGTTGCAATGGAGGGAGAAGAGGGAGAAATGCTGACCTGGCTGGGAGGTTTGGCAGTCAAAGTATCCTTGTCCTCTTGCTGACCTTGTCGAACTTGCCACCCGACTGGAGCCTGTGCATCAATCTCAACATCACCCTTGTTGCGCACAGTCCCATTTGCCCTACCATACAGCTTGGTTTCAAGCAGATCTGCTCGGGTCTCTCTGCTAACCATTGGGGTGGATTGTATCACTGGGTCCTGACCAAGCTTTGGCCAGTCTGACAGGTTCTCGGCGTTGATGTCCATGAGTGGGACTGTTGGTTCCTGCTGGTAAGGCAGTTGTTTGCCATAAAACACCTGAAATCGAGATATTGGCTCTTTGAAGTTGTACAAATCTTTGGGATTTAATCCTTGGATTGGGGATGTTGGTTGCTGGAATGCAACGGTATCCTCTGAAGGGCTGGTAGCCGTCAGTGTCATAGTGGTGGACATGGCTCTTGGACTCCAACTGATAGCAAAGAGCAGTATCCGTAAGCAGTGCTTAAGGCCTGTATTGGATGAGAGTGTATGACCGATCAGAATTGGGGAGAAAACGCAAGGAGGCTCTTCAGATGTAATGCTGACCAAGAGCTAAGTATCAAAGGAAGCAAGTCCATGAAGTTCAGAAGAAAGGGTTTCATGTTCATGCCAGTTCACTTTGCATAACGGACAACATCTGCTTGATGTGTCATTACAGCGGTCTATACTTCCAGAGGAATAATGAAAGGATAGCGCAGCAAGACATCATATTTCAGTCTCGTAAGTGGCGACCACCCGGTTGAACATTTCAAGTCATCACTTTCCACCCAAGAGTAATGTTGAAACTTTTTTTTCACTAATCACAAATACTTGTACTGAGCCATGGATCTTGTATCCAATACGTCAGCCATCGATGGGCTATGAGGGAGCGGATGCATTAGATTTCATGCGGGTCTCATGCATTGCTCAATAGCTCCGTCGAACCATGCGGAATATAAAATGGGATGAGCAGATTCGGAGATGGTTTGCAAGACTTGTCCATTCATTGGAAACCTGCAAGAAATCAAAGCCATCCTCACCATCTTAAGCTTTATATTCTGCTGTGTTCCATCCCTAAAGAGATTCCCTCAATCTGTTCAACAACATGCGCGTAATAAACACGCTTAATGGGTAACGAAATACCACTGAGCAAGAGGTACAATATTCAGCCCAGTGGAACTGGCTGAATCCTATTATAACCTGGTGGTGTCATCCATGACAATGCGGATGCATGTTCCTCAAGCCTGCATTTCGCCGTCAAGCGATCGCAGCTGCGTTTCCGTTGATGATACGCAAGGTGAGAAAACTGCATCGTGTGACCCATTCAGCCCGGTAAATAGGGACAGAGCCCGCAGATAAGCCCAACATCGCCTCAAACCAAAAACACAGGCTTCATCCCTCAATATTGATTACTCGTCGGAGATCTACGCCCTTGATCAGCCAGCCGTCACGAGTTTGTGGGTCTAGCTTACCTTGGGCGCGAGGAAGAATTGCAGCGTCCCCTGCTCAAAATCAAACTGGACGAGCAAGGGCACGTCGTTGCTCATATTGAGCGAGACTTCACGTGCGAGAGGTGCGGATTTGGCAAAGTTGGAGAGGTATTTGAGGGAGAATGTGAGGGAGACTTGTTTCTCGAGGATGATGGTCACTCCTGGGTCGTCCTCGGTCGCCGCGGCTTTGGGCTTCTTGGCGGTCTAAGGGGGCGGTCAGGTCTGAACGAGGCATTTATGCACCCATGACGAGCATGACAAGACAGGAAGGGAGTGAAGCAGGCGGGACCCAATGCGTTGGGGAGGTCAATGGAAGCGCGACTCACCTTGGCCTTCCCATTTGGCGCCTTGCGCTTCTTCGGCCTTTCATCTTCGTCCACCTCTTCCTCTACACCGATCAAACCTCATCAGCTCGATCCCTGGCCGAGCCTCGTCACCCTCACCTCCCTCATCCCCAACATCCGGCTTCTCCTCCTCCTCCTCTTCCTCTTCCTCATCTTGATCCGGATCCCTCTTGACCTCCTTCTTCCTGCCTCCACCCCCCCGATCCGTCCCAGCACTCTGCTTCAACAGCACGCTTCCCGTTCCCACCTCTCCCTCCGAGCTGAACCGCACTCCCTCCTTCGAAGCCTCGATCTTGACCGATTCGCCTAGAGCCCCGAGGTCTCGACAGATCCGCTGGAACTCGGAGGAGGACATGGTGATGGTCGCGTCGTACTGCGTGTCGGGGATCCCCAGGTGTTCTTGGTCGATGTCCATGAGTTTCATTTCGTATTCGCCGACCCGGTCCTCCTCTGCAATAAAGCATAACATTGTGAGCAAAATGCTTTTCGTGTTTTAATGACAGATCGTCGAGGAAAGCCGACTCACTTGGAGATTCGAACACCATGCCCAGAGAATCCGCGTCGTCCGCTGCTTTGAGCGTGACCACATCTTGGTCCTTTGCACATTTCAGGATTTTGGTGAGGGAGGTAAGCTGTTGTCATCACAGCGAAGGACGAGTGAATCAGTCAGCTGGCTCGGGTCCATTGATTGTAGATCTACGCACGTTGACGCCTAATGGCATGTTGCGGTCACATCGGTATGATTCGAATTGCTCGGCAACGAGTTTCAGCGAGACGAGCGCGACGTGTGAGTTGTCCATCGCTTGGAGGGCCTGAAACGTGTCAGCTCAGACAAGTACAGCTTTGAACTCAAAGAAAGGAAGAATACATGTCGGGGACTGCAGGAAGGAATAAAGAGATACATCGAGGAAGGTGATGTGGGAGAGGGCTGGAAAGAGACAACTCACAATGCCCTCCTCGGTACAATCGAGATTACCATCGGTGACGAGCTCCTTGATAGCTACAGCAGTGATCAGTTAGCGTTCACCTGCTCATGTTATCTGCGAACCCGTCCAAAATGTCCCGCTAATACGAAGGCGGAGGTATCGAGGAAACAGATGATAAGGGACGACAACTGACTTACCATCAAGGAGCTTTTTCAGCACCGAAGCCTGCTTGACTCTCGCTTCGAGCATCTCGCTTTGCTTCCAGGAGTTGTGATGAGGGTTCAGTAAAGAGAGGAGGATCTGACGAAAGTATGATTGACAGATGCAGGCAGACGCGTGACGCGCGCGATGACGGATTGATAAACTGACGTGGACTCTCCCACGATCACCATGATCACTTAGGGACTACACGCATTTTCCCACTCACGTTTGTCACGTCTGCTGTCCCTCGATCTGAGCTGAGGAAACGACACCATGGAGTCGACCTACAACTGCCTTCCTGTGAGTGATCACCGTTGCTCGTGATTCGCTTCAGTCCGAGTGAGACGCAGAGAATCCGAGCTGATCCTTCCCAGCTCCATGAGACCCTCAACCTCTACGTCTCCCCTGGAGCGTACATCTTTGAACCCGCCTCATCATCCATCCCAACCCATTCTCTGGACAGCGATGGGCAGACCTTCCTATCCGAGAAGGATGTGAGGGAGAGTTTATATGTGGACAGGAGGACAGGGAGGATGGGGCTGAATGGTGAGATGAGCGAGTTAGAGGTGTCTCTGGCCAGCTCTGCAGAGCTTTCCCCTAGTGCTTCTGCTCGTGTATTCTGGTCTGATTGGGAGAGGACCTTCCTGATGCTGACCTTGTGTCGCAGAGTCATCCGAGATTCCATTTGGCCGGGAGAAGGTCATCACTTGCTACGGTATCATCGGTGTCCTGAGCTTGGCGACAAGTGAGTTTCTATCTCAGCTTCCGGATGCTTGTATTCCCTAGCCTGAGGAAGTCCCTCGGGCAGGCTGCGTAAGTCTGAGCTGATGCGTATCCCGCGTAGCCGACTTCCTCCTAATCATCACCTCCCGCACCCCTTCCTGCCGCCTGCTCTCCCACCCAATCTACCTCGCGACCGACTTCCGACTCCTCCCCCTCTCCCCCTTATCCACAAGCTCGACCATCCTCGATCACCCCGTTGAGAAAAAGCTCATCTCCCTCGTCGAGCTGGGCCTCAAGTTCGGGCGGTTATGGTTCTCGTATGGATGGGATCTCACAAACACCTTGCAGAGGCAGAAGGAGATGGAGAAGGTGAAGCAGCCGATGTGGAGGAGGGCGGATGAGAGGTTCTTCTGGAATCGGTATTTGATGGAGAGGATGATTGATTTGACGGAGACTGGTGGTGTTGACGTAAGACGACGCTTACCCTGCTCAGCATGGAGGGCATATGCTGATTCAGCCTTTGGTTATATAGCTGAGCCGCTTCATACTCCCGGTCGTCTACGGATGTGCGCCGCTCCTTGTCGCCTTTGACCTGGACTGATAGTTTCAGCCATCGAGCTCCGCTCTGCATCCATCAACAACCGCGATCTCCTCTTCCTTCTGATGTCCCGCCGGTCCCGACATCGCGCTGGAACACGCTACTTCTCACGTGGGATCGACGCGCAAGGCAATACTTCCAACTTCAACGAAACGGAGCAGATCGTCCTCCTCGACCCACTGCCTGCAAACGGCGAGCCCATTCGGCGAGGACGTGTGGATGGTCGAGAAAGGCTCAGCTTCGTGCAGACACGGGGGAGCGCACCGCTGTTTTGGGCAGAGGTGAACAATCTTCGGTATAAGCCGGATCTGCAGATAATGGACATCCCATCAACAGTCAGTTAATCACTGCGGGCGGGACCTCGTCCTGACCGGTGCAGACTTCCGCACTTCAAGCCCACCTTCGCTCCATGATCAACATCTATCAACGAGTCACCCTTGTCAACTTAGTCAATCACAAAGGCCATGAGTTACCCGTCAAAGAAGCCTTCGAACGCGGCATGTCCAACGTAGCCCCCTCCGACCCCACCATCGCCTCCGCCGCGCAGTATCTGTACTTCGACTTCCATACCGAGTGCAAAGGCATGCGATTCGATCGTGTGTCCGTGCTCATCGATCGGCTCGTTCCTACCCTTCAAGACATGGGTTGGTATCAGGCTTTGGGCGAGACGCAGGTTCTCAGCAAGCAGACCGGGGTTGTCCGAAGCAACTGCATGGATTGTCTGGATCGCACCAACGTCATGCAGTCTGCTTTGGGCAAGTGGGCTTTGGAGAGGCAGTTACGAGCGGCCGGCGTGCTGAGCTTCAAGGAGAGCGTGGAGGACCATCCCGAGTTCATGAGCATGTTCAGGAACGGTGAGTCATGCCGCGATGCGACTTCAGCAGCCTCAGGTCGGCTGATTGTATGAGGATCATGTCGCTGACTGCTGTTATAGTCTGGGCAGATCATGGAGATACTGTTTCCCGAGCATATGCCGGGACTGGCGCGCTCAAGACCGATTTTACCCGGACGGGAAAGCGTAGCAAGGAGGGTGCACTGCAGGACGGGGTGAACTCAGTGATGCGTTATGTCCGAAATAATTTTTTCGATGGAGATCGGCAGGTATGTGAATGAAGCTTTCCCCATAGCAGTGCTAACGGCGATGCAGGACGCGTACGACATACTCACTGGTGCTTGGGTTGCGAAGAAGGGCGGGATTCCACTTCTCACCGACACCAGACCGTTGCTTATGCGCGCAGTCAGTCTTCGTGTCAGCCGAGCTAGACTTACAAGAGCAGATGCCCTATGTCTTCGCCTTTGCTCTTACTATGATCCTTGCAGCCCTCACACTTCCCCGTACCTCAGGTGAGCCTCCCTACCTCCCTACCAATACACCCTTCCAATATGACCAACAAATCACGCAGCGCTCTCAATCAATTCCTTCCTCTTCCTCTGGCTCGCCCTCGCCGCCTTCTCCGGTTCCTACATCTGGGGCAACGTTCGTCCCATCATTCTTCTTTGAAACTATGCTGACGCCATTTCAGGGAACAAGCTACGTCTCCTGGCCTCGGCTAAACCCACCCGTCGAGATTCTCTCCTATAGCGGTCCAGGTGCCCGATCGATCTCCCGAGGAAGAGGCCTATCGATCGCCGGAATGATCCCGCCCAGATTGGCGAAGCTAGGCGGCAGTGTTGGGGGGAGGAAGGCGGAGGAGGTGGAGTTGGGGAGGTTGGGGAAGAGGAAGGGTGCTCTGATCGACTGAAATGCGGTCAACTCCACTTGATAGATCGGTGATGGTATCATAGATATATGGATTGCAGTCGCTATTGCTTGGCACACAAGCGCACCTCGTGCTCGATCCAACGACACGGTGCCGATCTCTGTTCGCAGGCTGCCTCTCCCAATCCAAGCCGAAAAGACGTCTAGCCAGTCTCACTGGGAGGTTGTCTCAATTGAGACAGTATCGGTCAGCCCCATCGATCCATCGGCCCCGAATACATGTGGATGCACCTGCCCCAACCATATGAGGGGGATGGATGTTACTGAATACCACTCAACCCATGGGAATCAAAACTCGCCTGCCTGTCTCCATTCCTCAACCTTGTTGTTCCAACATCATCGTTGCACAGCATGTTGTGTTATCATTTGGGAATTGGCAGTGCTAGTACACCTCAACCTCACATCCTGTCCTAACCATAAATTGTACCTACTTGAAAGGCTTGATCAATTTAGGACCAGAGACGGGATAGAGTATGACGATTTGCAAGCTTGGAGTAAGACTGATGGAGATGCCCTTGAACTGGTTGATTGGTAGGATGGCAAAGGCTAGCTTGGAAGATCGGAGAGGAGCCAGGGATAATGAGAGTGGACAAAGTGAGGCAAAGTGAGGTGAGCAGTGGCGAGGTCTTGAGCGATGAAAGATTCAAGATCAAATTGATCCCAAAGGGTCCAAAGGTATGGAAGTATCTACGGGTAACTACAAAGGATACTCATACACCTGTATTATGAGTCCAAGCTTCTTCAGATTAAATTCTACCCGACAATCTATGTGAAGCTTTATGTATCCCGAATGATAAGCATCGAGTATTGCATAGAATATCAAATGATACTCTCATGAAGTATCATCTGAGAAGCGCAGAACCTCCCTAGCGTATACATTCAATACCCTGCATAAAAGTACAATCTGTCCCCTTAGGTCTAGCAGTCATACTCAAATGAGCTCCCAACGTACCACTCATCAAGCGTCCTAGGTATTGGCAGAGACTGGAAAACCCAAGTAAGGTTGTATGTGTCTGGCTCAACTTCATCCTTGATGGCACTGATTGGGCCAACACGCTTGTCAGAGGACCTGAGGGTCATGGAAACACGCTTGTCTGAGGACTTGAGAACCATGAGTTCGTTTTCAGGAGGCATGATAACCCAGAACGGCTTCCAGGACTCAACATCTGGGGTCAACGGTTCTTCTTCCACAGCCATTGGTCCTTCAAATCTGCCAATGTCTGATAGATGCTTCTTCTGGATACCATTCCCAAAAGGATGATCCGCAACAGAAGACACTTCCAAGTCAACAAAATCATCTTTACTGTGCGAGTTTCTTACATTCCAGTTGGTCCTCATTTTCTGGATCAGACAAGCTTCAAGGAAAGGTGGTGATGTTGCCGGCATTGAGACAGCAGTCATTGCCTTTCCATTCATCACAACATACTTGAGGCTAGTCTCCTCCTCACCCTGGTATCCCCTACCCGTCACAAGGAATGCCGAATCTGACCTTGTATGGGTAACATTTGAGGCGATGCTAGCTAAGGAGATCCCCTGCGGAACGGAGTCAGAAGACAAGGATTCAACCTTGTAGGTAGTAGAGCACCCTGACAGCCTGTTGGCATGCTTGATGAGCTTTGCCCTTTCACGAAAAATGACACCGCTTTGTATACTCCTCCGTGCCATAGATGAGGTTGAGGAGTTTATAGTAGACATATGGCCCGAGACAATTGAGATGATTGTGTATCTGAGTCTATCCGAGGTGGAAGAAGTCTGTTACTCTAGATGTTTAAGGACCTTATGACAAGCCAGATTGATAGAATTATAGCAGCCATTGCCCATGATGTTTCTGACAAAGGTTTAAGCCATTGGATTTTTCCCATAACATTGCTATGATTGGGAAGACCAAGGCTTCTTGGTAGTGAGAGTTGCATCTTGGTACATGAAGGGAAGAGTGCCATCCACGCAGAAGTGGCCTGTGGTGAGATGCATTAGTTGAAGGTGAGCGACAACAATGCAAAGTCTCAAATTCAGCTCAACGGCCGCTGCCTAAAAGAGAACGGGGGGAGGGGGGTAAAAGATAACGAAAATGGCATCCCACCACCAGGTTATAATGGGATTCAGCCGGATCCCTGACTCAGTGGTCTTTCGCTGCCCATTTAGGGTGTCTATTACTAGATTGGTTGCAAAAGGATGATTGAGGACTCAACCACAATGCATCCAGCCTGCTGGCGAAACTTATGGCCTTTAGCATTGACCTCTCTCGATATCTTGCCCATGCCCAGATATTGACAGGTAATCACACAGGCTGTGAAGAATGATATCATCTGCCAACCCTTTCTGCTAGCAAAGAAGGCTTCAGATGAAACAAGGAAAGTCTGCATGAGACAAGATCTGTACTCACCCATTGTATGACCTTCATCCAAATCCTATCAAGTCAATACTTCCACTTCGCTTGGCTCATCTCATCAATAGAAAACAATGTCTGACAAAAGCTACCGTTCAGACCTATCCATCACTTCTGAGCGAAGATGCGTAACATCACTGGATTTTCAGATTCAGAGTATATATGAAGCTTGTGGTGTGAGGAACCCTTTGGGACTGGAGGGGAGCCAGGAAAGATCTATCCACATACTGATTTCCTTACCGCAACAAGGACTTTGGCCAATGAGCTCCGCAAGACTTGGTCCAAGCTGGACTCCCATCACCTGGAGAAGGCGATTGACCAGCAAGACTCACCTGTGCTCGTGTCCTTTGATCGCAAGATTCCAAATGAGAGTGAGATGAAGGAGTGAGGGAGTTTGAATAGGGAACTCCCATCGCATGTGGTTTTTGCAAGGAGTTGCAGATTGAGACGTCTTAAGGACAGTCCGGCAGTCAACTTTGAGGTGAATGCGCTACATTTACGGACGTCCACATACACAGAAGGAAAGAAGGACATATTTCGTTTCTGATCCAAGCAACGCTGGCATTGTTCCAAGGTCAATCAAATGGAACTTTTCTTTGATGAGGGAAAGGAAGCATGAGATGCGAAGCAAATCAGGGCAAAGGTGATGTCAAGTGCCCCTGATGCAAGTGGAGAAGAGGTCAGTCAGGAGAAGGAGGAGGTCTGAGCTTCAAAGGGTGATTCATGTCTACAAGCTGTAAAATATGTGTAGTCACCAGAGATTTGGTTGTGGGATGATCTTGTCTTCCTTTGTCACTGTCATGACCGGACAAGCCATGAGTGGCAAAGCTTATTTCCACTTTGTATATGTCATTAACAGTTGATGCCCCGATTCATAAGTTGGCCTCTTTCAAGCCACCTTCTCATGATTCCCCGGCGAGAGTATCGCTGCAGCCGAGAGTCTCGACGACAGTCTCAGCGAGAATCTCTGCTCTCCTGAGAAAGGTCCAAGTTAGTCTCTGCTCTCATGAGATATGTTCTGCCCAGCAGAGAGAGAGCATGATTCAGTAGTATGCTTTGAGCTTTGTACTGTCCTCGTCTATAAAGATGTATTAGCTCGATAGTTTTGTCTCCAGAGTCCCCAGTTCTGGATCACATGTCAACAGTTGTTACGGCGACCAGCAAATAGGCCCGACGCTCAGCTCCTGTAATCGGCGACGGTCGTCTGAGCTTCGGCAAAGTTGGGCTACCGTGGTCGAACTTGGCTGGAATAACTCGAGGACACGCGTGGGTGTAGCCGAG
>JAABUP010001792.1_pt1 | contig 44002 bp, 52 predicted proteins | sample 5559201 | NCBI WGS metagenome assembly JAABUP01 (sample SAMN10711887, study PRJNA513373) | rock metagenome | isolation source: Antarctica rocks | place: Antarctica
ACGCAGTCGGTCTATCTTCTAGAAAGCGTAATAAGTTATTCTCCTTCTTATTATTAAGGATAGGGCGTCGCCCGTTTAGTCTATTTAGTGGCTAAATAACGGAGCTATATTCCTAGAGGTTCTTCCTCATCTTAGATACCTACTGCTAGCTGACCCTAGTACGCTCGACGATCTAATTAGTCGAGAGCTCGCTATAGATCTATTGCTCGATATTATAGCGAGTCTGCTCGCTGAGTAGTGGAGGCATAAGGAGGGCGACTAATAAGGGCGACTAATAAGGGCGACTAATAAGGTTGCGGAGGTGGGTACGACCGTGTAGGGCTGAGGAGTCTGCTACACCACCTTATCTTATAATTATGAGTGTACTTAGCTTCAAATTCGACTGTTTGGGACCTCATATCAAGCAATTGGGTGGATTTTATCAATTTGCTATGAAATCCCGAATTTTGGTGTGCGTTTGCGGGGCCGACGGGGAAAAACCGCGCTACTACAGAGTTTTTACAGGTACGATAACAGCAATGATACTAGCGCCGTCACGTCATTTAGGTAGTCAGGCAAGTTAGCCGAGTTGTGCGTTGCGCTCCTATCTTGCGCCCACGGACTTCCCGATTGACTGACGATCTTGAAAACATCTCTTTCAATTCATCACGCTCCACTCGTCAAGTTCGATATTTCTGATCCTCCAAGTCGGACAATTATGGACAAAGCAGAGATGGGCGCCAGGATTCAACACGCGATCAAAAGAATGACCTCACTGATCTTTCCAGGTTCTCGACTCACTCTTTCCCAAATGCAAGATCTGAGCACCCGAGACGTACCGGAGAAAGGCCCATTATGGGTCAGCAAGTCTACTATTCCAGTCTTTAGCGACCATGATCTACGAGAAATTGTCCTCCAAGCAATCGACGACTTTGGAGATGGCTCCGTTAGGTCTTGTATGAGTAGTACTGACTCCTTAACACTCGAGTGGAATGGATACCGTCGGCTGAGTAATGCGAGCACGAATCCTGTTTCCGAGCAGGAGAAGTATGAATGTCTGATGCGCGACACGTCGAGCGAGATGACCATCCTTTATGCTCATGGTGGAGGTTATGTGTTCGTTCCAAATCTCCAATCCTGTTCGATTCAACAGAGAAAATGACACCGGCCATGTAGTATAGGCAGCCCTAGAGGCAGCCGTGGCTTAGCTCGTTCTCTTACAATTACTGGCGGACGAATCTGCTCTGTTCAATACCGCCTTTCTCCACAGCACCCTTTCCCAGCTGCCCTTTACGACATGCTTCTCTCCTACCTGTCCCTCCTTCACCCGCCTCCTGAATCGTTCCACGCTCCGGTACCTGCATCCTCGATTGTCCTAGCTGGCGACAGTACGGGTGGCGCCCTCTGCCTTGCCCTGCTTCAATTGCTTCTGCATTTCAAAAGGAACAATACTACGACGGTCCGTTTCTACGAAAGCCTTGTCGGCTTACCACTGCCTGCTGGCCTGTCCGTCCTGAGCCCTTCTTGCGATCAAACCGACTCCTTACCGTCATTCGACAACACCCGGCATGTGGACTACATCAACCGGGCCCCAGTCTATACCGAGTCTGGATTTCCTCCATGTTCTATATGGCCGACGGATCCACCTCGAGCGCGAGCATACTCCGAAAATGCAGCGCTTTGTCACCCCCTCATCAGTGTAGCACTTGCGGATTGCTGGGTAGGTTCGCCGCCAATGTGGTTCGCTTGTGGCGAGGAAGCAGTAGCCGATGGATGTAAGATTGTTGCGAAGCGAGCGTCAGAACAAGGCGTGACCGTCCTGTTTGAGGAATATATGGGAATGCCGCACACTTTCCCATTGCTTATGGGTATGGGCCATGTCCCACAGGTCAAGCTTTGTTTGAATGATTGGGGCGTGTTTTGTCAGCGATGCGTAAGTCAACCTCGGTCGCTACACAAGAGTCGAGCGATACAAGTCGACTATGAGACGTGCAAGGAGAACGAGGTCAATCTGAACCATCTCATGAGTTTGGACTTTCAGGAGGTCAAAGAGCGTATGAATCAGGGTATGGCGGACATTGAACGTTCTTTCCGAAAGCATCAGCAAACCCAGGTCAAGCTTTGAAAATAGCATCAATGCGAAATGACTCGGGCAATTCAAATCGTCCCCGGAAATCTCCGCAGACTAGGTCAGCGAGCTGACTAAGATGGTCTTGCCTACTAAACAGGAGTATGATTGCCATTATGATCTTAGGCGTGGGGACAACATGTGCAATTACCAATAAGTACTGGCCCACACACTCATTTCGCTTTACTTGCCGAGGCTAAAGTTCAAGTGATAAGGATGATGCAGTCGGGGTTTGAGGTGCCGATGAGCCAAACAGGCTTAGATCATCATGCACATCACACCAAGAGATGTTGCAGTGTCTAGCTAGCGCCCTGATGCAATCATCTCAGCTTTTCGACTAGGGGCGAACTCTTGCTCTTGAGACATGACATAATTGATGCTAATTAATTACAGTACTGCTGGTACGAGATGGTTTGATAAGGAAACCTTTGCGGGATATGGCTGGTCCCTCCACGCCATGAACCGTTTATCGGCCGCTAGGTGCCATGAAGATTGGAAGAAAACAGCTTTCGGGACTCAACACGTCATGCATTATCTCAGTCAGCGCCCCCAAATCGTAAAATACGCGGTCTTGTGTGACGACAATGATAAGCGCGAGAATTGACGAGTGCTGGGGACAACTTCCCTTAAGAATACCGAAAGTCGGCTTCCATCAATGCCCTAAACGCTTCCGGCAAGCACGATCTCCTACGAAAGAGCCCTGTGCGGACCCACTTGCTATTTGGATTTTAGGGAGCTCCTTCGCTTTCTGGGCTACTCCAATTATGTCTTCTGTAGCTGTTGAGCGGTCCAAACATCGAATATGCCGCGAGACTCAACAATCTCCTCTTACCGGTCCATTTGACTTTTCTTTAGTAAGTAGCACTTCGCGACACTGGATGGCCGCCTTTGCCATGTAGGTCCCCAAAATCACTCGAACTTAACTTCATGGATCAAATATACAGTACTCCAAATCCTTGGTGCGATACACGGGATGGACGACTGCCGAATTCATGGATAGCACATGAGAAGGTTAGCCTGAAGAAAGACCTTCAAAAGTGAGTACATCATTGAGATTTTGTATATTGCTTTTCACCCTTGTAGCCATTAGATTCGGATTCACTTCGTATATCGGGTAATCTATCTCTTCAGGTCACTTGGTTTTACGGGTCTGACTATTGAATATTTGGGAAATCAACAATGGTAAGAAAGACTGTCATTTGAGCGTTGAGCAATAGAAGTGTAAGTAGGTAGTGGCGTTGCAATCATTGTCATGTCTCGTTCAAATGCTTCATCGGAAAATTGAAACGTCCGACTGAACCTCCTCCCTGTTCGCGAAGGGGTATACCGTCAAGGCATCATAAGGCAAAGACGAAATTCTCCTTGAGTGATGTTGACTCAAAGGCTCCTGAACTTTTCAAAAGCGGAAGCGCATAAAGCGTCAACAGCCATAAACTCCATATCTTCCATGTCAAAACATCTTCTTGTTTACTTTTTCTGAGAAACAATCGTCCGACAACTGCAGCCCCCGAGATCAAAGGTGCCAAGAGAGTCCATCTATTCAGAGCCCAGAACGTGGGACATACAGCCGACCACACCATGACGGGTATAGCAATGGTCCATCTTGCAGCCGTGTCACCGAGGACTAACGGTACAGTGCTTCTTCCACGCGCAAGGTCGCCCGCTTGATCTTTCAGATCCTGGACTTGGAGGGTTGAAAAGATGATTGCACCTTGAATTGCCAACCATTGATAGCCGGCTGAGTTGAGCGAGAATGTAGACCCGCAGGCGACCTTTGTGGCGCCAAGGCTGTACGTCACAAAGGCGAGACCGTTGATAAGGTTTCGAATGATATAATTTTCGTTAGCCCCTCCAAGGTCATTATACATCCAGTCAAGGGCCAAGAGAGCAACGGTTTCTTCGCTTGCGCCAAGATAAAGGGTCAGGAGTACGATTGTAGGTATAGAAAAGAGCAGAAATTGGCGCGCTTGTGAGGCCGTGATACGCCCTGAGGGAATCGGCCGTGACGGTTTATTAGAAAAATCCTCCTTTACAGATTCTGGGAGACTCTGGTTGGCGAGGACGAAGATGAGGGTGTTCAACCAGGTCCATAGAAAGACGTGGACTGCGCGGGTAAGGATCGGTAAAAGCTGTGGGCTTGGGTTCGTGGTCATGACAGGGCCTGCGAGAGCACTGAAGATACCGAAGACGGTTTGTGGGATGACGAAAGTTTTGATGTCGCTGAGAGTGAACAGCCACAACGTGTTTAGAAAGAAGAGGGCTGATTGCACATTCAATGCCTTGATCTCTCGGGGAACATCATCAGCTTGTTACTTTATTTCTTGGATTTGGAACCGAATACACATCAATGCATGTATGAAGCCCATCGGAGATAAGAGAAGTTTCAGGGGCCTTTCTTACAGGTCTCGCTAGAGATTTTTCTCTTTCTTTGCTAGAGTTTGGGACTCGGTTCTTGGACTGCTTCATGTCTTGGTTGGATGTGAAGATGGCCAATTGCTGGGCCACCCAAGACGTAGTATAGGATAGCGGTTCCTGTCAGATTGTGACTATGATTAACTAACGAAAGCATAGATTCAAAATCTCCTTGCATAAAGCGGGGGTCTTGTTGATTCTAAAATGCAAGGACCCCTCTCTGGCGAAGCACAGAAAGGGGTAGACGAGGGCCGAGCGGTAATTATCCAGCGTATATCATTGGTCGCCAGTGATTGGGCTCATGCAAGTTTTTTTGGTGGGAGCATCCCACCATCGGCTGTAAAATCTTGCAAGCTTGCCGCCCCTCCACCCTTACACACGTCATACGAAGCCTCTGCATATGCACAGCAGTCATTTCGTAGTTGAGCTAGTCTTACAGCTAGGCTATGTAGACCAGCATTCTTATGCTTTACCCGGAAAGCCTTTTAAGTATGCTCGATTAGAGCTAGGATTGGTGTCCAAGTCCGCATGTGACGGCAAAGGGGCTAGCATGTAATTGCTCTGCTTCGGCGTTCCTCCTCAATTAGCGTATAAGATTGTCTGCTTTGGGCACTCTACCTGCTCGACTGCTTACAAAGATCTCCATGACATTCACTTGCTCTCTTCAAGCCTACCCTAACAAGGGCTTCGGCTTGCTTTTTACACCCTAGTAAAGGTGAATCATCCCCTTCCCGAATATAGTAGCTTAAATCACTGTCTGGAAGCGACTCCACCTGACTGGAACCGTTCCCTAGCCACGCGAATCTATTGCCTTTATAAACAATATCCCAGTCGTCAGCTCTAATCTCTGACATAGCTTCAAGAAAGTGTAATGTGCTACCCGGCCAGAGGGCGATGTTTCTGCCGCTCGCGTCGTGGCTTTTATACCAGGAGGAGCAATCCTGGTCCCAGACTGTAAGTTTCGTGAACTCGTCTACATGGGCACAAAAGTCTTCCACGGCCTCCTTCTTTGGTGAAAAGCTCGCGATGTTTTCAGTCTGCCAGCGGTTACAGAGCTTCAGCATGTGATCAGCCTGAGCTTCTGCATCAACATTAGCACCCATGGTAGCGGATGTGCTACGAGAAGCAGCCACCTACCAATTGTTGGAAGCAGCGACCCATTTCCTACCGGGCTGTTTGGTCCTGTGAACATCATGTAGTTCGGGAAACCAGATGCAGCAATGCCGAGATAGCTTTTAGCTTCTGATGCCCATTCGTCTTGTAAGTTAATGCATTGAAGCCCTAAAACGGGGAAACTAGGCCTATAAGATGTGTCAAAGCCCGATGCGCAGATGAGCACATCGAGCTCATACTGTTCGCCCTTGACTAGCACCCCACTTGCCGTGATCTCGTCGCAACGCCCGAAAACGACCTCAACGTTCCCCTTAGTCAGGCACTCGAGATATTCAAATCCCGGTGTGAGTCTTCGGCATCCAACACCCCATTGTGGGATGAGCCTTTCTTCTAAATGGGGCATCTTCAACTTCTCTTTCATTCCCGCGACTATGGCAGAACGCATGGCGTTCTGTGGCTCGCCATCGGCAAACACGACGTTGAATAGCCCATTTAGACGATTCTCGTTCTCCTTCCTGAGTTTAAGCAGTGCCCCAGGGCTCTTCGAGAAATTCTCAAGCTCCGTCTCTTGATACGCACGTTGTGCTTGTCCAAACGGTGGTGACACCCAAGTCGGACTGCGAATAAAAGTTGTCAGTGTACCCACGACCGGTTGAATTGAGGGTAGTATTTGGATGGCCGATGACCTTGTCAGCTTTAGCGATCATTATTAAAGGAGAGAAAGACGCCAAATACCCATTTCCAATCAAACCCACACGTTTCCCAACCAAAGACACTTCATCTCGCCAGGCAGCACTGTGCAGTAGTGGCCCTTCAAATTTCTCTAGGCCATTGATTGTAGGCCACTGCCAGTTGTTCAGATAACCGGTCGCACTGATGAGGATATCACAAGAATCTTGCAGTGTAATCCCTGAGGCACGATTCTGGATTCGAAGATTCCATCTCGTGTTCTCATCATCCCATTGTGCGCCGAGGACTTTATGCTGTAGCTTGCAGTATACTCCTAGTTCATGTTTCTTTGAGAAATCTTCGAAGTACTTGCGTATCTCGGATGCGGGAGCATAGACAGTGGCGTAGTCGAGTTTTGGCTCAAAGGTGTAAACGTAGTTCACGCTCGGAAGGTCACATCGACAGCCCGGGTAGGTATTCTCAAACCAGGTTCCAGCTACTTGGGAGTTTTTATCATAAAGTACAAGCTCGAAGTTTTCAAAGGATCTTTGTAATTTGTAGGCAAAGCATAAGCCAGACGGGCCTGCCCCAATGCAAATTATTCGCATTTTCCTGGCACTGTGGATCGGAACATCGACTTCATCCATGATGTCCAGGATAGGAGCTCAGCTTTTCCTTGAACCACGAGAGTCGCTTTTCTTCGTAGCCAATGTAGACAATAATCTAATGTGGCTCTTAGAATAGCGATAATCTGTTTGCTTTCTTGCGCTGCATCAGCTGATGTACTTGAATCTTTGTGCCGTCTAATCCAGAATCTCACAGTACGATCTTCTACTACGGGTTGAGTACTGCATTAGTGTGACAGGGATGAATGCGGGCATAAGTTGTCCGAGTCGAATTCCAATCAAAAATTTGAAATTCCCCACCCTCTCAAGGTCATCCATGCATTGTCCAGCTCACATTGAGGGAGGCTTGTAGGCGTACCGCCAGATACACAGCCTTGCCTCCAAAGGACCTCATAAATGTAGGCCACACTAAGCCAGCAATGCATGGCCATAGCCTCATCACACCATAGATGCGCTGGCGACATGTGCCAGACAAGATAATCAAGCATCTTTGTACTGTGGTGGTGAGGAAGATACGTGTCGCCAAGTTCCGCAAAATATCCGTGCCACGCACTCTTGACCTTTGGGAAGAGCGGAGCTAGCCTCAAAGAGCTTAGCTCTGGAACCAACCCTGCATCACCTTCTCAATCAGTCCTTCTTGTTGTATCCGAGCACAGTATCATGACATGCATCGATTATGCGGTTCACGCAAACTGTTGTAGATCCCTACCGCTCCATTTATCCAGCCCGTCCCCTTGATCTCTCCGCGATCCCGCATGAGGCAAGTCCTGTTGCTGCAAGAGCTGTCCAATGCAGAGAATCGCCGCTCCTAAAGGCTTGCATTTTGAGGTATGGCGCCTTGATAAGCTTGACGATGGCCAGATTCCAGACAAAATGCAATGTTTCACTTAGTATTTTATGGTACTAGAGAGATTAGTACTGTATTCTATTGAACCCAGATGCACACTCGGTTCGTCACGGCAATTGACCGTGAGGTATACGGCTAACACGATCCTATCTACCATCTATCACCCTCGGCCTATTTCACATCGAATCGTACGATTGGTCTTATATTCCGCTTTTCTGTACCCTTGCAAGACTGCCATAATGTTTGATGGAGTGATGGAGACAAGTTCAATTTTGGCCGGAGTCTGTCTTGCGGTAGTAGTGCATGTGAGCTTAATTAAGGTCTTATATGGAGAAAAGGTTGATTAACATGGACCGAGCTCGCTCTGGTAATAATATACAGATTGTTTTTCCATCCCCTTGCGAGCTACCCTGGACCACTCTTTGGCAAACTTACGGATTGGTACTCAATTTGGTACATATTGAGTGGTGACCGCCATCTGAATTTCTACCAAATCCACGAAAAGTATGGTAAGTCGGCCACTTTACCGGAAGCTGCGAAGTTTTCAGAGGTGATATAGGAATTAGGGAGCGTAGTCCGATATGGTCCAAACCGGATATCAGTCAACACTGTTGCCGGTTTGAAGGCAGTCCACGGCTTCAAGGCCAATACTCAGAAATCTAAGCACTTCTACAATGTCTTTGCCCATTTCTTCCATAGTGATAGCACTCTTACAACAATTGATCCTATTGTGCATGGCAGAAAGAGAAGGGTTCTCTCACAAGCGCTCTCTGGAAGTATAATCAAGACCATGGAAGAGCGTATTTTGAGACACGTTCGAGTCTTCTGTGACTGCATGGAGGGCCAGCACGTTCAAACGACAAGCGAACCTGTCGTTAGACTATGGAGTCCCGCTCAAAACTTGAGCGACTGGGCGAGTCGATTGATGTTCGACATAATGGGCGATCTTGCTTTTGGTCGCCAGTTTGACATGTTGAAGAGCGATGTCAACAGATGGATCTTGGATTTACTACCTGACGGCGTTCATGGCTTACTTCTTGTGAGTATGAGGTGATCTCCACTCATCCAGAGGTTGAGCGGTTCTGTAGTTGACTTGTGAGCCCACAGGTAGGACACATGCCAGCACTTCTTAAACTTAAGCTTGACAAGATACTGTTTCGCAGCCTGACCGATGGCACGCGCCGGTACGAGGCTTTCAGTAAGGCACAATCAGATGAGCGCATCAAGCAGGGTAACAACTGTGAAGTAAATGATATCTTCGCATCTTTGCTTGAGGCCAAGGACCCAGAGACAGGGGAGGGGTTCTCCCTTCCAGAGCTTGTAAGCGAGAGCAGTCTACTAATTGTCGCTGGTAAGCTATGTTCTTAACATTCCCTTGAACCATTAGAAGCCCATCTGACGACTTGAATTTAGGATACGACAGCCTCTCTTCCGCGATGGCGTCTACTTTCTTCTATCTCCTTCACTACTCTGCCAGCCTTGCTAGACTGAATACAGAGGTCCGTTCTTCCTTCTCAAACATCGAGGAAATCCGGATAGGCGCTCGTCTTTCATCGTGCCATTACATGCGCGCTGTGATTGACGAGGCTATGCGCCTTTCCCCAAGTGTCGGAGGCATTCTGCCACGTGAAGTACTTCCAGGAGGTGTCCGAATCGAGGAATATCTTTTTCCCGCCGGGACCATAATGGGAACCCCGCATTATGCAATTCATCACAATGAAGCATACTACCCTGATCCATTCGCCTTTAAACCTTCTCGCTGGCTCACGGAGGGCAGCGAGGACTCAATGACTGGCAATGCCACGTTGGCCCGGTCTGCATTCTGTCCTTTCAGTATTGGACCAAGGAGCTGCGTTGCAAAGGCAATGGCTTATGCAGAGATGGAGCTTGTGCTGGCAAGGGTCGTATGGCTTTTTGACATACGCCTGAAGGAGCATTCTACACTCGGAGAGGGTCGACCAGATATGGGCTACGGGCGTAAAAATGCAAATGAGTTTCAGCTTTATGACAAGTTCGTATCGAAAACAGATGGGCCCTTGATGGAATTTCGCCTACGCAAGAGCTGAACGTATGGGAAGCTATCCTTAGCGAAGATGAGAGTCTGTTCTTAGACTTCGTAATCTCTCAGCAAGGGTCGGAATGTCAGGCTTGCGAAACACGCTGATCTTCTTTGACCAAATATTGATGTATACATCTTGATCGGACGAGATCTACGAGATTGAAACAGACAGACAATTACAATCTCTTTTTCAATTTGACGGAGGTGACGTTAAGTAAAGCAGTGACTGTTCCTAGACCTACGCTACTAATCTTTCAGAATTAACCCATGTCAATCGTGTGCGGCGCCCTATCTGCAGACAGCCCCTGAATTTGGTGCGTATGAAGCAGCCCATGGCCTGCTTCAGGCTCATTGTTGAATAATGGGGCGGGTTGAGACATGTTGATCCGATATAGGCGTATATACCCCTTTAAAGACAAAGAATTATTAACGTCGTTTGAAAAAAATGAATGAAAAAGACCGTCTATCTGCATTGGGAACATTTATCTGTCGATCTCTATCAAATCATTTCCTTCCAACTACTACCAGCATATCAATCCACAGACGGACTCCCATCCGAGTCTCAGCTTCTGCTTCCTTGAGAAGGTCTAGATATTCTATCAACGATATCTGGCTTCCAGCGTCTCCACCCCTCTTGATAATCACTGATCCCGCCTCCTCAAGCGCCATCATCCAATTGTCTGACGCGGGCTTACAAGTCAGCAGAATAGGCCTCAAGCGTTTTTGGTCGAGAAGCTCAAGGTCATGCTCTGAAAAACTCTCGGCAAGTCTAGGGATCCAGCTGTAGAAGACACTGTTCAGCCTAAAAGACCCAATTTGATGTGTAGATGCACACCTAAATTCGAGACCTAGTTTTTCCGTAAAACCACGCCATACTCCTATAATATGATCGCAGGATTGCTTTGAAACGTTGGCGGTAGGCGATTGAGCGGCGTAGGTGTTAAGGTCAAACTCATCCCATTGGAGGTAGCCACCTGGTTCTACCGACGTATTTCTGAGCCGCAGTGGGGGCATAGCCTGACAAATGACATACTTAACATTCTGACTAGATTCTGCAGGAGTGGGTTCACATTCCCCCCCTTCACCACCACGGCGAATGCGCGCACATGGATCAAGTCGAATTTAGCAACCAGATCGGCAGGAATATCGTCAAAAGCATCCAAGATTCCAAGTGATACATTCTGAGGAAGGTTGTAGGAGACTGGAAAGTGCGATGTCGATACATCGAACCCTTGTAGAGTCCAACTCGACGGTACTTCCCGAGCTATGTCGACCAGCCAGCACCTACATTATCATTCCTACAGCTCGTGCAAATAGTCATCTTTTAGGGCAATGGACTCACGCATTCCCAGTCCCAATATCCGCAACAGTCCAATCTGGAGCCGATTTTGGGATCGAAGGATGGAGTACGTAGCCTGCGACCTCTTTCCAGATCCAATGTTGCAAGTGAAGCCTGGACGTTAAAATCTTAGGAACAAGCTGTTTTGGACAAAATCTTATAGTGGCTTGCCTTGCAGAGTCGCGATAGCCTTGGCTCAGCATGTATTCCGACTTCACAGAGGTCTCCTTTCCCGCCATATCGTTTTGCTAGCTGACGTGATGCCTAGTCGAAGCGTTGGTGTCCACGCGAAAATTCCTTCCACCAACGAAAGGTGGGTAATGACGGAGAAATTCTGAGCTCCTTGGGACCACAGATCCGTCATCTGTGGAGCGATGTGGATCGAACGAGGACTAGGCTGAAAGCCCCTGGTAAAAATACATTGAAATTTACCCGCGTTACCGTATCGTGGATCTGAAACGGAATCGGGCCGATGACTAATTAGGCTCTCAATCGGATTGGCGGGCCGAAATGCCGGGGAATCCAAACGAAAAAAAGTGGGCCAGAGATGCATAGAATGTAGGACAGAAGGGTGTGAGGCATTTGTGATAGTCCAGAGTACATGGCCCTTGTGGACCGTAGGAAGCGTATGAATGCAACACCCTAGAGACGCAGTCAGCTTCAAGGCTATAAAGGCCGATTCGTGGGATTTACGACACAGTACACAGTCGTAGCCAGGAACTGGCGTTTTGAAAGGAACCGTTAAGAGCTCCAAACGGGCTCCTTGACTAGGACTTTTGACCATGGCTTTTTGACTGCTCTCGATGATAATGTGTAGCAGTTAGGGTATGATCCACAGCATTGGATCTTTAAAGACGATACAGTATGTCGGATAAACTGGGGTAGATTATACATCTACAAGACAACAACCCGGATTGCATTGTGTCTATACTTACGAGTGACCCTGCATGGGCTGAGCCATGTTGCCCGAAGGAATTCATGTGATGTACCTCGAATCCTACGGACCCGTCTATCAGCTGTCGGACAGCCTATAGATTGGTGGTATTGCAGTATTGCAGGTTTTCTGTGCCACTAAGAACATCAATGGCGAGCATCCGAATTCTGCGCTGGAGCGATTGGAAGACGGACTGCGACTTCTGGACAGTTGGCCATTCGTTGCAGCACACAGAGATTGGATGGCTTGATCTCAGCCCCCGATCCGAAAGCGGTCTTGATCACCGAAGCAGTGAGCCTTTCAATTGAGATTCCGCGGGTTTGAGGCACATCATGCTCCACACGTAATTGAACACTTACGAGTACGGATAACTAGACGGCAGAGCCACAAGCCCAAATGCCGGACGGCAGCATAAGCCGAAGATTGCCTTCAAGGTAATTCTCTTCGTGACTTGAACTATCGGCCTCGACACATCTCAACATAGCTATGGCATCTTCGGGCGATGAAAATGCCGAAATTGACTACCAAAAGAACCATATCGATGAGACACACGTACCTCAATTAATCGTCGCGTTTGTTGTATCTTTGTTTCTCGCCTACAGTGCCATTATATTACGACTATTTTCTCGGCGTTTGAGTCGGACTCCACTAGGCTGGGATGACTGGATTATTGTCTTATCTTTGGTTAGCTCTTCATCAATCCCACGATTGTAATTCAACGTGGCCAGGATTGCCTAGATAGCAATGGCTTCTAACTGTCGCCCAGATATTTACTAATACCTTCATATTCTGCGATATAGGTATGATACCAATCGGATATGGGCGCCATGAAATTCTCGTCACGAATCCTACAGCAATTAGCAAGGTACATAGTACTAAAGAAGCACTGAAACGCTACTATATTCACGTCTATAGGTGACGCTGGCTGCGGAGATTATATACAGTTCCGGTATCCTATCCTTCAAAGCGTCGGCCTTATGTCTACTACAAAGAATTTTCCCAGGTCGCAGCTTTCGTCGGGCTCTTTGGGCAATCGGCAGCTTCGTCCTAGCCTACAGCCTTGTCCAGATATTCGCAATCATATTCCAGTGTCTTCCAATCAAGGCGATTTGGAATACATCTATCGAAGGTCGGTGTATCAATGTGAATGACGTCTATCTGGTTTGCAGTTCGATGAACATCGCGACCGATGTAATTATTCTGGCTATGCCGATGCCAAGGCTATGGAAGCTACGTATATCCCAAACGGAAAAATTACAACTATGTATCATATTTGCGCTTGGTGGCTCGTGAGTATCTAAGACAGGGGACCATTCGTAACTGTTAATTGATAGGCGCGCAGAGTTTGCGTTATTAGCATTGTACGGACAACCCAGTTACAGAAGTTATCACTGATAGATCCGAGCTGTAGGTTCTCGAATTACAGGCATACAAGAATTTGAGGCTAACTGTGTTAAGATCTTGATTATGGCACAGCAATTACTTCGGCTCTCGAGATGGCTATTGGAACCTTGAGTGCATGTTTGCCGACATACCGTCCTATTCTGCACCGTGTCTTCAAACGAAAAACCTTTCACGATACGAATCGTACCAAGACCTCACGACGCTTGCCCACCGCAACCAACAGTAGTAGTCTACCTACCGACCACGATGCAAGTAGCATTCATCCCTTCAATCGACTAGAGGAAGACCCTTACGTGGTGGGTGACTGGACATCGACTATACCCTTAGCTGACATGACACACCACACGACAACAAGCGATCAGCCTCGAGGGAGCAATGTGGTTACACAATCATGTCCAAATGGAATTAAAATAATAACAGAAATAGAGCAGAGGAGTGATTGAGATGAACGGGGGTCGGGAAACGTAGTAGTGTCTGCGCCGGCCTGACTGCCTGGCCCTGACTGGCGAAGTTAAATAGCATTTACATGTGAAGCATAATCACAGTAAGGCGGTGAGCCCTTTGTAAGGAGAGACATTTCTATTCAAAACATCAATGATCAACATATACTACATTCTACCGAAGCAGTCCAAGGCGCCTGTTGAATCGTCTAATGTAGCTCTACCCCTCCGTCCCTCCCACCTGTAATGAATTCCCGTGAGACCAGCATGAAGGTTTGGTATCGAGCGCGGAATGTGGTGTTCGAGTCTCAAGGGTCACAGGTAGCAAAGATGGTTTCGGTTCATAGACGAACACTTTTTGTAAACACTCAAGATAAGTGACTTTCACTTCATGAATGACAGGTCGTCAAATTCCCACCATAACACAAAACCCCCAGACACATGTCCGGGCTTCCGAACCATGGATCGCCGTGTTCTGTATCCTTATTAAAACAGGTCGAGCGTCAAGCTCAGGATTCACATTGTTCTGGTGGCGGTGGGGATATCCCGTATCTTCCGGTATGTCATTCTCCCAAGCATTAGGAACAACGCTTGCGTACAGCAGCACCGGCTAGTTCGAAGTCGAAGAAGTTTCAAGCGTAGATGCAGCCCAATTTATCCATCTACTAAAGACGTTTTCGCTGACTCTATGAAAGAATTAGGTAGGACGAAGTTAACTATCGTTGTCAACCTCTGAGGGGGGCGCACCTGGGATTTTCAAGAACAAAGACTACGATATCGGAGAACGTATACAGGAGGCGTGGACACAGATTTGTGACTGCATGTTTTTTGTTTCTTTTTACATGAGTCTCCGCCCAGGTAAGCTCTCTTTCTGACGTATGTTGTATTTTTTCTATCTTCTTGGAAGCCCCCGTACGCCCAAATTTGGCCGACTTGTCGTTTCTTCTCAGCCTAGCTCCAAGCGGCTCTTTTTCACCTCCTTGTAAACCTTCGCAGTCCGTATAAAGAAATGGACTGTTGGAAGTGGCAGTGTGAGGGTCAGAACGAAAATGTACATCACCGGAAGTAGGGACGTCGACACCTGCAGAACGGATTACGTGGCTCGGCAAGCACTCTGTATTCGTAGTTCTTAGCTCAATCACCATCTTGATGTTGGTGCTCTTTCCCGCGCCTTTGGTGCGTGAGCAGGATACCGAGATACCAAGTCGACGCTCACCTGTCTGTCCCACGAATGGTACAAGACTTGGGAATCGATGATCACGTACATCAGGGGCCCAGGGCGAGCTTCTGTGAGGGGAGAAATCTAGAGTCTCAATCATGATCTCCGCATACCTACCATAATCTCGAAAGGAATGGAATGCGGTGTCATCTCTGGTGATGCCAAACCAGGTAGTCTCCTCATCATTCTTGTGCATCGCTTCTCGCTCTACGGCAGTCGTCTAAGCTTGCAATATCGCCTTAATTTTAATCGCAGTGCTGTAATCAGTTCTCCCATGGGGTATTGATCCTGGGCCTAGACGCTGCTTCTTGTGGGAGATTTGTTTCTGCCAACAGTCGCCCCAGAATGTATTATCGCAGACATATGCAGTAGTCTCGATCATGACCAGTTTGTTCACATTGGCCGCATAATCGACGGTGAGTACTCCCAAGGCTCCCTTCGCTCTGCGAAGCGGATCGACTTCGGAGGCCCTTGCCCAACCCACCCTGAGCTTCGTTGAGGCTGATGTGGTGTAAGCTGGATAATCCTGAAGCATGTTGAAGGTCACCCGCGCTCTAAAGAGCTGCCCCGGCTTTTATTCCATTCCGCATCTAGTAGTCGAGCGTAACGCTCATCTAATTCAAGATGAGAAAGGCCATTACCTTGGTCCGACAGATCATCATGAGATTGGTACCTGTGTATATGTCAATTGTGACTACTTCCAAATAAGAATGCCAAGGCATCTACCAAGCCTCTGTAGCCCCCTCGGAGATTGCGTCTGACTTGATAGAGTTTCTAGACAATCTAGGTTTAGCTGAGCTGGCATGAGAACTACCGAGCCGTGTATCAGGACTGAGCAGTCTGGAGTCGAGCTGGACGGAGCCGTCCTTGGGCTGCGATTGACGGATAATGCTATTGCCCCTGGATCGCCGGGACAGCTCAGGAGCTAGGAATGAATGGTTTCTCAACGCCATGTTGGTCGGAAATTGAGAGTTCGTGATGTAGTAAGAGCATGTTCATATGGAATGAACATTTCAGATAAGTAGAAAAGAATCAGGAGTATACGTGACTCAATGACCACGAAGTAAGAGGTTTGCAAGTCAATAATAGTCCACAGCCTTGTCTGCAATGCTCAGGGGAAAGTATCTATTATTGTCATTTTAGACGCCCTGCTCTCCAGCTGTATTGCCGCAAGGCTGCGATCTAGCACGAAAAAGACGCCTGATCATTGACAAATTAAATGGAGCTCATCGCGGGTTTGCAAACATGGGCAAAGTCGCAGAGATGTACCTGTGGCCCTGCAGTCATCATGCTTTAGTTTTGATAGGCGAAAATTCTCCCATGGCTTTGCAGCAATTGACGTGAAAATCAAGTACCGGACTGAAACGCTGGTGAGGCCGAGGTCGCCCAACCTATCGAAGGACGACAGAAGGAAAGGTAAGGCTGCATGGAGCTGCCCTTTATCAGCACATGCTGTAATATGGAACACATGTCTGGATGTCATGTTGGAACAGTCCAGCTCCTTCGGAAAAGAACCTCGAGTAATTGCGAATAGCTCCATGATGATGACCAGGCTGAACAGACCATTGGACATCTTCCTGTCCCCAGATCGTCTATTCCAAGCTCGCCGCAGTCCACCACGAGCAGACAAATTGAGTCTCATCAGACAACATTTTCTGTGTTGCTTGCTGTTTAAGGGCCAGAGTACGAATCTAGAGCCGATGATGAGGAGCGTTTGTATTCGGTGGTTGAGACTTGACTTTTAAGTAGCCGCGATATTGGAATTGGCGCTTTTCCGTTACAGGTTAGAGTACTTCATGCTGTTCGGCTTCATTGCTTGCGATCACAATTGACAAAGTGTCACCGAACCCTCGATAATTTCACTCCAATCCCTATCAACTTCTTACTTCTCGCGCACTTGCTCCATACGCCCAGACGACGGTTCGTCCAGGATTCTAAGTGTAGACTTCTTGCTCATTGGAGAAGTCAGTAAACTGGGAAGGAGCAACCTCAGTATTGTATAAGGATCAGCCAGGCGTCCTGCAAGTATGTGGCTATTTTCTTTACATCGTTCTTCACCATATGTTACAAGATGACCACCGGAGTCTCGTCCACCAAGATGCGAGCAGGCACACCTAGCTCTACTGGAAAGAAGAAAGATTTGGGGCATCAGCCATCTTCAAGAGCCAGTGAAGGGAGGGACCATGCCTCATTATTCTCATACAGCGAGCGCGGTGATTCGCTTTGTGCGAGCGTATATGATGATACCACTTCTCGAGAGGACAGCATCTCTCGAGAGGATACGACTAGCTCCGAATCAGATGACCAAAAGCGAAAACCACGTAGACGTGGACGTCCTCCTGGTGCAAAGAATCTACCAAAGGATCTACCAAAGGATTCCCCTAAGGGCCCGCCCAAGATGCGAGGGCGTCCATGGGGATCAAAAAATAAAATCAAACCATGGCAGCTTCGTGAGCAGTTGATAGATCCTATGGGTAGACTCAGGATGGAGGAAACGGAACAACTGCCACTAGCTCCCATCATCGCTGCCCAGTCGCACAGGCGAGCGCCAATCCACACCTCTGACTCCCCTAGAACTATCGTGCCACTTCGATTCTCTGGGGTGGAGCCCAACAATTATTTATCCATGGAACCGTCGAAGAGGCGCAGATTGACTGAAGCTAATCTACTGGAATTTATTGTCTCAGCTCAATCAACCGAGAAGGAAGCACAGAAAGCTGACGTGAGTCCTTTACCTACAGTGGCAGCAGGGGCCATCCCACCACCTCTCCCCCCCTCCGTCGAGGAGGCATACCGGAAGAAATGCATCGAGCTCAAGCGCCGGATGACAGAGGTTGAAGAAAGCAATGACGGCTGTCGTCTTCGCAAAGCCCGGCTTCAGCGCGGCATTCGCAAAATGCGCCTCGAGCGTGCATACCTCCTTGAAATTCTAGCCAAACGCATGAAGAAGAACGGCGGCAGTATCGATGGCTTTCAATGCATATACGATGAAGAAAGTGATGGAAGCAGTGAGGCGCCGCCAACAGTATGACCTTTTCCATTCGCCCGGGCGTTATAAACTCCTCTTGTGTACAAGCTTCTGGCCACTGACAATCACTTGGTAGCCGAACGAAAAGCCCCTCCGATCGAAACGCAGTCACCGCCGCCCTGCAAGCTCGCCCCCACCTCTCGGCCACCCACAACACAGGACCCTCGCTCCCTCCCAAATGCACCCAACCTCCGCTTTCGAACCACCAAGAGACCCGTTCCGAGAATCACAATACCAACACGTCCCCACCACAAACGGCCACCTCCCCATGCAGTACCCACCCCACCCCTCGAACATACCCACCAACCCCATCAGCCCAAACGCCCCCCCTCTAATCCGCCGCCCCCTTCCTCCCCCGCCCGCATTCGACGAGTTCGTAATGAAGCACGTCCTACCGAATCGAGACCAATTCCGATATCGGACTGAGGAGGAGGGCGTGCAGATGGCTGAGGAAGCCTGGCATGACCCTAACATGGAACGGGTGAAATTAGCTTTTATCGATGAATATGAGGTTAGGTTGCAGAGACATAGGGAGGAGTTGCATGAGTATGATCAGATGATGCAGAGAGAGGCGCTTGAGCAGCAGAGGAGGGAGATGGAGGTTCAGCAGGAGCTGCCGCCAGCGCCGCCGTCGAGGGAGGGGGGGGTTGGTGGGTTCACGAGTATTAACGGATGAGAGCGGAAAAGGCTAGGAGTTTGAAGGACGGTGAGGGTCGGACTTGACCAACGGGCAGGTTTCAATGAGGGCTGTACGATAAAGCGTGATGGGCGAGGAAAAATCGCTATGGATGTCTTAGCTCCCTTTGGGGCTACTACAGCGGCTTGCGAGCTTCATGCGTTCGAGGCTTGTAGATTATCAAATCGTGGAACTGTTCGTCAGGACCATTCCCCCTTTCAAAATTTTCGTGATAGCGAATTGGTGGATTTTGCTAGGGTTCAATAGGTGTTATTATGTATTTGTAAGCAGCTGCCCAATTCCAATCTCCCAGTTGTGACTCGAGTTGGCACCAAAAATGTACAAGAAATTCCGGGACCTCTAACTTTTATACGTCAATATGCAACCGTTTCACATCGGTTTAAAGGTAAATTTATGAGCCTTCACAACCCTTCAACTTCAACTTCACAGACCCAGACCCAGCAAACCCTCAACTACCTCCTCCAACCCATCACGATCTTCTTCCCTCACATCTGATTTCCCCGACAACATCCTAGCAGCTCTCAGTAGATCCTGCGCCGGAACACGATACCTTTTCTGCATGCCGCGAGGAGCGCGAGTGAGTAGCTCAATTGCCAATTGAGAAACAGCTATCGGCAGCTCTGGCGCCGAGACTTGCGTTGAGCCTGTCAAGGATGTTTGAGCTAGAGTAACGATGGACATCCAATCTTCCTTTGGAGGACCCGTTATGTCGGATTCTGCGACTGTGAGGAGGGTTCGTACGATTTCGATGCCTAGGCCATGATTTGCTGGCTGAGGAAGGATAGTGGCAAGGTCTTTGGCGAGAGGCGGCCAGCCTTCGTTTTGCAAGAATGCTCCAATCCCATGGGATGTTTCGAGGATGCCTTCTAGAGCTACGAGGACCGGAAAGCGGAAATCTTGCGCGCCGTCGTGTTGATATAGGGCGAGGAGAACGTCCATGATGCCGGAGGCTTCTTGGCGGAGGGGGTTGTTTTCTTCGTCGCGGAGCCAGAGGGATAGTGTGCGGAGCTGGGAGAGGGTTAGTGGGTCGTTGGATAGGCCGGTTGAGGTGTCCCAGGCGATTGGGAGGGGGGTGGACGATGAGGTGTCACTTGGAGCGCGGGCGGAAGGGTGGAGACCGGCGGCTCCGGCTGTGGAGGAGTCGTGGCGGTCGCGGAGGTGCTCGATTGTTAGGGAGAGGGTTTCTGAGATGTTGGTGCGGAGTTTTAGGAGGAGGTCGATGGGCATGGGGATTGTGGTTTCGAGGCTGCGGATTAGGTGGCCGATAAAGGCGGAGATGATGTCGTAAGCTTTGCTTAGACGCTCGGATGTTGCTGGGGATTCTTCTGAGTGGAGCTTTTCTTGGACAGAAGGGATTGTGGATCGGATATCGATGAGTAGCATTGTGATGAATAGATAGGACTCTGGTTCTTCGTCGGGCTTGTTCTCTTTGTGACCACGCTCGAAAATGGCGGAAGATCCCTCCTGCGTCATGACCAAGATGTGGAAGATATCTATGATTTGTGACCTCGTTTCTGGTGGACAAGAGCGAAGAGTTGCTCGGAGTATTGGGATGCTTCCCATGAATCGCTCGTCTGTCTGAGGGGAATCGAGTAACGTCATGAAAGCGTGCAAGATAGCGACTGCTAATCCGACCATGTTGTTTGCCTCCTCCTTCGACCGTTTGTCATTTGCTCGCGCTCTCAAAAGGCGATCGATGAATTTGACTGGTATAGCGGCCCAACATCGCTGTACCAGCGCTGACCTAGCTTCCACACCCGCATTAGAGCTATCGTTGAGCTTTTGCTCAAGAACAGGCTTGAGCAGAGCTAAGCCCACAAATCGCGAGGTATCATCGCTCTTTTTGAGCAGAGTCAATGCCGCTTCGAGGTCTTTCGGAGGCTGATCTTTTGTAAGCGAAGGGGGTGAAATTTTGGGTGAAGTCTCCTCGGATTGCTGGGTTCCGTCTCGTTTTGTGCCCTTATCCTTCTCATCTTTTTCCAAGGTCATCGTTGCGGATTCTCGTTCGGGGGAGGTTGGACATCGTCTTCTTCGGATTTGGAGGTGAACCAATCGTAGATCGTCACCAGTCTCTTCGAAGTTTTATCCCAGTCTCGATAGAGCTCCCACGAGGTCCAAACAATGCCGACGTACTGGATGATGACCGCTTCCTGCCTCGAAGGGTAGAAATCCATTATGATGGTTCACTGTAGGAAGGGAAGCTTAATGAGGGACGAAAATGATCAAATGTGCGGGATCTTCCGCTCGTTGTTTTCACGCTAAGGAAATCTATCGACCTCATTTAAGTATTGACTTCAAGTCCACAATAATCTAGTCTAAAACGAAGTTTACCTGCACAATGTCTCTATCACTCATAAGCACAACACGATGCTGTGCGCGAGCGCTACGGACCTCCTCCAGATCAGCTTTTTCCGCTCCTTTAGCATCTACACAGCGTCAAAGACGAGCACCATCGCGGCGATGGGAATCAACAGCAGCAGAATCCTCTACAAACCCTAAGATATCTACGATAGTCGACCAAATATCTCAATTGACACTCTTAGAGACTGCAGATCTCGTATCAAATCTGAAGGTAAGCTTCCCTGTCCTCCGCGGCGAGTGCCAACTTATGGCTTCGTGTTTCGTCCCCTCATTTTTGACTGAGATCTCGAATTAGTCTCGCCTCAATATCCCTGACATGCCCATGGGAGGATTTGCTGCAGGTCCTGCCGCTCCAGCAGTCCCTGTCGAGGAAGAGGAAGCCGCCCCGGCAGCCCAAGAAAAGACCCTTTTCGCCCTGACTCTCAAATCGTTCGATGCAGGCGCGAAGCCGAAGATCATCAAAGAGATCAAGGGCATGCTAGGCCTGAGCTTGGTGGATAGTAAGAAGTTTGTGGAGAGCGCGCCGAAGCAGATGAAGGAAGGGGTGCCGAAAGATGAGTCGGAGAAGATCATTGAGACAATGAAGGGACTAGGCGCAGTTGTCACCATGGATTGATACCATTGGGCTAGGAGATAGCACGAAGCATTGGAAGAGCATCTCATTGCATGGAGTTTTCCGTGTACATATATTGGTGAGCTGAAGGGACCAGCGGTAGAGCACCTCCTCACAGTTGATCCGCTTGTACAATGTTTGGCGTGGATCAAGTTTTCTTGTCATTCAATACTCTAGCAAAATATCTAGATGCGCTGTCTATTCTTGTCCTCTTTCTCTCAGCGACCCTACTGCTTCCCTTTGCCTGCAACCATGGTTTTCCTACGCCTTTATTTTGCATGCTGTTTGATTCGAAAATATTGCGAGCTGTAGCATCTGTCAATGTAAAATGGCGTTCTTATTCATTCTACCGTACCTTCGTCTTTCTGTGGTTTTTTCTTGGTAATCTTGCATGCTTGGCGGGAGGTTAGAGACTACCTTAACCGGAAGGTACAAGCTAGTCGAAGGCTCACACTAACGCAGCTCTATGGTTAGTCACCTTTTCCCATGGCATGGAACACTGGAGAGGCCGACAACTTGGACTTAGCAACCTTTTCTCAGGAGCTATCGTTAGCAAGCGTATCAAACACAAACCCTCTTAAGCGTCAAGATCGCGACGACTTGCAGGCTTGGCCTGCACAGATGGTGTGTCACAAGATCCACATCGTCTCTTCGCATCGACCAAATGTTTCTTACCAGTCACTCAACACGCCTACCAACCCATGCTCTGAGCTCAGCCCCAGGCGACTTAGGGTAGGCGGTCTGTAGAAACAAATGTTCCCCTTTGAAGGACGAATGGAGCTCCTGGGAGTAACACTGTCAAATTCTTGGCTCCAGTACCGCATACTCGCTACTACGGTGGCTGATATGGCAAGGATTCTGTTGCTTCTGGAAAATCCGAGCATACAGTCATATTTTACGCCCATTGCTCAGCTGGAAGGAGATATAAAATCAGGGCCAAGTGGTCTTCATGTGGTCTTGTCAGCAGCATAGATGCTCCATAAAACTCCTCTAATTTTCAAAGCTACTCAACTACGACACAAATCGAAAAAATCCTCCATTGGGCCCAACATCCCACAATCCTCTAACCATCCCATCCTGGAGCTCATCCCCTCCACAACTCCCCCCACTGCCCTAATTAGAAGAACCCTCACCCTTCCCATCCAAACCTATCCCCAAAACAGTGCAAATGCCAACGCCGAACTCAACGCCGTCATGGCGGAGCTGGGAAGTTGTGGATCCCCATCAGCCGTTGATCAGCGCGTTTCGGCAGACGAGCCGCACGAAGTCTGCGTGGTGCATCGCCAAAACAACCTTCATCTCAAGAACGATGCATTAGATGTGAAGGGCGACGAAGATATCACGCGCGATGCAAACGGTTTCGGGCTGTGTGCGGAGCCTGAATTGGAAAATCGGGATTGTGTAAACCATCAGCAAAACAAAAGTCAAGGAGAAATGCAGATGTGTGGGATGGTGCTGGTGGGCACGGCTATTCAAGTGCAATGCAAAATTCTGCGCCCACGACTTATCGATCTATCATTACGGACCAAAGCTTGCAGTTCCGGTCGCCTGAGCTAGCTAGAAATGTAGGTCGAAGTAAGCATCACGGAATCCGAAGACTGAGAATGTTTCGTTCTCTCCCTAAGGCAGCGAATTCGGCCGGCTGCCATACCGTCTTCTTAGGCGCCTGGGCAAGCTGCCTAAACAGATGATTTTATTGTACGGTTGCAAACCATGTCGGCAGGGTGGACGGTCGGAACTTGAGACAGTGCTGTTGCAAGTACGAAGGGAGGGTGCTCTGGAGACTTTGAGATTGCGATTGTGTGCATGGGGCAATCAATCCCCCTCGTAGTTTTACGGTATAAAGTCAATGAAACCCTTCCAAATCAACCCAGTGAGATTGTGGTGATCTAACATCAAATTCAATGATATTTGTATGTAATGCTCTAGCATGCCAACGATGAAATTCTTAACAACCAGAATTGGACAGGGCTAGGTAAATTGAAGGCAGTCCCAGGATACATCAACCTTGATGTAGAGCATAAGTAAAGACTTGAGAGCCGAGATCACCGGAGTCTTCAGATAGTCGATTCTGCATATTCATATCCCTCATAATAATTTCGTATATTTCCTGAAATTCTTGTGTCAAAAACCAACTATTTTTGTACATTATCAAGGTTCCCCGAAGGCCACATTAGCCGCATGGTGGACGTTTGTCCATGACAACTTCGAGAGTCCGCCTCATCTGCTCCGAGGATTGTAAGGTATCCTTCCTGTGGTCCGGTCATGTGGAGGTATTGGCGGGATTCTATATAAGTCGAGATGAATAAAACACATGTCTGAACTTGCGCTCGAGCTTCCGACACGGCCGGTCATAGTTTTGCGTCGCCGAAATTCTTCTCGAGCTTGGCTGCTGCTTGAGTATTACTAGGGATACATCATATTTTACTAGAAGTGTGTTGCTGTTACTACTGTGACGTTAAGCAGGATGCTAGCAAATATAATCGAGTCCAAGTGGAACATAATGCCATCCAACGACTAAAGCGTCTTTTTTTGAAAATAGCGAGTTTTTACAGCAGCTTTGTTGGTACTTAAAGGGGTATGAAGATAGAAAAACTCAAGAACTCTCCGGCTAAGTCGCTAGAAAGATCATGTGAAACAAGATTATAAAGCACTTTTATGAGTCCGTGATACATCCATGACTCGCATCCGTGACGAGCCTGAATATGTAATCAGCCTATGTTCAAGCTTTCGGGAAGGAAAAGAGGATTCACGTACCGTGCATACTTCTTTAACGTCCCCTTCTCATACTTTGGCCATGGCGCCTCCCAAGCCATTCTCCTCGTCTCCATCTCCTCCTCGTCAATCAACAAGTCCAACTTCTTCGTCTCCGCATCAATCACCACTTCATCTCCATCTCGCACCAACGCAATGGGACCTCCCTGCTGCGCCTCAGGCACAATATGCCCAATCAAAAACCCGTGACTCCCACCGCTGAAGCGCCCATCAGTAAGTAGTGCGATATCCTTGCCCAATCCAGCGCCCATGATTGCGGAGCTCGGCTTCAGCATTTCTGGCATGCCGGGACCGCCTTTGGGACCTTCGTAGCGGATCACTACGACGGTCTTTTCGCCTTTTTTGATAGACCCCTGTTCGAGTGCGTGGACCATGTCGTCTTCGCTGTCAAAGACGCGAGCTTTGCCTGCGAAGCGCATTCCTTCTTTGCCGGTGATTTTGCCTACACAGCCACCTGGGGCGAGGCTGCCGCGGAGAATTTGGATATGGCCTGTTTCTCTGATGGGGTTGGAAAATGGTCGGATGATTGTTTGGTCCGAGGGGAAGTCTGGAGCTGTTTCGAGGTTTTTGGCTAGGGTTTGGCCGGTGACTGTCATGCCATTGCCAGTGATGACACCTTCTTTGAGGAGGAATTTGAGGAGAGCTGGGGTTCCGCCAATGGTGTGGAGATCCGCCATTACATATTTGCCTGATGGTTTGAGATCTGCAAGGAAGGGCGTGCGATCGCTCACGCTTTGGAAATCATCAATAGTAAGACTAATGCCCACAGAGTGGGCGATGGCTATTAAGTGAAGCACTGCATTTGTAGAGCCGCCCGTTATGTTTACTAGAATCATAGCATTCTCGAAGGCCTCACGGGTGAGTATGTCAGAGGGCCGAATATCTTCCGTTAAGAGTTTTTTGATTGCACCTCCAGCGGCCAAACACTCAAGCTGCTTAGCTTTTGATTCTGCCGGATTCGACGAAGACCCAGGTAAAGTCATGCCCATGACTTCGATCGCTGTCGCCATGGTATTTGCTGTATACATCCCCCCACACGCTCCACCGCCTGGACAAGCATGCCTTATGATATCGAATCTCTGTTCCTCATTGATTTCACCAGTCAGGAATTGCCCGTACGATTGGAAGGCTGATATAATATCAATGTCCGCATTGTTCTGCGTAGTCGCACAGCCTGGCTTTATCGTGCCTCCGTAAACCATGAGACTTGGCCTGTTGACCCTTCCCATCGCCATGATCACCCCCGGCATATTCTTGTCACATCCAGGTATTGAGATATTCGCGTCATACCACTGCCCGCCCATGACTGTCTCAATTGAGTCTGCGATCAAGTCTCTCGACTGCAAGGAATACCTCATCCCTTTTGTGCCCATGGAAATAGCATCACTGACGCCAACGGTGTTGAATTGATATCCGATGAGACCCTGGCGCTCGACGCCTTCTTTTACCCTGTGATTGAGGTCGAGGAGATGCATGTTGCAAGGGTTGCCCGAGTACCACACTGAGGAAATGCCGACCTGGGCTTTTGACATATCCGAGGGCTCGAGACCGGTTGCGTAGAGCATTGCTTGGGAGGCACCCTGCGATTTCGGCTGGGTGACATGTTGGCTGACTTTATTGAGGTCAGAGGATTTGGGCTCAGCTTTCCGCCTCGCTTTGGTAGAGAGCTTGTGTGTTCGCGCGATTTGGTGCAGAAGGTTGGTAGATGGGCGGAGCCCACGAGCTCCAATGGTAGGGAGTAGCATTGGAGATGCTTCAATGGCCTTTCATGTCATGTCTTAGAAGCACAACCTAAGCTAACAAGTTGAAAGTGCCTCAGCGTCCTGCGATGGATTTCATCTACATGTTACTTGATATTGTTGTGAATGGTTTGGCGGTCTTGCGTCCGCAAATCGGAGCGGGCAGGATCTTGCTGACCGAAAACGAACTCTCAGTAACCAGATCATCATTATATCATTCGGCGCCAACGATCAATATGTAGCCCATAGAATATGGCTAGAATAGCCAATAGAAGATCACATGTACCCCATTTCTATTTCAAAAGTTTTGATGCTATTCTATCATATTCATTGAAGTTTTAAAGCAGTATGCTTCCAATCACCTCAGAAAAGTCGGCCCTTCTTGAACAAAATGGTTATACAGAAAACGTGTCTAGCCTTGAACATTCATCGAATTTGATACACCCCAAATGGCGCTCTAACTAGATGGTAGCGGCCGCGTCGCCTTAACACCTATCCACATCGTCCTCGTGTGCGTCTTATATCAGTCCAGTCGTCCCTAGCGTTGCAGTGGTATCGTGAACGTAAGACGTAATCACTTCAGCTCGTAGTCATCTTCCTCTCGCTTCAATCCTCCATCGACCATGATGCCTCGGGCGACCCACTCGGTCTTTTGCACCTTTTCCAAGGTCCACCGACTCCTTGCCCTGGCGATTAGTCCTTCCACGATTTCTCTTGCGCCGTTTAGCTTTTCGCCCTTGATAGGGTCCCACTCTCCGTCAGCATCAGCCCATTTGACCCATTGCCATTCACATCTTGCGATTCGATGGCTAGTAGGACTCTTCCTGCGTGCTCCTGGCACAGGATCAAAGGGCAATCTGCCCTCCACCAGAGCATAGAGCAAGACTCCGAGCGCCCAAGCGTCAGTACAGCGACCATCATACTCCGAACCGATCAGGACTTCGGGTGCGGCATAATCTTCGCTTCCGCACCTAGTGTCAAGAAGTGGCGAATCCGGCGGTTTGGGGATCCAACGTCCGAGACCCAGATCTGTCAGAGTTACAATCGGCTGTGGATATGACTGCCAATCACTCATAGCATGAAACGCAGCTGTCGGGAGGTTGACGAGGACATCTAGATATTGCGTTAGCATACTTCGAACATGCAATTGCATCTTGTTAGCACCGACTTTCAAGTTTGATATCACGGTGCACAATAAATTGTTCATGTAAATACCGCACAGCCGCAACCAATTCAGCAAAAATTCGGCGAACAAGGCTTGGTGTCAGAATGTCCAGCTCGGAATTTGCAAGTTCAAATAGGTCTCCACCAGGGCAGTAGTTGAGCACCAAGAAAGTCTGCCGTTGGCACATGTTGACAGCTTTCAGATGCACCAAGGATGGATGATGTACAGATTTCATGATTTCCATCTCACGCTTGATAGATGTCTCGATTTTCTCTTCGTCTGCTCCTCCTGCCGGGCCATGTTCACATATCTTGATAGCTACTAGTGATCTCGGGCTAACGTGGTCTTCATTGACGGGTTCGTTGTATGATGATTCTGATTTGTTAAGCTGCTCGCTTGTTGCCAGCATCACAGTGCTAAAGGTTCCTTTCCCGAGCTGCCGCAATGCTTTCCACTTCCTCAGCTTCCCTCCCTGCACCATGTGCGCCTCATACTCTAGCGGAACAGGCTCATCAAGGACACCAGGTGTCATAGGAGAGCTTTCCATATTGTCGCTGTCTTTTCCTCGATTGCTATCTGGTGGGGTTGGAGGTTTCGGGATTGAAATAGCCAAACCTCGCTGAACAGCTAGATATTGCTCGCGATGCATATGCTCATCCACAGGAGGAGAGAATGACGGCGGTCCGATTGAAGGAGCGCCAGATGTTGAAACTACGATATTGCGTGACCTCGGTATTTGCATGCCTTCTGGTACATACTCGCTGATACTTCGATTTCTTGCATGAGCAGTCGCATTTGCGTTGTATATTTGCTCGAGATTCTCTGGGATCATTTTCTTTTTTGGAGATGGTCTTATGAAAGATACAGGTTCTGGAGGTGAGTCCCTAGTTTGGCCGGCTACAGTGGCCTCTGGCTCTAGATCATTCTCAATCGAACTTCTCCCAAATCCAGTACTCCCCCATCCTGAGATTGGAGAGGGCAGTGGTGTCATTTCGACTAACGGGCCGACCCCAGGCGAAGAGATAGCGGAGGCAGGGGAGAGAGAATCAGATCTGCGAGCTCTCGAGCCGAGGACCGATCGAATACTCGACTTGCGAACAGGAAGTCCAGCATTGAAGACGGTTGGTTGTGACGATTCTGAGGTACCATTATCCTTTGCCGATGTCGCCTGGTCTCCGCGCTTCTTCTGCTCTTCTAAATGATCTGTCTGCAGCTTCAGACGAGCGCTCAGCGGTGTTAGGGCATTGGGCGATGCTATCGTCGGATGCGCTTGTGAAGCAACAGGGTCGGGTGAGCTACAGGAGCCATCGTAATGGAGAGAAGGCTTCGAGTCGAGACTGGGAATTTGTTCTTGAGACGGTGGAACTGTCTCTGAAGGCGTATCCTGCTTGTCTTCTGATGTTGACACGTCGCTGACCTGGGTGGGATGTTCACTGGAGTTGGTAGTAGACATCAGGCACATGTAACATGTCTGGTAGCTTTCAAAGCATAGACTCAGCTGCGGGTCAACGCCCATTCATGAGTGCAAATATTGCACAACAGGAAGAGCTGAGGTCCTTTGGTCACTGGTGCGGTGACTCGAAGGTAATTGAGTCATTGTCATAGGACACATCTCATACGGAAAGGATTTGCCAAGCCAGCCGGCTTCTTTCCGACATTGTTGTTTTTTGTGCTTCTCCTAACCTCTGATAACTCGTAACATTGTAGTCCCAGATTGATCTAGTCATTCGAGATATCTGTCTATCTAAGTGACTTACTATTCCAAATCATACATCTCGTATGTACCTGGAGGTCACCTTTCTCTGTTATGACCAGTTGAGGTTCTTGTAGCATCAGTGCTCCATGTGCCTTCCAATATAGCCGCAATGAAGGAATGCCCAATGAGTATGGCGGAAGTCGGGAAAATGACTGACTGGATGTATCGAGAGCCTACCTTCAACATAATTGGATGGGTAATCCTGCTGCTAAATTTAAGCCAGTGTCTTTCAATCTGTTTCGGGTCATGACTTCATTGAGACATTATGCTGGGTTTCATTAGGTGTTGTTTCATTTGGCAGAACACAAAGCAAGGCAGCGCTCTGATGCCGTCTTCTACAAAATCTCAAGTCATTGATAACGTTCTTTGGTCATTCTGTGTCCTTAATGCTGCTGTTATCTCCTTCCGGCCCTGCCTTTCCGGGTATGTCCTGTGCCTGGAGCGGTAGTAGAGATCTTCCGGGGCTGAGAAAGCAAGACGAGGGTGGCACAATCATTGTAAGACAGTCGGGTCACCATCGGTTTGTGCCATGTTGCATCTATGGACATCTTCGTGGGGGCTCGCTTGTTTCTGGTTGTTGAGACGCGCGCATAGAAAATTTCCGAGGACTATCAGCTTACCTGCATCGTGGAGAAGCTTGGACCTATTTTTGGTCACCCCAGTGTAGCCAAAAGTCATTGCCACGTTCGAGGCAGTGATCGGTCGAATCACAGTGAGTACCAGCATGGCCCGAGTTGGCTAAGGCGTATCAATCCAAATCCTCCAGGATCTTCTATCGAGTTCTGGCAGACCGGCGTTGAAGCCATGCTTCTTCTTGGAATCATCAAGCCATCTTTACCGAGCCTTGACGTCGCCCCGTGCTGCATCGTCTTTGATTTTGCTGGAACGGCTGTTACATGAGAGATTGAGTACACGGCCCGATCGATCAGCGTGGCTATGCTCAAGCGTGGGTGGACTGAAATGTTCCGCGATTTAGGCAACTTTCTGGCCGTGCCGTTCCGCAAATCGAATACACTTGATGCTTGACATGTGCTTGCGTTATGACCCAAGTTCATTCTCAGGCTGCTTACTGGAGAGGATGTTTCTATGGGGTGACGATGGAGGTGCGGAAGGCCAAGACGTCCCAAGATCGAACCATTCCGCTCCTGCATCAGGAACGTCTGAATTGTGGCTGATTGTCGTCCTAAATCACTGCGTAGGCCATATAGCAAGGGTTGAATCCCCGGAAATTTGGCCGGCTTGTGTGCACCAAAGGCTTCAAAGCAGCTGAAGCTCGTGCACGACCACACGCCTTTGTCCGTTGTGTTGTTCTGTTATGGACCATGCCGAACCTCTGCAGGACGTTAGTGTAATCAGCCCTCGAGCTAGGAAGACCGTCGCTATCAGTGTCATTTTCCTTACGCTGGCAATCATCTCCGTCATACTTCGGATATGGTCAAGAAGAATCAAGGGTTACACGCTATGTCTCAATGACTACGCGATGCTCGCCGCTCTGGTATGCTCACAATGAGCTAGTTGAACAGTGGATGGAACCTGAATACTGAAGTTTGACCAGCTTTTCGAGGTCGGCGACTTCGTCACGATCATCGTGTGTAAGTAAAAATCGGCAACCAACACACAAAGCAGCAGCTAATCTATCATTTGAAGCGATCGTGATGGGCAAGGTTGGATATCACATGACAAGCCTAGAGTCCTCACAAATCTTATCCTTGAACAAGGTAACATAATCTATGACAACAACAAGAGCTTCGACTGACCTAAACCAGGCTGTCGTCGCAGCAGAGGTTCTACGGAACTCGGCTAATTCATGCATAAAGCTATCAATCCTGCACCTGTACCTCACAATTTTTCCGATGCAGCGCTTTCGTTATGCTATATTCGCTGTGATGGCTGTAGTGATATGCTACTGGGCCGTGAGCCTACTTCGCATGACCTTTATCTGCCACCCTGTAGCATACATGCGGGACAAGAAGATCAAGGGTGGCTCTTGCATGAACACCACGGCTGCATATTTCAGCATCTCTGTCATCAACCTCGGCTTAGATCTTGTCGTCACTGCGCTACCAATGCCTATCTTGTGGTCACTTCAGATGCCAACATCAAAAAAGGTAGCTGTCTCGATGATCTTTGGGATGGGTGTCGTGTAAGTGATATTCTCTATACAGACGAGGTTGTGATCTGACCCCATGAAACCAAAGTACTTGCATTGTCACAGCTCTTCGTATTGTAGCGCTCACCCAACTCGATATGAACGACTTTTCCTACAGCATAGTTTGCGCCAACATCTGGAGTACTCTTGAGCCCTGTCTTGGTATCATCAGTGCGTGTCTCCCTGTACTCCAACCAGCTTTGGCCAGAGTTTTAGGCGGAAACCCCTTAGAATGGACCCGACGGTCCATGTCATCCTGTCAATCAACCAAGGCTAGTACCAGTATCTGGTCCCCCAGCTGCTGTGGGAAAACGGATGCAGCAAGTGACACTTGGCCACCGTTACCTCCTGCCAACAGGACTCAGTCATCGAACACCAATAAAACCTGGCCTATGAGTAATGAGAGGAGGGTAGTGAGGTTCAAGGACGTCGAATGGGGTGACTATTTCCCAAAGCGAGTCAATACGGTCCCCATGAGTGTTTTTCATTACCCTGGCGCTGATCGCAGACGTGCGTCAATAGATGGACTGAATAATGTGGAAGACAGCGACGGTTCGATTTCACCGTGCAGCGTTAGGGCTACGACTGACGAGGAAAGGTATCGCAGCGAGGATTCAGGCGATTCCTCTCAATACTGGGACTAGTCATGATAAGACGATCTATGGAGCTAGGCGAGCACATTTTAACGCATATTGGGGCGTTTTATGGTCGTTTCGACGGCGCTTGTCAGTCATTGCCTTGGGTCCAGATTTCTATAGGAGTCAATAGCGACACTACTTAATCAGCGGATATCTTAGCTTTTTGGATACCCATGCGATGTGATGGACCGGGACTTTGTCTTTGACCGAAAGCCGCAAGCGTAATTTGACGACCGGCTAGTAAAACGGGGAGACAGTGCAATCATTAGGTAAGCGAAGGTGGTTGGAACCATTCGAGAAGGTTGGAGCGTAGCTGCGTAAGTCTTCACAACTGGATTCTGTCCCGTCTTTATAATACATAGTTCAGACCAAAGAATACGGGAATAGTTTCTGCTATGAACATAACAACGAGTTTTGAAACCAGTCTCCTATATTCGCCAGGCTCAGTCGTTTAATTACCATCTCCTTGGATACCTCACTCAAGTATGGCGACGATTTTGGGTGACCGTTTGCCTATCAAGGTGTATACCAGGGACCAGTACGTCTGGCTTCATCACTTCTTTAAGTCCATTGTCACCGTCATGCATCGTATCCTGAGATAAGCGACACTAGAACTGTCCAAGGCTAAGCCGTTCCCATTCGGCGTTCTATCATAGTGAATGAAACTCCAGGATCAAAATACAATGCTATGAGACGCGGACAAAGCCAGACAAGAAAATTGTACTTATCTACAATGTTGACAATAACCTCCTAACATTGGTGCATTGTCACGACAAAGCGTTTGGGATTCCTTTGTTGTAAGTCAGCGAGCGTTATAAGGAGACCCCTTCCATCCGCTGACAGAACTTCACTGGCATACTGTTCCTGCTACATTTCAGATCGTTCTCTGTAATCAGACCAACATCTCATTAAAAAAGCATCGACGCTTGCAATCATAACAGCCACCAAAAAAACACATAGTATGCCATCATCAAATCGTCCGAATCTGACAATCGCCATTCCCACAGTCAACAGTACACGCAAACCGCAGATCGTTGGTACGTATCTAATGCCATCCAGCAACTCCATGACCCCACAAGCTAATCAACCAACAGCATCAAACAAAGCCGCACGACCATCATCCCTCACCAAAGACCCCTTCATCACAGAAAACATGCAAGACATCCCCCTCGACAACCTCCCCCCTCCACCTCCCTACACCAAGCCCAAGCGATCAGCTCCACCAGCACGGCCACACCCACCCCAGCGTACCACTCCAGAGTGTCACACAACAGACCCCCGACTCGATGAAATCGCTCGAGACTTCAATGCGATCTCGTCGAGATCCTGGAGATCAAAGAAGAACAAAACGCGTAAGGAAATGGTGTATACGTGTATCTGGTATGGAATCCCTGTAGTGGCGGTTATAGGATTTGGGTGTCTTATGGTAAAAATGTTTAAAGGTAAAAACAATGCAAGCATTTAAAGGTAAAAATGATTAAATGATGAAGGGGTTGTATAGTATCAAATGTATCATACAATTGTGTACAGTGCTTCGACTTCCTTTCACTTCCGGCTTTTACGTTCAGAAACTTATAGAAGGTGGGTCTCGGACCCTTGATACATTGTTCCCAAAGGACTTGGAGATCTTCATGAGAAGACAGGACGAGAAAATGGACAACTCTTTCGCTCTACTGCGGGCTTCCATATTCTAATCTTTAGCGGCACTTCGGTTTTATACCCTAGGAAGTCTTTGTTATAAGGGCTTCAAGGTTTATACGCTATATGAGAGTCGTGCATCGGACTAAGTTCTTTATAAATACTAGCTTTTTTACTTATGTGTTTATCATTCAATAGGTTTCAAACTCTAGATGCGTTCATCTCAAGGGAATTTGACACCTACTTTACACGGCTGTATTATGGAAAGGACTTAGTTTCCCTCCGGCTATAAGGTTGTATACTTAAGTCTCTAATAGAAAGTAGGTTAAATTTCTAAGCACGTCTATAGTTACGATCAAGTTTTTGAGAAGACGCTTTTCTTAGATATGTGTAACCCCTCTTATCTAAGCTGTGTTGGGAATACACTATAAAGTCGTCTTCTCAATCCCTTATGTAATCTGTAGTTTTCACTTCCGGAACGGTATTGCCACTACCTTTTTAAATACAAAGTGGGTTCTGAAACTAAGAAACATCTATCACAAGGGATAATTACCCCTGAGAACGCTCCATCAATCTGCATTAGATTCCCCTGGTGGGAGCTTCATCGGGAATTCTCCCCGCAATCGCCTGATCAAACCCGTGCCATGCCCTCGGTGATCTGGGTAATCATGAAGTAACTCTATGTCGATGCGAGCTGCAATTGAGGCGAATTCCATGCGCTGATCGGGTATAGTGATGTCAAATTTTCGGGTACGATGTACTCTGGGGGCCTGCTCTTCTTCAGAGTATGCCTTCTTGGTCTTGCCCTCCAACCATACCAGATATTGTTGGTTACTTTCATGCGGCTTACATAGCATTCAAGGTGATGCTAAGATATCAAATACGCCTGGAAACGGTTTAAGTTTTGTGAGACAGAAATGGATTCGAGGTACCTACGGCATATGTTGGGGTGTCAAAAATGGACCGAAGTGCCTGCACAGCACCCAACATTTCTGACACTTCTTGACCATGTATATGTTCAAAAGTGAGCTCATGGTTCAACCATTTGACCTGGCATTCCTTCAGCTTTATGACGAGACCTTTCGCCAAGGGAAACAAACTTCTACCACTATCTTCACTTCTGTACCAACACTCCGAAGCTTTAAAGACAAATCAGAGTGTGTTTTCATCACAGTCTTTCCTATCGTGATGACTTCAAATTCTGGGTCGCTACGTCGATCAGTTGGATGTCTCTAACATCACTAACACACAACGCTCACCAGACTTCGATTGCCAGATCCTGTTTCTTCTCCTCTTCTGTGGTCAAGTCGTCCGCTGTCGCCCCGAAGGCGTCATGTATAACAGACAGGAATGCCGAGGCTGCAAGTTCGACATCCTTTTCCAATCTGTTTAGGGGATTCGACCCTTCTTTTACTTTCGTTGGGAGCGATGGCTATGGATTGGCCGTTCCTTGCTGAGGGCCTTGATCTTCGTTAAAGAATGGGTCATCTGACGAACTGCTCAATTCTTCAGATGAAGTCTCGCGATAAGATCGAGGTTGCTGCTTCACATGACGCGATTGGCGTTCCATGCTCTCGGATTTTGGTAGATTGACGGTGGAATGCGCGGGAGTGGATGTGATACCTGGAATGGCGCCAATGCCGGGCGCCCCCTGAGCAATGTCATCTGAGGCCTGGCTTTTGGCCGGAGAGGATGATTGTGGCACGTCGGGGAGCTCGTACTTTGGTAGGGGATCTTTCCTTGAGGTAAGGGTGAACAAGCGTGTATATAATGAACTTGATGAGTGGCTACGTCCATCGACCTTTTCCCATGGTAAATTGAAATGCTTCTCGAGATACAGAGAGACAACGCCAGAGGGGACGAGTCTGCTCTTTTTGGTTAGAATGTCATCCTTCGTAGAATTCTGTATTAAATCTATGCCGAGCCACTGAATGTGTGGCCGCTTCCAATCCGAGCCAGAGGGCGTGTTTGCAAATGGGTACACAGCATTCTTGTCACGCCGATACTTGAAAACATTGCTCTTGTTGTCCTCAGGAGCCGTAGCAAGTTGCTCAAGAGTACTCGAAGCCATTGCTGGATGAGGATTGACTTGTTTGAGGCTAGAGATCTCGATTCCAGCTGCATTTCAAGTGTGAAATTGTGTAATAATTGTTGCAAATTGCTATTGATGGTGGACAGTGCGGCAGCCTTGTGAGGAAGCCGCTTCATTTTTCTCGTTCTTCACTACAGACAAGTGAATGTCAATCGGCTGGTTTGCATTCAAGTGTCATGGCAGTGAAGCTTCTAAACCGCTTCAGGAACGAATGAGAACCGATGCTCAAACGGCAGTGATTTTACGCTACAAGGATTGGCTACTCGGTGTAAGCATGGGTTACTGCTTAAAGTCTAAGACTTAAGTAGAGCGAGGTTTCTGTGCCAACCGTGGTGGCGCGTCAATAGCCGCGATCCCTGCCAAGCAACATTCAGGTTACATCATTCTGCGCAGGGTCGGAGTTTTTGTAAACAGAACGTCTCGCAGTCCTCGATGAGTGGCATAAGGATAAGATATATATTCCTCCCCTGGACAGTCGCAAATTCTCGGCAATTCTTCGTGATAGCGACAATGCCGGTTGTAACAAGTTGGGGGCAGCGAAGAATATTTGAACCAGGACAGGAATCTCTCTTCGGGTGTGTCACGTCTACTTCTATCGGTGTACCCACATTTCAACAGCTACATGCATCAAGATGAGACCCATGCACTCATGCAAGACAGGCGCTAGTCGCTGGCGTATTCTCTTTGTAAGTCTTCACTCGCCGTTCCTTGCAAGCTTAGCTAATGTCTATGCTCACAGGACCCTCCATTCAGCGATCTCACCATTTTCCCTGCAAACAAGGATGGGGTTGTCGAGATCTACGTGAAAAACAGACCCATGGTCTCCTTTCTGATCTTTGATCAACCTCATAACTGGCAGGCTATGCTTGAGTGGCTCTGGGAATATGGAGAGAAGTTCCACGGTGCTCGGTCGATAACACCACTCGATCCTCAAAAATTGAGCGCTCTTGCGTGTCAGAGCATCGATTCCAACGGCGACGATGCTATATTCCACGAAAAGCTACGTTCATTTCAGGGACACGCGAAGCGAATCAGTGAGGGGGTGTTAGACTTGCTCAGTGCATTCCCGAATATTGATCCATTACTGTCTATCGACAAATCATCACAATTTCATGACGAGGCTGGTCATGAGAAATGGCATATCAAATTTTCGTGATTGAGAGAGCTCTACATGCATCTAACCGCTGACATTTTTAATAGAACAGCCCTTTTCGTAGGCTTCAGATTTAAATTAGCGCTTCCGAGGGACTTATTAATATATGCGCCTTTAAAAAGCGAGTTAGGAGTTTTTAGATGATCGACCTTCTAAATAAACGGAAGGAGTGGAAGCCCTTCCTTAACTATATTTAGGATTACGGTAATAAGCGTTATATCGTAAAAGCGGAATACGAAGGTAAGTACGGCTTTAAAGGTCCATAATTCGAGTCTAGGTTAACTAAATTACAGCCTCGCGGCGACGACTTAAGGCTTAGTTAAAGCGTTCTAAGAAATTACGTCGGACTAGTAAGCTATTACTTTATTAGGTATTACGTATAGCGGAATTTAAAGCTCGTAGCGTATAAGAATCTAAGCTTAAGGGTCTCTAGGGTATTATATAAGAGATAGACGCTATAAAGGATAACCCCTATATATATATAATATCACCACGGCGCCTCCTACTTCGTCGAGCGAACCTAAATAGATAACTAGGAAAGAAGGAATAGCTAAAATCTACCGAAAGCGATTAGTAGATTAAGTTATTAGATTAGGATATAGGCTAATAGCTAGGTATAATATACGGTATCTTTACTTAAAGGTACCTTAGCGTGACTCGGGTATATACCTAATACCCGCCTAGAAACCTACTAGTATATAGATAGAGGATAACTAAAGAAAACTTATAGAGTATACGTCGTAATAAGAGTAAAGTGAGGCCTTAAGTACGAAGAAATAAGTTTATACGGTACGAGAGAAATAATATATAATATATAATACCCTAAGCCGACTTTAGGTCTTATAGCGTATATCGAAATAAAGATTCTATTAGATAAGATAGATGCCCGATCGTACTCTTACTATATACGCTTTAAGATAAAGATTCCCTATATCTAATTATATCTAAGAGCTATTTAGGTTCGAAGAAGCGCGACGACTAACGTTAGAAGATATTACCTAAGCTAGCCTATCGTATAACTATACACTCTCTAACGTTAACTATCTCTCTATAAAGTATTTTAGCTCTAATAAGACTCGATATACGAATACTCTAGGCGCGGTATTACGACGTAATTTTAGGTCTCCGGACCTACGCTTCTTATTTATAATATTAATTATAGAGCTACTATACTATAAAATCGTATTCTAAGATTAAATTAGGCACTTTTAAAGCTTTAGCTAAACTTATAGTTCGCTATAGTATCGTTCTATATTAGTCCTAAATATAATATAATAGGAGTACTATTAGTAAGCTTTAGGCTATATTAGGCTAATATATTAAAGTACGTATCCTATCTCTCCTATAATATAACTACCTTCGGTAAGGTTATAAAGCTAAATTATTCTAGTATATAAATAGAAAGTTATTATAATATTCTTAGGTATCTATAATATATACGTAAATCCCGCTTTAAGCGAATCGTAAACGGGATTACTATACTAAAATCGAGTAGGCCTATTAACGCTAATATAAATAATAGGAGTTAACTAACTAACGAGAACGCGTTCGGAACTTCTTTACACCTAATATAGTAATAAGTCTTAAGCCTAAGGTCTTCGGCGATAGTGACCTTATACTATAATATAAGATTTAGGTATCTTATAAGTATCTTTTTCCCTACTTAGCTCTCTACTAAGGTATCGCGTAGGGAAGAATATATTAAATACTATAACCGCTATTACTATTAACGCCGTATCTAAAACGGTAAAGTAGATTTCGTATTTTATTAGGTATCTATCCTAACCTTAACCTAATTTAATAGTACGATAGTAATTACGGATAATAACGTAGGAAGCCGAGAATATCGTAGCGAGGATTAAAGTCTTCGAGATTAGTAGAGCGCGAGCGCGCTAGAGGAAAGAGACCTATAAGCCCGTAAATAAAGTTATAGAGACGAGTTATATAATAATACCGGCTAGTATAATATATCCGCCGACTAAGGTATTTCCTAGTAGGTCTTTAGCCCCGGCACTAGAAGCTAGCCTACTACCGACTACTTAAATTATAATAGATAGTAAATCGAAGCTAATAAAGATATAGAGGTAGGTGTTTAGCCCGATAAAGCTATAGCGGCGACGGTATTAACGAATTATCTAGCCTAGGATATAGTATAAGGCGGCGCTAAAGAAGTAGGGTGCTACTATCTATTAGAGATTATCGAAGTAGGATATCGATATAGAATACGTATAGATAATAAGAATAGAGATTTAAAGAGAGAATAACGAGCTACTATAGGGATAGTAGTAAGTAGTAGCCCGTCTAGCCCAGCCTAGAGCTTTACCTATAAGAAATATTTAGCTAGCCGCTAAAGAACGGCTAAGGTTAGATTACTTCTCTTACCGAAAGCGCCGAGTATAAATAAAGAATATTACTACTTTCGACTTCGGTAAACTTATACGATATAGGTAAATAGAGAAAGAGAGAAGATAATAGTAAAGATAATGCCTACGGCTAGGTTAGGAATATAGCTATAAGTAGGATCTCTAGCCTTAGGGTTATAGGTAACGTAGCCTTTCTCTCTTTCCTAGTTAGTAAGATTCTCGGTAAGTTCTTATAGAAAGAGAGCTATCGTAGAGATAGAGAAAAGTAAGTCGAGTAAGAAATAAGAGATAGAAGTTTACCTAAAGGTCGGGAAAAAAAAGGGAGACGATATAATTAATTATAGAAAAGACGGATAGGAGTAGACCGATACGCTATATACTTACTCGAAATTAAGTTCTAGTATAGATCGACTTAAAATATAATAATAGTTTAATATTAGGTATCTCTAGCTAACGGCTATAATTCCTTACGGCTCTAACCCTACCGTAATCTAATATAATAGAAGTCCTAATCGAAGTCGAAGTTAGAATTATAGTAGGTGTTAGATAGTTATTAGATAACTTAAGGCTAAAAATAGCGAGATTTAGCCGCCTCCGTCGGTAAAGGTAAATATTTAAGAAGCGCTACTAAATCCTAATTAGACTAGTAGCTTCGGGACTTAGTATACGTAAAAGGCTTAGCTCGGACTCGCTCTAGGTTAGGCCGACGGAGACTACGATCTTCCGAAGTAATAATTAATAGACTTCGCCTTCTTCGATATAAATCTTATAACGAATCTTCGACTTATTAACTATCCCTCGTAGTAATAGCCTTAGTATTCGCGGCCTATCTTAATTAGTCGGTAAGAAGGTCTATACCGAGCGTTATAGCCTACTAAGACTATATCTATTCTAGATAATAAGAGATATAAATTCTCTATAGACTATATATATATATATAAAGTATATGTTAAGAGCCGATTTAAAATAAATCTAAAGATAGTATATACTAGGGAACCGGATAAGGATTTAGGTGTATATTATAATATCTAATATTATCTCTATATTAAGCTAATTCCTAGTATATTATAGTAGGAGTCCTAGGAAAGTTAAAAGGATATATAATATATCGGAGGCGTAAGATTCGTATAAGTATCTCACCCTATCGATCCTCCTATAAAGTACTTTATTTATATAAAATATAGTACGATCTCTAGGAGCCCGCGTATAGAAAATATACCTAAAGCGGTAGGGAGTGCGAGGGTTATATACGCTATCCTATCTTCCTTAATCGTACGGTAGAAGGTCCGTAGAAGCGTCGTAGCCTCGAGGAGGCGAAGATCCCGATTCGTATAAGATCTAATATTCTACTAATAGTAGAGTAAGGCGAGCTAAGTAGTTCGTCTATATTATCTAGTTTTAGCTTCTTACGAGACGTATAAGAGAGGCGTACTACTCCTACTAATAATCGGATACTTCTACGACCTAACGATACGGCTATATTAGATTAGCAGCTTATATATACGTTCTAGTAGAAGTATATTCCGCTTAATACTTCTACTTAAGGCGGCTTATTATATATCTAGTTAGAGTAAGTTATATAGCTACTAAATCCGGGGGAAGCCTTATAGTTTTCTATTAAAGTATTAGCTTTAACTCGATTAGGATTCGTTAATAGGGACGAATTATTAGCTCTATAGGGGAATACCTATTACGGTCGTACTTTATAATCGGTTTAGTAGGCGCTATAGCGAGAGAATATAGTCGCTAATAATAATATCTCCGTAGCCGGATATATCTTAGCTATTTATAAGGTTAGTTCTACTTATTAGTATCGTAGTAGATAGGACTTATATTAATAAGTTATTAGCTTTTTAAGTCTACGACGACATCTATCGCGGGATAGAATAGTTATATAAACGGCTTATCATAGCTAGTCCTAGCTCGTAGTCCCTATAGATATCGCTTACTAATTTTAAGAGCCGCTCTAGGGGAATACCGGACTACTACCGTAGGTATCCGTCTCCGATATATTATTAGATTTATAGACTAACTTTATCTTTTAGATAATCTAGAGCCTCTAGTATCGAAAGGTATCCTTTCTCGGGACTAAGGAATAGTAGAGCGTACCCTAGGAGATAATACTAAAAGATATCTACTAAAAGCTCTATAATAAGGGCTTTACACTAGCCGCCTTACTCGAGAAGCTAGATAAGAAGGATATTCTTTCGCCTAATATAGAGAGACTAGAGCGTTCGGGCTATCTACGGATATTAATCGACTTAGACGCCGGGCTTAGTTTATAGTACTAAAAGCTCTATACTAGTACTCCCTTACTAATATTCTAGCTACTTAGATAATCCTAATTTCATCTAGCTCCGCGGGTAGGTAGAATTAGTAAGCCCTAGCTTAAGGCGCCCTTCTATTATTCGAATACCGAAATCTTCGCGTAGTAAATATTATAGTAACGTACTAGGCCTTAAGAACCATCTTAAGTAATATAATAGCTATTATCTATAGCGCTATCCTCTCTACTTATATCTCTACGCGCATTAGATCGATAAACTTAAATAACCTTCTAGAAACCGTCTAGTACTAGCTTACTAGACACGGTAGGGTCACCCGTTACGAGTATATAACTAATATTATACGCTCTATAGCCTACTACCTTAACGATAATAAAGGACTCCTAGGCGCCTAAAAAAGCCTCTTTTTACTCCGAGCGGTATTCTTCTTACTTTAAAGATATCCTAGTAAAGAGCTAAAGTAGTATACGGCCGTATATCGATAACTAGATAACGAAAAAGGTCTACGCTATATAAGGGAGATTACGAGGTTTAACCGCTAGCTTAACCCTCTAAAAAGAGATTATATTTTAAATAGTATATACGGGACGCCCTCTAAGGATATACTAAGGGAAGGCGGAGATAAGGAAAGAAATAAAGAGGCGGGAGGCGGGAGGTAAGCCGAATTTTAACCCCCTAATATAGGCGAAGCGTTTTTAAAGGTTATAAGACTTATAGAGGATACGGATCCCCCGAGGATTTTCTCTTAAGAGCCTAGCTAGCGAGAGGCCGGAAGATTTTATTATATATAGATAGTTTATAAGCTAAGATTATAAGATAGGACTATCCTATCTTAATCTCTTCTAGTATCTACTAAACAATATTAGAGCATTTATAACCTAACTCGGCGTACTTTTCTACGGGTATAGAGGTCCTTTACTCTACGTAAGGTCCTTAAACGTTTATAGTAAATAGAATAATATAATAACTACGCTAGTTATACTAAGCCTATAACGTATAATAGCCCTACGGGTAGTATAGTAACCCTAAATTAAATTAAATTTACGTTTAAAAAATCTATTTTTTTAATTTAATAAAAGTATAATTAGATCGAGTAGTCTTAAAATTAATTTTTAAGGATTAGATATAAGTAGTAATATCTAATATAGAATAGTAATCCTTCGGGTTATTAAGCGTAACTACTAATCGCTTTCGGTAGATTTTAGCTATTCCTTCTTTCCTAGTTATCTATTTAGGTTCGCTCGACGAAGTAGGAGGCGCCGTGGTGATATTATATATATATAGGGGTTATCCTTTATAGCGTCTATCTCTTATATAATACCCTAGAGACCCTTAAGCTTAGATTCTTATACGCTACGAGCTTTAAATTCCGCTATACGTAATACCTAATAAAGTAATAGCTTACTAGTCCGACGTAATTTCTTAGAACGCTTTAACTAAGCCTTAAGTCGTCGCCGCGAGGCTGTATTTTAGTTAATCTAGACTCGAATTATAGACCTTTAAAGCCGTACTTACCTTCATATTCCGCTTTTACGATATAACGCTTATTACCGTAATCCTAAATATAGTTAAGGAAGGGCTTCTACTCCTTCCGTTTATTTAGAAGGTCGATTATCTAAAAACTCCTAACTCGCTTTTTAAAGGCGTATATATTAATAAGTCCCTCGGAAGCGCTAGATTAAATCTAAAGCCTACGAAAAGGGCTATTCTATTAAAAATATCAGCGGTTAGATATATATAGAGCTCTCTCAATCACGAAAATTTGATATAAGACGGCGCTATAGGGTTCTAAGTCCTATTAGACGGCGAACTTCTACGAGATTAAATTTAGGTAAGATCCCGGATTAAGTAGTACTACTACTTACCGCTAGTTACCTTAAAGAAGAGCTTATCCCTTTATAAAAATGTTGTAACCTGCGTTGTGCGTATGCGCCATCTTGGCGCTGGCGCACGACCTTCCTTATAGGGGATAGCGCCAATGACGTGCGGGGCAGGCCTAGGGCCTTGGCGCCCGTATGTCTACTAGGGTCTCCCCCTAGTTTCTAAAAGTTCCTTAGAGATTAGTTCTACTACTGAGCAATACATGTTATTGCGCCTACTTAACGCTGACGCCGTGACATCACGTCTTTTATTATCAGGCTAGCTGTCTGCTAGCAATCCCCCTTACAAATTAATAGGTATACCTCTATTAGTCGCTTTTCTTCCCCCGCTTCTAAGGCGGATACGGGGGCGAGTCGTTTTTTAACGATACCGTACCGACGCTATTATACGTCTACGGTTTATCGCTATTAGGGTAGTTTAGTCTAGTATACCCTAGCTTTCTATAATAGTAGTAAACGAGATTAGAATTACGATTATAGCCTTTCCTTTTAGATTACGCT
>JAABUP010001793.1_pt1 | contig 44002 bp, 76 predicted proteins | sample 5559201 | NCBI WGS metagenome assembly JAABUP01 (sample SAMN10711887, study PRJNA513373) | rock metagenome | isolation source: Antarctica rocks | place: Antarctica
TTCCACAGGCTTGGTCACCAGGCCAGTGAAGCCGCGGTAGATGCCCATGCCCAGGGCCGCCCCGCCCTCCACCATGCCATCCCCCACACCCTCAATACTGCGTTCCTACACCACATGATACCAGGCTAGACAGGCGTACAAAATACAGCCAGCCTACCACACATGAAAACAGAGCCTGAAGATCTGCACAGCTTGTCGCTTCCCTTAACAGTACACAACACATATACATATACATGTCAGACCATCTTGCTGTTGTCCATACCAGAGACAGATGCATGCTATCAGAGTAGCCCTGGTAATGCTTACATGCCTGAAGGAATGACTCAGGAAAGACACTTCTGGGAGATGCCAAACACAAGTGGCTTGCAGCCTGTCAATGCAGGAGAACAGTGGCACGGCACACAGCAACCTGGAACAGAATTTGATCGAAGAAGCGGACTGACCTGCTTTTGCTGAGCTCGCTGCACAGCAAACCTATCATCCAAGGCTGCAGAGGCAACTCCACTACTGAGAGCTCCCAGCACACCGCTGGCTCCACTCAAGATGCCAAAGTTGCGCAGGAAGCTCAGGGCCACTCCCACCAGTTGTCCCTGCACACAAGAGGTTTGCAGGGGTGAGTCGTGTAGAGCAGTTTGAGTACAGTGTTATGCTGAGTAGCCTTGCTGAAGCATGTCCCATTGGTCCAGAGCTACACAGTCCTTTTGAACAATGTGTACAGCACAAGCTCCCCATGCGTAGGTTCAATAGCCTGGCTGCTTACAGCTACAGTAAATGTGCCTCTGACCACAGCAGCAAGTTTGCCGCCTTGAAGTTGACATCAGACAAACATAGACCATTGGAAGCACCAGGGAAGGGCTAGAATGTCAAATGCTGATGCTGATCGTGTACCTTAATGTTCTGGCCAACTTCAGAGATGAAGACGCTCCACAGCATGGTGCTGTTCTCCATCTCAAAGCCGGTCAGCTGGACGGGCACATTCTCAAAGTTGGCCATGTCCAGGGCCCATGACAGCGTCCTGCCCGCCCACCTGGGCCTGGCTGCCAGGTCACCACGGAAGCTGCACATGCATGACACTCATGTATACATGCATGACAGGCATATACCTCCACAACTGCTTTTGCCTGGCATGCTAGCTTGACACGTAAGCAATCTGCAATCACAGCTGATGTGTTGGCACAGCATGGTGTTATTAGATCTGTGAAACAACCAGCACACTGCACACATTTCTTGACCAAATGAAATGCATACACCTCACAGCGCATATCATGTAGAGGCTCTGCTATTTGCGAGACAGCAAACCTAGAAGCAGCGTACCTGACTTTGGCGGCAAGGCTGCTGATGGAGACCAGGCTCATCTGCATAGGCATGTCTGTAGCAGCTTCTGTGTGCTCCTCATCCTCTGGAGCAGTCAGGCTGGTGAGGTCCAGCCGCTGCACCATCTCAGCTGCCCGCCACACCAGCGTCTCACTCAGTGAGATCTGCAAAAGGTACACCACATAGTTGCCAGAGCACTGCAGAACCTCTGACCATTGCAAATGTTGACACAGACATATTGTGCCTCAAGATTGCTTTCCCCAATGCAGTGCCAAACACAGTGTTGTCGCAACGTCAGTGCTGCTGTTGCTTGCAAACAAAGCTGAGGGCTTGTTGGGTGCATCACAATGTGGAAACAGCAGCTATGCAGCTGAGATGCTACTTGTGACACACCTGCAGGGTCTTGGAGATCTGGAAAGAAATGAGAGGGTAGTAGGTCTGGCCGCGCGCTAAGCCAGGCTGGCTGATGACCGCCAGGGACAGCAGAGGGTGGTACTCTGATGCTTCCTCTGCAATGTCAGCTGGAGACAACACCACTGGAAACCTGCACAGCAAATGTACATCAACAGTGAGTGCATGACTGGCAAGAAACCTTTTTGTGTGGCCTCTGGCCACCGATGTGCATACCAGCTGTAATGGCTGGAATGGGTTTTCCAACACAGGTCAAGCCTGTGTGTGGGGATCTGTCCTGATTGGTGCATTACTGTTCAAACACTCCTGTGCTGTCAGGAGAGAAGCACAAGCTGCAACAAATGCAACAGCAACATTCATGTCAAGCATGCAACACACCTGGAGGCTGACAGCTGGTCATCAATCTGCAGGTTCTGCAGGCTGAGCTGCATGCGCTGGAAGGTGCCCTCAGGGCCGATGCCCATGGCCATGCTGAAGCTGAGCCCCTGGATGGTGACGGCTATGAGCTCCTCTGGCAGGTGGTCCACACAGCTGATGTCCAGGCTGCCAAAGCTGAGGGAGAGGTACAGGGCGTTGCCGCTCTTGTCGTCTGCTGATGCCAGCCCCAGCACCGCAAGCTCCCCATTTGGGCCCTTCCTGCCTACAATAGCCAAACAGAAGGCCTCTAAATTGATTTTCGAGTAAGTGCTGAACCTGCAAATAGATAGTGTCCACATCAAGAAGGTGTGCAATCAAGCAGTGCATTGAGTTAAAAGTAGTCCTTTCCATGCACAACTTTCAGCTGTGTCTTTGCCACCTGATTGCGATATGACAGAAATAAAGTTGCTGAGCTGCATGATAAGCATAACATGAGGCATGGCACATGGGAAGTGCATGCACAGCACACTTGCTGCCAGTACGTGCCTGGTCAGACACGCAGCATATCTCAAACAAAAATGCCAGGCTTACTTGGCACAATGCGCAGCTCCCTGTCAAGGCCACCTCGGCCCAGCCCTGCCCCTCCTCCTAGGCTCTGTAACCCTGCTGTTGACATCAGCTCCTGCTCTCTATCCACAATCTGCACCACCAAAGCCCACACTGTCACTCCTCCAGTATACAACAACTTTGTTTCTCCCCAGATAGCTGTTCTGTTTGTCGACATGTGCTGGACACAGTTCAAGCAAAGTATGCCAGACTCCTGTATTTACATCTTCAGCGCAAACAATGCGCTGTTCAGCAAGCCATAACATACAAGTGGTGATGCAGACCTGCACCAGCACCTCTCCAGGCTGCACAGAGAGGGGCAGCCTGGCCAGAGGCCCTCCCATACCCCTGTTGTGGGTACTCGTGTCCTCCTCTGTCACTGACTTGGGGTCAGGGGGGTCCAGGGGGTACCGCTGTGGGCTCTGCTTGCCATATGCTTCCTGCACCTCCACCTGAGCCAACAACCCATGGTCTGAAGCAAGAGGCTTGTGGCAATGATGCATATGCTGCAGTGTAATTGCTGACACTAGCAGACAATTTTGGCAAAGTAGCATGCAAAATATGAATGCAGCTTTGTCTTACCTCCCTGGGGTAGGATTTCTCGGTGACCTGCCAGGCAAAGCCCGCTGCTGAGTATGCTGGCAGAGGCTGGAATGGTAGATCACCTGAAGATACATGCAAGCAACAGTCAGTACCATCCTTCCATATGATCGAAGCTCACTGCAGCCATACAGCAGCAATCTGTATGCATCGGTGTGCTAGTAATGATAGAGCTCAACAAAAAGTGGCAAAGCTTGCCAAACGTGGTCTGGAAGGCAACAAAACCGGGGAAACCACCCATTGAATGCCATATGGAAGGCAGGCTTGGTCTCACCAAGGCCAGCTTGTCTGTATTGGAAAGGATGGGCGGTGCGGTTCTCCAGGAGGTAGGGGGCCTTGGGGGACACGCTCTCCAGCACCAGGTGCAGGCAGCCCGGGTTGCAGGCAGCCAGGGAGAAGCGCAGGATGACCACCTCCACCTCATCCATTGCCTCGGGGCCATCACCTCCATTGCCACTTTGCCTGTATCAGCAATATACTGTCACACACACACATACAGAAGCACAGACACATGCACATATATTGGCTGGAATCTGACAGCCACCAGGTGAGGCTCAGTGGGCAAGTATTGCAGAACATCAATGTGCTGGTGACATGAGCAAAAGCATGAGAGAAGACCGTGCAGCAGGGAGCGTGCAGCAGTGATGCAGGTCTGCCTGATGCTGGCACCTGGTGCGGTGGCGCAGCCTGCGGGCCACTCTGGGCCCGTGCAGCTCCCAGGAGGGCCCCGTCCCAGTCAGCAGGGTGGCCACGCTCCTCTCTGAGCTCTGCTGGTCCGCCTCCTCTGCTGAGGACGCCTCACCTACGCCCACATGCCAAGCCTTGACTCACTGCTTTGCAGCAGCACAATGCATAGCAGGGACTTCACACTTCACAGCTTCTGGTCCATCATGACACCGAACTTTGACTGCTGTGACATGCTGCAGAATCTCTCGTCAGCAGCCGTGACATGTTGGCACCACGCACATGAGGACAGACAAGCTCGCTTGCATTGAATGCTTGGAGAATGTACAGAGCACTTGCTGCAGCGCTGAACGCATCAATTGTACATGCTGAGGTAAGGCGAAGAGTCACCTGGCCTAGCTGTTTCAGAAGGCTGAGGTGGCTGCACAGGGATGGCCACATGGCGGTCCACCCCCCCAGGGAAGGAGGCCTCGATGGGGTGGCTCCAGGGGGCATTCACCCCTGAGCCTGCAGTCTGAGGGCCAAAGCGCAGGCACACTGCCCGCGAGTCTGACTTCATGCTCCAATGCACAGCCACTCCCAGAGCTCCTGTAGGGATACTCATGTCAGATGCCACAAAGACACAAATATGCCCACATCACATGCCCAATGCCCCATTCACAGACCTTATTGCTAAGGAGCAGAAGACAGCAATGTCAATTCTTTGCCAGAGCTGATCCTTTGACTGCAATTAGTAGCATCGGCACACTGGGGTGCAGCCAGATTGGTTGCCCAACAGACCTGTAGGTACATCAATGCATGAGGTCCAGTCCTGCTGGGGGTTGGCAACCACCCCCTTCAGACCAGGAGGGGCCCTCTGGGGCTGCTGACCCCTGGAGGGCTGGACTCCAGTGGCCTTGCCGCCTAAACGCTGCACCTTGTTGCCAGTGTTGAAGTGCATGATCTGGAGAGGAGTGCCGGTGCGATTGGAAATGACGCAGTGAGGCTCAAGCCTGAGAACCTGCACACACACACGACATAATCGACAGCAGAAGTCAACCGACAGCTGCATGCCCGCCACTGAAATTGTTGGCAACCCAAGTAAATGTTTCATTGCACAAAGACTTACCATGGTACGCTGAAAGCCAGCGCCAGCCATTTCCACTCTGGCCACCACTTCATGCACAGTGCCCCACTCAGGGATCTGTGCACGCAACAGCACGGGTTTGGTGTTCATGTCATCTGCCTGGCTGCTGCTGTTGCTGCTCTCCAGAGGCAGCGGAGGTGCCCAGCCAGACTCCCCAATCTGCAACCATGGCAAACAAGTTGTGCATGCCGAATCAGACTGATAGCCATACACAGCACATGCATTACCATGCACCTCACCAGATCTCTACGTCATGACTTGAAACATGTGCATGAAGCCATTACATGCAGTTCAGGCTTAAACAGATGGAGACATGGGCTCACCCTGAGGCAGAGGCCAAAAAATTGGGGCCTGTCCCCTTGCTGCTTGAAGGCCGTCATGCGCTGCATGGGGTAGGCCATCATGGTCACAGCCCCTGGGCCCACCTGCCTACAACCGCGGGGGTTCATCAGGTTAGGGTCCCTGTAGACCAAAACAGAAGTCAGTGTTGTTTGGCCCACACACATGTAACCATCTCACGCATCATACGTTGCTTCAGGAAACAGCATGATTGACTAAGCTCTGTAGGCCATTGTGCACATGCAGAAATGCACTGAAACCTCCACCTGTGCAGTGAAAGCAAACAAGACCTTACATATGTCCCATCTGCTGCGTCACGGTGCAGCTGGGCGGTACAAGCAAGGCTGTACAGTACCGTGAAGTTACTATCATGAGTTCTATGACTTAAGACTATGACTCACGCTGGCTTGGGCCTTGTCTCCATGACTCTGAGGGCGCTGCTCTTGGCTGCAGTCTGCATGCCGCCATGTATGCTTCCTCCCTCCTCTTTGGCCTCCTTATTTTGGGGCTGTGGCTGAGTGGCCACCACCAACGCCCCAATGGGCAGGTTGGTGGCATTGACCAGCCAGAGAGGCACAAACATGCGCACCCCGTGCCACTGCTGCTCCAGGATCCAGTTGCTGCAGTGGCATATATGATGAAGGTCAGCAAACTGCATCTGCTGCTTTGTGAAGCAGCACATGGTCTAGGCGCAGGACCTGCTTTAGTATTGATACACCAGCTCAAGTGTGTGCTGGCAGACACTCTGACCTTGTGCAGCTACAGTCTGACATTGCTGCAGCAATGCTTCAACATTTAGCTTGGCTAATTGTTACAGCAGATGTGGGCTGCACATACCTTGTCCTGCATCTGCCACGCCTCCATGTCAATATCTCTATCTAGGAAGATTTCCTGAGGCTCGCTGCCAGCCCTGGCCACATGGAACTTCTCTGGCAGTCTCTGCTTGCCCTGGGTGCCTGCCTGGTGGGAGGAGTAGCCCTCGCTCACCAGCACAGGCTGTGGCTCTACCAGGTCATAGCCGTCTGGGTAGAACTGCAGGCTGATGCTGCGGCGCATGTCTGCTGAGTAGATGTGCACACGCTGCCCGCTGTCTATGGCACCGCTCTGCCTCATCACCATGTTGCCACCATCCTGTGCGCACTACCAATGCTCAGGGATAAGTAAATGCGCAGTGACAAGATACCAGCAGACAGCAGAAGCCTATAAATTTACCAGCTCAGGCCATGATCCCAAACCAGGCGACATGTTGTAACTGCTTCAGACAGGCTACATGAGTGCAGACTGCCTCTATCATACAGTGAATACAACCAGCTTGCACACGCAACAAGTTCTGCTGGCTTGGTGTACAAGGCCGACCTTGGGGGTCTCCCAGATGAGGTAGGTGCCCTTGATGGGCAGCTGGTTCTCAATGACCAGGGGGGCAGCAGCAACCACCTTCCAATCCATCAGAGGCCGATATTCCTGTCACACATGGACAGTTGCTTGACAGGGGCCCAATTGCGTGCAACAGATGCTGCAGTATTGGGTGACTGTCTGCAGCTGTGTAGGCTGTTTCAAGCATCTGTGTAATCTTGTTTCTTTGGCTGTCTGCCTGGTACACAGTGCCTTGCATGCAGTTTAAGGAAGTCTGAGAAGCCAAGGCAACTGTGTTTGTTACATCGAAACCAGCATTTGCCAATTTGTGGGTCGGCAAACTGGAAGCTGTGCAAGTACCTGTTTGCCTGTAGAGGGGAAGGTTTCAGCGTCCAGTGTGAGGCTGAGCCACACTGGCGAGGCGGCCAGCTTGGCTGCCAGGCTGTTCTTGCCCTGCGTCACTGCCTCTTTGCCTGCACACCAACACCCCTTCACTTGAACACCAATGGCACATGTGAGAGTTGGTATATACTGTGTATGCATTGCTCAGTCTGCGAAGATATGCCGTGCAGAACCTGACACACAGCACATCAAGCACAAGTTTGTAGACAAACATGCTATAGATTGAGAAACATGAGCAGACAAAGCAAGGAAGCAGCAAGACTTTAACAGCCTGGCCTTGCTTGCATGCAATGGCAGGGAGGCAGACCAGGTCTCACCCTTGGACTCAGCCTCATCAGTGGGCAGTGAAGCCACGAGGCGGGTGAGGCCCTCATCCATGGCATCCAGGCGGATGTTGTGGTCCCCATCACTGGCCCCCAGGCTCCACCCATGTGTGTCCGGCCTCTCTGTGTCCAGCACCGGTCGCACAGCCAGCTGCTTGCCTGTAACACACTGCCTTGTGAATCAGCATTGTGACTAAAGGATATTTTGATGGAAACTGCATCAAGCTTGGGTCCACCAGCTGTGTGTTTTTTCATGTGGGTTACCAGAAACACGACCTGATTATTTTAGAGTCACGGGGTATCACTGCATGCTTGTCTGAGCAGTCAACACCAGCTGAAGCAGGAAAAGAATACCTGCTTTCTGCCAGCCATACGGCACTGGAATGGAGTCTCCAGGCTGCACAGTGCCCAGCAGTGTGCGCTGCACCTCCTTCTTGCTGTTCTCAGCTGCAATGGCTCTGCACAACAGCAGCCTCACAGTCAATGATGTCACAGCAACCTGCCTCAGTCCTGCCACCTGACCTGGCAATGTTGCAGATAGCCCTGCCCAGCTCACTTTTTGACATCACTTTACAGCAGACACTCAGCAGCAGTGCAACTGCTTGACAAAGACAGACCCACATAATGGCAAGCAGTGCCTTGCACTAAGTGTGAAGTGCAAGGCAATAACAGAGCAAATGCACTTGCAATGTGAAAACATATCATCAGACTGGTAGGCAGCATAAAGTCTTACCTGATTGAAGTTGTGCGACGAGCAGCTGGTGATTGTCTGGGGGAGGGGGCAGGGGCTTCCGGGGGAGGGGGTGAGGGCCTGGTGAGGTCCTGCCTGCGGCGCCTCAGCCACCTGCGCCGCCGTGTGAAGTCCACCACTCCGCGCTTCTGCATTTGTAACAAAAAGGGCTGTTGCCACCTGCTGGCCATATGTTGCATAGAGCATAAAGTGTAACACACGTCTAGGCCAAAAAACACGGGTACAGAACAGAATGACAATTTTAGACAAGTGGCAGCTGTGCGCAAGATATGCAATGTGTCAGCTGTGCACTCATATAGGCACCAGCATGTTGGGATATTGATTAACTCAGCTGCAAACACAGCTAGCCACAGACATGTCAAAAGATGCAGGATGAGACCTGTGCGCCATTCTGGGGAGGCCAGTCCATGGCAGCCCAGTCTGGGGCATAGGCCCAGCCCTCCTTGTCCACATAGGGGGACAGCTCCACCTCCCATGGACTGTCCCACTCCCACCCTGCATCAGCCCCTGCCCTTTGTCTTGCTTTCACAGGCTGGATAGGGAGCAATGTAAGCTCACGTGCAATGAGGTCTTGCACCTGCATGACTTGTCAGCAGAGGCACACTTCTCCAGCAAGCAGGCTGTTAAGCAACTGCAACTTGTGGGGTGCTCAGATGTGTTACACACAAAGCTGTGATACAATATACATGTTTAGCAACAGCACTCTCAACGAGAAGCAACTTTACCTTCTGGTAAGCGGATTTGGGGGAAGGTATTGGTACTGTTCATGCCATCCTCCTGGCGGCTGTAGCGGTTGCGTTCAGTGGGCAGCAGGTGGCGGCTGCTCCACCCCGCCAGGGGCATGAACCTCTCGTGCTCAAACAGCTGCTCCTCTGTCACATTCACACCGCTGCCCCGCTTGCTCTGCACCAAAACAGAGTCTGTTGAGTGATGTGCCGCCTTCCATGACACTCAATTGTAATATCCATTTACCGCTGAAGCATGCTGCAGCTGCAGCCAACCAACCAGTACACAAATCTGACAGACGCTGCCCCTCTTGCACAGAACTGTTACATTAGACATGCGTTTTGCGCAGCAGCATGACACCACGTCTGTATGGCATGCACTGCATGCCAAGGCTCCAATATTACCAGGGACTGCTGGCGCTGCATCTGGACCTGATCTGAAGAGATGGATCTGGCCTGACGAGGCAGCATCTGCCAATCACTCTCTGCCAGGTCCACCACACACACCTGCAAATCAAATGCATTATATATCAACATCTGGTCAACAACAAGGCCAGAGCTATGTCTCAGGACAGCAGCTGCACCTGGCCGCGGTCTAGTAGATCAATACTTAGTACATGAGCATAGCAACAACAAATGGCCAAAACACCAAAGAGCCGAAGTGACATATGTACTGGGAATGGCTATTTGCAAAGACGTGTCACTGCATATCGTCCAGCTGCAGACCCAGAATGCCACAAATGAAGGCAGACTCACCTCCAAGGCCAGCTCACTGGTGTTGACCAGCTGACACAGACTGCGCAGCACTTCATTCTTGACCCCATCCCTGAAGCTGCTCTCCAGAGCCACCCCTTCGTCTGCCATGCGCACCGGCAGCACCACTGCTGCACTCCTGCGCTTGTGCTTGTCCTACATGTGCCAACATGCATCAGCCACAACAGTATGTAGTATGCTGATTCCTCTGACAAGAAGTATGTCAGGCAGCCTTCAAATGTTATGTATGCTGACAACGAGTAGAATAAGCAAAACGCAACATAAGCGCAGCTCATTTGCTTCATATGTGCTCTCAAAACACTGCCCTGACAGCCAGACACGCAGTTAGTGAGGCTTTCTGTTTGCCAGAACAAAGAAATGAGGCAGGCAAGATGGCAGAAGTAGCAGGGATACTGACCGGCAGGTTCTTCTTGAGCATGCCACCAGCTCCAACATTGGCGGCAGCCCTCTGCAGGCCACTGGAGGCAATGACCACCCACTTGGAGTCATCCCCGACCTGCAGGGCCCTCTGCCCAGCACTGCTGCTGTGCTCCAGCCAGGCGTCAGTGTGCAGAGACTTGAGGTCCTGGTGGAACTGCTGCTGCAGGGTGTACCTCAATAACAGCTTGCCACCCTCCTTGCCCTATGCCAGCAAGCCAGATCTGTGATGTGTGGATTCAAGAGTGAAGGCAAGTTTCTTGCGCCTCTTCTGTTGTGACATTCATGCATGAACTGGATCCATGAGCTGATGTGGCCTGGCATGTACTTCTGTTGCAGGCCATGCCCACATGTTCTCAAGCTGACAAGGGAATGCAGCTCAAGTTTTGCTGGAAGTTCTTGCAAGCAGCACCCATTGCCTCTGACCATGGTGCTTGCTGACTGATATTTCACCTGGTCGTTGGCCAAGGGCACTTCTGCCTGGTAGGTCTGGGAGTCCTTCCACTGCCGCATGTCCAGGTCCACTGAGGCATGTGCAATTGGCTGGCCAGCTCCTGTGTTGGCCGCTGTGTCCACCAGCTGCAGCTTCAGCTTGCCAGCTGTGCCTGCATTGTCAACAGCTTTTCAGTTTACAAGCGCCTTGTTTTAGTGTTGGTCGTCCAAGGATGCCAAATGACCACATGCCATCAGGCAGCTTGCTCAGCTGCTTGAGTGCCAATGCCTGTTAGTAACAGCAAAGTATCTGCACAAAATACATGCATCATGCAATGACATTCGTCTGAACACATTTGTTTGTCAGGGGCAGTACAGTTTGCGAGGATTGAGTAGAGCAAACAAAGGTCACACAACATGATGACAGCTGTTGAGTGGTGGGGTACCTATGGGACCCTTGAGCTCCAGGATGAGGCGCTCCACCCACTCCAGCTTCCCCACACTGTTGGCTGTGATGGCCCTTGTTCTCACACCCCATGTGCCTGCACGCCCAACAAGTGGCTCAGCTTGACTTACTTTCAACATGCATCAGCGCTGGAGCAGTTGGCATTGCTCTGCATGCAGATCATGCCTAGGCATTGGCCTCACACCCTCGCAGGCATCCGCTGCCTACCACCACTGTTTGTCTTCACTTGAAACTTGCAAAGGCTGACAGCAAGTACCCCCAGCAATTGGATGTGGTTGTAGGATGAATGAATGGATGTGTGTTGATCTCAGATCCATTTCGTCACCTGTGTGAGCGTTGTTCAGTGTGTCCTCAAAGGTCAAGCCACAAACAATCTGCTGCATCTGCTGGACATCGGTTGCCCCTTCTTCTGATTGTTGAGGTGCGTTGATGGCGACCACATTGGTGGCAGTGAGCACATCCACCAGAAGGAGGGCGGCTGGCTGGGCCTCAGGGGCAACCTGCAGGCTTTTAGAGTGGCGCAGGGGGGGCTGGGGCAGGGGCTGCAGCACTGGAGTTGACCCCTTGGCTGGCAGCTCAGCAGTTTGCCTGTACACCACAGTCATGCTACAGGCACAAGATGGAGACTCAGCAGCTCCCTGCAATTGTTGAGATTTTGAGGCTGAAGTCTCTGCGATTTGTGAGAATTTGAGGCTGAAGTCTCAACATGTTATGATCCTCTCTGTTCACCATAAAGAAGATGGAGCATCACAGCATCTGCGTAAAAGACTGATGAATTTGCGCAGACATTGGCATCTTGCAGAACCTGTGATACAACTTGCGAGCATGCACAATCAGATGGCCGCAAGGATATACAGCAGGCAGACAGCACAATGAGCAGCCTCACATGTTGTCGCCAAAGTCCAGCTCCATACGCGCTGCCACCCCAAGCTTGTTGTCCACAATAGTGTGCAGGCATGAAGCATCAGCAGCCGCCAGCTGCCTCTTGAAGGTTTCATCACCCTGCAACACATTGTAGGCTTGACTAGTTCTCCAAGTAGCTTGAGCCACTTTTCAGCGGTGGCTTCAGCTGTGGCTTCTGCTGTGGCTTTAGCTGTGGCAGCGCTGAGCAGCCACTTGGTAATGCTACTTGAGCTTTCAAATTTGTCAACATCCAGGCATGAATTGTAAATTCTGCCATGACGCTCAGCAATTGCCAAGATTAGCTGCTCAATCTGCACATCACACGCCTGGTTGGACAGATGGGCAGGCCATGCACATGAGGAGTATAAATTACCTGAGCGCCACGCAGGTCCCTCCACTCCTGGATGGCTGCAACCACAGAGCTGACAGCGGCATAGGCCAGAGTCAGGTGCAGGGCCTCGCTCGTGCTCTTCACTGTCAAGTGGGTGCCAGGCTGTACCCCAAATGCAGCCTGCATCCAAACCAATTTGCGCAGATAAGCAGGACTAGCAGTTTGACCATCCCAGCATCTCATGTGTTTGTGGACTGTTATGCCATGAGTTGAAGTTTAAAATTGCAATCAACAGCCAGCTACTGCATTTGTATTCCCAAAAGGGTGTTGTCAGTTCAAGGGTGTGGGACAACACTCACCAGGGGGCTGGGATTGGCATCCATTTTGAGGATGATGTCCCAGGGCTCCATGACAGGCTCCCACGCCGCCACCACCTGGTTGAAGGACCAAATGCTGCTGCGGAAGCCTATGTACGCCTGCATGCCCCGACACCGGAACATCAAGCATGCACACAGCAATGCCCTTAGGCATTTTATGCATACTATGTGCCCTTATGACATGCACCATATCATGCCAACACTGCAGCTGTCAAGCAGATTCGAGTCTATCCCTACCATCCAGAGCAATATAGCAGCCAAGAGATGTGCTGGACACAACCAGGCAAAGCATGAAAGCTCTTCTTGACTGAACCCACAGCTCAGTCACAGTCCCGGTGTCCTGCTGCCTTGTTGTATATGTGTGGATGCAAAGACAAAGGCCTAGTACCTGGGTGACACCTTTGGGCAGGCTGCGCAAGCCGGCCTTGACGCCGCCCAGCTCCAGCTCGGCCAGGGGCCGCCTGAGGGCATCCCTGAGCAGCACGCTGGTGGAACCCGCCTTCACCACCATGTTCAAGCCAGATGCCTGCAACCAGATCTGCTTTGACCAGACTGGTGCAAGAGGCAGGGCAACCAAGAACTGGTGGAGATACATGGGATCGTGGTCAGCAACAACAAGATGACAGCAACAGAACACACTATCATGTCAGTCAAACCATTCGCTGCAGGCAGCCATGTCATGGCGAGCAAAGACCTTCCCTGTAATGCTAGTTCCAAATTGACTGACCTGTCCGCCAGACTGCTGTTGGTCCTTCACAGACTGCTCATCCTCCTGGTCCAGCAGGCGCAGCTTGTAGATGTCTTCAGCCATGGGCGGGGCATTGGGGGACCCTGCCACAAAAGTGCCCAGGCGGTCATCACTGGCCCACACAGCAAGGGGGGGGCGGTTCTTGAAGGCAGGTAGCTGCCAGGATGGCTTACCGGTATGCCCAGCCACAGCTGCCACCGCATCAGCCCTGCAAGCCCAGCACGTTTCAAGATGAAGCCAGCCTGTAAAATGTAGGTTGTGTACAAGACACCTGGGCTGCTTGCAACAGAAAGTAGCACATCAAAGAGGATAGCTTGTCAGCGCCTATACATAGCAGCATGCTCATGTGCCCATGAGTAGTCCAGAAAACACATAAGGGCCCAGTAGGGCCTACCTGACACAGCGCACAACCTGGCGGGAGGGAGCTCGCGTGCCCAGGTTAGCAACATAGCCGACTGCCACATACCTACAGCCAGCATATTACACATCAGCCTGCAGATGTGATTATCTGCACAAGATGCTGCAACACAGGCTGCAGAAGCGCACAGAGAAGGCGATGCCAACACAGGTGTACACAAGGTAACCTTACCCTGGCATGGGGACTGGCTTCCAGATGGACAACTGCTTCTCATTGCGGCTCTGCTCATCCTGGAAGACGCGCTCGTACCCCCTTGGGGGTCTCAGCAGGGGCACACTGCCCTTCTGGTCTGTGTTGTCTGCGGACACGCTGTCTTGAATGACGACAGCACTCTCTGGAGGGTTGTAGCCTTGCACCAGGCAGTCACCTGCATAAGAGGGAGACTGGTAAGGTTTTTTGCAAAGGGACGGGTAACCACTGCAACATGCTGCATATGAAAACGAGTGGCAGGCAAAGCTATGCATTGCTCCTGACCTTTGTTTGCGATTCGGCAATCATCAAGCACACAATTGAGCATGTGATGCACGCACAGTTACGAAATTGTGCTGCTAGTAGGCTGGGTGCCGTCCAAGTTCTGCTGTTTACAGGTCACAGTGCAAAGCAAGCAAAAGCCGTGCTGAGCAATTCTGCAGACCGCAACACATGACTAATAGCAGTCCTCACCCAGTGAGACATAGCCTGGAGGGGGCACAGGCCTCCAGATGCCTCCCCCCTCCCGGGAGTTGCCCCTCACCCCTTTGTCCCACCACACACGCCTGAAGTCCACTGCCACAGCCTTCAGCCGCTTCTTGTTCTGGGTCTTCAGCAGGTTGGCCCTTGTCTTCCTGAAAGACTGGTAAGCATTAAAGCCCTGCTCCTTAGAGGGACGCAGGCCAGTTGGGGTGTATGTGGGATTGGCCTTTAGAGCTCTGAGGGCTGCAGGAGACACCCCCAATGGCGAGCGGATGTTATACAGGGGACCTGCACACCAGCATACCGATATGACGTCATCTACTGTCCAGAGCACAAGCAGCATTTGATGTCATGCCGAGACGTTAGCTGACCCAGTCCTGATTGGCAGGTCATCCACGCACACAGGACCATATCCCATACTGAGACTGCTACTGTTGTCTTATGAGGGACATGTCAGAAAAAGCACACACAACTCTACCCAGCTTCACAGCTCACCTTTGGGACTGGCGCCCTCATCAGCTGTACAGACAGTGAATGTTGCGGCAGCATTTTGCACACACCACACATTGGCCCCCGGGTCCTCAGACAGGTGCCCTACATCCCCTTCATCCTGACTACCCTCTTGTGGCTTCACAGCCAAGCACTGCCCCAGAGGCGCTTCAATGCCCACTGTGTGGTGCAGGCAAACCATAGCGGTCAGGCTTGGAGGCTCATTGCTGGAGGTGGCTAGGCAGCCCAGGGATATGTACCCTTCTGGGGTCTTGGGGCGCCAGAGATAGATGCCGGGGGCTGACCAGACTGTGTCGTAGGCGGTTGGGAAGGCTACAAGGCCGCTATTCACAGCCAGCGCAAGCACCTGACAAATGTAGTACAGGTCTTCCAGGTGTTAGTTAACAAGTTTCAGCACAATCAGGACCGTGTGCAGCTGCTCAAGCCTGGTGAAGACGTCAATTGAGCAACAGTGACAGACAAGACACTTATGACACAAGACAAGCATGAGTGAACAATCGACATGCTCCAGGAAGGCCTGTCACACTGCTGTTGGCGTTGTTCCAGACCTCAAAGCAGAACTCTGACCCTGTACCAGATCTCACTTGATGTAACAGCTGGCAATACATACCTGGAAAGTGGGCTGGGCTGAGCCGGCTGTGATGCAGTCTCCCAAGACAGCATACCCAATGGGGGCCTGGGGCCGCCAGAAGGTGACCCCCCTCTCACTGCCCAGCACATGGGCGTCACAGCTGGAGGCCGCAGCGTGGGCATAGGTGGGGCGGTTGGACCACACCTGGCTGAACCGGGTGCACTTTGCCATAGGCCTGCAACATCGCAGTCATCACAATGTGTTTGTTTGCTGGGTTTCAAGGGCTAGGACATGGCAAACTGCAGCAGCAGTAACAAACACCAGCCTAACAGCACCAATTGACTGCAGGTCAGCTCCACTTTGCGTACATGTCTCACAGTTCTGAACACAGAAGGCAGACATTCTGACACACAATTTTGTCATGCAGATGTGTGTTGCCAAGTCACCTGTCAGGTGCAGGTTGCACCAGAGGCTCCAGGACTGATGACTGCAGGCTCTGCACCAGCTCAAAGATGTCTGGAGCCAAGTTCAGCTTCAGGTCACTCAGGCTGAGGTTGAAATCACCAGTGCCATTCTTCATCTTCATCTCCACTCCGATTCTGCAGGGCTCCAGGACTGAGCCCTGGACCCTGTCATTGTTGACAGCATCATCCTGCATCCTCATCACACATGTCAGTGACAATGCTGATGACCCTATGGCAGTTGTGCCAGAAACGGTGACAGCAGTTTGTTGTCATTGGACCAAAACTGAGATGCAATGCCCATATGACCTACTGCCACAACACCACTCGTACTGCTGTTGGAAGTCTTTGTGTGCAAGCTATGCAACTTGTTGTGTAATTGAGGTGTACCTCAGAGGTGGGAGCAGATGGCTCAGCGCTGCCCAAGTTTATTTGGGTGACCACCCTCAGACCTCGCAGCTCAGCTGTGGCTGTCTGCTCATCTCCTTCCACCTTGTAGCTGCACCACAACATTTCGTGTAATGTGCAGCTCGATGAGGCTGACTCAATCTTGCAGGTCATGTGAATGAGCATATTATTTCTGCTTACTTATCGCAACAGTAAACTAGGCGTGGCTGCCACAAGGTAGTCACAGTCTCTGGGACACACATTCCTGGAAGACTGCATCATACGATATAAGCCTACCTGGCAGCCAGGTCAAGATTTGCAGCCAGCATGCGCACAGAGTGCTGCTCATGAGATTTCTGCTGCTTCTGCTTGTCAGCCAAGCCTGCCTTCATCATCTCTGTCTCCTGGACACAAACCGGTTGCTCAGCAAAGCCTTGTCTGCATGCTAAATGCGCTTGTTTGACTGATGTAGTCTGGAATGCCTGCAGCATGGCCTGACACACTCCCAGCCTTGCACACAGCTCAGAGTCAAGTTGCTTGGCACAGCAGCATGTAGGGCCTTTCTGACATTCATCACAACGAGTAGACAGTAAAATGTACCAGGCGCGCTGAGATTCAGACCTTTTCATTGGTCTCAATCTCCACGAAGCGCAGGCCCATGCCCACAGCCACCACATCAATCTCCATACAGCTCAGGTCCACAGCTGAAGAGGCAGCAGCCACAGCTGCACTGGTGGCATTGGCTACCAGGTCAGGGGCCACTGGGCGCTGCAGGGCTGCTCCACCAGATGCCCCTGCCCCTGAGCCTGCCAGGCGGAAGGTGCCAGTTGGCATGCAGCCAACAGCTCCAGAGCCAGCCACCCTACACACATACTTGGGCCAGTCAACATGGCTGGATATTTGTATGTCCACCAGCACACACAGGGAGAGATGGACAGCAAGACTAGGAGCAATGGCATTTGTTTCACTAGGCACTAGACAACGAGACATACCCCTCAGCATTAGGTATTGGACTAACAGCAGGAGGATCAGAGACACACCATCAGGGCAAGAGGCATGCAACTCAAGGCTTGATGACAACGCATGCCCACCTGGTTGTGCCAGAGGGCTTGGCAGGAGGGGAGGAGGAGGGGTCACTCTCATCTGCCCCCTCAATCCTCTCAACATTGTCACCTGGGTGAGCCAGCAGCTGAGCACCTGCACGCACCAAATGCCATTGCTTGCCTGCTGAGCTTACTGAAGTTTTTGTATTTGCTGTTTTGAACAGATACATGTATTGTTAGAGCATCATAAGCCAAGTCCTTTTGACTCAATAAATTTGGCTCTGAGTATGGGGCTTGATAATGATGCATCACACAGAAAATTGCAGCCTTGCATGAGGTTGTAAAACTTACACACGCCAGCACAGAGAACTTGCTGTGAGCCTTGTTGCAGGTGTGCGTACCTGGTCCCAGCTGCAGACAAGCTGGCAGGGAAGCAGCATACACCAGCTTCAGGTTCTTCAGCTGCAGAGTCTTGCCGGGGCCGATCAGGATGAGGGGCAAGGGCTCATCCACACTGATGTCCTGGGGCAGGACTAGGCGCTTGCCCTGACCATCATATACAAAGTCCTCCACGCCAGGGGAGTCTGCTAAGAGGCGCGCCTCAGGGGACAGCCACAGGTCTCTGTCAGCCATGAAAGGAGTGCCTGTATCAGACACGAATTCACTGCTGCAATAAACAAAGGCCGATCAGAAGCCTGAAAGCAACATATGATAGAGGTGACGAGCAGCAATGCACTCATAGGAAGCGGCTGCGTAGTCAACATTACGTGGTGGAAGACTGCATTTGAACATGCAGTGGATACAACAATAATGATGTCCAGAAGCATTGCACCGAGATTTAAGCCCTTTTGTTCACAGTCAATGAGTGGGATGCAGTCAGCAGATGTCACCTTCCAAGACCAGGTCAGTGCTCTCAAAGGGTGTGGGGGTGATGCCACTCATGGCAAAGCCTGGCACAAAGAACTTGGTGACTGACAGCATGAAGCCCACCTCCGCCACCACTGTGGGCCTCTGGAGCCGCAGTTGGATCTGCACATCAGATGCAGCAAAGACTGGACACAGATCATGCTTTGCCCAAGGCATGACACACGTGATCCTTGTCGTAGGCTTCTTTGAGCTGAAATGACAGCAACAGGCTTGCTTCACAAGACATGATAACAGAGCAACAAAACGTTGCATCATGCAGTGCTTGAATAACTAATTCTGTTAAAGTGCGCCCCTTAAGCTTAGGCCTGACATTCTGGGAAATATGCTGATGACTGAACAGCAGGCAACACAATTATCATGCCTCAACAGCAACCAACCTTCTGCCTTGCAAGCCTAGGCTGGGCAGAGAACTCCATGGTGAGGAAAGAGGGCTTCATGAGATGTGCAGGGGAATTGGCAGGTGGGGGCCACGCCACATTCTTGGCCTGCTGGGCGTGCTTGTAGGAGCCGTCTGGGTTGGTGTGCTCACTGGAGATGACCAGGGCATGCTCCGGGGGCACCCAGGGCCGCAGGTCCACAGCCTCCACCCTTGGCAAGGACAAAGCCAGATGCATGTCACCTGCAAACGGATTCAGCATCATATGGTTCTCATGAAGCAAAACCAATCAAGTTATCCTGCCAGGCTTGTCATGATAGACAGAATGTTGCGAGATGTCGCAGAAAGACACACTGCAATTATGATTTCAGATCACATCTTGATGCATGGCACAAGCTTGTGGCATGAGCAGGAGCTGCAGATCCTGTGTGTATGGCACACTCCATAAAATTGCACAAGATATCAGGACCAACAGCTGCGCAATCCAAACTGACAAAGAATATGCAACAGTCGAAATGACAGCCCTGGGGATGGATCCTTTTGAGAGACTGAAGGGGACATGACATCGCCACCATACCCGTGTAGCTATATTGCTGCACAAGTTTGCAGTAGCACTAGTAATTGCTGTCTGCAGGCATTTACTACACTCCAGGGAGTCTGAAAGCAAAACTTTGTGTGGATGGGCGGCAAAAGCTGTATGCATACTGTGATAGTCATAATGTCCCATACAACAGGCTTGGAAAGCTATTGGTGGCGACGCATGATGAACAAGTACCCAAACTGAAAGAGTTTCTGGCAAATGGGAAGAAGAATGGCATGACAGACCTTGTATGGCTGGATGCCGCCGCAGCAAAGGAGCTAGAGCCTGACCTGCACTGTGTGGCGGCCCTCAAGTCACCTTCCACTGGCGTCATCAGCTCCCTCAAGTGAGCCTGACTCTGCTCAAACCCCGGCTGCAGTATCCTGCCAGCAAAGTCTCAAACAGTCATCAGGGATAAGATTACAAGATTGGCTTTTGTGCTAATTGTTCTGGGCAGCCCAGTATAATATTTGGCTTCTCATTAAATTGACGCCGAAAGGCGTAGTCTTTTCTTTTCTTTTCTGCTAATTGTTGGCCTGGCATACGCGTACTGTAATGCTGATCATTGGTTGCAAGTTGAGTCATGGTGCATCACCATCTGTGCAAATGCATGTCAGACACAGCAGACGCCAAAATCACACAATTCACTGTGCAGTGCAGTTGTTCTGGGAGCATCCTGCTTTAGTTACCTGTGCCTTTGTTTGCAAAGCCTGAGGGCAGTCTCTTGATAAAAGTTTCTGTTGCGCAGGTTGATGGAGTCTTACAGGAAAGATGCTGAGCAGCACGGCGCTCTTCTGGCTTTCAACTGTGAGGTTGTTGGTGGGAGCCTATCAGGTTTGTCCCATCAACAAACAGCAGTGTTACACCTTCTAGGTCTACTGCATGCAAGGACAGGCATACATTGGCATGATCACGTGGCCATTGCCAGATCTGGCAATTTGCCTGAAGACAGCCAAAGACAGCAGCATCTGCTGTATGCACCACTGCAGGTGCTGCAGATGCAGAGGCAGAAGCTTGCAGCAGCCTTAGATCCAGCTGTCAGATGCTGTAAAGTTGCCGCTTTGCATGGGGTTGCAGTGCACGCTGGATGGCTGAGCTTGTGCGTGACAGATTTTCTAGCTTGCATTTGCAAGCAGCTTACCAGTGCTGCTCTTTGTTTGTTTGGTTCTGATGGAGCTAGGGTATCTTCCAGGTAAGATGAAGAAGCTTGAGGTGAAGGACAGAGACTCCAACAAGGTGTCAGAGGTGCAAGCGCACATGGTAGTCAATGCTGCAGGGCTGTATGCTCAGCAGCTAGCAAAGAAGATGCAAGGTTTGCCAAGTGACACCATTCCAGAGTCATTTTTGGCTAGGGGCCACTATTGCACAATGGAAGGTAAGGCAGCAAGGTCTGCCCTTGTGTTCACGCCAAGAATGCAGCAGTCTGTTAGTAGCAAGCAATCAGCTGGACCACATTTTGCCTGCACCAGTGTGCTCTGTTTATGTACTGCACTTGAATGCTTTGTTGTTTGAACGCATGATAGCCGACTTGCGGCGTGTCCTAAACATCAACAAGTCTAGTATATGTACAAGCATGTTAAGATGTCGACTTGCAAGCTATTAGTGACGCTTAACTGACAAACGCATGCAGGCAAGCCACCCTTTAAGCGCTTGATCTATCCCATGCCAGAGAGCTGGGGCCTTGGGGTGCATTTGACCCTGGACTTGGAGGGCAGAGCACGATTTGGTCCTGATGTGGAGTGGATCGATAAAGTGGAATACAACACCAATCCTGAGCTGTGTGACAAATGTTACCCCGTCATTAGGCAGTATTGGCCTGGACTCCCTGATGGCTCCTTAAGACCGTCTTACAGCGGCATCCGCCCCAAGGTGCTTACATATTTTGACGACATGGTTTTCATGTGTAGTCACTGTGTGCCAGTTCTCTATATAATTGGTTGATGCAAGTACACAAGCACAGTAGAATGTCAACAGCTTGAACCCTTGCATCATACGGAAACACACATCACTCTATATGTGTGGCGTGCTAGCAGTTTTAAATAGTTCAGTAGACTGAGTGCTGATCTGCGTGAAAGATGCAGCTTGGTGCAAAATTCATGCTACACCCTTGGCAGTCTCATGCAAAACGAAAAATTCTGCAATGTACAGTCAATGTACCTGACTTAAACCCGAAAATGCAGGTGGTTGGGCCTGGCAAGCCTGGCAAGGATTTTGTGATCCAAGGCACCCAAGATCATGGACTTGAGGGTGTAGTAAACCTGTATGGCATTGAGTCTCCAGGACTGACATCATCTCTGAGAATTGGTGAGCTGGTGATGGAGATGCTGCTGCATGGCAAGAAAGCTCCAAGCAGTGTCTCTGGTGGAGAGCAGCGCGACTGACATGCTGTACATCGATGTTGTGCCTTGTACCATATGTCTATTTTGTTTTGCATTGATATGAAGAGACCGCTTTGCTTACAAAGTTACTGGACATGATTTCGACAATCTGTTGCGAGTTACACTGCAGTTACTTGCCGCCAAGCGTTACCTGCTTGCTGACAGCTGGAAACATTGACATTGACCTTCACAATGGCTGTACAGCATTGACCTTCACGATGGCTGTACAGCAACATGTTTCTGTTTAAACATATCAGCAAACTGGACTTTCCTATGATGTCCTCAGATTTCAGGGTGAACGAATGTATAAAAACGGTTGCATGCCTGTTTATTGCTGTCCAAAAACGGCTGCATACTCCAATGAAGTCAGACATGTCATTTTGGACGCATTTCAAAGGTGCAAGCATGGACCTGATACAACACGCAGCCTGTCTTTTCAAATTATCTGCCGGGGAAATCAAGATTGTGCCTACAACAGACATGCCCACATGTGCTACAGCATACAAGTCGCACATTTGTTTTCCAGCAGAAGCAGACTCCCTTGCTTATCACGTTGTCTTCAATCTAGCGGATCATTGACACTCCTGGTCAACTGAAAGCATGCCAAAAGGCAGCATGCCCCTGGCTGCCAACCTCATTCTGTATGCACAGTCCAGGCAAATCAAGCTGAAGACAGTCGCAGCACCCGCAGCAACAGCCAAACCACACCAACAAAAACCACAGGAGATGTGGCAACACCCAGCCATTTGTACTTGCCCTGCAACTGCCTGACCAGCTGTTGCACCTGCGCAAAAAACCACACAGCAGATGGCAGTGCCGGCACTCCAGGCAATACATGGCAGTTACTAAACGGTCTCAATTTGCAGCACAGGCAGGAATGCAGTAGCTATCATGAGCACAGAAGTACACGACGGACTGCGTACAGAGATAAATCACCTGCTGCTCACAACAGCGTTTGTCCCCAGAATTATCAATCACAATCTGAGACTTGTCTCGTTTGAGCTTGAGCGGCATCTGGGCTTTCACCTTTGCTTCTGCCTGAGGGTTTGAACAGGCATCTCTCTTCATGAGTCTTTCAACCTGAGGCAATGTGCTATCAGCTGAAAGAAGCCTGTGCTCGGATCACGATTCCAAAAACCCTACAGCAATTCTGATGACACAGATGTCTGCTTGATGTGACGACGCAATGTTGAGAGGTGCAGCAAGAATGTGCAGCAAGAATGTACAGTTGACATATAGTAAGTCTCCAAAGCCAGCCTTATGCTGAGTCTGGCTTGAGCAGTTGGCGTACTTGCCTCAGTTTCATGATTGCATGTGACAAACACTCTTGGCCACATCAATCTGTGTGAGCCTGTCTCGAAAAGAAGTGGCATATCCACCACCTGAAGAGTCAATTTTTGTATGTGGTTTGCAGTGCCTTGCATACTAAAGAAAGGCAGACTAATGCCGATTATGCTCACTAACACTGCCACTTACAGCAACGCTCGTGAGACTGAGCCATTCCACGGCTAGCTGACGAACAAGCTCAAGAGCAACCGGCAAATGTGTAGCAGAGTTCAACCTTCTGCGAGCGTCACGATCCTGGAAAACCATGTCACCCAGCTTGTCTCGATTGATGTCGCCTGCAGTTGAATGCGACAGCTTTGAACCAGACGTGTAGACGGTTAAGACAGCTGCAGGATCTCAAGGTCGTGAATCATGGCTCGATCAGTGTACGGACCATTTGCGAGCAGAATGCTGTTGCCAAAGGTCTTCACAACACGCTTGAATCCCCAGCGTCCCTAGCTACAGACACGTTTTGTAAGTGATCCAATCCACGTCCAGCAAGGCACTTGTACGCCGCTGTTCAAATACCTGCCGGACCACAGCTTGCGCAATTTCGTCGCAGTCAAGGACAGTTATGCCATATTGTCTCAACAAGGCCGTCACTGTGCTCTTTCCAGTGGCAATGCCACCTGTAAGCCCAACGACTATCATAGGCCCTGTGACCTCGTGTGCCCGTGAGAGCTGGGCTCACACCTTGTTGCTGCCGTTACACATACGTAGGTATGGTAAAGCGTACCGTACGCATTACATGCAACGCAGCTGCAGTGCTTGAGGGTGTTTCATCAGCCAGCGACACAGAGAGCAAAATGTGGCATAGCGATGACCCGATCTAGCTGATCATCGGCCCGCTGAGGACTCAGCGGTCTGATGTCGTGCGTTTCCGGTTGCCAAGTCAGTGGACCGTCATGCAGTGCTCGCGGCAGTCCCTTGGGCTTGCGGAAGCGTCCAGCTGTCATTACAGAGTGTTGCTTTCAGTACCATCCGTGCGGTACTCTCGAGCCGTTGGACGGTCACTCCCTGCCTTGCAAAATGATCACTGCAGCTCATGGCGCCGAGCGACGTGTAGTCAGCGATCTCTGCACAGCGCAATGCCAGCAGCACCATTGTCTCGAGCGACAGTGGATACCAGGAGTGTCGTAACAAGAGCGAGTGCTGTCAGTTCACCTATTCTTGGTGTCAGTGATATTTGGCAATGGCGGAAAGCCCAGCTGCAAAAGATAGCCTTGTTTACTGGACCTGCTCTGAGCATTCCCCTTGCAGATCCCATCATGAGTCTGGTGGATACCGTTTGTGTTGGGCAGGTACTTTGCTGATTGCAGTTCTGCTGCAAAGCCTGCGCGCACCCTGTTTGGCGGCAAAAATTAGCGTTGCTGCAGTGCACTGGCACATTAGAGCTGGCAGCACTTGGGCCAACCATGCTCATTTTCAACTTGTTCACATACATCTTCACAGCTATCACCATTACTACAGTCAGGTGTGACACATCATTGGGCTTCCTGACGCACATTGTTGCACATGCGCTGCATAATCAATGTTCATGTGGTGCTTTGTGCATGCAGCCTGGTGGCAGACAAGCTGAGAAAACAAGACATCATTGCAGCTGGGGATGCTTTGTCCTCTGCCCTGTTTGTGGCCACTGTGTTTGGACTCCTCATCCAGGCTGTGCTCCTGGTATGTTCTAAGATTTTCTTTTCCCTGCTTCTCAACATTGCATGACGCATGCAAAGGCAGCGTAGGTCCCATGCATGATCAGTACCTTGTTTTGTAATGTTTTGTGCGGTTTTGATGTAGCTTTCTTGATGTGCAGCATTGTTCTTGCGCTGTCTTCAGGTGTACTCCAAACAGATGGTTGTGCTGACTGGAGCTGCTCCAGCCTTGCTGGAGCCATCTGTGACATACCTCAAGATCAGGGCATGGTCTGCTCCAGCTGTGCTCATCTCCATGGTTGCTCAGGTGCTTAGTATACGGCTTCGAAGCCTACATGGCAGGCCAGGTGCTGCAATGCATTAATCGTTGCTTGACAGGCACCATCATCCAGTTGTACTAGGTCGTATGTAGCATATCCAGGGCAAGGCTCTTCTTGTCTGAATGTGGTGCTATGCTGTATTACTGCAGCAGCATCACCAGCAAAATTATAGCAGTCACGTCATTGACAGAAACAGGCATCACGTTTGGACATTGCACGAATGTGCATTTGACTCCTGGCATCATCTGCTCTTTGCAGGCAGGCCTTTTAGCCCAGCAGGACTCCTTTGCGCCTTTCATCTGGGTGGCTGTCCAGTCAGTTCTGAATGTGGTTGGGGACTTGGTCCTGATCATGTACTTCAAGCAGGGTCTGGCTGGAGCTGCCTGGGCCACTGTTGCCTCCCAGCTGGTGGGCACCATTGGCCTGGTGTGGATGTACAGCTTCAGAGGCCAGGTCATGCCCATGACTTGACTTCAGCTTGCTCTGGGCGTTGACTCTGCTGAGCTTGTATTGGTTGTGGAAGCATGTGTATGATGTAGCTAGATACGCAAGTGTCCTTGGTGAAAGATGTCACAGCTTGCTAAGCTTTAGGACCGAAGGCGCAAAACAGCATCAACTTTCCACCAGCAAGCAATTTCAATGCCCATGTGCTCTCATCCTCATGAGGCTAATGAGGCAGTTACATTTGAGGCAGACAAAGCTTGAAAGTCGATGTGTCAGAAGCTTTCCTGAGATGCTCACACATTCTGAATCAGTGTGTAATCCAGAGTTGTTATGATGAGAAGCCTTGTGGTTTGCAGGTCAGGCCAAAAGTGCAGATACCTACGCTGAGTCAGCTGACAGAGTTGTCCAGCACGTTTGGACCAGCCAGTCTCATTTATATTTTCAAGAGTCTGTGCTACATGATGCTTCAGGTCAGCTTTGTACAGGTCCTTTATCTCTTGCAGCAGCAAACTCATCATAACAGGTTGAGAAGATGCTTGCATCATTAGGCCTTGATCTTTTTGAGCTACACACACTGTGCTGTCACATGTACCGTGTTTCTGCCCAATATTGCTTTGCTTCACAAATGCAAGCTGGTGCTCCATGGCTGCAGTTTTTGGTCCTGCTATTGAGGCATGTGCGAAGCTGTCGTTTGCCAAAACAAACGGACACATGCTTCAGTTGAGCATGTCTGCCATGTTTGGCTGACATGTTGCACAGGAAAACTGCTCAGCATGGAATTTTTCACAGACTTGATGCATTTATGAGACTCCCATGTGTCCAGCAAATGTGCTTGTGTATTGCTAAAAGAATTAAGCAGGCAGAGTCCTTTGTCACCTCTTGGCACTGTTTGGCCAGACTTTGTTGCAATGAAACCATGCACTCAGGTGATCGCTCAGTCCGTACAGGATGACAGTGTGCAGGGCTGCTGAACGATTGGTTGAAAGTTCAACAGGATGCTGCTGAGATGTGCATACATACCTTGTCTCTCCTTGCATACATAAGTAGTTGGCGAAAGAATAACCCCAAGCCCTGACTGCACAATTGTGGGTGTGCAGAGCAGCGCAACAGCCCTGAGGCCGGCCCTGGTGGCAGCCCACCAGGTGCTGTGGCAGATGTGGAACCTGTGCGCCTTTGGTCACACCCCCATGGAGCAGGCAGCCCTGGCCTTCCTGCCCGGCACAACAGACAGAAACGAATACAAAGAGCTGGTGAAGCTGCTGCTGGGGGTGGGGGTTGTTGTTGGGGCTGTTACTGCCTTTGTGGCTACTGCGGTCCCCTACTATTTGCCTTTCCTGTTCACCCCTGATGCACAGCTCTGGCCCATCATGAAATCAATTGCTCCTCAGGTAAGGAGCTGAAGCAGGCAACCTTGTGTGCATACAGCATTGTTGGTCATACCTGAATTGAACATGCTTACGTGCTTGAATACCTGGTTGATATTACCACAGCCTGTCTCTGTGCAAGCGGCAGCTTCTCTGCTGTACAGCATGTTTTGACGCTGTCCTGGACGCTCAAGTGCAACTTGCTGTTGCATGCTCCCATTCAAGCACTGCATCTCTGATCAACACCCACGACATGTGCTGCTTTGCAGTGTGTAATCTCAATGATGCTGTGTGCCATGGATGTTTCAGCTGCTGGCATCCTGATGGCCTGCAAAGACCTTCTGTTCCTGGCTCGAGCAATGACAGTCAGCCTTGCTGTCTTGGTTGGGTATTTCTCTGTTGCAAAAGCGCAAGGATGGCAGTTAGGGGGAATCTGGTGGGGCCTAGCATTGTTCTTCTTCGTCAGAGCAGTGCAAAGCAGTTTCCGTGTGTATTCACACCACTTATCTGCTCGGAGTGTGCCTGCAATGTCACCATTTGAAGCAGACAAGCTTCAAGCTGTGGCTATTACTGGTGAAGCCACAGGATAGCAGCACCGGTACCCTTACGATCTGCCAATTTTAAAATTGCAGAATTAGGTGCTGCCACATGCACTGCAGATTGCTGCTAGGTGCAAGCGAGTGAGTGAAGTTGTAAGCGCAACTGGAATGTGAATTTTTGAGTGACATGAAAGGATCGGCTGACAATGCATTGCACCACAGTGCAAACATATATGCCCTGGCTTTTGGGTGTCTCTCCTTTATACAATGGCTGGCAGAAGTTTGGTCAGGAAATGTCTGTGATCATTGGCAACTTGTTGGATGGCATCAACACCACTGATGAGCCTCGGCAATTTTGCTTAGTGAATGTCCTAGGAGAATGCCCTAATTTGTTTCGGATGTACCTGACTAGGAATGAAACTTGCATCTCTAATGAGCGTTAGCAAAGTACCTGCACTTTTCGTGCACTATGCATACCCAGGGTTGCCAAGGGTTTGGTCCAGAGAGCTCATGCAACCTGATTTTATTAAAAATCGCCGAGCCACATGCTGTACAGAAACAAACGACTATGCTACCAGATAAGCATCCTGAACATGCTGCAAAGCAGCAGGAGATTGGGTACAGAACTGAGAATTAGACTTTCCATAGTTATAATAGGCATACAATTCACAACATCAGAAACCTCAAAGGTGTACAGAATGCAGCTGCACGGGCTGTCCAGTGGTTGATTGTACAGTAGCCCAACCAGCTCCTGCACACTGTGATGCAAGTCAGGTAAGCTGCAGAACGACAGACGCCTGCACCGGCATCAAAATGGTACATCTGACATGACTCAAGTAAGCATTCCCTGTACTATGCACTCTACTATAGTTGCACCCAAACCCACATGTGAAACAGAAAAAAAAAAGTCTATAGAAACCTTGCATTTGCATGTGCAAAAGAAAAATACAACACTATCATACAGCAGCATGCCCCTGCACATGACGTCGGCTTTGTCAAAGGTAGCCACCGACAACAGCATGCACAAACACAATGCTGAACGACAGTCTCAGTAGATAGTTTCTGAGCCATTGATCGTTTGGCAATTATTAGCCTCCCAGAGCTGCTCCGCCTGTTTGGGCAGCCTGACTCCGTCTTGCTCGAGATTTAGAACGACCAGCGGAGTCTGAATGAGCAGCATTGCTGCTTGCTTTTGCCTTGCTGTGCATTGCGTTCAAGGTGCGTACCTGCAAGCAGACGCATCAAACACATGATCTGGCATGCATCGTATGCACTGCATGCAAAAGCAAAAACAGAATGACTGTACTGCATGACCATGCACATGTGCAGTTTCTGAGCACTCAATCATTTTGCGCATTGAATCACCTTGACAAGCAGTTCCAGAGGAAGCTCACGCCTCTTGGCACACTTGGTGCGCAGGGCAGCTGCTGGAAGTACTGCCACTCGCATCAGGTTGCGCCACTTGTCTTTCAGGTCCACCTGCGCCACTCACACTTCATTGTACCAAAAGGCAGCATCATTAAAGACTGTGAAAGCAGAATTAATCACTCACCAACAGTGGACTGGGCAGACAACTCTGTGCCTTTATCTAAAGGTTGCAAAGATGCTCAACCATATTGCATGCAGCTGCCAATTCAGCAAGCTTCAACAACGGGTCATGAGAACCACAAGTAAGCTTTGCTACTCACCGCACTCCTGTTCTCAATAGATTTGTACTTCTGCTTCTTGATGTCAGCCCACTTGCCCCCTCCACAATCCTCCACCCCGCGTATTAGGGTCAAAGTCTCCTCCAGCGTCCTGTGACATGCACTGATACCGTTTGGGATGCCCTTGATGGCCTACCGAAACATTTTTACAAGCAAATACGGCAATGAAGCACGGTCTTGAGTGAATGTGCGACATGCCAGGTGTGGTGACTGACCAGGGGTTGTGGTGCTTGCTGCGCCGGTTGCCTGAGCGCAGCTCTGCATCCGAAAACTTTTCATCTTCATGCACCTGCAGCTCCTTCTCAGAGGCAGTGCGAGGCCTGAGGCGGTGCGACCCCAGGGCCTGCTCGTCGTTGCACTTGGCCTTGCCAGGGGAGGTATGAAGCCTTGGTTCTGACTCTGTGGATGCAAGCTCTGAGTACTTGAGTTGGCGTCTAGCACTGACCTTACGGACTGGCTGAGGGCTGATAGCTGGGTCAGAAGAAGAAGCAAGCCCTGCAGGTGCCTTCTGTTCTGACAGAGGGGGGTTGGTGTAAACAGGGGGGCTGCCTCTGAAAGCCATAGGGGCTGTGTGTTCAGAGGGGCAAAAGGGCAGAACTGTACTGAAGGTACTGGCGACAGGCATTAATTGGGGCTGTACAGCACCGTCCTGTGACACAAACTGCAGATCCTGCACAATAAAGGTGCACAAGTCAGCTAAACATCTGTGTCACTTAGATTTAGTGTCAAATGTCCACCTAACACGCCATGCTTGTGAGCTGTGATGTTGACACTGGGTCAACAGGCTGTCAGGGATCTACATCACCAAGCATGCAAGAGCAGCAGGTTCATTGAGCATGTGCACATGTGTGCGAGCAGGAGCAGGGAAAACCTGCAAATCAGAAGGACTGGCCGAATGGGTAGGAGTGGAGGAGGAAGGTGCATGGCTGTCATGAGACACGCTAAGAGATCCGCTGCCCTTACGCTTCAGTTCTAGCAGGTGACTCAGGTGCTCCTCTGCTTTGCCAGCAGAGAAGCAGCTGCTCAGATCTTGCAACTGAGTGGCAACCCAGGGGTGCTGGAAGATCTCTTTCATAGTTGTATCCTTGCACGGAGAAGATGCAGATGAGACATTTGATGTATCACTGTGGAAGACACCAATGTGGATGTGATCCGAGCTGTGCACTGCAGGCGAATGATTGTCCGGGGCAGGGCATGGAAGCTGTGCTTGACTGAAGCAGCTGGTTGCATGAGAGTGTGGAGTAGCAGGTGTATAGCTCGCCAAAGCACACATGTTTTGTTCGTGTGTCTGTGCAATAGTCTTGACACGCCGCTGACATTTCAGCCTGGCATAGTGTTCCATGAGTGTCATCTGTGGCTCTACTGCTGGACAAGGGGATCTTGGCATGGAGAATGCACTACCAAAATGCTCCAGATAGTCAAAATTGCTAAAGCTGCTATTGCAGCTATTATCTGTGAAGGACGCCTCAGGAACAAGCGATTGAGGACACGCTGTCTCTGAACCAGTGCTGAAACATGGGCCACAGTGGTATTCAAAGAACAAGGCCCCATGCTTGCCTTTGTGCATGTGAGCACCTGCTTGAGAGTCCTGCATCAGCAGAGCGGGCCACTGTCTTGGGTTGCTCAATACAGACACTGGGAACAAGCTGAAAGAATAGATCTGAAGCAGGCTTACCCCGTACAAAGAGCCCGTGGGGTGCCGAATATGTACCTGGTCAGGCTGCGATCCTGCAAGTACAAGAGTTGCGATCGAGTCTTGCAAGAGGCATTGAGACAGCGCTGGCAGTACAGCAGGGGGCGGTCGACGGGTACAAAGGAAGTGATTACTTAGATCTAAATGCGACTGTCTGGTAGGGAAATCGACATCGTCGCAGCAGAACTGAAGAAAGTCATCTTGGGCAACTTGAGCAAAAGCATCGCAAGGCGTAGGTGGCAGGCTCCACCTCTCGACCAGGGCACCACTTTGACACTGCATGACAACATCGATTGTGGCACAGCAGAAGGCAGCTTTGCTTGAAACAGATGCTGCCGAAGCCTGAAAGGTGACCCAGAAAAGGGACTCTCGCGTGGCGAAACACAAATGTCACCAGAGGCGCGCCCGGCAAGGCTTATCTGTGCACGATCAACCACAAAGATGCAGCACCATCTTATAGTCTCATTTGACAAGCTGCGATGTACTAAGCTAGCGCGCGCGGAGTGTCGAGTGGGTGCCTCAGTCGCTTATTCTGGTGACGAAGAGCACACCTGCACAGCCGGCTTGGACCCATCGTCATACTCAAAGAACGACCTCGCCAAGTCCATTGCACCAGGTGCAGTGTCCTTATGTTTTGTTTGCCGTACTGATAGGACCTTAGGCCTAGGCCTGGGCGATCACTAGCTCTGACAGTGACAGCTAGATGCAGCGCGGCAAGGACGCATTCTGCTACGGACGATGCAACATCCTTCTTGCGACCTATCTAGGGCATGCTGCGGGGCGATCATCTTGTTCTGCGCGTGCAAATGTGGGTAGGCTCCAGGGTAGGCTCACTTGGAACCAGCGGTTGCACGTGGTCTTTGCATGCTGGCTTTCGGCCTTTTGATGTTTTGGGGACCATGGTTTCTGGGCCCCCAAACGACCCTGCCGAAGGCGCAACTTGGCGAGCTGCCCAACTGTGCTCACCAATGCACTCTAGCGACTGAAGCACAGCAGAGACGACTAGAACTCAAGCATTGTGATCTGTACTGTATTTCCAGCACCAAGGATCCTTTCGAAAGGGTTGTTACAGTTCACGCAACACATGTCTGATTGCAATACCCTATTTATGGCATCCTGCAGCAAGTTCATAATAATCAAACAGGGAATGCCAAAGGGGAACTGTAGCATCTAATACACCAGATAAGGAGTGCAAACATATACAAAGGTAAGTGTTAACACAGATTATGCTGCTTAAAATCAGGTTGGTGCTGACTTCACAGGGGGGAACAGGCAGCCTCACTCAGGTATCGTGCTCAGGATCTGTAAGGCACATGCTCTTCAACAAATATCTCTTCAACAAATATCTCTGTACACGCGACTTGGTAGAAAAGCAAAAACCAAAAACAACTCAGTTTTGAGACATACATAACTATCAGAATGCCTCAAGCAGACTACCAAACATAGTACATAATGCTGCCACAACTTTGCCAACATTCATACTGGACTGCTACTTAGCGACTTTCACAGACGCGCTGGAAAAACAATGTGGAGATGAAAAGTGCTGTGCCTGCTGGCCTCTAAGAGGCATTTCCACATTCCAACAGTTGCAAAATCAAAGAAGCTGATTACCAGTGTACACATCCTCACCCTCAATTCTGATATAGGCACTTAGCTTCCACCGCTTTCACTGTACTCACCTTGCTGATTGATCAATAAGTGAAAAGACCACAAGATGTGCAGCGCAAAGCTATGAGCTGCCGCATTCAGGCATGCCATCTTGGCTGCCCTTGAATATAATCAATGAGGGATGATTGAAAGCACATTTGGCATGTTGGTCTTGACCCAGTCCCAGAATGTGATGTCGCGGTAGCGCCCACAGTGCACATCAAACACAGTCATGGGCCGAAGTTGATCAATGCTTGGATAAGGAAAAGCAGCCGCTGGCAAAACTGTCTGGTACGGATTCTTCAAAACTCCGCCTGTAGCACATAAACGCACACTGTTCCCCTGCATGCTGTGACAACATGCTTCCTTGCTCTCATCTCCTGATTGCTCAGAACTGTGCACGCTATGTGATGTTGTCTTGCTTGCCAAATTTTCAGCATGTCTGCTTGATGGGCCAACGCACATTGCAGAAGTGCTGAACGAACCAGCAAACCCTGAAGCATCCTGATCACATGGTAGATGAGTTACATGAAGTGCAGGGACAGGGCACCAGGTATGGCTTGCACTGCATGGCCTACGGTCCCAGCTGCTTACGTTTGAGTCGCAGGCCCAGCCCCCGTGCCCTCAAAGGCTGAGTCAGCAGCTGGAAGCCTGTCTTGTCAGGCAGCAGCGACTTGAGGGCAACAGCAGACATATCCAGGTCCGCAGTGCTGTCCTTCACATCAGGCTCAGCCTTGCCCACTGCCAGCAGCTGCGCCATCTGCCACATGTCAGGGCACCAGGGATAAGAATGTGAGTCCAGGAAGGCCTCCTGTTGGCTTGTTAGGATCTGCACCACAACCAAAGCTTCCTATTAACACTACCAGTCAGGTTATCTTCTCGGAGATGCGTCCACAGCATATCTCATGCAGAGATACTAAAACAAGCCTTGTTCAAATTGAGGCACTACCAGAGCTGATGACTGCACAAAGATGCCAGCCTCATGCTGTAATTGCATTCTAGCACAGGCACGTATCAGGGACGTGTGGCAAGCCTGCTGCAGTAAAAAGTGGTTGTTGAAGTATGTTGTGTGAATGAGACAGCCATTTACCTCATCAATGGTGCTGAACAGGAAGGCGGAGGCTGCAGCGCGCTCCTGGCCCAGGTTGTTCTGCAGGCGCTGCACGGGCACAGACTGGGCCCACTTCTCCTGGGGCGTCTGCAGCAGCTGCAGGCCCAGGGCTGACAGCAGCTGCCTCCTCTCCAGCCCCACCTTGCGCAACTTGTCCAGCAGGCAGCGCCGAGCTGTCAGCACCTTGGCTGTTTGTGGACCAGTCAGGCGCAGCCCATGCTGCATCAATGCACAGGCTTATCATCAGATGGGGATCGCTTTGCATGTCTCTGGTCATTGAATATTGGCCCGCAGTGAATTCAATGCGCAAGACCAGAGCAGGTAATCCCAAAATCACAAATTTTTTTGGTTGTGGAAAGCATAGAAGAATGGAATCCTGCCTCTTGCGCATGGTGATGCACTCTAGTGCACACTTCGTAGCCAGGTGGTGACTCTGAAATGGTATGCAGCACAACATAGTGGGGCAGCACAACATAGTGGGGCAGCACACCAGAGCAGCCTTCCAGGTGGACAGCGAGGGGGGCGGCCCCCCAGTTGTCATCTCTTCTCTGTTCCAGCTGTAGATAGCCCAGTAGTAACATGAGAACAGCGCTCGCCGCTCCTCATGATCCCTCTGTGCAGCAGCAGGCATTTGTGAGGCGTACTGTATTGCACAGAGCAGAGCACACAGCAGGATATGAAATATGCACCTGAGACAAATGCACTTGGAAACATGCAGCAGCAGGCAGCTTTGGGCACTGACATATACTCCAGCAAGAAGGGTGGGCACCCTTCACATCTCACGTAGGCAACGTTGTCAAGCTCGTCTGACAGCAGCTGCAAAGTTATTCCGCAAATCTTTGCCATCAGCAGTGTATGAGTTGTTCATACAGCATGCCTCATAGAGACCAGCGTTTCCAGTTCAGCAGCAGCGGTACTGTCTTGCTGGCACAGCCCAGCCAGTTTGCTGATCTGCTCCACATATTTCTGCAAAAGTGCGCCATACTAAAACATGCAAAATCAGTGTTGCAGCTGCAATAAAGTTTAACAAATTCCATTACAAGTTAACACCAGCCGACTTCCATGCAGCACTGCAGCACACAAACATCTGCCAAACACATGTGCTTGACTTGTCACTATTGCAGACATGTCACTTCTGCCACCTACTGGGAAAGATGAAAAACAGGCCAACAGACTGTCCAACTAAGGCAGGCAGGTTATGTTTGGTTATTGAGATGCGGGGCAGAGGGCAGATGATAGGTTGCAATCCAGAGCTGATGCATGAGCCTCACAGGGTGGATGCTCTCCATGAGCTCATCCATGTTCCAGGCCTTAGCGTGCTGCACAGTCAGGTCTGTTCTGTTGTCCAGCAGGCCCACAAAACGTGTGAACTCTTCCAGCAGCAACTCTTGCTCACGAGCCATAATCTCCTGCAGCATGCTTCCACAAGCTCAGGTCATGCAAGCACATACAAGATTTGTCACATGCAGTGTCGCCCCCTTCACTAGATCTGCAACATCAAGTGCTATATGAAAGGGTTGAAGTGTACCTGATTTGCATGCAGCATTTGTTCATGATTTGTATTCAAATAGACCACTTGCTCCAAGATGCGTGTGCGCGTCTCTAATTGGCTCTTCTCCGACAGCAAGGTGGTGACCTGCCTTGTCAGGTCATCCAGCTGCTTCTGAGTTGTCCGCATTTTCTCCTATAATAACACAATGTCTTGGTCTGTTGAGGACTGCAGGGTGCAAGGGGCATGATGGCCTGGCTAAAATTACCAACGTAAGGATGCAAACTATCTGCAAGCTTGCATCAGCAGTGAGTGGTGTGTGTGCAAGCTTGCATGTTCGCGTGCATTGCAGATTAAGTACCAAAGCTGTCATGCCAATGCTCGGCGCAAAAGCTGTTTGTTGCAGAGTAAGCGAGTGACAGTCAAGAAGCCAAGAGTAATGCTGACTGACACACAAGATGAAGGACTGAAACTTTGCATATGCCGCGCACCTTTTGTCTAGCCCTGAACTTCTTTTGGGCCACCCTGTTCTTCTCTCGGTGATCAGCCGGGTCTTCCAAGCAGTCTCGGCTTTCTGCGGGTTCTAAAGCACATGCATGCGACTCAGACATGACCTGTGATTGATGCAGAGCTGTGCTGTATGGGCCGGGGGCCAGGCGAGGAGGACTGGCCGGAGAACACGTGCTCCGAGACTGTGCTTCAGAGACCGTGAACGGGTGCGGCCTTGCTAAGCTGGTAGCTTCGCCAGCATCCAACAAACTGGCCAAGGCGCTCAGACCGCCGCTGTCATTTTCGTTGATCATGCTAGGAATCTGAACGTTCCGGCTGCGCAAAATGGACGCATGAGTCTGGTTGTAACCATCTCTTTGAGTGTACGGGCTCTCTGGGGTAACGTGCAGCAGCAATTCTTCGTCAGTGAAGGCAAATGGGTTCATCAACGAAGACCCGTAAGCATCAGCGCCATTCAGTGGAGTCGGTTCGTGATAGTGCCCCATGGCCCATGCAGAGACTTTCTGGACCTTTGCGCGGGACGACCAGCTCAACAACCTGTGTTGAAGCGTGCCACCGCACAGCTACAATTGCTGCACGACTAATGTTTGACACAAAGCCCGCCTGATCGTAATGAGGCCAGAAATGGAGCAAAATGCCGTCATTTGATCCACTTTCTTGAGGTCCTCGCTGCAATGGTCTCTGCAATCAGCCCAAATTTAGAACCCATGACCTGCGATCTTACTAAACGGCGCATGCATGTCAACCAGGACATGTAAAGTAAAAATAACTCTTACTCTTACTCTTCTTCTTCTTCCCAATTTTTCACTCACCTGTAGCAGGGAGAAGGGTAGATATCTAGATATCTCTTCCTTCATTGATTCAAATTGTTGGATTCTCCCCTTATCAATCTAAGCACCAAATATGGGCTTAATGCTGCAAGGCACTGCGGGCGGCACCAACTGGCAACCAGAACGCAAAGATCGTGTTTCCTAAACAGAGATCAGTCATGCATTATGATGATCTAGATCTGCTCATGACGTAAAATACATCTGTCTTCTCTCTGCAGAAGAGAGAAAGATTACAATGCTTTAGAAAGATAAGTGGCTATGCAAGATAGCAATCAGATACGCAAATATATATATCTAAGTAACAGATACTGGCTTGATGCTGTAAGGCACCGCTGGTACCACGGCGTAAACGGTAGCGTGTCTAGAAGTCTCCCGTCATGATGAGAGGGAAAGACTTGCGAAGAGAGAGCGACAGAGAGAGACAGAGAGAAGCGTTTTACATGTATGCAATCTATGTCTAAGGAAGAAGAAGAAGATTACAAACAAACGAACGAACGCACAAACCTTCTCTCTGGTGAGTCACGACGATGAACTTCTGCTTGCAGGCACGGTCTTTCGTCGTCTAGCTGTATGTGAAGCACGCACAGGAGCTTCCCATCGTCATGAAGAGCCTTTGTGGGGCTGTAGGGTGTCTGTCCGACGCGATTGTCAGCAGACTTGTTTCCCACGCTGCGGCTTCTTGCTCAGCAGCCCCGAGCAGCCTGCGCGAGTCTCTGCAATGCCATGTTGTTGATTCTCTCATTGGAGCGCGGCTCTTTGCAAGTGGCATCGACTACACACAGTCTCCTCCAGGTCTAGTTCAGCTGCCTGTGCTACTCTTTGCTGCAGACATATGGCCAATCAAGACATGAGGCGTGGCGTGGCGCAGTGCTAGCTCGTAGAAGCTGCTTCTAAGCACCTCTTGACTACAGGTGCAAATGCTGGACATACAAAGGTCAAGAGTGAGGATCAACCAGGAGACAGTCTTGAGGCTGAGCTGACGCGCGTGAGAGCAAAACGGCTTACCCGCGCTGAGAAGCCCCAATATCTTGGCAATGCAGAGCTCGAAGAAGAGGTGTGCCTGATGTCATGCTGTTGCCTTCCCCTTGTTGGCCCTGGATGCTAAGCATATTACAGATTTGCCATTATGATGTGTGTGCGCAGCTCAAAGAGTCCAGCATACTGGTGGAGCCAGACATACCCATATATGACTTGCGAGAAGCCATGCAGCAAGTTGGTTATCCTGTGGAACCTCGTGTACCCCTTTTTGACACGCTTCAGGTAAAATTGGGCATGTGCATGGCATCATTAAAGCGCCAGTCTATGAGCAATGCAAGTTGCCGCGCTGGGTATGTCGCTCTGTACAATGGAAAATAGCCTTGCACTGCACAAACCTGCATTTGCATCCAATCTGGTGCTCTTCAGTGTTGCTGCAGTAGAGCCATTTGATGAGAGCCCTGCTAGCAACACAACTTTGCTTCCTCATGTCTCCAGCACCTGTCCCATGAATGCAAGATGTTAAAGAGGGCTGCACATGCAGAAAATGCCTCTGGATTCACCTGAAATACAATCTTTGCTGAACATGGCGCAAGAGGAGACGCCACCTTTTCCTGGAGCCCGACGCATCCTGCAGTGGGAGCAGCGCATCGTGAGTTACTCCAAGCTCAGCTAACGCTTCTTGAATATTTACCAGCTACACACCCTTGTCTAATAACTTGCTGAATCACACAGCAGCAGTTCACCTCTGTGAGTGCAGCCTGCACCATTATACCAAGCCAAAGTACCCTAGAATGGAAGCACTCGGCTGGAACGCAGGTCTTTTCCCATGGCAGTTTTGCAGGAGAGCACCCTGTGAACAGGAAGGCCAAGTGCAATGTATACTTGAGAGATCTGCAGGAGCAGACAGGCCTGACTGGTGAAGCTTTGCAGCTGATTGCAAGAGTATGCGGGCCCAGGTGGGACTACACCATTTTTATCATACCTGTTGGTACAACTGGCTTGTTAGCTTATGTCGTGGTTTTGCCTGTGATATGGACCAGCTGAGTGTCATCTTTGTGACATGTACTCATCTGCATATGGCAAGCCTGACCAGATACTTTGCTGGCTGTTTGACTGTACCTGCATGGTGTCAGGTACAATCCAAACAAGGGCTTGCTGACATTGGTCAGTGAGAAGTATAGCATGAGAGAGGAGAACCGACGGCACATTATGGAGATGTTGGCACAGCTAGTATCTGAGGGCCACCAGGCTTTCCCTGTGCCCAGTGCACACATGCCGGGAGACCAGCAACCAGAGCAGCAAGTTGCCTAGCCAAACATACCGTAGAGCAGAAAATTGAACAGCCAGAGGGTTTCCCATGGCACAGCAGCTCATGTTGATGTTTGCATTGAAGCAGTACATTGCAGAGTACAAGGTCGCGTGTCTATCCGCAACAGTGACTGCCAGCAAGATAATCCCATTGACTGTGATGCTTTTTCAGTGTCCTGCGTGCGTCAAGTGTGGAAAAGGCCATGCAAGAGAGGAATTCGTGGAGATGATTGAGGGCTGAGCTCATCTGTGCATGCAAGCATGTTACTGCGCCAAGCTCAGTCTGTACACTTGTTAATTAGTTGATATAACAAGGCTTACAGCTGCAGCATTCACACGCATACCTGAGCTATGCAAACTGCCACTCCCGCATTCTGTCCAGCTTGAAATTCTCCTAGCTCTCTATGGAGAGATTTGAAACAGATGCAGTCATATATAGTATAACATGCCAGGCTGGACTTACACGCATGTGAAACCCTCGACTATTGACCATGAAGCCTGGTGCCAATACACAAGCTGGCTGCAGCCTTTCTAGAGAGGCTTCACAAAGCAAGAAACTACGGCCATCCCTGGTTGCTTTCTGGCGTGCATATTCTTGACCCGCTTGCGTGACTCTCAACTTACCAAGCACTTTTAGTCTATCATGTGCATACAGTTCCCAGCTCATTGCTGGTACTGTGCTCGATGCTTGGCACACTTCGTCAAAGTTACTAGATCTGCTTTGCTGCAAATTCTCATACAACCTGCATGAGCATATATTGAATTCCAGCTTGTCTTAGCCTAAGGCCTAGTACGGCCATCACCTTTAGTACAGCCTATCAAAATGTGCAAGCAAGTGACAGGAAAGCCTTTAAAGATGGCCAAAACTTTGTACCTCCACGTTCAGCTACACCTGATTGAGCAGTGCCTATACAGACAACTTTGGCATGTTGAACTTGACTGAGACCTTAGGGACTACTGCTGCTGGAAAGACTCACCTTGCCCACATTGTCACCAAACGCTAGAAGCTTGTACGAGCTGAACAGCAGTATCCCAGCAAACAGCAGCAACACAGGCTTCCAGCTCTCTATGAGTTCAGTGCCCAACAAGATCATGACAAGGCGTAGAACAGCCGCTGTGCCAATGCCATACTTGAGAACCTGCACAAATGCATACTCGTGACGAATACAAAGGGCATCTTGCACAGTACATCAGCACATTGCGACCCTCTGATCATATTGCATTGCGCTCTGCAAGTCAAGTCAACGCTGAGTGGAACCGTGAGGCACCTTGAGGTGCGAGCTTGCACATGATGCATCCTGTATGACTGATCAAACTTAGCACAGTGCCAGGAGTACTCCTGGCACAAGAAGCAACTCAACAACATGTTGAGTGCACAGCGAGAATTGAAAGAAACAGTTAATAGGCTATTGCATATAGTCTGCTGAGGAGGCCTTCAGTGCTGGCAGTGAACAAGAAAAACTGGCATATTTTTGTAAGGCAGTCTAGACCCACATGTCTTTTAGCCAATGTCTTACTGCCTTCATGATCTGCCGCTTTTCTTTGTTTTATTGTTTTACAGCCAAATCCTGTAAGCAGCCCTTGCCACTGACTCCACAAGCTTGGCTAGGACAACTTGTACTGCCTGTCTATACATACATTCACTTGCGCCCATCAGCACAAAGGAAGGCCAATCTCATCATGTTCTGGTCCAACGTCACAGCTTCAGCGATCCCTTTCTAATAAGCTGAGCTCACAACTTGCAGCCCCGCCTCAACTCATGCCAAATGACCATGTGCTGCTCAGCAGGCTACCTTCTTATGTTGGCCAGCAAAAAATCATCATGATGCACACTCAGAAAGCATGTTCATGATGGTGAACTGCTGGCTGAGACTTGAGCACCAGCACTTTGCACAGGCTCCATCAAGCTGCCTTAACCCTCCACTGATGAATTGAGCTGAGCACTCTGCTCTATGACACGTATTATGTCGTCTGCAGTAGGCCTACTGTCTGCACACTGATCCAAGCATGCATCCACAAGGTCCGCCACCTCTTGAGGGCAATCCTGTGGAACCTGCAAGGTTCATTTCATGTAGATTAGTCAAAGTGTGCTGCCATGCATTGTGGTAGTGCCATATAGGTGCCTCATGCTGCTTGCAGTGCTTCATCTTTGCTGTAGGAAAGCAGCAGCAAGCCAGCTGACAGTGAACGTAGCCTGGCATGGTTCCAAACTGCTGACAGAAAGATTGTGGCCATTGAAACTTGCTCAAGGCTGCATAAGCCGTATTGCATAATGCGTGCAGCAGCAACAGTCTGCAAGTAGGATAATTGGGCAGGACACATTGTGTGTTTTGTGCAGCTGCGCACCTTGAGATCACGTAGATGGCCTCGCCTTGGCGGTTCTTGTGTGATCATTTCCCACAAGAGCACACCATAACTGAATAGGTCTGCCTTTTCATTGCATCTGCAAGGGTGCACATGTGACAAAATCTTTGTTATGAGTTGGGCCAACAGCATGGCAAGAACTAGAGTAACGACTGAAGTCTGCGTCGCAGAAGTTTGCAGGCCTACAAAAGTGTCTGCCAGTGTAGCCTGGCCATAATTTCAAGCAGATGCACACTTGCGAGCTGCATGCACAAGCACAGCATGCCTACCTGATAGCAAAAAAGTTCTATCACATTCTCACCTTTGGCATGTTGGTACAAAACATTGACCCGCAAGCAGCCCAGGGGTCCACTGGAACATCCGCATTGTGCGAGCAAGTGAGTGAGTGAGTGAGTGAGTGAGTGAGTGAGTGAGTGAGTGAGTGAGTGAGTGAGTGAGTGAGTGAGTGAGTGAGTGAGTGAGTGGACGAGTGAGTGAGTGAGTGAGTGAGTGCGTGGACGAGTGCGTGGACGAGTGCGCGGACCAGTGAGTGAACAAACTGCATTTGAGCATGGGAGATGAAAGCCACCTGAGATTGAGGAGCATCTCCGGGGCGGCGTAGGCAAGGGTAGCTTGCGCTGCTGGTGGAGACAGGGATGTGTTGCCCATGATATGACTCACCCCAATGTCACACACTTTAGCAACATCAAACTCTTTGGAAAGAAGCACATTGCCACTCTTCAGATCTCTGTGCAGCACCTGAAGGGGCAAACTCAACTGTATCAACCACGCAATCTATATTTGCACCAGAATGCCAACAGAAAGCTCAATACACATAGTCAAAAACATAGAGCACCTGGTTCAGGCTGACACCACGGTGAAGCAGTGAAATGCCATATTGCTTTGTCATCTCTAAACTAATCCTACGCAAAGCTGTAGCTTTGGCTATGTATCTTGCAAGTGGATTGTAAGACTTGTTTGCAAACTGCATGTATGGATTGCAAGACTTACAGAATGAGAATGCAAGAAATGGAGGCCCTTGATGATGTCCAAAGCAATGGCGCTCCCTTTCTTGTACCAGTGCAGCTGCTGCTTGCCTTCACTGCTCTGAAGGGCTTGGCGCAGGTCGCCCCCCTGTGAAGCAAGCTTGATGGCTGTGCAGCTTTGCAAGAGAAGCACAACAAGGTGCTTGGTATTATACTGTATGCACCAAGTGGGCATGCCTTGATGATGCATCATTGAACTCATTGACATTCACCACCAGGCATATACGCCGCATCAGAACTTGCCGTTGCTGGGTAAAGGTCATGCTTGTAGGTGTTGGCAATATGTGAGAAGCTGGTGGAGGGGCTGCTGCGCATTTGTGCTAAAGCAGGCATGCACGAGGCCGGAACTTCCCTCAACTGTGGGGACAGCAATTTGCGTCGGCAACTGACCCAAGGGGGAAGGGAGTGAGAAGGTGATCATTGCAAATGATTTACCTCCATCAGCTCCAGTACCAGGTAAATGCAGCCCTGCTTTACACAGTGGCCCCAAAACTGCACCAGGTTCCTGTTTTGGCTCAGTCTTTCATGCAGCCTCAACTCCTGCACATTGCCAAGTAGTGCTGCTGTCTGAGTATTGCAATGGTTGCAGTGTGAATAAGGCTGCAGGCTGCCCACAAAGCTTATACATACTGACAGTATGTGCATAAGGACAGTCACATAAGCATAGTTTTGACAGCTTGAATGACTAGCCAGGGACTACATCAATGGACAGGAGCCAAGCAGTTGAACTCGGTGAGCGCAGTACCTTCTGGAGGCTTCTCCAGTCATGACTGCTGGTTCCGCCGGGACACAACACCTGCGTGCTGAGTGTCTTCACTGCCACATCTTGTGAGCCTCGCCGAGCCTTGTACACCTATCAGAAAAGCACTTTGCTGTCAAGTTACTGGTTGGAATGCGCACACAATGCCTGTGGGTGGGTGATGTCATGCTGCAAGCACTCCTCATTGTGACATCATGCCAGCAGATGAAGTGATGAACAAACAGTCAGCACATTGATGCTTGTGAAGCCTTAGCCACCAAAGTTCAGCAAGTAACAAGACACCGACACTGCTATCTGGTGTGTGCCCCTCCCAGTGAGGTCCAGAGTTCCAGGTAATGCATTTTGTGACTCACCGTGCCATATGTACCAGCACCAAGCACCCAGGCTTGACCATCAGGCCGGAGGCAGATTTGTATCTCGCTTGGGTCAATAAGCGATGTGAAAGTGTGTGGAGGCAAATTGTTGGCAGACAATGGCAAGCTGCTGTCATTGACAGGGCCGTCCAAACTGTGTTGTGGGTCTAGCAACAGGTCGGATGACTTAGCAGTGGTGAGACCAGCTGCTGACAGGGCCGTGGCTCTTTGCACTGGCAGATCAGACTGCCTCCAAAGTTGGTGCACATGGTCAAACAGAGAGGCAGAGTGCTTGTTCTGGTGCCAGGGTGTGAGACTGGTAGCTGTTGACGAGCAAAAGTTGTGTAATTCTACTGACGCCTGCATGCATACAGGACTGTCAACGCACAAGCAGGCAACAAGGACCCCGAGATAAGCCTGCTGCAGCATGAAGCTCTGACTGACACATTGTGGCAAACTTTGCCTGAGCTTGTGATGTACAAGTGTAGGCCTTGTACCTCTTCCTCCCTGCTGTCATGTGTGGCATCATCTGTGATAAAGTAAAGTAGGCGGGCAGCAAGGAGAAATCAGTATACCTGTGAGACCAGACCATTCCCGCCAAGATGATGCTTCTGCTGTTTCTTTCTCCAGACCACAGCGGTCAAGACCATTGCAACAATGCCCAAGGATGCCGCAGATACAATGAGTACAATTTGCCACACGGGAAATTGGTGATGGGGGCGAACGCTGTCAATCTGGTCAGTGATGGATTCACCAGGATATTCTGTGATGGAGTGAATGGTTGCTGACATGGGGAGCTGAAGGGCAGCCATGCGCGTGTCAAACAG
>JAABUP010001794.1_pt1 | contig 43999 bp, 51 predicted proteins | sample 5559201 | NCBI WGS metagenome assembly JAABUP01 (sample SAMN10711887, study PRJNA513373) | rock metagenome | isolation source: Antarctica rocks | place: Antarctica
TCACCAGGCCTCTGCAGGTTGGCACCAAGACATACACAGAGAAGGGCATGACCTGCAGCAATGCCTGGGCACGCTTAACCAAGTACTTGAAGGAGCTGGGCATGTACACAGGGCAAAGCGTGCACAGCACAAGGAGAGGCAGCATGATTCACAGGCAGCTGCAGATGCATGACACACAGAAGGAAATAGGTGAAGCTGCTATGTGCACTGAGCAGAATGCCAAATACTACACTGACATTCACAGGCCAACTAGGTATCGGTCATCATATCTGCACTAACATAGACACCTCAGCTGAATGTTACAAGGTATGCAGTGAACAAGTAGATTGGCTTGTCCTTGCCCTGCCCCTGCATGTACTTAGGAGCTCCAGAGCCAATAGTGTACAATTTACTGTAATAGGACAGCTCATGAATAGCAAACACCGGCAACTGCTCAAGCATAGCTGTCCAGAAACGCAGAAACCTAGGCAAAATGACAATAGCGTTTGTTTGCTCAACCAACAGCTTGTTGATAACTGCTCCTATCAAATGAAAGGGTGGGAACACCCACAACATACCACTGCGACCATGGCTGCATGCATCTTTTGCCCAGTTCTGAAACATAGCACTAGCTGCAAGTGCCTTTGGTGTGAAATATAGTGAATAAAACTTAGACACCAGATGCTGGTCCTTAGCACCACCAGCAAAAACATCTAGAGTGGGAAAGCCCCACCGTACACCCTTACTAGACAGCATGCAGATGTGCCTGAATGCTGACTTAGACAAAAATATCTCAGAACTGTCCTCTACCCTAGACAACGTGTCAGCATGCAACAATGCATCAGACTCCCTAGACTCCCAAATAAATTCAAGATCAATGTCATGCACAGCTGCAAATAAAAACAGCCGCTTTACCTCGGGAAACACATTGACTGTGCCTTTCATTTTCTGCAAATCTTGAATCGCTGGCATGCAATCACCTGTGTACACAATTACTTTGCCCGCAACAAATTCAGGGCCTAACCGGGACACAACAGTCTCAACTGCAAGACGCACGTTCTTAACCTCACGAAATACTGATGAAAGCTGGTTTGCACGCATCAGCTGAATCTCAGCAGCATCAAAGGACATGACCATGGGTTGCTGCAGCTCATCATTAGATGTGTATGCTCCATAGCCAACCTTAGATGCGTCACCACAGATGTGAATGCTTTCAGCCTTCCTCAACCAAGACTTGCCATCGCAGATGTCAATGTTGTTATGCCAATACTGCAGGTCTTGTAAGGCCAACCCAGCATCCTCAGCAATGCTGTCCATGTTCTCGCCCATGGACTGGTACAATCTTCTGATGTAGAGGGGTGGCATGTTCACAGCTGCTGATACTGACATGAGCAGCCCAGCCACACTTGCCAGCTGTCGGTTTGTAGCAAAAGGGTACGGCCGTTGTCGTCATGGGAATTACAGAGCCCATATGTGCATCCCAGACGTTACAACTACTCCCCCCTCAAAGCACGCTCGTCCCCGAGCGTTCACATCGAACTCAACTCAACTGGAGAATGCTTTGATTGGGAGAAATACTCCTCCAACGCGCAGCGGCAAGTCAGAGTCGAACTAGCGACCTAAGAATTTCTCAGGTCCGGAGCGCTAACCGGCAAGGTTAAAGCGACCAGCTTCAGAATCCAAAACCAATTGTAGCAAAAGCAGTTTTGGTCGTTTCCAAGATTCTGTGTTATGTAAGATATTGAGTAATCACTTGTATGACTGTGTGACGGTATGAGTCAGACAATAGTGACGGTAAACTGTTACACGCAGAGTAAACGGCGTTCAGTGAAATGTGAAATAAAGAAAGCCCCACAGCTTTGGGATCTGTGCACACCGTTGCAGAGCCTGAAGTTTGCCATGCCTTAGGACTTGCACGTCACATCCAGTACTCTCAAGTGTGCTAGGACAAGTCATCAGATGCAAAGAAACAGGGCAAATGCTGGTCTTTCATCTATCAGTCATTCAGCTCGTACCTGTTGTGCAACCTGTTTTACAGGGTGCACCGCAAAAGAGGGATGCATGTCTTGAAGAATGTCAGAAGTTGTAACTTATAACTGCTTGTACATTTCACACTACTTTGGAACTGTCAATGTCAGCTCAGACGCAACTTGTCAGACCAGCTGCAACACGTCAACTTAGATGTCAGCTGAGCTGTACCCTATCAGCTCAGGTGAAACTTGTCGTCTCAGCTGCATCATGTTGTCTCAGCTGCACTCTGTCAGCTCAGCTCCAATGTGTCAACTCAGCTGTCACCTCAGGTGCAACTGTCAGCTCAGCTGCATCCTGTCTCGTGTAGACCAGTGCATGCTGTCCATGTCCATTGCATTCACAGCATGTCAACAATGTCACTCAAGCAAGCTTATGTGTACCCAGCTTGAGCACCATGATTTTGCAAGTTTTATCAACCCTCCCCAGATGATGAGCAGGAAGTTGCACTTCAACAGCATGCAGTGAGTGTTCATCTCAACAGCTCGCCATGGGTCAGCCGATTGATTCCCTTATGCGACTGCCGATGGAAACTAGTTGGAGACACCTATCAACGATGACACGGTATGTCAATCAGCTGCAGTTGCGGTCGCCATACTGTATTTCAAAGGACACAACCATCTCTGGTTTTGTGCCTGCTGTGAACACAACGTCTTCAAACATGTATAATCCAATCTCGTCAAGCCTTCCGCAATTTAAATAACCGCTTTTCAACTTCTTGCCTTTTACAGAAGAAAACGACTATTAGCATGCGTCGGTAACACTCGTCACGAGGACTAATCTTATGTAGCGAGTATAACACTGCCATGTTATACACACATGTGGCTCCATGGGTTATACGCAATTGATCAAATGTTCAGTGTGCCATTGCCTGTGCTAGCAGTGTGTTGCGCCTTGCGCCATCAGCTGTCGATGATCCTTTCCAATTTGATTGCAAGTGAAGACGCACAGTTGCAGACATGGTTCAGAATTGCAATGCAGACATGGTTTTACAAGACGCAGACAATCAGAAGTCTGTGTGGCAGCATGCTCATGTGCATTAGTATGCACATATGTATCGCATAAGGCAGGTTTAGTGAAAGGTGAAGCAAATGCATGTACCGCTGAAAGGGAACAAACTTGATGCAAGGCCAATACTTCCCTCGATCTTTGACCGGTCTGTCACATTGCACAGGTGCTTGGCTGGACAGCCATGTTTGTTTCACTATTCCACACATCTTCTGAGACGGTTGCCTGCACGATAGACCACACATTGATTGCGCTACTCTCAACTGCTATTGTTCTGTGAGGTGAACAACACAATGATTGATACACATAAGTGGGAGCCGGATGACCTTAGGGATCTGCAGATCTGCAACCCTCCTAGGAGCAGCAGAGGATGGAGGATAGATAGTGTGGCAGAACTCCAAATCTGTTGAGTTGACATCTCCTCCACCAAGAACTGCTTTGCCGTCGTTCATGATGCTTGCAGGCAGATGGTAGCACATAATGGAAGTTGCATCTGAGGCGGTTCCTGTCATTTCGCCATCATCAATAGGAGTGAGCACATTGTCGTCAACCATTTGTTTGGACCAGCCATATTGGGCCCTGCAATTTCAAGGTCATGTTCAGCAGTGGAGACACTGGGCCACAATTCATCTCTCTTCTGCTACCTGCACTTGCAAGAGCAAGACAATAGAACTAGCCGCTTCCAACATGACTACCAGGAAGGTATACAACAAGGGAAGCTAAGGCCCTATAGCCTTGCTCTCGCAATGGCAAGCTAAGCTGTCAGACAGAATGAAACATATTGCAAACCTGGCTCATAGAGGCTTACTTGAACCATGCATATGCCTTCTTACGGTCTATGCGGTTAACAATCTCCTTGCGCAGCTGCTCATGAGGAAAGCCCAAGGTGTGTCCAGTCTCGTGGCGAACAACCCGGTGGAATTCTGAGTCTGAGGTCTTGATGCTGAAGCCCTCTAGGTTCATGGTAGGGTGATTCAGCGGCACACTCAAGATGTCTGTACCCAGGTAAGACCAATACCCTTTGCCGGCCAAGGAGATTCTTACATCGCCTGCTGTGCCAGCAGTTGCCTGCAAGTTCAACACGTTACTATGTGAGATTCTCTACCTTTTTCATACTGATCAGAGATTTTTACAAAGAGGCAGTCAAGTTGAGCACACTGGTGCAGGTGCCTCACATAACATGAACTAGGCAATGTATTTGTGCAGGGAAGAAAATTACCTGTGTAAATTTGATGCTGCACTTCCAGGCGTTCATGTTGTCCAGGATCTTGGCACACAGGTCGGCAGGCGGACTTTCAAGGAAGCTGACTGTGAGGATGAGCGGTTTGGGGCCCCAGTATTTTTTGTTGTACACGCCGAGTGCGCCGGGTACGCTCCAGATAGACGCCTGTGCAAATTGCAGCACTGGAGCATTGGGCAAGTATATTTGCACTGCACTGCGGGCAGAGGACTCCTGTGCCTGCTCAGGAAGCTCCTTGATGTAGCAGCAAGCCTGACTCGAAGGTTGCTCGTCCGTCATAGTGAGAGCCTGAGCGAAAAGTGAAGGTTTATACCAGCACTTTCCTCCAGGACTCGAGGACTGAGGATACTGTGACAGGAACTTCCGATACACGGGAGATCAAACGTTGAGTATGGCAACTCGGAGACCAGGTTTTCAAATTCGAACCTGCAGACCCTAAAAGCAGCAGCCGGCGTTCTTCTTCCCAATTTGGGCTTCCGACCAGGCTTCCGACATACTGATCAAAGTTCCGACACTCAAGGGTCCCAGCGTTAGACCATCACCTTGGATTTCCTGCTTGCCTGCTGCAGCTCTGTTATCGGACACACATCAGCTGCACCCGCCAGAAGTTCTACTCGCTCACAACGAGCCTTCTGCCACTGGTGCATATTTCTAACGCACGACTTGGTCTTGTTGAACCCAGCAGCCCTGCATTCCTTGAGTGCGTTGAAGCTCAGACTTACACTGTGTCATGGGCAAAGCCAAGAAGACACGGAAGTTCGCAGAGGTCAAACGCATGCTCAAGCCTAAGGCACCTGAACCGTGAGTGCTCATGTTCTTGTGATGAAGACTGCAATACTTCTTGCATCCAAACACATCAACCTTTGGCCTTACGTGCAGGTTGAAGAAAAAGCCTGAAGACAAAAGAAAGCAGGAAGGTGCTGTGCGGCATATGTAAGTTTGCTTCAGTGTCCTGCATATCCGTCCTTGCAAGGTTGCTGCAGCCACCCGCTTAGATGCATCTGTGTGGCTGTGTGCAGAGAGAAGACCTCAACAGCTCTCTTTTTCAAGTACAACAGTCAACTCGGTCCTCCTTACCAGGTTTTGGTTGATACCAATTTCATCAACTTCTCCATTAAAAACAAGGTCGGCTGACATCAGCTGCTTTTGCTCACCAGCATTGCCAGTGATTTCTCCTGCGTTTTTGGCCACCTACAGGCATTTGCATGCTCGTCTCCAGCAGTTGCAGCACAATCTGCTGACTGATAGCTGTGCTGCGCAGATTGATCTGGTGCAAGGTATGATGGACTGCCTGTATGCTGAGTGCACACCATGTATCACAGACTGTGTTCTAGCTGAGCTAGAAAAGCTTGGGCAGAAGTACAGAGTTGCTTTGAAGGTTGCCAAGGTGCGTTCTGACAGGATCATGAGCTGGAAAGCGTTAAACTGATGTTACACTAATATTTATTATTATGTTCTGGCAGAACCTAGCGCAACATCCAAAGTCCTCACTTTGCTGTGGCAGTAGTGGTTTTTATGACATGCACCAATACTAATAGTTCTGCGATGTTACATGGGAGTCCTCTGGCAAAGCATGCTGCTTCTCAAGATCCTGCCAGCATCAATCACAGTGTGACAAGCATCCATTGACCATCACAGCCAGGTGCAAAACATGTGCCACATCAGTTCCTTTGCTTACCATAATGCAGGATCCTCGCATACAACGCTTGCCCTGCACGCACAGCGGCACCTATGCCGATGACTGCCTCTGTGACAGAGTGCGGCAACATAAATGCTACATAGTTGCGACATGTGATAGAGACTTGCGGCGAAGGATTCGGAAGGTACTGTATGTTTGTCTGAAGTCACACTTTATTCCTGCACAAGTAGCGACATACTTCCTGAAGCTCTTCAAGTGATTTGGCATGCTCCATAAGAGAGTTGAATCTTTTGCATGTGTGTGACTGATGCTCAAGATGTTGTGCAGATTCCTGGAGTGCCAATCATGTATCTGGCTTCCCACCGCTACACCATTGAGAGGCTACCTGAAGCCACCATGGGTGGAGCTCCCAGGAACTGATATGCTTAGAAAGTTTGTCCATGCTCTGTGACAATCGTCAATTATTATTTGCATCATCTGATTATGAATGCTGCTGGTGCTGTTCTGAGGCAACTGAGCGTTCGTGTAGAAGTATACTTTGAAGTTCGTCTCTCTGCTTAAGCGGTACTTGTTTGTTGAGTCATCACTCAGAGTGTGAGACTTTGTACTGACTTTCCAGCAGGTATAGCGGCGACACCTCAGTATCTGACGTCTGTCTGTTATTGCTGTCTTTCTGTGGTGATCTGATTATTGTGTTCGTCTCTTTACTGAAACCCTAACTGCGTTAATGGAACGGCTGGTCACCAAAATCCGTGAGACAGGTTTAAGCAATCCAAGTGAGGCAAAGCAGCAGCTGCCAACAACATGTCCCTTACTGCCGTGGTCACAATGACTGAGAGTGTAATGCTCTCTGTTGAGCATCCACCAGGCAGTCAATGCATGCGATGAAGTGTTCATTGCAAACAATCGTAGGAAGCGGCAGGAGTATATGAGCCCCTAAACTGTTCAAAGTCCTTAAATTACATGCTTCACTTCCTATCAACCTAACGACATCAACAGAAAGAAGTCAATGTAGATTGCTCAAGCACCGCAAGGTTCATCAGCAAAGGGCAGATAAGCTGCACAAGCTTGCTTATGTACGAGATAAGTGCGCTGTACTGTGGACATGAATTTCATGGCACAGCTTAGATGTTTCTCCTCAGCTTGTGGTATACAAACCCGACGCAGCATAACAATGCAATGCCAAGGTAAATGGCACCTACTACCCAACAATTGCTCATGGCTTCTGATCGTTTGTCTCCATACAGCGCCTCATCCGAAGCATCAAACCATTCTCCCAGGTAACTACAAGGTAAAGTCTGTGTCAGGAACAAAAACCAGAATGCAAGTAGCTACAGGTCCTGGCAGTAACATGGACAAGTTAGTGCAGCATGTGAAGAGCATGACGATCCTTACTCGTAATCTTTGCTGATGGCTATAGCTAAGACTGCCATAAAGACTGCCCCAAACATAGACAACACTCCACAAAACATTGTTCCTGCAACGTCATAGCTTGTCTGTACACGAATTGGAGTGCTCATCAAGTACTTGCCGCAAAATTCACCACCAGCATTCAACAAGTAAGGTCTGTGTTTAGAGACAGAACAACTTGATTCTGCATTGGACCGATGCCAACGAACCTAGCGGGCCACACATGTTGCCAAGCCGGGTTGATCAGGGTCAATGTGGATCAGTCAACCGCTGCAGTGCACCGATCGCACGCCGTTGAGACAAGCCTCGGCTCGCTTGTGGTCAGCAGAACAGTTGGTGAACGCTGCTGACCAGTTCAGATCAAAAGGTGACCTGCAGGTCCACCCGAAAACAATGCAGCGTGACCCTGGAGCAGATAATGAGTACGTACTGTCGCTGCAAATGGTCTGGCACACTGACACCCCTAATGGGTCAGTGTCGCATCAAGTGTAAGTGCCTCTTTGCTCTGTACACATGTGTGAAGAAGAGGAGCAGATCTCGTTCCAAACACGAAGCAGCTCGCGAAGCCGCTTCAGTTGCCGAGCTCCGAAGTCAACTTTAATCGATAAACTGGTGTTCTCGTGAGGTTAGCCCTGATTTGCGGGCTCGTAATTGTCTCAGTTTGACCACCTGCTCTGTGGTCTCTGCGCCGAAGCCCAAGGACGGCAATGGAAGCCGCTGTGGCAGCTGAGTTGCAGAGGCTCACTGAAGTTAACGAGCCTGCAGGTGCCGCCTAGTTACGTGCGGGCCTACTTCTGCCATGCACAAGTACAGTGTCTACAGATTCATCGCGATGTGATTGTCACGAATACCTTACCAGCGTAGTGAAGCCTGCACAACTCACACATGCTCTGCATACTCTGCCCACAGCCTAAATTTTGTCAGTGCCGGATGCAATCCAGTCAGTCTTGGACTTGAAGTGGCTTTTCTGCATTGCTGGCAGGCTATGAGCTGGAAGTAGCTAGTGATGAGGAAGATGAAGCAGCAAACTCAGGGCTCTCAGACTCGGACGTTGACGACAATGACAGTGAGTCTCTGACCTTCGCTTATGCAGTTCCAGCACACAGAACAATACAATGATATGGTTGCCCTGCAATGAAGCAGAAGCAACTGCAAGCACTGCATCTTAAATAGGATGACGTATAGGTGATGCCAGTGGATCAGCTGCTTCTGATGATGAAGATGACACAGGCATGCCTTTGACAGACATATCAGAAGCTCCAGGCATATCAGGTGATGCAGACCAGCCAGCCTCCAGTGGCAGACGCAGCACTCAGGATGACACAAACCTGAAGAAGCCCAATACTAAAGATCTGAAGGCAACAGGAGTTGCACGGGCTGCCGCAAGGCTCTTGGATCAAGATGATCCTGATGGTGGTCTTGCCATACTCTCAGTAAGTGCCCATTGCATGCTGTACTACCTTGCATGCATGCTACCTGCTCTGACATGCCTGACAAGCCTCAGTATGTACATGCTATGAGTGAATGTGGGACTTCTGCGCATACGTGCATGCATGCATGAGCGCCGATGTGCATGTAAATATGCAAAGATGCTGGGCTGGCATGCTGCACAACATCTGCACGCCACATTTCCTGTGCAACATCTGAGTAGCTTTTGGACTGGCACAGGCATTTCGCATGTTGCTGGTGACTGCCAGACATGCCGATGTGTTATATAAGTTGACTTGGAGCACCATGCTTTCAGTCATACAGACCAGACCACCACGCATGAGCATGTATGACCATACATGCAATAAGTATGCTATGATTTGGCTTGTTTGTCACGCAGAAAAGCAAAAGCGTGGCTAAGCGACAGCGAGAAGATGCAGAAGAATCTAAAGCTGACAAGGCTGCCAAGAAGATGCGGCTTGAGATGAGACAGAGAGGCCACGCGGTAAGACAATCTTCTTGTCGAGTAGCAGTAGAAGCAGAGCAGACCTGTGTTCACGGTCCGCTTTGCAGTCATGTGTCATTCATGACTGTGGTGGCATCATGGCACAAGTGTCATGCAGCTGCACACATCGATGCAGCTGCCTACTTTGATGCCATCGAAGCTCTCTTGTTGATGTGCACATCTAGCAATCAAAGGCAGTACTGGTACCCTGTGTAGTGCAGCATGAACGCCATGCAGACCAAAGCTGCTGCAGACTGTCAAGACGCGACGATGCATACTGTGAAGCATTTGATAGCAAGCATGAGCACTTGCAGGCAGTCCCAAAGCGTGGAGAAGATCCTCAGCATGATGCACAGGAGAAGGCTCTGCTGAAGACTGCCACCAGGTGCACTGGAGCTGCTGTGTTCTCGCTTGCCCACCTTGCGCATGCATCTTCTCCTGGAGGGTCATAAGCTGCACAGGCTGCAAATGATGTCTGCAACTACGCTGAGTTGATATGCTGTCCTGACACTGCAGCGTGAGATGCAATGACTGAATTAGCATGATCGTATTCCTCTGGTATTGTGCATCCAACGCATACCAGACAGATGATGGCAAGCATGCACTGCAAGAGTTTGTGATCTCACTGTCTGCAAATTGCTTCCATGATGATGTGTAGGGGAGTCGTACGGCTCTTTAATGCTGTCAGCAAAGCACAGCGTGATCAGAAAGATGCCATGGTTGGTGGATCCAGGTCGCGAGTAAGCTGTTGCTGCTGCTGCTGCTGCTGTCTGTGGATGAACATGCTGTTTTTGTACTGTCAACTTCTGTGAAATTAGGGTGACTGTACGCAAATTCAAGTCATGCATTAGCTGAATATGATGGGTGCCTGACATGATGCAGGGGGATCCCACAACTGGGAGTCACCTGTTGTTTGCTGGATGTAGCACATGGACATGTTTGTGATAGCGAGTGTTGGTGTGTAGGTGGCAAAGCTCGACAAGGCAAGCTTCCTGGCAGAGCTAAGGGGCATAGGCGCAAACAAAGGCAAGGGGGCTGCCCTTCCAGCAGGCACAGGCCCTGCAACCGGCGCCCCACCCCAACAGCCTCAGCCCCAAGAGGGGGCTTCAGGCTGGGGTGTACTCAGCGACAGCTTTGGACTGCAAGGTAGATTTGCGCCTGCCATGCTCTGCTTCATACATCCATGTCCAGCACTGCATGAGTGTCTTGCTGCTCAACATCTGGTGTTTGAACATGCATAGGGGGTGGTAAAATGAAAGACTGGGATAAACAAGATGACAGCGATGAGGAGTTGCCGAACGAAGGCCTTCAGGATGTTACGGATAGTGACAGCAATGGTGGCGGCTGGTGATCGCACAACCGCAATATATCCAACAATGCAGCATAAATGCTGCCTCTTCTGCCATGCTCAGCTTTTGCACCTCCAGTGAATGAATCCAAATCTAGCGAGAAATAAAAGCGATTACGCTATTTTCGTTCGTCTTTGTGATTACACAGCCTTGCTCCGAGACAATGTCATTGTACGCGTGCACATGCAAGCTGTGTCATTGCGCCTTAATTGCAATTGATCAAAACTACCTTGACTCACATGCGCTGTATCAGTGTAGTTGACTCAACAACACATGGGGTATCACACAAAGCATGCAATATTGCAGCTAACCAATATAACTCCTAGCTAGACACACATATAGATGTATGTGTACTACATGTATTAAGATTGCTTCAGTATCAACCACTTGAGTGGTGGCACAACAAGCTTATAGGCAACTTGCCAAAAGCAACACATACACTGTGTAGGTTTGTTTCCACTTGCGGGCACCTAAAGCGAAACTATCATGTAATGTATCAAACGCTGTAGTTGCACAAGTTGCGAAAGCAAAACCTGAAAAGCAAACATGAGTCATAATTCCTATACCTACATGAGTTGTGACTGATACACTTGACACCAGGAAAGAGATTCGTCCAACACTGCAATTCAGCCTCCAGTTCTTGCTTATGTCTTTGGTCATGAGCAAGAACAACAGTCCAAGCTTTGCAACAAATCCACCGATTACCCACAATCTGCTTTCCAAGCATCATCCCTTGCCCCATACCTAGGCCTAGGGGTACACTATACAAACGGGATAACTTGACACTCCAGCCAAGTCCTTTGCACCCATGCAAATCTCAGCTTGCGTCAGCCACCCATTATACCACATGATCTGCCTTTGACTTGCTCAAAGACGGATTACCCAAAGTGCCTTTCACAGGCTTGACCAATGCTGCCAAGACACTGCTGACAGCCTTAGGCTGCTTACTCTGAGGTGAAGGTACACTTGCTGCAGCATGCTGGGAGGCTGTGCTGTTGCAGCCTGCTTGACTTGAGGACCTGTCTGAGCCTGCACCCACATCATAGCCCCTGTTGGTTTGTGGGCACTCAAACATAGGACACTAGTAGCCAGCTGCAGTGATGCTGGAATGACAAAATTCCCAGCAAGGACGATCAAGCTCACTGCTTCTTTGCAAACAGACAGCTATAACTACTTCACAGCCGGTGGTATGCTTGGAATGTGCCACAGGAAAGAGCTAAAGTTGGCCAAGTCACAAGCAAGTCTTTTGAATATGCACATCACAACAAGCAAGTAACTGCCAGATAAGACAGCTGATGCTGCAGTTGCTAAACACAACCACGCTGACCTGTATCTGTGTGTTGATGAGCTGAGTCATCTCGGCTGTCAATATCATGCTGACCAAGCATGGCTGCATCCAACTTGCCAGAGGGCTGTAACGCTTCTGGTGAGTGAAGCACTGGCAGCGAGGTGTATGTGAATTTGCCACGTGAGAAACGCTTGTACAGAGTCTCCATCACAAGATACACTGCAGCATGAGACAATAGTCTCGTTGTGCTGGTGTGACAATTGTCATGAATGCAAAGTACCTGAATGCAAACCTGTGATGACACATGACCAAGAACAAGGCAAATCAAAGCATTGATGACTAGCTGCAAAGAGCGCAGCAGCATGGCTTGACTGTGAAAGGTGGCGTCAAGCTTACAAAGCTGTGATGGCTGTTGCAGCTACAAGTGCACATGCACTGCACTGCAACTGCAGAGAATACAAGCAAATTGGGCAGGCTCAAAGAGCTTACATACGAGCTGGAAGACAGCCACAGCCAGCAGCAGCATGGCAAAGACTGCTGGAGCCATCATGGATGATGCCATGTTGTCTTCAGCCCACAGGCTGAATCTGACATCTGCATACACATTGACAAATCAATCCATGGACTTCACTGTTGAACAGACTTGCAAGCTACATGGCATTTTGATACAGTGTTGAGCAGTAGTGCTGCACTGCTGAGCAACACCGACGAGTGACACTGCTGCAAAATCGGCAACACACACGCTGTGGACGCAGCAGAATGCAACAGAAGCATCAGGGCAGCCAGCTGACAAAAGCAGCGACCAGCACACACCTGTATAGAGCATCTTGCCCATCACACAAAGCCATGCACCAGTCAGCATCAAGCTGCCAGATCTGGCGACAGACACCAGCAGACTGTGTGGCGCCTTGATCTCCAAAAAGACAAAAGCAGCTGTGGTCAGCATGGTCATGCCCAACAGCCAGTGCACGACGGCATCCAGTGGGTGATGCTTGGTGTGCATGACCATAACTGCACCCTCAATTGAGAAAGCTAAACCCAAGAAGGAGTGCTGTGTGCCAGGTGGCAAGGTCAGGTAGTTACCCACAAGGTTGACAATGCCTGCAGAAACAGATATAGGAATGAGTCTCAGGAGATGCCTGGGCAATGTGCAGTCAGCGCTGATAAACATATGTGGGGAAATGTTTTGTGAGCAGTAGTGTGCAAAAGGCTGAGTTGTGCAATTGATGGCTATGAATTTGAAACAAATGTAGCTAACAGAGCTCTAGCTGTGAGCCACATTGAGCTTTACCAAAAGTCGTGTTGGACACATGCATGTGTACATACAGCATACTGCAGTGCAGGTGGGACTTGCTGTGTATCATCCTGTGTATCATCCAACAGTGCATAATGCATGTATAGCATCCAACAATCAGATGTACAGACAGGCAGTAGGATGACGCAGCCACGGCTGAAGGATGACACAATATCATGATGCCGCCACTTGCCACTTACCGCTAACGAAAAATCCTGGATAGCTGGCTGTGTGCTGCCAGTTGTGCAGGTGTCGAGGGTCAAAGCGCCCATTGCTGCACAGCATGTTCCTGCAGTACAATGCATGCTCTGTAGAGCAGGCTCATGAAGCCATGATCAGACAAGGTGCGAAAGCAAAGGAGTGCTGTATGCCAAGGTGATGAGCATGCAGCTGCAGAGCTGGACATAAAGCAGCATCGGTCCCGCATTCTTCCGAATGGCTTTCGTCAGTGGGCGAGACCGCGCAAGTACGCTCGATAGCTCTGCAAGCTGGACAGGAGGGAGCACACAGCAGACAAGCAGGTAGCCGCTCACGTGTATGTCGTATGATCACCCCTCAGTTCCAGCCAGACCATAAAAATGGGTCCCCAGACCATCGTAACTGCCTCCCAGTGTTTGAAACAGCGGACTGATCGCGCGTGACGCCAAGGTGACGGGTAGTAGCTGCCACTGCAGTACAGCCTTCCCACTACAGACTGTCGGAAGTTTGCCAGAAACATATTGACTGTCCACCAGAGCCCCCATAACACGAAGACCAAGCCAGGACCGACATGTCCAATCCAAGTTCCTCCACCGTTAAGAAGGACAGTGCCGCATCCGGGATCGGTGGCAAGAGGCAACAGAGTGGCGTTTGTCAGCATCGGCGTGGGCACCGCGACCGTCTCGGAAGCAGCAACGCTGCACATGTCCATGCCCGAATGTTGCATGTCGTAGACAAGCGTATGCTGTACGGTAAATTGCGCTCGACGCGCAGGGGCGGCAGTCACACATCAATAGATGCGCTTGCCATGTTCATACACTTTCGTGGTCTCTGAAAATTACGGCAGTGTCTACAATTCCAGAAGATAAAGCTTCCCACGTGATTTTGAGTGCTCAACAAATGTGGCAAATTCGGCCATTTCGGACTGAAAATCGCCACATTTGCATCATCCCAAATCCAATCGTAAACCCAGCGGCTGACATGACGGCCTGCCGAGTCATGTCATGGTTTTTTAAAGAGCAAGCTCCGGAACCAGAGCTTTCAAAAAACTGGTGATGACATTGCCTTGCAAGTAGGATGTTGCGCAATCTGCGAGTCACCACACAGCCTTTCAGGCATCTGCTCCTTTCTCAGGCTAAGCCATGCATTTTTGCGCGAAGACACCTGTCATGTAGCCTTGCGGCGTCCACGCTTGGAGCGTTTCACGAGGCTTGGCGAATCAGAGTATTTGACTCCGTCCAATGCCGTAGCTATGCTATTGATCTGGGCAACTTCCAAGGTAGCTGGTTCCTGGGACCATCAACATCGCTCACCGTCTCGCGCAGCGACGACCTAGCTGGCAGACCAAACTCTTTCAAGCATGCACCCAAGAACCTTGCTAATATCCTCAGATCAGCCTTTGATCTCAGCCACGATGTGGGCGTATCTTCGGCGGATGACTCTGTGTGTATCGAGCTTTCTGGCAAGGGCCTCAACGCAAGGGCACAAACATATGGGGCTGCTCTGACACTCACTGCACCAGGCCAGCCAGCAGAGAATCAACAGCTAAGCAAGGTCACTACATTGCAACACCAAAGCACTTCAAGTCTAAACAGCCAAAGCTTGAGGTCAGACCAAGCTGTGTGCCATGCGACTTTTTCTTGGAGTATGCTCCTTGCATGCCTGCCTGACGCACATGATTTGCTGCAGGTTACCTGTTTTCTACACTTTTGACCATCCTGCAGGCTATCATGAAGAGGGATCTGCATTTGCTCATGTACAACGAGTTTGGGGTGAAAGCATTGTTCCTGAGTGGCTCAGTTGCTTAGGGTACCATTTTGGAAGCAATGGCTTCATAGAGGTATTCATCCTGTGACTGACCTATGGTCACATGGTACTTCACTTCCTACCATATGATGAACTCAGACGCTTTGTCATTTCTATTGAGCACATCTGCTGTTTGACAGCAGACCTGCAACTTCTGATTGTTCTGCTTGAGGAGCATTAGCTTGCGCAACCTTAAATCATGCTGAACATGCTTGTCAGCTGTATACGTATGAGATGGTGGCTTGCTCAAGACTATTGGCAGCAATGAGATTGTCTGCAACCAGCAACTGCTAGGTCATGTGGACTCATGCTCCATACACAAAAGCATGATGCAATCGTATTATTATTGATGTATGTCTTGCTATAGAAAGCATATGACGTATCAGGCTGGTATGCAGACCATCCTGGATATCACATTGGCTGGGGGACCATTTGCAATTGGCTGTCATTCCCCAACTTTGCATTGGTACTTTGTGGATTCAGATCCTGGAGTGAAAGTAGACACACAGGTCAGACCTGACATGCTTGCAGCCATAGCACCAGCACATATATCCTTCTTGCCTATTTGACATGCTCTGTCTTTGTCATCAGGCTGGACCTCACAGCATCACATGTCCAACACCTGGCAAGCCTGAACAGCACAATGAGTGCTTGTCAGCTGCAGCTGATTCCTGGCGGCCGATGCTTGATCAAGCTTTGGCTGCCAGTTCAAACCCCTGTTGGGTTATGCTGCACATCATGGTGCTCATATGCTGTCACCTGTGCAGGTGGAGGCTGAGTATGGAAGGCTGAAGATTACTGTCCAGCAAGCTTCCAAGAAGCTTGTCATCACTGCATCAGCCCCACACAGAACCTTTGACCTCTTGACTCTGCCCACCACTCAAGGCTTCCAAGATAAGGGGATCCAGACCTTCAGTGGGACTGCTGCTGTGGAGGCCTTTGAGCATGACCAACTAATAGATAGCCAAGTAGTAGATGGAGTGAATCTGCAGTTTGGCGCTGCTTATGCAGCAAGGACTGTGCAGCGCATGACTGCACAGCAGTACTCATCACCCTTGAGGGTAAAGGGCAAGGGTGTCACCAGATGAGGCTGCTTTATTGCAGCCCGGTAGCCACCATGTCTTCGGCATTCTAAGTGTGTGAGGTGTTATGTGGCATTGTAAGCTGTGAAGCTGCAGCGCATCACATGCCAAGGGTTCCCCTTTGTTGCCGTTGCACTGTAAATAAGACTGTACTTTTTTGTCAATGCTGATGTGGAAAAGTTTGCGCACGTTGCTCAATGAGTGCACAATCAGGCGGCATGCATGACATCACAGTATGCCAGATGCACTGGAGAACGAAGCAGCTTGAGGTGCGTATACTAATAGCTGAGGCAGCCTTTAGTCCAGATTGATCAATACCACTTCCATTGATGTAGCTATACAGCTAAAGACTAGCTGGTTTTGATTGATTCATTCCAAACAGCTGCAGCTCATAAAGCTTGATCAACCGTAGAGCATCTGGGTCACCAGCTAGCTGTACCAGATGCATGTGCAGCTGCAACACACTGTCACAATCACATTAAGCGTGCGAGTCCCTGTTGGCTGCATTGGGACTGAGCACAAATACTGCTGCAAGTTCATCATTGTTTTTATGTCTGCCAATGTAAAACAGAAAGACACGAGCTTGTCAGTTGGCAAGCGTTTGTGAGTACACTGAGCAATCTCTGCTGAGTGTCCATGCAGAACAATGGTTTTAAGCAGCTGCCATACCAGTGAGTCAAGCCATTGCCAATGTCGTTGCAGAGAAAAAGATGTCAAAGCAGGCATGCCAAATTTTGAGCTAATGTGCATGCAGGCATGCTAACTCATGAGATTGCTGACTGTTATCCTGCTGCGTGTCACTTGTGCTGCTGGCCCTGTGCAAGCTATGACAGAATGGCTTGGATTGAGCTCTTGATGGCAATGTTGGGCAGAAAAGTAGTGTGCTCCATCATGTTGCCAGTGACTGGTGACAGAACCGAGTCTTGCAACCACTTCTGCAGAGCAGTTTTCTCGTAGGTGTACCCATCAGCAGCAATCACGGGCTCACACATCAGCACCTGCATCGCCATATATACGTGTGAGCGTCGACATGCAAACAAGAAAGGCAGTGTTTTGATTAAGCACTTACATGAAGCTCTGTAGCCTCCACAAGATGCAGTGGATTATGTCGCCAAATTGCTGTCACATTGCAGATGTCACCATGAACCAGGCTTGCGACAGTCACATGCAAAACAGCAAACAAATTGCTGTACTGCCATGAGCAGCGGTTGCAAATAGATGAAAAGTCATGGGTTGAGCTGATGCGAGCAGGTTCATTGCGTACCTTGGTGATAGGGCACCGAAGCAGCCTTGCTGAAGCTGTCTGTTGCCTTGCAACAAGAGGTGCAGCAGCTTGTAGGACTGAAGGCAGCAGCTTGTAGGACTGAAGGCAGCTGCTGCCGCTGCTGCTGTTTTTGCTGCTGATTGATAGGCTTTAACGCATTCTGAGCCTGCTCATTGACTTTTTGCTGCTGCTTCCTGGATTTCTGCTTCTGCTTCTTGGCCTTCTTAGCAGCAGCATGAGCCTGCTGTTGCTGCTCCTCAGCCAGCAGCTCCTCACCAGCTCTCAAAGCTCTTGCCTCAGCAGCCAACTTTTCCTCTTTAGACTTGGCCACAGCTGCAGCTGTCTGGACCTTGGGAGCACTCTGCAGTCCACATCAACAGTTCAATGGAACTCCTGTTTGTGCATGTATGCCTCATATACTTGCTGCTTACTGCCATTGGCTGTGACGCAGAGGTTTCATGTACTATGATACAGCCATGCTGGTCATCCTCTCACTGCTGACTCAGAATCAGCAGAATATCATGACTGGCACTCTTTGCAAGCATTCAAAACAAAGCATCATACTCAACAGGATCTGGTTTTGTAACTCAAATTGCAAACAGAGAAGAGAGCGCAACATGCACCTCGTGAAGCAAGTGCTCACCGCGCCGAGGGCATAGACATCTGTCTCCAGACAGACAGACCACCTTACCTTTGGCCAGTTGAAGAAGATCATGATCTTGCGGACAGAAGTATCATCGAGAAGATGCTGTTGGCCAAGAACTGCGAGAATGCCTTGTGGTTGTGTGCGCTGATTTGCAGCGCAGTAGCACCAGGCATCAGGCTTCAAGCTGGCCAGTGCATTTGCCCAGGGCCGAGAATTGACCATCTGTTGCAAGAATGGGAGCAGTTCCTCAGTGCAAGCAGATTGCCAGGTCTGAACTGCACTATATCAGCAGTTGAGGCAGGAGTACCTTTTTGACCATTGGCTTATGGAGATGAGCAACATCACTTTTCAGATTATCAGCCAATGCCAAGTACTTTGAAACAGCCAGCTGGTGGTTAGTAAAGTTTTGCCAGCACGAAGATCCTGCTGAATCACAGGTATAGCAGCTATGGTACATGGCTCCCTATGGCATGAACTGGATGTGTGTGACCGTTCAGCAGTTTATTCCAGCCTACAGCTGTGGGCGCAGGCATGATACGACAAAAAAGGGTGGAATGACTTGTTGATAGTACAAGCAGATGACACCTTGAGGAGCATTTTCCACAACATGAGGGGACCCATGGTCTTCAAACCATATGTGAGTGAGCATACCAAGAAATGTCGTCAGCTCATGCACTATAGCTCCAAGCTTCTGCTCAGCAGCTGAGACTCTTTTCTGTGCACAGTTCTCTCTGAGGATCCATTCGCCACCCTCCTCATCTCTATGCAAGTCTGCCTTGCTCTCAAACAAGCTTGCACAATATTGTGCTTGACAAATCTTGTGGAAGTGGTGTACAACGGCAAGCTGGACAAGCACCAGAAACAGCAATTGTAGTGTGGCTAGACATGTCTGTTCAGGGAACAAGCATCGGTCCGGTTCTGAGCAGAAGTCATTGCTGAACGATCCTGCATAGCAGACAAGCCAGTTAGGAAATTGTCCTGATCGTCAGGCACACTTTGCCCTACATCTGCAGGCTGAGGCAGTCAAGTTTGAGGCCCTGGATGACATTCAGGATGGTTTGTCATGCACAGCTCAGTCCATGCGGTGTACAGTCACAGCTCGGGTCATGACTCACGTATGAGCTGCAGATATGACTTTGCCGCTATTGCATTGGCTTCATCAAATCTCAAGTGCATTGTGTTAGACACTTTCGCCACAAACCACTGCACACAGCTTGCGACGGCATCTTTGCCAACATCTGGGCGCCTCTGCAGTTCATGTTTCTGAACATGTGTGAGCAAGGCAGCTTGGATCAACTCAGGATGGAGCTCTGGCAAACCAATGTTGTTGTAGCTGTCAGTGTTTTCCAGGTTGCTGGCAGCGTCCTCCAGGTTGCCAGGGGTCACATACTGAGGTAAAAGCTGGAGCAGGACAGCGTGTAAGCCCTTTGGAAAATACATCACTTGGGAATCGCTCGGTTGCAGACTGTGAAAAAAGATGCCTGCAGATGCTTGTGCAGCAACTGCAGCATTGCTTGGAATGCAAGGTGCTGCGCATGCCATTCCAGGCAGTATGGGTATCAGTGATGTTGATGCAAGCACTATACATTGTTATGCCATCTGCACCTGTGCTGACAAGTGTGATGCATGACAGCATCTCTGACTGAGTGTGAATGCAGCTGTGTGTCATGCTAATGCATACCTTATCAGCTCGCTGATGAATGCGTTGCAGTGAGACCACGAAGTCCAGTGTTGATTGCAGCAGCTGCTCTTGCAAACGCTGATCTTCTGTGATCTGAGGAATCTGGCCAAGCATATTGGTGGCTAGCCTGAGCAAGGCTGCTGGTGGCTGCAAGGAACTCCTACTCGTTGGCCTGCATAGACACTTTGCACAGAAAGCAAAAGGCAGTTCTGCCGCAGTCCATTTGTCAAGCTGAGGCCTTGTCAAGTAAAGTGTGGCACATGTCAAAATATATTGTGGATAGGACCGAGCCAGCAACAACAGGATGGCATGATGACAAGGTGCAATATGATGACATACACGACGAGATAACATGTATGACATGACATAACATGGTGACATATGATAACATGATGGCATGATAAGATGATGACATGATGCAATGCAAGGCATTGGAATACAACCACGCTGGGAAAGGGCTCGCCTGTGGTAAATCAGGAGATGGAAGCTGATACAGAGCTGCACACCAACACAGTGCCCTTGCCATCCCAAGACAGACCTCTGTAGACCATGTCAAAGGCCCCTGCAATGCACAAGCCTCTCGTTGTGACAGCATGTCACGCTCATCAGTCAAACTCTTGTTGAGGGAAGTGTCTTGTCTCTGGTTGACAGACCAACAAAGTGCAGACAAAGCTTACATGGAGTCAATATGTATACTAAACAGCACACTTCAGTTTATGCATGTCCATGGTCCTAGCAACCTGAGCACATCCATGGGTACAATCATACTCAACCTGTACATGTGTATGTTATCTGGGCTGTATGTCATCAGCCAGATGCACTTGTTTGTATTGCATTATTGGTCTGCAGAGATGAAGAGCCATACCGTCAGCATACATGCCAATGTGTCAAAAGCCAGGTCAAAGACACCACTACTCTGAGCTTCAGCCCAGTAGCGCTGCCCACCGCATCTCTGAAGACCAGGTAAGTTGCCCATGCTACTCCGTGACAAATCAATGTGACAGAGGCGAGCCCACAATGTAAAACCACATAGCCTTTGATGTGCTCCAGGCAATGTTTTAAGTGCTATGTGGAAGCCAGCCAATAATGAGGGTTGTTCTACAAGCCACGTTACATGCATCTGCTTTGCTGGCACAGCATACAAGGCCTGTGCCACCAGGCCCTTCTTGGCTTGCATGAGCTCTTTGGGCACAACTGGCTCGCCTGCACATACGCTTGGCTGTGAACAGGTCACATCAAACAACAATGTGCATGCCTCACAGTGTTGACGCTCGCTTTCTCTGAGGCACATGTGCTGCTTTGCCAACAATTCTTTTGGCTTGAAGTATGGCATACTTGCAGTGCTGAGCGCTCTGTCTGGAAAAAGCCAATTCTTTACGCCGGCGCGGATTTAAAATGGGCGGCACTGGTCATGCGCTGCAACATTTGGCTCCCCAGCTTGTTGATCAAGTCATTCTCGTGATCTGTAAACTATTTTGGCAGGACTGGGATCAGCCCAAAGCTGCAGCACAATTGCACAGTATGTGACAAACAGTTTGCAGTCTGGAAGAGTCAACCCTTGCTGTTGCAAGTATGGTACCAATGTAACAGCCAGTGACCATACATCAACTTCACCTGAAAAGCTCCTGCACGTTGAGATTGTTGTCCTTCAGATGAGGAAGCAGCAGCCTGGCCAACAGCACCACCAGAGTCTCTCTCAAGAGTCTGCGTTTGTCATCATGCACCTCTGATGCAGCTGCTTTTGTGCTGACCCATTCCAAAGTAACAAACAGTCTGGAGGCTACAGTCTGTATGTCAGTCCATTGAGATACTGTTGGACTTGGCACCGGCTTGCTGCCGTCCCAGTTGCCCGGGTCAGTTTGATCGGCAATATTTGGAGCCTGCAGCAAGGGTTGATGCAGCTGCAGCCTGCCCATCATATTTGCTACATTATGTAGAAATTCAATTTCTCCCTCATATGGTTCATCTGGGATAGCCATTGGTCCAAAAGCTTGTCTAGCTGCGGAAGGCACCACATCTGTGATTCTGGCTGATATTGTAACTGACATTATTGAGTCGTACTGCAGTATTGAGTCAGTGAGCATGTAGCTGGCACACAAAGCAGCAAAGGACATGCCTCCAAAGCTTTTAAAGCATGGCGAGGCATGAAAGTGCTTCGATTATAGGCTGCAGGCACTGTCCAGAAGCTAACTGACAGCGTCTTTGGATCAGCACATATGCTGGCTTGAGTTACTGTTGCTTTATTTGATACAGACCATTGACGCGATGCAGTGCAGCAGAAACAGTCAGCGGTGAAACCAGCACACACCTTGATGCAATTGTAGTCCTTCATGATCAGCAAAGTCTGGACACATCATGACAGAACAGCGGCGCAGCCCCTGCAATCGGGCCAGCATGGCTTCATGCTTCTTGACATGCTCAGCGGGCAACAGCTCTTGATCTAGGAGGCATTTCAGTGCATGGAATGCATGCTGTGCAACTTCTCTGGTGTTGTCCAGAGCTGCAGCCAATATCCTCAGGCCATCTACATCAGACGCTCGTTTGTCGCAAAACATCCCACGATGACCTTGTTCTGCACGACATGATTGACAGCCAACACTTGTCCGCCTGCAGGCTAACTAACGTTGACCTTAGAGTGAGCAGGCTGATTGCATTTGAGAGTGCAGTAGTGTTTTGCGCTGAAACAAGGAAACTTTGCTGAATGTTTACATTCAGAAACAGGTCCAGCGGTCTCGACTTGACATACAAGGTTCTCTCTGGATTGCTGTCAAGTATACTGCCAGTGGCATCAAGGACTGCATTGACGATGCACAGACATGCTCTGAGCTCACACAGATGTACACAACAGCAGAGGCTGAAGAAGCAGAGCATAACGCAGTGCTTCTTGTGGAGACTCTGCTGCCACTGTGCTCCCAGGGCCTTGAGAGCAATGCACAGCCATATCTACCAGGCATTCTTTGTGAAATGCTAGGTGTCCTGTTGGCAAGCAGCAATGTTGCAACAATGCGACACATCTCCCAGAGTTGTGCTGCCAAAGTTGTGCAGTCAGGTGAGAACACATCTTGCTTTGTGTTGTCAAGCCTAGATATATCTTGCTGTATCACAATCATTTGTTGGGATGAAGGGGCATCTGGGGCAATCAAATCTGTGCAGTCTGTGTCAGAAGACAAGCACTGCGCAACAGCATGACATATTTGGAGCTGCTCAGGGCTGGCTGGTCCCTTTTATCATACAGCGCCTTGGTCAGGGTCTGTGGCCTGCTGCACCTGTGCAAGTGCTGCTGGCATGGGGCCACCCTGCTTGACACCGGCTTGAAGGCTGTTAGTCAACGTATGCGCCAGGTGCTGCATGAACCCGGTGATCATTAGCATGCATGGCCTAGGTCTGCCTGAATTCAATCTGTCGGGGAGTAGGTCTGTTGATCTGGGTGCTGCGAACTCCGACCGCAATTTTGAGTCAGAGAATAATAAGTCAGCCATGTTGAAGCTGCAAAATTGCTGTGCATCTTGCTGCCAAGTCATAGAAAGTGCGCCGATGTCTGACATTTGGGCCGAGTGATCGGCGTGGCAGATTCAACGCGCTCAAGCTAAGGCTATCAACGCTTCCGCGAGCTTCAGAGCTGCTCAGACCCAGACCAGTATACTTAGTGTGTCTCAGCAGCAAGATACGGCTCATGAATACCCTCATCCAAAATGTATGCACAGATTTCTTGGAGTGTCCGACAGGTATGCACGAGGGTGGAGTCACAGACTCAGGCTACAGACTTCGCAACTATAGCTTATTCTTTGTTCACCCTGTCGCGGATTTGAAAATCCGACGGAATTAAAGTGCAAACACTTGTCTTCATAGCGCTTACGCGACGTACGTGGAAGATCACTCGGGCAATATACACTCGCTAGCGACCGCTCAACAGAACAGAACGAACCTCGTGTACCGTACAAAGCACACAGTTGACGGGCTTTCCACATCGCCGGTATGTTGTAAAACCCTTCATAAGACGCGGATGGCAGCGTTTATTCACGCTCGTGATTACATGGCAGTTTGACCAGGTTGGTTCTGGAGCAAAAGAAGGGGAAGATTACAAGGTTTGGCCAGCCACACGACATGTCGCCAGGATAAATACTTGTCACACGATCAATACACAACATCTCAGAGGAAGCACATGCTCAATATGCATAAGCTTGCAGAGCCTAGTGACAAATGCATGCCTGTGGGCTAGCTAGCTTCTAAGATTGGAAGACACATCTTTTAGTTCAACAATGTGCTGAGTCTGTTGGTGGCTATATAGGGTGGCTAGTATATTTGAAACTGTGTAAAGAAGAATCCGCTGTAAACGTGATGTTTGCACAAAAACATGTTTCAGCTAATGCAGACTAGAAAGTAAGCTTGGAGAGCAGGCTGCTGGAAACAGGCTTCAGCACAACATTGATATACGCATGACAAACCATTTCTTCGTGTCTCCCATTGGACAGCGCATGGTTGCAAGAACCGCTTTCTGTGCTCACAGCTACAAAGCAAGGCCCATGGCTGTGTTGAGGCTTGCAAGCAGCATTCTTGTTTCAATCTGCATGCAACAGATGCACAGCTTATTTTAGCATGTCCACTTCAGTCATTGCAATGCAACAGTGATGTAGCAGATGACTGAAATGCCCTGATGTTGGGGGACTTCGGCATTGCGACGAATGTCGGATGCTCAGGTTTCATCTGCACAACCTTGCTGAATGCTCAAACCCAGCAATAGTGTGAGCAGCATGATCATCTGAGTATTCAACCCATGTAACAATGCAGCCCTGAGTCTGTGACTCCACCCTCATGCATGCCTATTGGACACTACAAGAACTCTGTGCAAACACCTTGTCTTGAGGCTATTGTAAATTGTGGTGATATGAAGCTAGCCTTTGCATGCAGCGAAAGCCATCCAGCATCTGCACAACACAAGGAGACAAAGCCCAAGACATCATGCGTACTGCATCAATTCTAGCACACAACAATGACTGCATGGACATGCAGCCTTCTATGGTCAACACATTCCACTCACATTGCATGAATAGCTGCTGTACCTGCTTGCAATGCCTGCAACTCGGTTGCACTCCAAGGCACTGAATGCACGCAGGAGCTATAGCAGGTCCTCATTAATAGCGCAACCAATCGCAAGGTTTGGCAGCAGCTCTTTGCTTGCCAGTGTCAAGCCAGTCACTGGGGATGCGCTCGAGCGTTGCAGCCATTTCTGAATAGCGTCCCTTTCATAGGTGTGCCCATCAGCAGCAATCATGGGCTCACACATCAGCACCTACAGATCAAGCTGCATGTGGCATACATGCGCAAGACTAGAAATTCACAACTAGCAGGGCTTCAGGTTCTGGCAGTCAGTAACATCAACTTGTGAGTGGACAGGCTTACGCTATGTCAGCTTGACAATTATACGCTTCATTGCATACATGTCTGCAGGTGAGTCTTGCAGGTCTATAGCTTTCAAGCTCAAGACAGTTCATCATGCACACCCCATCCAAAAGCAAACTCTGCACGCACAAAGCTTACAGATGAACCGTGACACCTTTGCAAGGTGCCTGCAGGCTATTGTACTCAATACATTACATAAGAGGAAGTAGCATACCTGGGTGATTGGGCAACAGAGCAGGTGGTGTGGTGCTGCAAAGCGCTTCTGCTGTCCAGTGGCAGGCAAACGGTCAACAGTTGGCACTCCCCCTTCATGCTGGCCAATGACACATTGACCGGGCTCAGCGTGGTCAAGCCTGACTGTGTAAGCAGTCTGTCTGTGACCGGATCTAAGATTGTCGCTCTGCTTGACATGCATTGGCTCAGGAGAAAGGAGTGGCTCTGTCTGTTCAGCAGCGCCGCTCTTGGATGCGCTCACCGTATTTGCTGCTGTGCTTGTGCTGCTGCTGCCTGCTGCATGACCAGCTTGTTGAGTGTGCATTTGAAAGGATGGCTGCTCAACACTGCGCTGTTGCTTCTGCTGTTGCTGCTGCTTCTTCTTCCATTGCTCCTGCTGCATCTGATCCTCATGGAGCTCTTGCACCTTTTGCTGCAGCTTCTGTTGCTGCTCCTGCCCCTGCAGAGTCTGTGCCTCCTCCTGCAGCTTCTGCTGCTGCAGCTTCTGTGCTTGCTGCTTTGCCTGCTTCTGCTGCTGCAGCTTCTGCTCCTCTTGCAGCTGCTGCTGATACCTCATCTCCTGTTGCACCCTTTGCCGCTCCTCTCTTTGCTGCTGCTGCTGGTGCTGTAGCAGCTCCTCTTCTTGCTGCTGCTGCTGGCGCTGTAGTAGCTCCTCTTCTTGCTGCTGCTGCTTCTTGGCCTTGCGCCTGTCCTTCTTGGCCTTCTTGGCAGCTGCTTGATGGGCAGCCTGCTCTTCTTGAGCCAGCAGCTCCTGCTCAGCTTTTCGAGCTGCCTCAGCCTCAATCTGGTTCATCTTGTCTTCGAGGGCTTTTTGATGTGCAACTCTCTTTTGTTCAGCACGCCATAGTTTCTCAACCCTTAGCCTCTCTGCCCTGGCTGTCAGCTCTGCATCAGCATCACTGGTAGCCTTCTGCTCTGACATTGCCTCAGAAGCAACGGGCTTGGCAGTGACTCTGACAGGTGCAGTCTGTGCAGCAGTCGTAGCATTGGCGGGCAGCTGTTTGGCCTTATTCAGGTCCGCAGTGCCTGGCCTGGCTGCAGACTGGACCTGCATATACTCTCTTGCTGTGTCTGCTGCCTGTTTCAGATCGAAACCGCCTGTAGACCCACTTCTGTTGCTAGCGGCCACAACCTGGTCTGTCATCTTGCGTCGTTTGGCAGCCCCTGGGCCCCTTACCAGCCGCTTGGCTCCCATTGCTAGCATTTCATCCCTCCAGCTCATGATGTCTGCCATGGGGAAGGAGGACTTGCCGCCGGGGGCCAGTACAAATGCCTCCTGACCCTGTCAGGAATTACTAAATTCAATGTTTATTTCATGTCAGTTCACTCAATTCAAACTTCAAGCAAGCACTGGCCTACCTCAATGCTGCGTTGCATGGCAAAACTGGTGAAGGCATCAACGCTTTGATGCAATCACTGCCCATTGTGATGCTGTGCACAGCTGGATAGGCAGCAAAACATGGCTGTGACGCCTGATTTGGTGCGGCCAAGGCGTTGAGTAGGTACCACTCAGCATGCTTTTGCTGTCCAGCATGATACACACATACAAAATATCTGGAGCAACCTGGCAGAAGGGGCAAAAAAGAAGAAAAAACAGAGGAAAACAGAAGAATTCAAAAGCGAAGGAAAATCCGAGAAAACAAGAAAAGACAAGAGAGAGAAAGCCTACGCCTTTCAGCATTGACAGAAAGTCCAGCGGTAGTACAATGGGCTTCCCCGTGGGATATTGTGGGAATGCATAGGATTGAAAGCAGGCTCACCGGCTCGATACCAAAGATGACTTCCAATTTGTAGCCAACCGCATCTGAAATGACATGCTGACAAAGCAGCTGCCCAAAGTTACGCTTCCAGTCTGCCTGATACCTGGTCGTACACCAGGTGAGGCCAGCATTAGCTTGACCCAGTGCTTCAATCCAGATCCCAGACCGACACATCTTGTCAATGAAAGGCACCACATCCTCAACTGCAACAGAACGGAATGGAGTCAACAAATGTGATGACATGTATAGCTCAATTTGCATGTGTCAGCCAACAAAACGCACTGCAGCCTGGAGCCTCAAGAGCCCCACCTTCTTTTGTGCGTTCACATTAAGCCCTGTGCACCAAAAGCTGCATGTTGCGGTGCTTGCATGCATCAGGTGACTGTCAGACTGCATACATGTAGGCTTGCTTTTGTGAATGTGTATCAATCATGCAGAAATCAGGACACGTACCAAAACAGCCTCTGTGATCACACAAATGCAGTACACATTTGCAAATCAGGACACATAACAGGAAAGCTTCTGTGATCCAACAAACGTATCAACATACAGAAGCCAGGGCACATACCAAGAAAGCTTCTGTGATCCAACAAGCGTGCGTGCTCATCCTTGACTGCCAACCCTGGGCGAGTGTCCAAACCCGCCAACTTTGCAGCAATCTGGCTTTGAGTGAGTGAGGTGTCATATGCAGTCAGATCAGCAGGAGGTCGGGGCATGCTAGCAAGCTCCACCGTCTTGTATGCTTGCAGCACATTCTTCAAGCACAGGAACAACAGCTGAAGCGTTGCACGTGCAATCTCCTTGGGGACGACAGCTTGGGGCAACAGTGTTGACTGGAAGTCATTGGTGAACAGATCTGTGCAGCAAAACAAGCACTGAGTGCTAGCAAACATCAGACACTTCATGCGAGGCTGCTGCCTTCAGGAGGGTTGGGTGTTGAGGGCATGATGACAAGGCAAACAGCACTCGGGACAATGCTCCTCTCATTGGCCGCCACAGCTGTGCATAAATAGCTGTGATGCAATAAGGCATGCTCACAGGCAGACAAGCCCCGGTGTTGCTGCTGTAGATGTCAGCTGCAGAGCTTGCGCTAAGCAAAGCATCTGTGGCTGATTGTTGCTACACAACGTGCAGGCCAGCTGTTTTGACTGAGCTGCGCAAGCCAACAACCACAGCTGATGTTTCTGGCAAACATGCTGAACAAGCAAAGGAGCTCGATCTCACTTATCAGCTTCAGATAGGGTGCCATGTATACGTTGCAGGTCACCCCTCGGTCGTCAGGACGGAGCTCATGGCTTGTGGCCATGCACCGCTGTGTGGAGTTCACGAACCACTCCACACAGCTTTCAAGTGCAGGGTTGCTCTGAAACAGCTGATGCACTTCCACAACAGGCATGATCAAGGCCAAGGCACTTGCTTGCATCAACTTGGGTTCCAGCGGTCGCAAGCCAATGTCTGAGTAGCCAAGATCTGCAGGATGGCTTTCAGGAGACGCCCACAAGGGGAGCATCGGAATCACGGCTTTGACCGTGCCCTGGATTATCCCTACTCCATTTTCTCCTGGCTGCTTGTCAACCTTCGATATGAAATGTAAGGCAGCACGTATGAGGTGCTCTTGCAAGTAAGGGTTGCTTGTGGACTCGGGGATTCTGGGGAGCATCTTGACCATCAGTTGGGCAAGTGAGAGCGCCGGCTGCACAAGCACAATGCCCAAATGCAGGCCCTGGATGTGCAGTAGGTCTGCACTACAATGTGGCACTACTATTGCAATCAGCAACTTGACTGGGAATGCATGAGATTGTGCAAGACATCTTGGCAAGACAGTAAGACCAGAATCATGGATAAGGGCCAGGTCCATGTAACCGGTGCTGAGTATGTCATGCACTGCTAGAACAGAATGACTACATCCCTGACCAGTGGCAACAGGTGAAGCAACTGTGGGAATGCTCATCAATATTCGACAGGCAAGGCACCACAGCATGGGTCCACAGCAGGTGCTGATGGCACGTGTGACGACAGCAACAGCGTGAATGCAGACAAGCATGAGAGTACAATTGCAGATTGGCAGCTTACTTGAGGCAGATGAGCCGGCATGATGTGAAACAGAGTAGTGCATGAGGTCAAAACTCTAGCCAAGCCTACAATGTCCTCAGGTGTCCATGATTCAGATGCCTGTCAGCAATAACGTTTTGTGTCAAACAAGTGATATGGGCAATGCTGGCTGATCTTCAGAGTGCAACAACCACCTGCACTGACAGACAACAAAACAGACAGACAACAAGACTTGCGAGGATGCCAGACAAAAGCAGTTTTGATGCAGATGTCAGACATACACCAGATTGTGCTGGGTAGCTGGCCTCACAACGCTTTCAAAACAACGCAGAGGCTCTCACGCAGTCTGAAGCTCAAGCCGATATCACAAACTCTGTACTCTCACCTCCACAGCTTCTGTCACAGATGCATACAAAGTCAAGAAGCTGCCGTTTTCTGCAGACTTGCTGCAGAAGGGGTGTGGGTCAGGATGAACAGGGCCTCCCAGGGCCCCCTGTTCTGACCCTTCACCAAGCTCAGCACAGCACAGCTGGGCAAAGACAGCGCATGCTGTCAGCCGGTTTGACAGCTTGGGCAGATGCTCCATGGCCAGAGAGAATGAAGAAGCTAGTGCAGGCGCTCTGGCCAGCAGCATGCTGTCATCCTGGGTGAGAGGCGCTGCATGCAAGGCTTCAATGGCTTCTGTGCATCTGAGCTGCTGGAATGGTACAAATATGTCCAGAGGCGTCCCCAGATCTGCAATGCATACCATGTTCAATTAAAGCGTTTCTTGTTGTCATACATTTGACGAGCCATCTTCCTGGTGCTTGCAGAATGATCAAGGCAGATGACAAGAGCTGCAGGTAACTGTGGCGATGGATCATTCAGATTATAGATATGCTGCTGTTGACTGTGACATTATTGACGCAGATGACTGCACCAGCAGCACATGCAGTGGGCATGACAGCACCGTATAGCAGCAATGCAATTTAGCCACGCCCAACGTACTCTGCATTGGGCTTGTCAAATCTGCCTCTGCTTACAGACAGGCACAGTTGAGCTCAAGATGGAATCGATGATGACAAAAACATTTGCCAATACTTTAGTGAAGGTTTGGTGGCTCACAGCTTACAATGCATGTATACAGAGCGTTTCAGTGACTCACAGAGAAGGGTCCAGATTGTGCGGACGCTGTCACCCTGCCGCCCTGGGTCAGCACTCCCCATGGTCTCAAAGATAGCCTTGTCACTGGACATACGCCGCAGGAAGGCGAAGCCTAGATTGTTGATCAGCACAAAGTCTGGCTTGTGGGTGATCCATTCACTCATGATAGTCACAAACCCAAACCTGCACCGACACACCAATCAAGTTGAACGGTCAATACCTGCAGCGTGATACATGGTCGGCTGCAACAAGTCTATGTGACATGGACTTGCTTTGATGCCCTCTACAGATACGGTAATGCAGCATAGCATTCAGCAAGCTCATGCAGGACATGCTCAAAACAAGGAGGACATCAGGACCGCCTGTACAATAAGTTTCTCCCTACAATAGATTGGACAGGCGATCATGTGCGTTTCCTCTGCAATAGCTTCTTGCTGCTGTTTCACGGCAGACCAGTGCAAAGAACGATTTAGCTGCTTGTGCTGAGATCTGAGAGGGCTCATACCTAAAGACACGCTCCATGTTGAGCTTCGGATTCAGTATGTGAGCCAGCAGCAGCTGATGCAGGAGCGACACCAGCGCCTGCTTCAGCGCAATCAGATCCTCTACCTCTTCCGGAGTGGACGCATTGACAGGCAGCTCTTCAGTGCACCACTCCAACAGAACCATCACCCGTAAGGCAACTGTCTGTATTTCTGCCCATTGTGATGCAGTGGGCGTGGGCCAAGGGGAATGGGCATCTAGCAGACCACCATCATAAGCCTCTGGAGGGTGTGATAGTGGCTGTCTTGACAGAAGGCGAGCCATGATCGCTGTGACGCCATATAGGAAGTTGACATGGCCCTCCCTTTGGGAGAAGTCTGTAATGGACTTGGGATCAAAAGCTTCAGCTGCTGCACCATGCAATAGAACAGTCTCAGTTTGTCATGTGCTGGCTGTATGTCTTCTAGGTTTGTACAGTTGGAAGTTGCCAATCTTGCTATGGTTAACTTTTCTGATAACAGCATACCAGCATGTGATGTGGAGGGCTTTGCATTCTGAATGACAGTGACAAATACATTGCTATCATATCAAAGCTTGAAACATGCTTATCCACTTGTACATTGTTGCTTTGGTTTGCGGCAGCAATAGCATCAGGCATTGTGGAGCTCTGCTACTTGTCATACCTGTAGCGCTGCCAGTATGGACATCCACAGTACAGCAGCAAGTTTTGCTGTGCTCAATCTTCGACAAAATTATTAATGCACAGCGCCGACAATATAGGCAGGTTGAGGGGGGAGGGTGTGGGGGGTGGGGAGGGGAAAGCAGGGGGCAGAAGCGTCACCTCGTTGAGCCTGCAATGCCTGATCTTGGGAGAAGAGGGGGCACAGCAGAGCGGAGCAGCGGCGCAGCCCTTGCATGCGTGCCAGCAAGGCCTCGTTTGCTGCTGCTTGCTCAGTAGGCAAAGTGTAGTTGGCCAACAAGCGACGCAACACTGGAAATGCATACCTTGCCACAGAGTTGACCTGGTCCAATGCTGCCGTCAACAATGTCAGACCGCCTGCATCAGACATGGAGTGGTAGCGCAGCGTGTAAACTTGGTCTGCTGCATATCTGTCTGCATGAGGGTTGCGGAGTGACATGCTCTGATGGTGTTGTGACTGCTGAAACTGGCCTGAACAGCTGGCATGCTGCTTGTTTTGGAGATTACAACAGCCAATGGCAAATGTTGATGATACAGCATCACCATGCATACACAGCGTACTGTAGAAGTAAGAAGCACATTATGTACATATGCCAGGCAGCAAGTGTCTGACCTGACTTGAGCATGTGTGAAGCAGCGGCCTGAGTCAAAGCTTGCAGCACAGGACTCTCAGTCTTTGTCAGCAAGGAATCCAACGTGATGCAGCAGAAGACTGGCATGCAATCTCTGGGCTGCTGCCCAGCATGTAAGCTGCCCTTGATATGTTGCTTCAAGATAGGCATGATGAGATGGATTAACAGACTTGACAGGTGCTGCGCCTGGTCAATATCAGCTGCCAAAGGTGATCCTGCACTGGGCAGCTTGGTGAGCCTGGCTTTGGCATCTACAGCACTTGCGTAGAGTTGTGCACCCATGATGTGGACAGTGTTCCATAAAACTTGCTTGGATGGGTAAGGCTTGGAAGGATTGCCAAAACCCTCTGCACTGACTATAGCTGCCTTGATGACAAGCAGAGCGCTTCTCAGTACCGCCACGTGACGGAAGAGTGGACTTTGACAGAGAGGCAGGTCAGGCTCAGCAACAATTTTGACTTCACATAGCTTGGCTAATATGTCATTTAGTGAACTGATTTCCTGTGGCAGGCCGGTCGACCCCGGCTGTGCTGTGCGTAGAATCTGCATGCAAAGTAGAACAGGCCTGGCTGCTTCTGGAAGCTTGGTCAGAACCTCGGAAGTGAGCTCCTTCTGCGTCTGGCTGGAGTCAATTGGCAGGATCTCCTCAGCCGGCAACGCCGCAATCTGTGACTGCAGCGTCTTGTCTGACATCAAAGTAGCTGTGTATTTGTTGGTACAGAAGGACTCGGCAGCTGCCTGCCAAAGGCGGGATAAGAGCTTATACTCCGAGGCATCTGTTGGCTTGAGACTGTAGGCTACGAAGAAAGCCAGCGTGGGAGGGAAAGTGGCCTTCAGTTGCACCTTGTTTCCGCTCTGCATTTAAACATATACCAGTGCTGCTTTCTCATGCTCTGTGTATTTCTGCTAGCGATAGCAGTTCAACGTTGAAGTGACAGACCTTCGGCTGGTCTTTGAGCAGAACGCCTTTGCTAGACAGAACACAAGTTTCAGGAGACAATCCGTTGTCTTGGCAAAAGTCCAGCTTGATGTCATCGATCCTTGTGTTTGGCGTTAAGTCAGCCTGCCATTTGGCATTAGGGCACTTCTGCAGAACACAGCAAAGATGTTACCAAAGCAGTCTTGTCGACAGAGAGATCGACCTTGTCGAGCGAAAGACATTGGCGATGAAACTCGCCTCAGCTTGTACAACTACTTTCATGTTGACAAGTGAGAAACAGCTCGGAGACAGCCAACAAGCCTCAACTTTCTTGTCTTGCATGTATTGATCTTATGTTGGTTCCGGAGCTTTTTGCTCTGTCTGTCCGTATGTCTGTCCACCTGTCCGTCCGGCATGCTAGATGACTGATCCTCGTAAGCTATAATCATTCTGTACCCTGCATCGCGATCAGGTTGTAGCCAATAACGAAGATAGGCACTGTTTCGAAAGAGATTATCGCTTGCGTGCATTTTCGACATTGATTGCTACTTATACACCTCATTCATACAACAACATGTCAGCCATGCTACTATCAGGGCAGACTTGCGTCAAGCCCGTCTTCGGCAGCGCACCTGCGCTGCATCGCGCAAGAGCGTCCAAGTCTTGCCGACCACAGTACAGTCGTAATGTCGTCATGATGGCTGAGAGGCCACGACAAGATGACAACCCAGCAGACGAGGCTGCCGCAAAGGTTGAAGACCAGCTTCAGGGCTTTGTGCAGGCGACCAAGGAGAACTCTGGCTTGTTCCAAGATACCATCAGTCAGCAAGCCGGCAACAAGACCGGTAAAAAGGGATCACCAATTGATGAGAGCGGAGCAGCAGGAGGTATACAAAGTCATCTGTCACCCTGTCGCCGGGTCTTCAGACCGTGCAGATCAAACTGCCAAGTCCAGCTCCATAGTTGCTCTGATGTTAATTTTTGAACTGGAACTTTGCAGAGGCAATGTCCCCTGGCGGTTTGGTGCCCGAGATTACCAACGGACGAGGCGCCATGGCAGCCATGTTGATTGCCTTTGTCAAAGAGGTCACCAGTGGCGCCAGTGGCAGAGCAGATCAAGTCTGACCCAATCTTTATCGCCATTGTCTTTGGCCTGATTATCGTTGGATCCATCGTCCCTGTCTTCAGGGGCGCTGACCTAGACAGGAAGGGTGCTGGCCCATTCACCCCCCGTGCTGAGATCTGGAATGGCCGTGTGGTGAGTTTTGTAGCGTTTCCTAGATAGCTACTATAATGGCATATGCATCGGCCAGCCATGCACTTGCCATCTTTGCATGATGCACAACTTTGCAACCTGTGTTTCACAGGAGGTCAATCGTCATATGCTGCATATGTGCTGATGGAACTCATTGACACTTCAATATGCAGGCCATGGTTGCCTTTGCTCTGCTGTTGATTGTGGAGGGCTTCAAAGGAGGACCAGGTTTGGTCCCAGGTGGTGGTGCACCAGGTGGTATTTAGAAACATCCTTGAGAGCGCCATGCGCATTCACACATTTACAAATATGTGATGAACGCTGTCAGCAACAGGATACAATCCACTGTCTCATACAGCATGATTGCTGCCCATTCTGACCATTTTGCTCCACAGCCACAATGTGAATTTCATCAGCAAAGTCAAACGCACTGAGTCATGAGAGGTCTTGAGAAGATCTATCCAGTGAGTTGAAGACCTGTAGTTTGTGCTATGATGCGCTTTGGTGTCCAGTGAGCGCTACGGCATGTTTGCATGCCGCCTTTGTAAGCTGAATGCTTTTCAAACTTGACATGCAATTTTCATCATGCAGCTGTGCTGTAGGACGCCTTGCATGCAGTGTTTGTGGCTCTATGCAATGCTGCTTAGGATGGCCAAGATGCAGCAGTTTCTCTTGCCTGGTGTACTTGCTGGGAGCTGCCTTACCATAAACTTGTTCTAGCTAGTGGAATGCTGTGGCTTTGCATGCAATATAGACGAGCAATCCAAATTCAGTTCAAAGAATCAAGGCATAGAGGCAGTCCAAAGCGTTGAATCTGATGTTGCATGGCACATATGTTGTTTGGTCCAAGACTTGTTACGCAGCAAACTTATACACAGCCATACCAAAGCAGTATTGTTTGCCAAAGTCGTCTAGCAACACGTTGATGGACACAATCTGTTCTCAATGCTCTGGCTGCTGTTCATTCCCATTGCAACTGCAATGCAACGCAACTTGAAACCTCACAACCCAGACACACTCAGCGAGTACAATCATCTGACAGATCCAGATTGGGCTCTGAAGCCAGGAGCAGAAACACATGAGAAGTAATGCCAGCCTCCGTCATCCCAAACTGATCTGCTGTCTCAGCATGTCCGTGCCCTTCTGAAAGTCCTGCAGCTTCTTCATGAACCTGCTCTCCTCTCCATCTGACACGTGCAACTTTGACTGCAAGCCCATAACCCCTGCCGCTGCCACCCCTGAAGTCTGTCCGTGCAGTCGTCCCTCTGTCTCGGATGCTACAGAATGGCTGCTGCTGCCACTAGACAATGAAACGGTGGACCTGCTATGCTGAGGAGGCATCGCATTTGGTTGTAATTCAGGACTCTGTACCCTCTTGGACAGGGGGTGGTCGCCAGAGCCCCTATCGAGGGGCTCACACTGACTGCAGCTTTTCAAGGCGGCAGTGATGTCTGCAAGGCCATCAAAATCCTCTTCTTCACTGCTTCCAATCCTGAAGAGTGCCACACAGTCAGACTTACAATACCATACTTTGCGCTCGTGGGTTCAACCGAGTGTATGGATGTATCGCGCATGAAAGCTGAGAAGCTATTCAACAAGACTGAAACTGATCTGCACTCTGTGCTGCCTGTAGCTGTTGCCATAATCTCACAATGCATCTGCTTACAGCAGTGCAAGCATCAAAATCACACTTTGTATGATTTGGAACACACAACACTCATGGGTGAGCTCACCCGTAGTCCAGCGGCAGCAGATGCTGTATGGATGCAGCTCTTCTAGGTGAGCCCCATCTGCTTTGCCGCTTCTCATACTTGTGGATCAGCTTGCTCAAGTCCCTCTTCAGCCGATGCTTCCTAGAGTCCAATGCAGAGGGCTGCTGAGACTGCTCACTGCCTGACAAGTGCTGTGCCACATGCTGAGCCTGCACCATGACTGATCATTCATAATCAGGACCAGATTACATCTTCAGCACCCAAACCTGTCCATGGGTGGACCACAATCAGGTTGTGTCTGCTGAGGCGGTATGCAGTTGTAGCAGTGTGTGCATGACACAAATGCGCATACTGAGTGACTGTGTCATGCATGCTTTGCTGACTGCTGTGTTGCTTTTCTGCAGTTCCAGATTGGTGTGATGACCAATCACATGACCACTGTTGCCTGCAGTCTGGCCAAGACAGGAAATGTGAATTGATTGATTTATTGAACTGGGCATGATACATACCAAGTTGCTTATGCCTTGCGTACGCCATGCTAGAGACAAACCTGCGCCTACAGTGGGACAGCAGCACATGAGTGTACCTGGGCCTGGGCAATCTTCTGTTCAGCCTGTTGCAGTCGCCATTCCAGTTCAAGTTGCCGCTCCTTGGAAGCTCCCAGGCGAGCCTGCAGCTCCAGCTTGCTGGGTTGCCATGACTCATCTGCCAGGTCAATGCCATCCCCCCTCCTACCCCCCGGCAAGCCCCTGGGGAGCCCCAAAGTGGTGCCTCCCAGTTGTACCTGCCACCACATGCACTGCATTTGTTTGCTGATTCAGTCAAATGTACTGTGTAATCATACTGCTTTGGTGTGACCCGAGGTTGCTGTGTGAGCAAATGAAGTATGTGGCCAAATGTGGTAAATGGCCAAATGGAGTTGATGACCAAATGGGGTAAATGACCAAATGGGAGAAATAGCCAAATGGGATAAAACGGCCAAATGGAATGCTGTGTGAGCCAAATGAGCCGCTCAATGATGCAATTGCACTTATCATGCCACGGAATGGTGTTGCACTTGGGTAGCAGTTGTGGCTTTGCTGACAACATTCTGGTCTGAAGCTGACAGAGGGCCAAATGTCTGAGCGTGCATGCTATATGTGACCATCTATTAGCTTGTCAGTGGTCTGCTGAGTGAGCCTGTTGTGTTCCTGCCTCCTGTACAGATGGTGCAGCATGCACAAAAACTACAAGCAAACAGAGTCAGGACACAAATTTGACAAGATTCAAGGCAGGGCTCTTGAGGGCTGTGGGGGAAACTTGGATGATACATAGCAAGGTGAGCAAAAGCTCAAGGCAGACTGGCATTCTAATGCAGTGAGAAAGCAACGTAGCATGCAGGCTGGGCAAACACATTGTTGATCACCTGTGCACCTCCTTGTCTACTATCCCTTGCATGGTGATGCCTGTCTCCATTCAGCTGATCCTGTTCTTCATCAGCTAGTGTGCAGTTATCACGCAGGTCCAGGATTCTGGCCTTTGCGGCGTAATGCTGAGTAGGGGACGGCCGCCGCCGTGGGCTTAGGGCTTCCTGGACCCTAGCCCTCCTCATGTACTTCTCTGCTGTTCGGTACTGCCGCTGAGGAGGCTCAGTTGCCTTATGCTGCCAGGATGTGTGTAAATCCCTGGGACTCTGCCTTTGATCCAGTGAGTCATGCTTCCTTGATGCCTGTGAACCCTGTGGACTGTGTTTCTGGTGTCTCCTAGCATCTTCTTCTTCACTGCTGCTCTCCCTGGCAGCAGGTTGGGCTTTGTGCCGACGGGATGTTGACCGGTGCTCTTCTTCAGTGCTGCTGCCTTCCCTCCTGGTTGGTAGCTGATGGCGCATTTCAGCAGCATAGTGGACTTCAGCGTCTGTGCTGGAATCCCTGAGGCGCGATGGGGCCCTGCTTGGGGATTTGTGCACATGCATCGAATTTGACTCATGTCCCCTGAGAGATGATCCAGATGATCCTGTCCTCAAGATCCCAGATCTCTGGCGGCCTGGGGATGATCCTAGCTCTAGGGTTCCTGATTTCTGCCGGCGCGGGGGGGCATCAGCCCTGACAGAAACTGATGGCTGGCGGCTAGGGTTGGACTCTACCCCCCATAGGCCTGACCTCTGGTGACTCAGCTGAGCTGAGTCGAGCTCCTGAGCATCAGAAAACCGCTGACCTTGGGACAATGCTGTCCCAGCAGATGCGGTTCTGCAGGGTGATGCATGTCTGCCCAAGTAGTCATCCAGCTGAGGCTCCTCAGCAGCATTACTTGCTGGATTGCCATGAGATGATGATACAGACACACCTGACCTGCATCGCATGATGCCAGTGTGACTGCTCACTGCTTGTGCTCACAACGCAGTGGCTGGGAATTGATGCTTGGGCTCATAAGCCAGATGTGCAAGGCATTTGATGAAGGCCACTTTTCAGGAATATTTGATGCACATGTCAGGCACGTGCACACAGGCCACTTCTAGGAGTGGCACACACAGCGTGATGTGTGCAGCTTGATCAGACATCATGAATGTCTTGGTCCTAGTGACATTGTTGTGTACCATTGTCTTGCTTCACATGTACAGACAATATGTACACTGAAGATGCACAAATGGTACTCTGACTTGCAGCAGGATGGAACCTGATAGTGCTCCTAGCCGAAGATGTTCTGGGCAGGCTGAATGAGTATGTGAGGCTGGCAGGCAGAGTCAGCAATGGCCCTGCGGGTGGGGCAGCATTGAAGGGCTTCTCCAGGCAGCCCTGTTTCAGCTGGTTTAGCAGCAGCTTGGCATATGCATTTCTGTTCTTCTTCCACACTGGGTTGTTGGTCTGCACTGCAAACATGAACTATGATTGTCTACAATGAACCAGCCTGACAGAGATGTGTGTGTTCTGCTTCAATGAATGCAGTGGCAAACACAGCGCATCAGGCACATGGTTGTTACTAGCACGCACCACAGTTACTGCAAAGCTGAGGCACATGACTGGCATAATGGGCATTGCTTTGTTCAGCACATGTCAAATGTCAATGAACTACCAGGATGTACAAATTGCCGCTTTGCTCTGCTCATGTGTGCAGGTCCATGAAAGAATAATGGTCATGCCATGTATGGAGGTTGATTAAGGCATTCTCCAAAAAAATCAATATGACCAGCCTGCGCCGTAGATGCAACAGGAATGTCCACCTGCTCACTCAGCTTCGCCAGCCACAACTTCAGTCTGACAGCTGCATCACGCTTCAGTAGCCCGCTGTGCTGCTCAATTGCAACCTGTACCTGTCACATTAGGCACAGCATCAATGAGATTGTCATAAAAGAATTAGAACGTAAAGAGGTCAAGCAGCAGTAAGCCGATGCCCAGCACAAAGGCAGCAAAGCGGCCAGCTTAGCGCAAGTCGAAACGCTGCAAACCTTACTGAAGACCTCATCCATTCGCTGAGCGCTTTGTATGTCTTTTAAAGCAGAGTTCCAGGAGTACTGCGAAGGGTTGCTGAAAGACCTCTGCTGCTGTTGCTGCATATTGCCTTAATTCAGTGGCCGGTTGTGTCGCAGATGCCTCAAGTCTAGCAGGCCATTCTGCTACCAGTTGATGTAATGCTGGTTCCAATGTGCAGTTTTTGCCTCAGAACGTTGCTTTATTTCGGGGCACTGTCACAGCTGGTCAAACCTATGGCGCGGCATGTCGAGCACGGAGGCGGTCGACACGTACCGTGCAGGAAGCTCCTGATTGCAGGACCGTCTCGAGGTATCAGGGCACAATTTTGGCACCATAACGGTGATTGCAGGTGCCAGCCGGGCAGGATGGGTATCAGCACAGTCCTCTCTTGTGGGAATAGAAATTTGACAGGAAGACCTACTCAGCTGACAGCAGGCTACTGTTCTATCCTTGGAAGCGGGCTGTTGAGAAAGCATTGCAAGTACTGACAATGACGCTGCCGGTTGACCTTTGCTGAATGCCGCTGGTGAACGTGAACATGTAGGGATCGCTTGACCAATCAACCTTTTGCAACATCTTTTGCATACTATTAGTATCCAGGCTTTGTTCCTGAATGCACCAAATTGCAATCTGAGACCAGTCTGACAATATAATTGAGGCCAAAACTCGCTTGGGACTTGACATCAATCACAATACAGGTTTTGAAAAAGTGGACCTTCCCACTAGCATATACTTTGGGTAATTCTGTGTGTGCCCCAAAGGTCATGAAATATTGCTCAGGTCCAGCGTCTGAAGCAGGGGCCCCTTGCCACATCTTAACTCTTGAAAAATGAACCTGTGCAAATTGTTGTAGCTGAGGTTAAGATGAGTCAGCATGGGCCAGGATGCTTTGATTAGATGACTGATGCAGCAGTCACACTGGTGGCAGTTTGCCAGATTCAGAATCTTGAGCTTTGGCCAGCTGGCCCTGATCAGAATTGAAGAAAGTTTCTGCCAGAAACTTGGCACAATGGTATGTAGAGAAGAAGTATATTTCTGCAGTTATTGCATACCCTTTTTAACTTTAAAGTTTGAGGTAGCTCAGAGCGCTTGCAATGTACAATGAGTGCGTTTGTTATCTCATGATGAATCTGTTGGTCAGATGGTCTTAGCTGGCCCCAATTAGATTGAAAATATCATGAACGAATTTATGATCTCAGCTTACCAATGTATGACATGCGTATCGTGCTGTCAAGCATTGTCACCAGGAGATACGTAAGCATGAAACACATACTCAGGCCGACACTGTTGCAGGTAGTATACGCACAATAGAAACCAATCTCAGCTCTGTTTGCCATTTGGCCACGCTTTGAAGAGCAGAGCTGCAGCCTATAGGTTCCTGTTTATACCACTCTGCCTTGCACAGGCAAGCTGCTCAACGTGTCAAGCAGACTGTCTCACAGTAGTAATCCACAATTGGACACACCCTCTGTTTGCTCAAAGCTCAGCCACACCCATCCTCATCCACATGCTCAGTGCAGTCAATGAGTTTGAGTGTGATATTATCAGTGAATAAGAGCAATCATGAGCATCCTGACACAATCAACAATCCAGCTATTTAGAACAGAGGCGGGAGAACAAGCATCAAAATGAGCTAACATCCCTTGATCAGAACCCAGCATGGCAACTCATATCCTGGGCACAAGGAAGCTGCAAGCTCTCCAGCTGCCGCCATCTGTCTCGGCACATCTGCCTGCAATCTTCTTCCACATTCTGCCAAGCCTGTAGTCTTTGCTTGTCCCAGCCAAGATTTGCAATGTGTTGCTCAAGCAAGAGAGAGGTTCTGATGTCTACTAACAACTCCTTTAACAGAGGCCACTTTCCTTTGATCAGCATCTTGATGACAATATCATCCACAAACCGGAAGCTCACTGTCAAGCTCTCCAGGAGTGGCCAATGTGCCCGCACCAGCTGTGAGGCGGCCTCAGGTTCAAAGTCGTTGAGGCTGATCTGCACAGCAATACCTAGCAGGTCAGAGCTCTGAGGTCTGTGGTCAGACTAACAGTGGTAGAGTCATGCATCATGGTTGTGTTCATCTACAGAGCAACAGGTTGTGTGCAGCCACTTCACAGACTGCCTCAAGCAAGCAAGAATGACGCACTGGTTGCACAAAGTCTGACAAACAGCCTATGGAAATCCTAGAAGCTTGTCTGAAGCCATACAACAGACAATCTTGAGCAGTATGGAGTGACAATGGGACCGCAACAGGTATCAGAAGTGACAGAAGCCAAGGTGAGTGCATTGCAGGCTGAGGGTGAGGTTGCTTCAAAGCATTTTTTTTTACGCAATGCAGCTGGTGGCTGCTGCATGCAAGATATTGCTCACCTGGAGAGTCTTCAACAGTGGCCAGTCAGCTTTACTGAGCTCCCTCAGGACGCTTGCTTTGCTGAACCCATTGTTGGTGAGGCACAGCCACTCCAGCAGCGGCCACTTTGCATCAGATAGGTGTGAGATGGCTTTACTGCTCAAGGGTCGTTTGTTGTTGCACATGTCAAGCTTCTTCAAACAGGGCCAGTTGCCTTTGCTCAGGTGCAGCAAGGCGGTCTCATCCAAAGACAGCCTGCACAAGTACAAGGGACTATGTGGAATACAAGTTCATTGTTTTTCCAGATGTCCCAGTAAGGTGCTCAGTGGACGGGCTTGAAGCACGCACATGTATACTAGCACCAGACACTGAAAGAAATGTGGGCGCTGCCAGGACAAGTAGCGCAGATGCATCTCTTTGAAGGCCAAACACAATTCACCTGCAGAGGTACAGGCGCTCCAGCAAAGGCCAATCCCCCTTAGACAAGTGTGCCATGGAATCTGCTGCTAGTAGATTGCCGTCCAGCCGGATTGCTTTCAGTGCTGGCCAAGAAGCTTGGACAAGCGCACTTATATTATAGAGCCTGTTATTTGACAGGTCAATCGTCTCCAGATGACACCACCTGGGCTTGCTGAGCTGCTGTAGGCTGTGGTGGCTCAGATTGCTATCAGCAAGGTGCAGGTGCTTGAGCAGCGAGCACTGGCTAGTATCTGGCAGCTCCCCCATGCATGCATGGTGCAGAAAATTTTGGTTCAAGCTCAAGATTTGCAGACACGGCCATTTACAGCAGAGCAACATGACCATTGCTGACCCATCAAGGCCAGTGTTGATAAGGTTGATTGCTTCCAACTGCGGCAGATGTGCTTCAGCTAGATACCGAATGCCTGGAGCATGGATACTGTTGCCTGCTAAGCTCAAGGTCTTCAGCTGCAGCCAGCTTCCTTCACTCAAGGCTGCCATGGACTGTGAGTCTAGCTTGCTGTTGCTCAGCTCTAGCTCCTCCAACAAAGGCAAGTGGGCATCAGCTAGGTATGTCATTGGCGTAGCCAGGTTGCTGCCTGCCAAGTGGAGAGACTTGAGTTCTGGGTATGCCACCGCCAGTAATACTCCAGCAAGGCATGAGTCTATCTTGCTGTAGCTTAGATTCAAGCGTTGGAGCTGGAGATGTGTTGCCTTGGCTAAAGTGGAGACAGACTGGGCATCCAGAGTCTTGCTAAAGCCGAGCTCAAGGTGTGTTAAGCGCGGCCAAAGCCCTGTGGTGAGCACCCTGACATCGTGGCAATCCATGGCACATCTGATGTTGGTGACATGCTCATGTACTTGACTGCGCAGAGATGCGCAAGATGCCAATAGCTGTCCCAAGGCGACGGGTGGTAGGTGCTCCAAGAGTTGTGGGACGTGGCATACCAAGTCCGCTAGCATGACCTGCACGCAACAGATCAGTTGACCTTGTTCATTCACGACACTTTGTGAAGGTTCTTAGATGACACAGTGGACTACAGTATAACTCTATAGTCCAGACGGCTCAGACCGCAAACCATACTCATGATGTGTGGCAGTAGCAGCAGCGGCGAGGTGGAGTACAAAGCATGCTGATTGCAGCAAGCGGGTAGCAGCCTACATGAGCTTGCACATGCTGAGCATGTCGTCACCTTGAAACGTTCACAGTCGACTTAACGTAGAGCTTCGCAAAGTGCCGCGCCTTGCCGTCAGTGATCAGTTCTCAGAGATCGAGTGGCTCGATGCCTGGGCTCTGCACCGTGAGCACAGAACTCACAACAACATTTTAGCATGTTTGTTCAACTTGGTAGTTTGCATTCCGCCAGGACGCACGGAGAATCAGCCAAGTTCTCACCTGTTTGGCTATATCTATCGCTCTTCGGTACACCAAAGACGGTATTGGGTCACAAAGCGATAGTTACAACCAAGCGATAGCGAAGAACAAGAGTGTGCTTATGGCTCGTTGGGGTCTGGAGCAAGTGAAGCTGCAGGAGAGAGAGAGAGAGAAGTGTTTTACATCCTTTGCCCAGCCTCAAGTCTGATGGATGTGCCAGGGTATGTGAACCCTGACAAA
>JAABUP010001795.1_pt1 | contig 43969 bp, 31 predicted proteins | sample 5559201 | NCBI WGS metagenome assembly JAABUP01 (sample SAMN10711887, study PRJNA513373) | rock metagenome | isolation source: Antarctica rocks | place: Antarctica
GGAAGCAGCGAGTGTGGCATAATTCTACTGAAGCGTGGTACTCTATCGCATTGATATACCCGAATGAGTGTATTGGGGGGCGAAAGGACTTGTTGCCGGCGGGCGGATAGATGAGGTAAGGTTGCGTGGTTGAGGGATTTTGGAGTTTTCGTGTGAGGAGGGTAGGGGGAGGGATTGAGGATTGGGGCTCGCGGGAGGTTGATAGGAGAGTGTAGAGATGGATACGGATTGGGGTGAAAATTTGGGGGAAAGAAGATGGGGATGGAGATGAGGATGAGGATGGGACTGGGTGAGTATTGCCAATGAGATGGCGTAGGATAAGACGTCAAAGTGAAAATCCACAGCTCGAATAATATGCGTGAGACGAAAATAATTCTTGTCTCTTGCTTGGATATCATTGAGATTAAAACTGAATTGAGGATCTGAATTGCAATGCGTGATGATGTCTATGTCTTTCAATCATTCAGGCTTGAATGAGTGAAAATCTTGGATTGCGTGGATTTGATGAGAAGCAAGAATATTTGTCGAAAGCTGGCAATAGCTCGGATCTTACAAAAATGTCACTGGAGCGGAACTTGAGAACGAGTACAGGGTAAGGCGACAGTTTTGAGGACATGTTGATTGGGGTTTAGAGTGTTGTGGTTTATATGGTTTGGAAGATCAGATGAGCAACGTCTTGGCTTTTGCTGGTCATAAGAGTGGTAAACCGGTGTATGTAGCGATTTTAATTATCCATCAGACAAGCATATGACGCCTCCTGGCTTAGGATGTAGACGGCCTGGGATATCTTTGATGAAAGACAATGAAGCTGGGGGAAATGATAGCTGGACGTAGGGAGCTCTCGCTATCACACCTTCGATCAGGAGAACCATAACAGGGAGGAAACACTTCTGACGACAACACTATATGCTTGAGAGGTCTCCTCCTTATTATGCCACTACTGACAGAAATCATGGTATTGAGAGCCCCCTGCATCCAGCTATCGACTTCCCCAGCTTTCTTACCTTCCATCAGAGAGTCCGTAGCGCCAAAGGCCATTCCCATCGTACAGAGATCCATCGCAAAGGCTGTTTGCACCAGGAGCTACCACAATATTCAATCTCTCCTACTCTTTCCATGCGCGGTATTGGCTCTTGGCACCCCACACCTCCCCCTTCTTAAGCAAGCACTGTTCCCTCCAGTCGTCTCTCGGTGCATCAACATAGCGAGACGGCTCGATTGCTATTCCAGCTCTTGGCCCCTTTGCCGGTATCTTCTTCCCATCACTGGTCTCCAGCTGCGGCACATCGATATGCTCGCCCGTGTAGAATTGAAAAGCCGGCTCTGTGCTGCGCACCTCGAGGTGGAGCTTTGACGATGGGTGCGAGAGGGTCACGAGGTGACGTAATGGCTGATCACGTGTGTCGAGCCTCGTGGGGGAGAGTGGGTTCACTACGAAACAGTCGTCGAAAGAGGGAGACTGCTTGCCCAGTGTGAACGTGGTATTGGGCAATGGTGCGGATGGGTGTGCGGCAATTTCGCCAGTGGGGATGGATGTGGAGTCGAGGGCGAGGTACTGGTTGGTACAAAGGGTGACAGAAGTGCCTTCAATGGTAGGAGCGGCCGGATTGACGTTGAAATAACTGGTGAGGACGTAATTAGCTAGGCTCCATCACGCAATGCGTAGTTGAGGCTTGCAAGCAGCGAAGGGAGCGGTGAGCGTAGAACGGATTCTATGTACCTGTGATTGGTGACCCCCACTACCGTCTCAGCACATTCATCCCCCACAAATTCGACCTGATACTCTACGTCCAAGACGATTTGTTCATTCTCTGTGCTGGCAACATACCACACTGTACACTTGACAGTTCCTGGATAACCCTCTTCGCCATCCTTACTTAGATATGTAAACATCACTCCTTCCTTACCATCCCGATTAACGGGGTTTGGCCCTTCAAAGTCCTGCTTACCCCACCCCTGTGCGCCACCGTGCAGGGTATTGGGAGACTCATTGGCTTGCAATTCATAGGTCCTTCCATTGAGACTTGACAAGCGAGCATTCTTGACGCGGTTCGTAGTGCGGCCAATCGTCTCTCCAAAATACGGTGCATTGTGCGATTTGTAGAATTTCGCTTCTGGAAAGCCTAGTACGATATTTTGATCGAACACCTTGAATTCCTGAATAGCAGCGCCATGAGCGAGAAATTTGAAAGCTGATTCGGGTGACTGGGAAGTCATGATCAAAGGCTGTAAATTTTAGAGTAGCTAGGCACTGGTGCTGGAGATGAGCTACACAAAAGCGCTCAAAGAATATAATATTTCAGGCGTCTGATGCGCTGCCTTCGATCAATTGTCAAAGCTAGCAATTGGATGACGGTATGATCTGATGAGGTCAAGAGATAGACCGCTGCACCAATCGTCTCCAGGTGGCAAGAAATGGAAGGAATCTGGTGCGGATTGCGATTAGAGTGGTGGGAGTGGGTATTGAACGGAGAAGGAGGAGTCGAGGCTTTGAAATGGGTTTCGGCAGTCGAACAACCGACGAGCCGCGTTGAAGCTTTCGATGTCGATCATATTGCTCGCTTGTGTGCGGAGCATGAATGTTCCTTCCATGCACCAAATTTTTTGATCTTGATAAGTCCATCCTGCAGGTAGATACCATGCAAAGGCATGTCTTCCCTTCTGAACCATTCTTGAACCTCAAGGTCTATGCCGAAATCGTAAGGACAGTCCGATCTTCAAGGCGAGGCAAGATCCAGACTCTAACTCCTCGTGAAAGCCAGAATTTGCTCATAGGTAAAGCAACGATCTTGACACCAGTTGGGGGTTTGGGTCACAACAATTGCCAAGAGCGCTCAGCATTGAATGAAAATGCGTTGCTGTATTTAATGCGTTCCATGCGTTCCGAAAACTGCCTCTAACTCCATTGACCAGCTCTTTGACTCCAAAATTACTGCAGCGATGGTGCACGAGGAGACAACGACTTGTGTTTGCAGAATCTTGGCTTTCCTAGAGTACGGACAAGGACACAATCGCATAGCTTACGTCAAAATATCATTGTGTCCCGTGTAACCGAACTCGTCGTAGGTAGGCAAGCAGGGATTGGCGGTCTCGCGCGTAATACCCAGGGGGTCATAGTCATAGGTAGACAGATTCTGCCTCTCTGCGAAGCTGTCTGGTGGCAACCAGGCGTAATGTGATGAGCCGTCTAGGCTCATAGAAGCATCCATGCAGAAAGCCGGTTCCTCAGGGGTCTGTAACAGAGGGGTGGGCCGGAACTGATCGTAGTAGATTCCCGTTTCACATGATGAGGGAAAGGTGTCCATGGTCTCGCAATTTTGTGGGCTGAAGTCTGAATGTATCGTATTTGGGGTCGGGTATGAATCATCTTCCGTCTTGGTCCTCAGCTTCCGTGCTAGAAGCTCTGCGTCTTCTTCAAATGGCTCTCCACCCTCGTCGGAGCCGAGGTGGAGCAGTCCGAGTCGCTCGAGTAGATCGTGAGTCAGAGGAAAGCCCTTGTCGGTCTTCTGCAAGGGTGGGCCCGGCCAGGGGTCATTCCGTTCCAGGAGAAGATACATCTCATGTATAGCATTCACCATTTTGTCTTGCTGTTGTTCAAGCATCTCCACATAGCTGACATACCGACATTAATCTGGGTTGAGACAGACGCGAAGGGATCAACCTCACCCTTTGGGATACACCTTGTCGTGAGCCTTCTTGCGCTCTCCGAAGACACAGATGGCATTGTCTGAGTGACATCGGTGACATGGACTTGCTCCATCACACTGTAAGATCTGGTAAGCTGTGAACACGAGTTAGAAAGTCCGCAAACATAGAAAGACCTTTGACTTCTTTAGCCTGCATCGATCGCACGCTTTGCATACTCGTTTGCGGGCATTGCCCTCCGAGTCCATCTCCAACGGGGAGACTGGATCTTTGTGCTGATCAACCATGCTTCCGCACGGGGGAGGAACGACAGAGGGTAGAGGGAAAGTCAGATTTCTCAACGGCCGAAAAACCACAATGCTAACGAAATACACAGACAGAGGAGAAAGCTAATGCCGGGTGAGAGAAAGCCAAACGATGCGATAGAGTGACTTGGTCGTAGTAAACGGTAGAAAGTCGTTGGAGTTTGGGTAGATATATGCTATGCGGTCCACGTAGACGTGGGCAGTTAAACTTTTAATCGACTGGGTTGTGTCAGCGCGATGCAGCTACATTATTAAGGCTTGTGGAGGGTAGTCTAAGGAAACAGGATTGCGCTACTGGATCCCGCATCTCGGAACGTGCACAATATCAATGTGTATTTGAAGCACACCAGGGTAGTATGCGTCGACTCACTCAGATCGGAGACAAGCTCTCGACACACACCGCGGCCATCATCCAGAGTCCAGACGAATCAACATAAATCCCGCCTGGTCACACCGGCGGCCAATCAGCCCGCGGCGTCCCTGTCACATCAGCACAGAGTCGAGATTGGGAATCATGGCTCTGTCCTGCTCGAGGCCAGGGTGACGGCGCAATCCCTGGTAATGGCGCACGGGCGAGCTTTGGGAGCAGCGGTGCCAATCCGCCATGGCTGACTTAGAGTCGCAATGGCGGAGAGTTATGAAAGCTTGAGGGAGATAGAGAGAGATAGAGAGAGATGTCGAGTCTGCTACCGCGACGGGAGGAACGATGGATGGCGTATGATGATGCCTTCCGACGTGTCTGGGGGATAATTCTGATGCAGGCAGAATGGGGCATTGGGAGCGAAAGGCTCCGATCTCGGTGTTTTGGCCCTTCTAATCACCGATGTCCCGAACGGCGCCCGACTGCACCAACTTAATGCAGCATTTATGCAAAGATACTGCTTTTTTTCACAGACCAGTATGGTACGGAAAGTTAGCCGGTACCTGGTTTGGGTCTGTTCAATCAGAAAAACCGCTCACCACCTGCAACTCCTCAGCTTGATCGCTCTGATCAGCGACACTTGCACCTGACTTGCATCGACTGTCTCGTGGCTATGATTTGCAGCTAGTCGTCCCTCTGCTCGGACTCTTGACTCGGCGAGCTCGACCGACGGCTCTTCATTTCACTGGGCGTCCGTCCGCTTCTGCCTGAACCGAGGCTCTTGTGTGATCAAGGAGAATTTCTCAAGAAAAGGCGCATCTCAGGCCGTGGCACGGTGATCTCACTCATACAGCAAAGACGCTCGCGGTCGATTACTCATGCCCCGAACAGTACCATGATTGGCTTCAGGACCATGGAATTTGGGAGACCGATTTGTTCTTGACCATGTTGACTGGAGTCCCCCATAATGATGTGGCAGCGGAGCCACGTCTGAAAAGCCACCTGCCGCCTCGTCTCATCGCCAAAAAGGATTTCCACTAATTGGCCGATTGCTCTCAGTCGAAAAATTGGAAACTTGAAATGGTGATACCGACATCTTGTGCCATTGCGTGAATTGTCAAGTGTCTCCTCCCTTCTTTCCCAACTTCTCTATCTTGCATGCTGAGCAAAGGAATTATTGGGTCCTGGTCGCGACAGCGGTCTTCCTGATCCTATTCCTGCGACAACCATATGCTAAGGTAGGTTCCGTTCCCGCTGTGCAGCCTTAGCTTGGATGCGATGCACACTTCGACGATCGCTAAGCTCTTGCCAAGAATTGAGGGATTGTCAGTAACAGCATGGTCGGCTCGGTTGGGAAAGGTCCCAAAGCATACATCGCAGACACCGCAGTTGCATTCGAAGAGGCACAAGAAATAGGCTCTCGGCACCCTTTCTCTCAGTCCTCTCACCAAGCAGCAACGTTCAAGACGTTCAAAATTGCTTCAAATTCGTATTTCAACTCTTTCCGGATTACACTCTTGGCATCCAAGGACATAATTCTATTCTGCTCTCGGATTCAAATTCAGAGACAGGATCGATTGACACGATGTATCTTTACGTTCAGTCTCCACCCCGTTGTATTTTCGTCTCCAGCAGATTCTCTTTGCAGCTTCAAACATTCATTCTCAGCCAAAGCCTATCAAGTATCATCAAAAATGATACTATCGAATGAGAGATGACCGAAGTTCTTGATAATTGCCAAGAGCTGCGGAAATCACTCCTCACTTTCGAATACAAAGGCTTTTCTGATATTCGCTGTCTTTAGGACTTAGGTTTATCTTTATCTTGACCTGCACATTTTGAGTCTTTGCAAAGGCTTCAGAAACTTCATGCCCACTTTTCCCCTCGAGAACGAGCTATGTACCCGAATTACCAGTTGAATATGACGGTGCGGCTGAGCGTAAGATCGTTGTATAGGTTAGGAGCTGCTGGCCACGATCTGGGGGCTTTACAAGATCCTTGGTCCTATGATGAACTGTCTCAGCTCAAGCCTTGTAGGATCTGATAAGATTTTCGTCCTGTGACTCGGATCCCTCAACATCAGTCGATCTAAAGGTATACCCTCTATGGTGAAGAAGTGCGACCAGGTTTGAACCTTGTCCGCATTCTGCTTGCTTGGGACCCCACTCCACTTGACATGTGGGGTTCTCCCACGAGTTTTTGTTGGCAATGCCAGGCCAGAAGTTTGGGGAAGATTTAAATGGGTAATTTCCTTTGGGGGAGAAAGGCAATTTCCAAGCTGGTGCTGTGCTAGTATTTTCCATAAAAAGGTTTGAGAATACGTGTATAGATCGATCGACAAGGTTCGAAATGAGAGATCCACTGAAACTGACTTTGGGCCACTAAGCCAAATCTGCTACCTATTCCGTACGACACGTGCGACCAAAGACGAGGACTTAGGGAAAAGGTGGCAATTTCGCTTGTCGTCAAAGAAGGCAAGGCCGTTGAAGTTCTGCGCTACAATTATACTTTATTAGGCAATACGGCATATCTCTGGACTCCACCGCAAAGTGGGTAATAATAGCACACTCGGATACTCAAGAGAACATCTAAAGCTGAACACGAGGCCAGTGAAGCTCAACATTCACGGAGCCCTGATGCCTGCGCCCCATTGCCAAATCTAGGCCGAGCGATGGTTGCTGGATTTGAAAACCCCCCCAATGCATTATGCTAGTCTCAGAGAGGACGTATCTTGACCTGGGTGTAGGTAGCACAAGTGAAATTCTCCAGTCTGATTCAGCGTCCCGGTCTCTGAAGCTATTATATGAAGAGTCAACAAGATCAATGCTACTTGCATTCCCATCTTCAGGATTCGCTTTTGTTGGTAAGAAACGCATAATAGATTGAACTTTGAACGTTCCGAATTAGTAAAGCTTGAGCCAGGATGGGATCTCTCTGCAATTACCACATCGTCGGCACGCCATGATTAAACGCGAATACATAACACTCCGACGAGACAAAAGGGAAGGTACAGTCCAAGAAATCGTAAAAGAGCATGGTGTTTTTCGAATAAGGGTCACAAAGTTTACCATGAGGCAGCATGGAGCAAATATGGAAAGCCGAAAATCGAGAGCAGTACCAAGTCCTGAATTTTTTTTGGAACTCACGCTCTCACAGTCCTTCACGAAAACTTCTTACCTTCATCGTGTTCGAAGCAGGCATGTATCGTAGACACTCGATTCGATGTTGCTCATCAACTTTACCCTCGCTATCATCGAGACTGGGCAGTACTCTTACCCCCGCGCTGTATATATCATCTGTCGTATACATATGCCATAATGAGACCGTACAGAAGACACGCTAGACTCCAAGCTACAATGTAGGGAGCCACTAATTGTTGAAGGTCAAGAATGCATATCGTTATCCTCAAGCGATCGCCATAGGGGATGCATCACATCCTAAGCCGATAAGACTCTAGTATCTTGTATTTTGAGGCCTTCCAGATAGAGCAGAAGCCTATACAATAGCATCCTGAAAGAGTTCTTCTCTTGTCGGCTTCCGCGCCACAAATTCTGAAACAGGACAAGACGTGTTTGCCCACGATTGCCCATACAGTGTGAGTATGAACCACAATTTCAACTGACAATTCTGGTCTTCCATCATCAATGGAAGATTCCATTGGACGTCGGATTGATACCCCCTATCGGGGGATCTGCTATGATGCTATTGATGGTGATCTACCCTTTAGCGACCCGCGCCGCAATTCATCAAAACCTAAGGGAATTAAAAGGCGAACCGTCACGCCAACGAGCCTGGGCTTACGCTGCAACATGTTGGAAACGTCAGCTTTCACCTGAAACAATCGCCAAATTTCCTGACTGCAGGCTGTGTTTTCATGCTGTATTTGCTTCTTTACCTTTCATTATTTCACAGATGCCCCTCTCTCACAACTTCATTGAGTCGATTTCCACATACATTGTCCCTGCTTTGCACTGCTGAATTCCTGCCCATGGGATTCTCGCTCCGGTGAAGAAAAGCGTCAGCAAGATGAAGGCCTTTCCTGACGTTGAAAAGGGTTCCCTTTTCGCTTCTCCCAGAATGTTATCCATAACAGCCGGCTTGTGCATGGTACTATCTTGGTCCTTCTCCTCATATTTCTATTCCATAGTCTTAACGGCCTTGATCATGCAAGGAAGGCGGGCCACAATGTCCTAGATTCAATTTCAAGGATTTCTGAGCACAAGCCAAATGAACCCGGCATGGCCAAGCGACTTTATCCAGAAGATTTGATGCAACGTCAGCTGGCAACATATCTGACGTCCATACCCAAATTGTTCCATCAAAGCTGGATTAACGACATTTCACCCGCCAAGTTCGAGGAGTGGAGTAGCTCCTGCCGCGCAGCGCACCCAGATTGGGAATGGGTGCTGTGGACCGATGAAGACAATCGAAGATTGGTGGAGAGATATGCTCCTTGGTTCATCGATACATATGAGTTTCTTCAATCTGAAATATATCGCGCAGACGCAACTCGTAACATGTATATGCATGTCTTTGGCGGGTAAAGATGCAATGTCCTCAGCCTTAGTGGGTCTGGGGAAAGGCTAATTGCTGCTCCAGAGTCTATGCCGACCTAGAAACCGAGTGCCTTCTCCCTTACGATACGATGTTCGCGAAATACAACACTTCCACATTGGGACACGGTGGCGGTCAACATTTCAATTCTGCGAGTGCAGCGGGTAGACTGAAAAAGACACCTAGTGATGTCTCTCAAGCGGCAGAAAGGAAAGTTTTCGTTGGCCGTATGGGCGTCGATGAAAAGTCTGCGGATTCCATACCTAATGCCTGGATGGCTTCGACACCAGGCCACCCATTCTGGCTACAGCCTATGGAAGTAGCCGAGGAGATGGCAGCGTTGCGTGGTATGCAGCCTGAGCAAATGACTGGGCCCATAGCTTTGTACGACCAGATCAAGCGCTACAATGATGATTTCGAAGCAGGCCGAGGTGATGGAGGGATCAAACTGGATGAACACTATGCGACAAGTGGATGGCGTCACCTGTACAAATCAAGCTCCGTGAAGAGCTTGGCACGAGCTCGCCAGTCTTTGGTCATACTTCCCCATTATGAAGTATACCCCTTTTCTTGGCAGCGTGACGGCGACATGTTCAAACAGTACTGCACCTCCTCAGGCGAGACTTTTGACGCGAAGAAGTGCAAGGCATTGCTGGGCTTGGAACACTGGGGTAGCCACAGTATCACATATTGGAGCCACTCGTGGAGTGGTGATGGTAGTGGGCATTGGGAAGAGCATTTGGAGGCTATGAATAATTCCAATGACCCAGAGATTGAGAAGGAGACTGTTGAGAAGAAAGGTGACGAAAGGAAAGATCATGAGAAGACGGACGACAAGAATAGGAAGGAGCGCGCCGATGCGACTGAGGCTAATAGAAAAGCTGAAGAAGCGAAGAAGCAGGGAGATGACAAGAAGAAAGCTCAGGAGCGATCAACTATTTTGATATCGAATGGGCGGGGAAAAAGGAGGTGAGAAGAATCATGGGTCAGATTACAGCTACCGTCGGAGCAGAGAGAACGGCGAGGTCTAAGAACAACGGAGGATCTCAGCTTCGAGTTTCGAGACCTTTGTTATTAGCCTCAATATCTCACTACGGCAGACGGCATGAATGGTTCTGTCGAACAGTATGCCACACCACCCACTGCGAGTGCTATAGGGTCGCCTCCGATCTGAGCTCTTCGCAGGCGAAGGGAAGGTGAGACATTTGATACGGCATAGTCGGAACTTTGAAGAAGAAATGTACCTATTGGACATTATTTTTGACAGTGTTCAAGAGAGGCGTTTGGGGTCGCTACAGATACCCAAGCGAATAGAAAGCTCAAGGAAATCAATATACAGAGACGTAGAAAGAAAAACAAATCGATGTATCTCGTGACATTTTACAACATGACCTCATCCCAAATTTTACAATCTAGAGAGCTTTGCTCTTTTGGTGCTGATTCTTGGCAAAGTCGGCAAAGTCGGCCAAAATCCGGAGCGTAACCCCGCCATCACCAGGCAACGACTCACCAACACCTTGCTCTCATGCAACTCGTAGTATACGAGTCCTGTGAAGCTCTTACTATCACGCCTCGTCTTCAACAATCTCCATCTCGTCTGCAAAATCGGGAGCCTACTCTCTCTCCCTGGGGCTGTCAACCCAGGAGCCACGCGTGACGCTTACGTTGTCCAAAGCCTGGTACCACTTGGTGCCTAACTTTATCAGCTTCCCAACATTATCCAAATTGAACCCACAACCACTCATTAAACGATACATAAACGACTACACATCATGGCAGAGAAGATGTTATCTCCATTCAAGATACGCAACTTAAAGTCATCGAATCAATCATCGGGGAGACAAGATGGCCTTGTCCGGATCAGTGCTCCAGGCTACGATGGCACCATCTCGAATAACCCAACGGCAGGATTGAAATATAGAGATGAGGAAGACGACATCATCACGGTAAATCTGAGTCACCAATCTGGTCCAACTCATTTTCGCCTGCTAATTCAACTCATAGCTTGGATCCTCTCGTGAGCTGATTGAAAAGCTCGGGGACCCAGTGGTACAAACCCGAGGAAGTTCGCCACAGAGAAATAAGGACCGAATGTCGATAGCAATGCTTCTCTCAGAGGCACAGCAAGACCCAGAGGCATTGAAACATCACGTCTTTGACATTGACGAGCGTGAGGAGATCCAAAGACTCTGGCAAGAAATTCAGCAGAGGAACAAGACCCCGCCACCTACACCAACATCTAAAAAACCGGCTGGATGGTCGCCAGACGAGGATTCCCTACTTATTCGACTTCGCAATGAGGGCCTGAGATGGGAGGAGATCGCCCGAAGAATAGAAGGCCACACCCCTATCAGTTGTAGACTACACTATCAACTTTTAGAGTATGAGAGCAGACAGCAAGACGAGAAGAAAAACAAGTTAGCAGTGGCCTATGAAAGGTATATATCCTTCCCCCAACCATCCCCTCCTCCTACCGACAAAGTCCCGTTCATCCATATGTAACCACGCATCGAACATGCAAGATGCTGAGAATACACTCTCTTAATAGACTCAGGAGGGACATCTGGTCCCCGATAGCAGCCGAGCTTGGAGATTCCTGGAACGAAGTTGAGACCATGTCCTGGGCTTTGGGCCAGGATGAGATAAGACGTAGGGCAAGAGCCCACCAGCTCTTGTTCTCCGAGAATGATCACTCTCATGACTTCATTTCTGTAAAGAGTACCGATGGGGACTGGCACGAAGACCGAAGGCCAAAAGCCACGTCATATTTTCAGATTCCAATTCGAAATTCTGACGATTATCGGGTGCATCACTTTAATCTGACGATGCCACCCCAGCTGAAATCCTACAAGCCTGCAAATCCGGCTCTTAATGCCAATCCTACCCAGTCTAAGAGGGCCGGAGCATCTTTGCCGTCTATGGAAGTGGAATCGAATCCCGCAGCCAAACTTACTATCGAAGGAAAGCGACAGGTACTTCTCAGCCCGCTCTTGATCCCATTTATATTATCGCTAATGTTAGAATCAAGGCACAAGCTGCAGGTGACATATTGCGAGCTAGAACAATGTCTTCGCGTCACCGAAAAGGTGTGATGAGCGCCATGGAACATTCTACTCACCGAAATCGTTGGGCAGACTACAAATCCTCTGATTCTGCTTTCGCCCCCAAACCATCCAAACCCATGTCACAGGGCTTTGAGAAACCCAGTCCACCGTCTGAAGGCAGACGACAGGTACGTAAAACTGGTCTCTCGTGTTTCAGCTCCTGCTCATAATGTTTTCAGGCACAGGCTGCTGGTGATAAGCTCAGGTGTAGAACCAATCCTATCCGTCATTCCAGATCCTCTCGATCGGGGTCGCTAGAGCACGGAGTCACGAAAAATCGCTGGTCTTCCTTTGTTGCACCACGAGTCGCACGTTCTGATGAGCAACACCGTGCTGACACAGAGTCTTCGGCGAAGTCGCGACCAGAGGACATAGAACCCCAAACGATGGACCAGCAGTCCACACTTCTCGAGGTATTTGAGGCGGAGCTAGCCAAGGACCCGTCGGTTGTAAACAACGTCCTTGACAGTACTCGATTCCCAGATCCTGAGATCAGTGCTATTCCATCATTCGCAGCACGTTCCATTCCGTCGGCCAACAGCTTGAGCAAAAACGTGGCAGCAGGACAGAATGCCCAGGCGCCGCAACAAGTAAATCCTCGGCTTGGTGGTTTTAAGATGATTAGCGATTATCTCCATGGTTTTACTGCAGGTGATGTGGAGGCTGCTCAAGAATTATCGCAAGTCATTGATCACGGCGTGCGTACCGCCGCGGGAGGTTTCGATGCTCTACTCCGACGCTTGACGGGTAGCCTAGAGGAAGCCTCAGGCCGCTCTCAGCAAGCAGCAGATAGAACTCGCGAAGTTGACACTCAAGGAATCGATGATACAATCAAAGGCCTTCGAGATTTTGTGGCCTGCCTTACTGCTGGATTAAAGATACCAGAGAACGATGGAAAGAAGGACCTCAAGAAAGAGTCGACCAAAATGGACTCCGCAGTAATACCAGCCAGGTCTATGGATAACGTGACAGCTGGATCCTCGAGCGACAGAGTTTCAGCTCCACCTGACGGCATGTCGACTGGCCCAACTTCGTGCCTGCAGCACGAGACAATGGATATAGATACGAATGCGAAAGTAAAGCGCCCGAATTCATGCGATCCTTTACTGTCAAATCCACAAGCTCGTCCTGATACGGTGTCCCTTTTATACACCCTTCCTCAGCAGTACTCTTCGACAAGCTACGAAGATACAACGAGTGGGCCGCGTTATCATAAACCTGGGCCAATCCATCTTCCCCACCATACAACAATGTCAAGCTCAGCATCTGACAATACAGACTGCGTCCCACTTGCTGGTCCCAGAAATAGGGAAAGTGAGCGTGGATTTTTCTCCTCTACGGCATATGTGGATCACTTCCCAGGCAGCCGGGCGACGAGCCCACCTCCAGCGGCTAGTCGCTTCCCTACACTAGCACAATTCGAAGAAGGTCAGAACTTTGCAGGCGCTCCATCATTCCCAGCACTACCTAGTATGGAACCTTTGGTACCGCGACGGGTGGACGGCCAATCTGCTGGAACTGTGGATGATGAGCCGTCGAATCCAGTCTTTGATGTCACTGGCTCGTCGCAAAAGAGCTTAGAACATAACAAGCTTGACCCTGCCGTTCTCGCCAAGGATCTATTAATAAGCAATGGCATTGACCCGGCCAATCTTGTTCCTCAATTTACCAGCTTCATGGAACAGAACCCGGCTGTCCAACAGAAATCTATTCAAGTCTATGCCGACAATCGTGCGCAGCGTTGCCCAGAGCCGCCAAAGGTGGTACAGCCTTTTATGGCAAAACAAGAAGGTCCACATGTCAGAACATCAGACTTAGTGAACCAAGCCTGTGACACGAAGCGGGAATTTGAGGAAGGACATGGCAAGAAGTCTCTGCTCTTAGGCCGGCAAGAGGCAGGATTACGCTATCAAAATCATCGGAAGAATTCAGAGCAACCGATAGACTATTCACTACAGCTAAAGCTTCTTGAGCAGCAGAACAAGAAGCGTCTGCTCCTCGCCCGGCAAGAGACAGAGTCAGCGTATCGACCAAATGAAGAGAAATCCGAAGCGGAAAAAGACTATGAGATGCAGCTTACGCTTCTCGAGCAGCAGAAGAAGAAGCATCAGATCATGGCCCGGAACGAGGCAGAGTTACGGCATCAAGCTGATCAAAAGGAATCAGATCAAAAACAAGATTATCAAATGCAGCTTATGCTTCTAGAGCAACAGAACAAGAAGCGCCTTCTAATGGCCCGACAAGAGGCAGAGCCAGTGAAATCACTGGATCATGAGAGTGACGCTGCTCTGTTAGACCGACAGTTGAAATCCAGACTTGAGCAACAAAGCAAGAAGCGGATACAGATGGCACGGCCGGAGCAGGATACTGTCTCTGATGGTCCTAAGCTTCCATTGGTATTCTCCCTTGAAACCAGACCTAACAACCAAACCAATGAAGCTAGACTTTCCAACCCTTTCAATGCTGCTGACGACGGCATCGAACAAGACTCCGAACAAGACACCCGCCCCAATTCGGCTGCAAGACTTGTCGAACCCTTCGACCCTCTGGACGTTGAACCTTCCGCTCGACTTCATTTGACTGAGGGCGTCCGGCGTAATGCGACTGTTGCTGGCACAAGCAGCCGCCACAATGCTCCTCGTCGAAGGCCATACTCCGAGGCCTATGATGGGTTCGGGAGACTAGGGTGGGAATCTTTCTTAGGGGGCTCTCACGATGAAGATCATGACTCGCTCAGACATCCAGGCACTAACCTGAGCAGGAGACAGGAACACGCAAGAAAGATGCGCGGTAGCCGTGGTAGTGGTCGGTATCAGCGGAAGCAGGATCAGCTGAGAAGAAGCACCACTCTCCACGACACTATGCCAATGTCAACCCCGTCCTTTAGGCGGTACGACGATGAGCACCAGGATGACACCACAGTCGCGGCGATCAACGGTTGTGTCAACCAGCTCAAGGATCTTGGATTCGGGAGTGATGATGATGCATCGGGGAGCAGGCTTCTGGTCTATGCGCAGGCCGCTGGTGGGGATCTGGTAGAGGCTATTGACATGATTGACGAGGAGCAACGGGCATACAAGGAAAGGTTTTGAAGGAGACTATCAGTGTGTTGCTGGAGCTAGAGCTGCTCGAGCTATTCTATGGGTGTAATGTTGTCATGCAGCTTATTCGGTACTAGATTGAATCGAGCAAGTAGAATGTATTGAATAGAACGAATGAAAATCATGTTTAAATGCACGGAGCTAGCCACGCTAAGGAATGCGAAACTCGCTTGAACCAGGAATGGCGACAAGACCCTGAAGATCCTTTGAATCACCTGTGTCGTCATTCGTCACTCTCCTGAGTCTCCTCTAGGTAACATCAATACCACGGAAACGGTCTCACGAAGTCTCTAGTACCATACACAACCCTTTTGTGACTCTGCAGACTCGAGGCTGCGACCGAAATTCCTAGCGTACGACTCTCCTCCTTGACCTTCCCGAACCATCGCTCGGATTCTCACCCCACATGCACAAGAGTTGTATGACGGCTTTGTTGCTTAATCTCACGCTTCCTACCGGCCCCCTCCCTCCATAACCCTATCAAAATCTACAACTACACCATGTCTTCGCGACCCAGCGGTCCCACCTTAATCAATCTCCCTCCACCTCCCAGCGATCCTGGAGGAACGCCCTCGGATTTTGGTCCGTAAGTGATACCTTCCCTTGTCTTCACCAATCTCCTGACAACAGCAGAGGAACACCCAACTCTGGCTTCTCAACCACAGCCATAAAAGACGGTCACCGTACGTACTATTTAAAGCCATTCTTGCCCTAAGCAGATCGCAGCATGACTCTTATGATAATCACTTGTTTGTGCTTCATGAACATTGATGAACAGCGACATCGTTCTCCTGGACATACCGAAGGGGCATTACTGAAGTCAAACTCTATGTAGAAGGCCAAGCGCACCCTCATCACACCGGCCATTTACATAGCTCCTCCACAGCATCCGACTCCTCAACCAATACCCTTGACGCCGAGCGCGCCGACCGCATCTCCCGCCTCGCTGGTCTCGAGCGGGTCGCTACGCTCCGCGGCGCCAGTCAGCATCTATCACAGCAACAAGCACAAGGCATACAGCCTCAGCAACCACCCGGCTACTTCGACAATGCCAGCGGTACAGGCGTGCACAAAAGCACCGTTGGCTCCGCCTCAGCGACTGGAAGCGCTGGAGGCAGAAACACGTGGGCGTCTGGAAGTGACCCTGAAGATCGAATGAGCGAAGATCAAGACGATGTTGGGGACGGAATCAGCAGTGCTGGGATGAGTGAGGAAGGAAGTGCCAGTTTGGTGGGCTTCGGAGAAGGCGCTGGTAGTACTGTGAGTGGACCTACCAGCTCGCGAGGGAAGGATCGAGAAGGGGTTATGAGTCCGGCGACTAGCATGAGGATGCAGAAAGGTGACGGAAATGGGAAGGAAGGCAGTCCTATGGAAGGGGTCGAACATTAGATGCTCTGCCGTCGCCGGACCCACTGTACTAGATATTGCATGGTGATGATGTCTGGACGGTGCGTCGACGGGAGAATTACGGCAACGATCATGGCTGGTAGGATTTATGAATAGCGGATACCCAGAGCAGAGCCATAGAGGGGACAGTGCTCATGAAATGTGTTTCTTATGGAGGGTCTTACTATATCAAAATCCTAGTCTCGCTTCTTGGTCGCAATGAAATCGCACTCTGCATTCCGCTCTCGGATTATGGTGTCTTGCATGGTTCATATCATCCTCCCGTCTTTCGACCAATTTCCGCGCTATTCCCGATTAGGCATTCCAATATACCATTGTCGAGCGCCGCAACAACGGACTTTTTTCTCGGTTCATCTAAAGCCAAGGGTTCTATGACAATTTTGAATGCTTCCGACGATTAGTGCCGGCTTCTGATTTCAAGAGAAGTTGACTTCGACCTTTCCTTCACGTAGGAAGATATCATTAGAAGAAATCACCCCCCAAATGAACACACCCGCCAAATGAACAGCCTCTGTAGGGCTGAATCCATGAACCGAATCTCAATATTAAAAAGTCATTTTCAGTCTAAATGTTGTATGTAAAGTTTATGCAGATTTTGATTCTAAGTATATCTTATATGAGACGCTTTTAGCCATCTTGCGTTGATGTTGAGATATAGGGGAAGTGTTCATTTGGAGGGTGTGTTCATTTGGGGGGTGATATCTTCTAGAACCCCTTTTCCCGTATTCGCAAGGGGATCTCACATCGAGGCATGCCCTATCACCTGGTCATTCCCCCGTGTTGTGAGAGAAGGGGTTGGTAAGAGTAGGACAATGTGCTCGGAGGGCTGGAAATTCTATGTGGCTGGCATCGAAGCATCTTTTCGAGAACCCAATGATCGAATGAACGCTGGGTAAGATGTGGGGAGATCTGCAATATCAGCGGAGAGTTGATGGTAGATTTGCTCTTTTGGAAACTGGATGAGGCTTCGAAACCCTCAATACAAGTAATTTGGAATTTTATAGGAGAGGAAATGCTATGGGTGAGCTTCATCAATGATGAATTGGGGTGGGAAATGGGGAGGTCGACGAGATACGAAATGTGAAGATTGGCGATGGTCCTACCCAAGCTTTTGGGAATTGTTGTAGCCATATGGTAGAGTGGTGAGCTGCTGGTACTTCTGGGTTCTGGGAACGTAGTACAAACAAAGTGGGGGCTGAAGATTTTCAACACTTCACCTCGAGAAGCTTCCTTAGACCTTCTTGTAACGTACCATCATCACTCACCATTCACTTGCAACTGCCTCGCCTAATCAGTCAAGTCGGAGCGCCATATTACCTACATCCTGTGACTCCATTCTCGAAATTCTAGCGGCTTCTTCAGATTCAACTTACGCTCTCACAGGGACCAGAAAGATAAATTGGAGCACAACAGATAAATCGTCCCTTGAGAACGATTTTGACCGGGGAACATGGCCGTTTATACGATACCAACAGAGGTCACTGACCTCGTGATTAAAAATCTTGGAAAGAAAATGACCGAGCAAGGTAGCACTCGCAAGGAATGCGTCCGTGCATTAAAGCAAATGCGACTTGTCAGCCGCCGCTGTAACGAGAACGCCAGCAGGCTGCTTCTGGCAAGAATTAGTATTCCGATGCTCGAGCTCCAGGAGTTGCAACAATTTGCAAGGACGTCAGCCACCATTGCGACCTGTCTTAAAAGCATCGAACTTAGATGTCATGTTGACCATGCGGCTCAAGAGTCTGCATTGGAAGAAATGAAAAAAGGGAAGGCTGACTTTTTCAACGAGCATCCTGCAGTGGATATCATAAGAACCCATTACCTGAAAGATTTATCAGCCTACAAGTCTTGATCTACTTGGGGAGGACATTGGTTCCTCCGGAACAACGCCTCAACATCCTTGGCAAGAATTGCATGTTGATATTGCGTTTTGCAAGGAATTTGATTTTTGTGTCATGCAAGAATAGCAACTGTTCAGACGAAAGACTGGTATGGACGTCAATGTTAAGAACATAGTAAAGCTCATTCAAAACGCACAAAAGGAAAGCCTCGTACGCACTGCAATCGGAGGTCTTCGCATCAGCAGCCTTACACACCACTACCTTCGCTTCGGCATGGGCGAAGTCATCTTCAATGACGACTGAATCCTAGGAATGATGAAGCAGTTGACAAGCCTCGACATTAGCATCTCAAAGTATAGAGAGAGTCCTATTGGTCTGCTCCCACTCAGTCATGGCTGGGCTTTCATTCTCCGAGATCTTGTGATGCTCGAGACCCTTCGACTCACAAGGATAGAAGCGTTACACATCACCGCGTTCACGCGTGACTACAGCGTCTTCATCGAAGAGCTTTTTGAGTTAGACCGGAAGGACCAAAATTGGCCGCATATACTCTGCAGGTTACCAAAACTCAAATCATTGACGCTGAGAAACTGGGACGTCTTAGGCTGGGAGCGCTCTAACGGATATCTCGCCAGCCTAGTCCAAGTGCATGGAGATACTCTCAAGGAGCTCAATTTAGAATCATGCCACATGAGGAGTTACTTCGCAACATCTGGAGAATATCACACTGGCTGGGCGAAAGTTGGCAGGAGCTGCTTAGTCAATGCTTCGAAGCTTAACTTTATGGATCTCACCACTGAGACACTTGATTCGGAGGGTATGATTTATCACGTAGACGAGGATTGGCTTCAGGCCTTGAAATTTGTTGCTCTGAAAAATGCAGGATTAGTACCACAGAATCTACTCGACATGGGAGAGGCGTACATAGGATCTGGGTTCTCTACTTGGCCTAGAATGAACAAGATGTTACCGCAATCGTTCTTGCGGTAGTTCTACAACATGCTGGACCAATTAGCCAACCAAGGACGTTTAATCAGGTGAGCATCCCACATGGTGGTGCGTTGCTTGTTTGACTTCAACGATCATTGCAAGTTTGTCCGGTCAATGTAGTCGAAATGGTTGAAGTGGTCTCTTTGGTGTACTATAAATTAGGGCTAGGGTTTCACGGCGGTCCTATCCATAAGAAGCCGTTTCTGGCAAAGAAATTGATTGAATTCAATTCTTTGTGCATCGGCTTCCGCCCTCAATACATCTCTTTCCTTGGCCCTCTTCCTCCTCTAAGTTGCTCTGATCCTCTTTCCCAATCCCAACAAACTCGGTCAGCGATTATACCTGCTTCAACAAGCTTGACCGCTCGGGGTTGGTGCGGAGTGACCAGAAGAGCAAACCTGCAGGCTTCCTTCGCATGCGCCGTCCAAGAGCAACTCCAGAACCTTGAAGAACCTGTGACTTTCACTAGTCATGGCAGTACCCTCCCAGTTTGCTTGTAAGTCCCAATAGATCCGAACTTGACCTTCGTCCATCGCTCTTAGCATTGACAACAGCTGAGAGTGCCGCGGGTGTTAGATCGGACGCTGAAGGGCATTGGTGTTGTGGAGGCATCTCCGATATACGACTCGCTCCCAGGCTTCGAGAGGTCCGTGTGCTGTTCAATCTTACAGTCTCAATCGGCTGCTTTGACGACTTACATATTGAAACTAATACTAAATTCAACAGACCCGAAGGGAATCTCAGATGTTGCGCCTATTCACCCTGTGGACGCTATTTCGCCTGGGCGTCTCCTGAAAAGTGAGTACTGCACATTGAATCCAAGATTTTGCTGACTTGAGACAGAGTGACGGTCGTTGATGCCTCTGTGGGTCATGTGATCACTTCTCTTCCAGCCCAGAATGTCTATGAACTCGGCTTCTCCCCACTGGGCACCTTCATCATAACCTGGCAGCGACCCTCAAAAGAAGAGAACGGCGATGCGGTTAAGAATTTGAAGGTATGGAGGGTCGTTGAAGGAGGACCGGATATAGCAGAGGACGAGCACAATGTCGTAGGCAGATTCGTACAGAAATCGCAGACAGGGTGGAATCTGCAATACACGTACGATGAGCGGTATTGTGCCCGCGTCGTCACGAATGAGGTGCAATTCTATCAGAGCGCAGATCTGGGTACTGTATGGAATAGACTGAGGGTAGAGGGTGTTATGGATTTTGCTATCTCACCAGGAGAAAACCATTCAATTGCTATTTTTGTACCAGAGAGGAAGGCAAGCATAATCTCTACATCGCAAAATGGTCAAAGCTGACCAGGAATACAGGGTCTCCCTGCAGCTGTCAAGGTTTTCAACGTTCCAAACTTCGACGCCGCCGTTTCTCAGAAGAGTTTTTTCAAAGGCGACAAGGTACAACTCAAATGGAATGAGAAAGGTACAAGTCTCATTGTGCTTGCGCAAACAGAGGTCGATAAATCGGGCAAAAGCTATTACGGAGAGACAACGTTATACCTTATGAGTGCTAATGGAGGGTTTGACTCAAGGATAGATCTAGGTATTCTTTGCTTGAAGCCTTTGAATACTTAGATACTGACTTCGCTAAAGACAAGGATGGCCCTATACACGACGTTACGTGGTCCCCAAACTCAAAAGAATTCGGGGTAGTATATGGTTACATGCCGGCTAAGACGACCATCTTTAACACTAAGGCCAGTGCGATATACGATTTTCCTCTTGCTCCACGGAATACAATCCAATTTTCTCCGCACGGTCGGTTTGTACTAGTCGCCGGGTTTGGTAATTTGGCAGGCCAAATGGATCTATATGACATGGAAAAGAGTTATAATAAGATCTGTACGATAGAAGCCAGCAACGCGAGTGTATGCGAATGGAGCCCTGATGGGAAGCACATCCTCACAGCCACAACAAGTCCACGTTTACGGGTCGACAATGGGGTGCGAATATGGCATGTTGGAGGTGGTCTAGTATATAACGAAGACCTACAAGAGCTTTATCATGTCACGTGGCGACCGCAATCTACGACTTCACACCCCCTGGAAAATCTACTTCATCCCGTGCCCACCCCTCATGCTTCTGCTTTGGCATACCTGGGGAAAGTCAAAACGCCATCAAAGCCAGCTGGAGCATATCGGCCGCCTGGGGCAAGAGGCTCGGTCACACCTTTGGCATTCAAAAGAGAAGATGAAGGCGGTGCCGCATACGTCAGCAATGGTAGTATGTCATTAGGATCTCTTGGCGCAAACGGTTTTGGCAAACCGCGGAAACGAGAGGTACCAGGCGCAGAGACAGTGGCTAATGAAACCCCAGCAGCGCCTCCAGCAGTATCAGCTCCAGACGGAGAAGATAACCTATCAAAAGCTGCTGCCAAGAACAAGAAGAAACGAGAAGCGAGAAAAGCAAAGGAGGCCGCAGATAAAGCTGGTGGGCTTGCGCCGACACCAGACGGAGTAGCTGCTGAAACAGCACCTAGCCCATCAAGAAGTCCCGACCGTAAAGATCGAAAAGGGCATGAGAGGAATCAATCAAGAGGGCAAATAGACACTGGACCACGCTCACACCAAGGAAGGAGAGAACCGCGGCAAAATGAGCGACAACAGCCACCGCCACCATCACATGCACAAGCGCCCAAAGCCAATGGAGTAAGCGCGAAAGCGCCTCCTCCACCATCACCAGAAGCTCCAGAGGTCTCAGTGACATCGCCAGGCGGCGGAGGCGGTCCGCAAGACAAGAAGACACGCGCTTTATTGAAGAAATTGAGGGCGATCGATGATTTAAAGATGCGGAGGGCGGGGGGGGAGAAGTTGGAGGGGACGCAGATTAAGAAGATGGACACGGAAGATGAGGTTAGGAGGGAGCTGGAGGGGTTGGGGTGGAACGATTGAATGAAGTGGGAATGGCTGCTTATGGACATCACGAAAAGCACTCGAAAAGCCGATCTAGCACTTCTATGACATGAAGCTATGACACTACTTTGATTGGAGCTTAGCCAGCGACGTAAAAGCTTCGAAGAGATGATCTACATAGCCAGTCGAATAGAGCATAGATTAGACCAAATAAAATAATTCAAGAGAATAGATATGTAGCACCCACTCTCAGACCTCAAAGGACGTTATCTTAAGCTAGCGCTTTCGCGCTCGCTCTCGTCCCTCAAGTCAACAGCCCTCCTCACACAACGACGCTCAAGCATTCCGCAATCCTCACGTCAATCATGCTCCGGCAAAAATAGAGAGTGTGAATGCAAGCAAAGCCCTGGTTCCGATACGGGCCGCGGCCTCGTTGCGAACGAGGGGCTGCGATGGATTTGCCGGATTTGATGTTTCGCGGGATATACTGAGCTGAGGGGATGGAACTTCCCGAACGCTCAACCTTGTACCCGCGTCATACTGTGTGGAGGGAGATGAGGAGGTTGATGAGTTTGGGACGGGGAAGGGGATTTGAAAAGATAGACGTGAGTGGGAATGGAGAAGAAAATGCGAAGAAAGAGTAAGCATCAGAAGGAAATCTCAATTGGGTATCTAATCGCTATGCAAGGTGGTGGTAAATACAGAGGCTAGTATGTACGCCTCGGGTGAACTCGACAGAGGAATGGACAAGAGAAGGGGAATATTGGAATCATCACAATGATAAGAGACTTCGTCCTTTGGACGCTTGTGAATTGCGCCTGGAGGTATGGCCATTTGACATACCAGCGAGGATTCTATCCATGCCGTTCACGTCGAGCTCTCCCTTGGCCAGCAGCTGCTGATCTGTCGTGGTTGACACTGGCGGTGGAACGGCCACTTCTGGTGCTTGGGGCTCTTTGAGTGGTGGAGTGATGATCAGGAGCCGCTTCTCGCCTGTACCTAGGATTTCTGGGGAGTCCTTGGCGGAGCCTGCGTGTTGGTCGCTTGGGATCAAGGCGACTTCGTTGCAGAACTCGCCACCTAATTGGATGTTGTTGATGGTTTTGGGTTCGCCGTTGGCTCCGCTGCCAAACAAGTTTCCTGATCCTCGGACTTTGTTTTGCCAATGCGTGTGTAGGGATGGAATCACCATGGCGGTGGTTCCGTACCATAGGAGAATAGATTCGTCATCAGGTTTGCTACTCGTTGTTTCGGGAGTGGGGACGATACAGAGACCTCCTCGAGCAGGAGAGTCAGGGATGCTGCTTGGGCTAGTAAAGAGTGCATCCTGTTTCATTTTCCGGGTGCCAGGGGTCATGGGCGCAAGCTTTGAGCGACTCTCTGTTCTTGTATTTGAGCTTTTGAGAAGTGGTTTCGACTTCAGCGAGGCACCTGCATACCCATCAAGTGCGAATGTCGTAAGAAGCCCTAGCGACTGATTTCCAATACTGGAAGGTTCTTGTGCGGACTTGGGTCCACGGCCTTCGTGATTCCAGATGCCCCATTTTCCATCGGCTTGTAAGACCATAATACCTTTCCCTCCTAATACCCATTGCGCATCTAGAATGGGTTTGCGTCTTGGTATTGAATTTTGAGATGATTCAAAATCAGTATATAAGGACGCGAGCCAAGAACCCTGTGCACCGCTAGATTTGGGAAGGCAGTCGAAAAGCCGGACTGAGCCTTTTGCCTCTGCAACTAATAGCTGGGAATGCCGCGATGCAGGGTACAAAGCAGAGCTGAACTCCACGGATACTGCTGGTGACGCTAGATATTGTGTTCGCCATGGGATATGCGTTTCAGTGGAAATGCTTGTACCTTCACTTACCAGAGGAATCCTGTGAATAAGAAGCAAGCCGGAAAGGTCTGCAGAATGGGAGGCTATGAGTAAATCCCACGTCTGATCTATCCCTGGCCGGGAGCGACTGCGACTTCGTGATGTATGTCGTGATGATGGCAATATCCCATTGCTGTCATCCGCATCATCCATGTCCACATCCTCATCCTCTGGAAAGCTTGCAGTCATTGATATTGAGACACCCTTTGGGATGCTTTGATGCACAGTGCCGCTTGAAACCATGACCATCTGCTCCTTAAGATTTGTGACCTTGTCCCTCAGCTCAGAACTAGCCTTTGTCTGTGGAGAAGGCGGTGTGAGCGGGAAAGTTATAACTCTGATACTGAAATCTGAGCAAGCCACAGCGACCACAACGTTGTCCAGCACCAGCGGTGGTAAACTTGATCTATGTAGGTCTGGGGGTAGACGAGGAAAACTCAGATGTAGAACCTCCACCCCCAAAAGTACATCCAGAGTCTGAATGCATGGCTCATAAGGTTCAGAAGGGTTATATTCATCTTCTTCGTCGTGAAAGGTGGGGCCGTCTTCGGGCGTTGCCTTTTTGACAGGCTCTTCGTCTGAAGAATCCAATATCATGACGACATCTTTGCTCGTCCCATTTAGCTTTGGCTTCTCTGGCACACGTTCTCGGTATTTTTTGAATGATCGACCTCCTCGCCACATACAGCGAAGTCCCTGCTCGTGGCCATATACAATGATAGCAGAACCATTTGATGAGGCAAGTGGGTACACCTTTGATGTATGTACGCGATGGGGCAAATCGTAGCTGTAGAAGAACGGTCAGCGAACAAATTGATAAGATTGTCCTGAATTCATTCTCTACCATATCTGAAGAAGACCATCTTGGGACCGAACGTTGGCCTTCATGACCCAAGTCTTCAATTAGACCAACCCTTATCTAGTCAAACCTTTATACAGCTTCCTCTTCAATTCTTGATCATTTACTTAACTTACTATAAAAACAGGTAGTGTGTGTCATTAGACGCGTTGCGCGGGTTGAAGACAGCCTGTACTTACGAAAATTGTGGACGGGGGTGTTCAGTTGCGGAACGGAACTTCTTCTCCGCCAACGGGCTTCATTCAACATCAACAATGTGAAACGACGCGTCAGTGAAGATCCAGACTCCTAAACAATGTCACAACAATCGGATTGGAAGAGATTCCTAAGGCCTGACGTGAGGCACGACGGGCAGGGCGGCGGTCATGGCTTCTGTGACTTCATTGGGCGTCCATAAGCCTTCAGCACTCCCGTTTCTTGTGGCAGAGGGGATACTTCCACCAGATCCTCCCGAGGAGAAATTCATATGGCGGACTGTTGAGGAGCAAGAATCTGGTGACGATGGGAACACGAAAGAAGAAGAGCTCGTTATCACAGGACATTGTGTTGTCTGGTCAAGTGGAGGCCTGATACAACGGGTATTCCGATTTGATGTCGAAGGAGAGCCTATCACCAATGCCGTCTTCACGCATTTCCAGTATCGTGCGACTTCAAGCACAGGCCGTGAACGCTCCCATTCGACTCTTTCTGTTCCAGAAGGAACGGGGACGCAGGGAGTAGTCGACCTCCAAAAGCAGGGAGCTGCAAGCGCAAAAGCAGAACCCACATGGAACGATACAAGACTCGAAGAGAGAGCTCGAAGGGTTCTATCTGGGAGGGAAAGCCGACAACGTCCAAATGTAGGAGACCGTGCACTCGTAGTTGTTCTGAAAAGTCATGCCCACATTTTCTTCCTTTCTGGGACAAGCCATATTGTACACCTACCTTTTGAGGTTGATGCTGTCTTTTCTTCGATCAATGGTGTTCTATTTCAAAGAAAACTTCCTGAAAAAGTCACAATACCACAAACTCCCCAATTACCATCTGCGCCCAACAACTCTTTTGCGTTCTCCCAAGGCATCTCGTCAAGTTCGCCTCCAAGCTCTCAGCCGTTAGCCAATCTTTCATCCAATGATGCAAATTCGCCAATTCTGCCTATGTTGAAAGATCTTTTGGATCGCTCGACTGAAACCTCGGAAATTCGGCATCCAAGGTTATTTTGTCTTACTGATCCTCTAGCTGAGGTTGGCGCTGTGGTGACCACAGCTGGTTCACACGTAAGCGGTCCCCAGAATACTAAGGAACAAGTGTCATCAAAATTTGGAGATCTGGACTCTAAGGATAGTCTACTATATGTTTCTCCGCAGGATGAGCTTGCACAAAGTGGCTCCGCTAAACAAAACAGAGCGCCGCTCATCTTTGCAGTAACCAAAAACGAAGACAGTGGAAATCTCAGTATATGGACTGCGAGCTACGTGGATCATGGGACGGGAAGAACAAGACAACGCCTATCAACTCGTAATCCCAGTGGAACCGTGTCTCGCCGTAGAAGCTCATTCGCCCCAAGCATGGGCACTGGGACAACTACACCAACCGTCAGAGGTGGTACTAGTATGCGTGACAGCTTTGGAGGTGCAAGATCTCGACATCATATCAGTACTGGTCCCACTTTTGATGAGATCTCTACGCATGAACAAGACAACATGTTGGACTCGGCCCTTGGAAACCCCTCAGTTCCTAATAAGTCTTCCAGAAGAGTCAGTGGGTTACTTGCACGAGCAGATCTTTCTACAAACCATGACCGAACAACCTTTTCGGATCTTGCAGGTGTCCACGCTGAAAATAAGGGAGGCCGGAAAGGGGCTTCGTTCGGGGCTTATGGCACTCGCCTGAGCGCCGGCCCAGAACTAAGCGTAACGAAGCCTCATGCTCTACATGGAGTCAGGGCTAGCCTCGATTCGATCAGCCTGTACGAGCCTCAACTCGACGAACTCGCAGATGAGCTTGACGACATTCATGATCTGCGAAGTCTAGGCGATCCAGGCTTGCATGCTGCCGTGAAAGGTTTGCGGAAGGAGATCATTTTCACTAAATTCCATACCATTCCAGGTGAGGGCCCAAAACACTATCTACCTATGGACGGAAGGACTAGCCTGGCCGGCCAAATAATCACAATGAGGACTCCTGAACCAAGTCTTGGAGATGCCTCGGATAATGCTGCAGTCGTCATGTGTTTGATTGATCGAACAGCCCGGGAATCACTGATCCTGCAGATTGATGTAAAATATTGTGAAACATTGGCTCAACCACAAAGAGCCACTCATAAAACGCCTTCTGAGAACTACAGAGCTCGTGTCACGGGAATGGCGAGGCATTCTGGTGTTATCGATGCTTGCCGAGTCAGCGATGGGATCTGTAATAGATTGCTGGTGCTCGAGAAAAGCGGGGATGGCATGGGAGATTTGTCATTGCAAGCTCCATGGAGTTCGTCTCGAAAGATTGAGCTGCCTTCAAGGCTTTGTTTATACAATCCTTATCAGATCACAAACGATGTTTCATTACGGCAAAGACGTGAAGGTGGGTTAAAGAGAATCCTCAGCCAAGGCCCACAAGCTCTCGTAGCGCTGCAACACAGCAGCTGTCAAGCACGATTCGACGTTATGGACTCTGAGGGTGTCAAACATCGCCTCCAATTACATTTCAGACCACGCAATCCTCTTGTGAAGAAGATCATCAAGGTTTCAGAATCGATTCTGCCTTCATCAACGGGAGATGGAGAGACAATGCTCCGTGGTTGGTGGGACACTATGTCATTCCTGCAAGCTCGATCCGAACCAGAGACAGACACAGAGTGGACTGCGATCATTGTTCTGCTTTTCTCCATGGGAGTCACTTTCATTGGTGAAAGACGTACTGAAGCCGCACCTCGGCAAAAGAAGAAGAAAGGTGGTCTCCTCAGGTCTAGCAGTGGAGCAAACACTGATCTTGATAGCTGGGAAGCTATGATGGCCCAAGAAGCAAGCACAGGCGGTGTCTCCCCCACGTGGATGCATACGGAGGCTTGGGAGTGGACGGCGAGAGAGAAAAATTTGCCCTCTCCCTTAAAAACATCGAGGCTTTCAAACCCATCCTCAAAATCGGCTGCTGATGCAGTACCAATGCCAAAGAAGTCTTCTTACATGATACACTGTATTTCGATTGCCCGGGACTTTGTCGTTTCACCGGCCGGGAAGGCAGCGAACGGAGGACATGGCTACCTCCCTACCGCATCCTCGCGAGACCGGAATGTCCGCCGCACAGCTCTAGCTTCTATTCTGCTCAGCCTCCATCTCTTACGCGAAGAGCTCAAGTTAGACAATTTAGCTACTGAATCACTCCATCAGCTGACCCCAGTCCTAGCCCAAATAGGCACCTGGCTCGGATGGGAAAATTGGGGCAGAACTGGCCATTACATGCTCGAACGCGATCAAATGGAGGCTTGGCTGTTCGAGGACTCGCTCATGACCGCATTGAGTGTACCACCAGAGCCGTTTCCACCACCTTCCATTCTCCAATTTGTCGAATCCGCAAATCTGACCGCAACTCCTATACCAATAGCATCTCTTCTTGATGTAGCCAGCTCACCAGAAGGTGGCAATGGCCCGGCACAGTCTTCAACCGAAATATTGCTGGGTTTGACTCCGAGGACTGTAGCCCTCACGAGCCTTCTCGCGGGTCATAGCGGAGAAAGACCGGAAGACCTAGTCTCTCAGATGGCTTCTTGGGGTTTGACGTTGTCGTCACTAGAGACCTTGCCTGAAAGTGTAGCTGCTCCATTCCGAGCAGCTGTCGCTTCTTGCCAAACCCAGCCTTCGACTTCCTGGAATGCCGAAATTCTCCACATGACTGGCAGAGAGGACATAGCCATGCTGGAAGGAGATAAAGGTAGCCTCAAATCTCATGGAAAACCCCACAATACCTTTTCCAATGATGCTATCAGGGACGTTCACAGTATTTGTCATTCAGTCTTCGATGTCGAAACAGTAGGGCCGTATGATGGTTCTGCTGAGATAGATAGACAATCGACCACTCGCCTGCTATTCAAGGAAGACCAAAGATTTGCCGAGGCTGCCAAGCTGGTTCACCCGCTATGTTATCCTGTGGCGCGCTGCACGCCTGAACCTGAGTGGTCTGATACTGATCTTTTAGAAGCGCAGCAAGAATTAGCAAAGGTCATTGCTGTACGGACATTGTCTGTATCGCCAGGACGAGGTCTGCTTTTCTATAGCGCCCGTTTGCCTCTCCTCACAGAGAAATTTCCTGTCCATGGCTTTACCTTGAGCTGCACTATGAAGCCAGCGGACACTACGGTCACTGCAGATCGCAATCAATTAACGGAAGACAAAGTCTCTTGGGCCTTCTTCCATGCTGGTGTTGAAGCTGGCTTGAGTATCTCGAAGATTGCAAAAGGGATTGATACTTCGTGGATACTCTTCAACAAGCCGAAAGAGCTCACAAATAGACATGCAGGATTCCTATTAGCGCTGGGTCTGAATGGCCATCTGAAGTCAATTGCAAAATGGGTCGCATTCAAATACTTGACACCTAAGCACACAATGACATCTATCGGGCTTCTGTTAGGGCTTTCAGCGTCGTACCTAGGCACGATGGACACTCTTGTGACACGGCTACTCTCTGTTCACGTGACTCGAATGCTACCTCCAGGTGCCGCCGAGCTTAACCTATCCCCATTAACCCAAACAGGTGGCATAATGGGTATTGGTCTTCTGTACTGTAACACCCAGCACCGTAGGATGAGTGAGATTATGCTTTCAGAGATGGAGAATACCGACCAAAATGAAGTAATGAATCCTCTAGAAAGTCTCAGGGATGAAGGCTATAGGCTTGCTGCTGGATTTGCTCTGGGTTACATCAATCTGGGTCGGGGTAATGACCTGAAGGGTCTTCACGATATGCATATTACGGAGAGGCTTCTCGCTCTGGCTGTCGGTATCAGGAAAGTCAGCATCGTCCATATACTGGATAAGGCAGCGCCTGCCGCAACCGTCGCTATCGCACTCATATTCATGAAAACGCAAGATGAGGCCCTGGCTCGTAAAATCGATGTACCTGATACTGTCCATCAATTCGACTACGTACGCCCTGATGTGTTTCTCCTCCGAACCGTGGCTCGACATCTAATCCTGTGGGACAATATCCAAGCGAACTCGCGGTGGTTAAGTCTACAATTACCTCTTGCTTACCAGCACAAGTCAGGGCTTACCACAGTTCGCGTCCTCACAAGCGAAGATATGCCATTTCTCAACATCATTGCGGGAATCTGTCTCAGCATTGGGCTCCGATTTGCTGGCTCCGGCTCTCCAGATGTTCGAAATCTGTTATGTCATTACCTCGACCAGTTCATCCGTATCTGCAGACTACCAACTCTTAGCTACGATAGTAAGCTTGCTCGTCTGACCGCTCGTAATTGCCAGGACGTCGTAGCGCTTGCCTCATCATGCGTCATGGCTGGAACAGGGGACCTGCACATCTTCCGGCGTCTCCGATCCCTTCATGGCAGGACTGACAAGGACACGCCCTACGGGAGCCATTTAGCAACTCACTTCGCCATTGGCATCCTCTTCATGGGAGGTGGTACACATACTTTCGGCACGTCCAACATCGCCGTAGCATCCTTGCTATGTGCCTTCTACCCTCTATTTCCAAATACTGTCCTAGACAACCAATCACACCTACAAGCCTTCCGTCACTTCTGGGTCCTAGCAGCAGAACACCGCTGCCTCATTCCCCGGGACGTCGACACCTGCCGCCCCATCTCTCTTCCTATCCTCGTCACTCTCCGCACAGGCACCGAAGCCTCAATGACAGCCCCTGGCCTCCTCCCCGAGCTCCACACCATCGCCAAAATCCAAACCCACGACCCAGGATACTGGACCGTAACCCTCGACCTCGCTGCAAACCCCTCCCATCGCGCCGCATTCGCCCGCCACCAGAGCATCTACGTCCGCCACCGCGCCGCCTACGACGCCCACGCTTCCGTCTTCAGCGCCACAATGCAAGCGCTCAATGACGCTCAATCAGCGCACCAACTCAATCAACAAGCTTTCCGCTGGATCTTCACGCTTCCGACACTCGCGGGCTTCGATCGGGCAGAACAGGCGCTTGTCTTGCCGGCTGATGCTGGGAGTGCGGTTTATAAGGGGACGAGGGGGACGGTGGTCGATGATCGATTGGTGTTGGAGAGGGTGTGTCTAGAGAGTGGGCGCGCAGAGAGGTTGTGGAATTTGAGGATTCTGTTTGCGTGGGCTGAGAGCGTGGGAAGAACGGGGGAGGAGTGGGGGTGGTTTGGGAAGGAGGTGGTGGAGGGACTGAGGGCTGGGTTGGCTATGAGAAGATGGCGGGCTAAGAATGGTTGAGGGGGTTTATCTTTTGAAAGAATGTGTTTTGTCAGTGTTGCTACGAATGGTTCTGCGAACGATATAGGCATTATACCCCTAACGAAGTATTGCTTCTCTTTATCGTACTTATATGCGGTGGAGACTTTAAGTTTCCAACCTATTGGCACATTCTCATCTCATGGCTTTGCACGAGCCAACCAGTGTAGATGATTCTATTTTACACGGAGTCTTCTCTCACAAGTCATCATAACAAATAATGAAGTGTTCAATGATGGACTCCGCCTTGCTCCATAGCGGAGGATTTCAAGGCGATCAACAACTCAATTCCTTCCCATGTTTCCTCTTCGCATTTCCGGCTCCGGGTCAAGGCTAGCCGTAAAATGACTCAGTGTGTCTGTCATTCCCGGCTTGAACAGCCACTCATCCCACGCTACCGCCAGCTGCCACAGCATTTCTAGCGTTAGATTCCTCACTCGTACGCTTTCGACGTCTCTCCTGCCGCCCTTTCGAGGATCAGTGATCGCCGGGCATTTATGGACGAGGGCTTCGTAAGCGCCAGGAGCGATTTGGTTGAGGCTTTTGAGGGTTGTTTGACCGCGGGGTCCGAAGAGTTGGGTGCAGATCATGTCGAAGTAGAGGGACTGTTCTAGGGTCACTGGGAATTGTTTTTCTCTTGGAAGGGGTTGGAAGTCGAGCAAGGCAAGTTCTTTGGGGATATAGAACTCTTCAGGTTGTACTACTAGGGGTTCGGCGCGACGGTGGTCCCAGGAGAGCAGGGATGGGTTCATGTTAAAAGCTCGTCTATCGTCGTCGAGGAAGAGGATTCGCTCGAGTTCCTTGGGTCTGAGTAGATCTAATTCGTCTTTAAAGTCTTTTGATTTCGAATCTATCACTTTGAGCTCATGCTCTTGCTCCGCTCTGTCTACACCCTCTCGGTGCGCTGCGAGATCCAATCTATCTATCTCTTCCTGCTTTTGTAGAATTTGGGCGAGTCTATCGAGAAGCTTGTTTTGACTTTTGTAGAGGTTCTGAAGAAGTTGGTATCTTTCGTATTCTGGGGTGACCTGCTTCATTCTTGGACCGCGCCTCAAGGGAACTAATGGCCCGGGTGGCTTGCCAACGAATTGTGACAGCTTGTGGCTTTCAAAGCCTTCCTCCAATGCTGCTATTTCCACGTGCCAGGAGCGAGCTGTCAATGATACAGGGAGTATGTCGATTGTTTTCGGTTGACGTTCTGAAGGTATTTGCGTCCGTTCTTCTTTCATACGAATGGCTACAAGCTTGCTGCTTTCAGCATCTAAATGGTCCTCACGACGTTTCCCACTTAGAGATGGGGCAGCTCCCGCTATTTCTTCTGCGTGGAATGTCGATTCCAGATAAACCGCGACTTTGCCTCGAGAGCCTATAGTTCTTGGTATCAGAGCCCGCTTCTCAGCATCGGGAATCCATATGAGAAAGCGCGTTGGACCGTAGGCTTGGAAAGCCGATCTCATCCGCTCAGCATGTACCATGTCGATGATTTTAATGTGGGAATGGAAACCTCTGAGTTTTGGCAAATCAGCGCGACGTTTAGTGCCTGCTTGCTGGTCGGCAAGATTTGCGATCACGAGAATCGGACTTCCCGGACGCCTCTGCCCTTCCAAATCCCCCGGGCTAGGTATCAAGCCATCATCGATGTATCGTTGAGGCTCCCACTGGTGTTCGTCCCTCCAGTCTCTTAAGACGTATCGTGAATTCGGGGCATCAAGGAGCGGTCTAAGGTATGGTAGAAAGGTATCCTGCTTCGGCTCCATAAGGACATGCCTTCGAGGCTTCAAGAAGTCATGGAGCTTGGAAGACCACAGACCTATACCGGGATTGATGTCTAAGATGGTGCAGCCAACATGCTGTGCCAGCGACGGCGCAAGACGCTGTATGACATCCTCTGGTGATGTCAGGGGAAGTGTGTAAGTGAGGGTATGGCTACGCACGTACCACACAAGTTTGGGCTTACTACATGGAGACGGGTCTTCCAAGCTCCCGGGTGACTCGCGAGCTGTTTTGAGATGGGAAATTTGAGATGTTGAAGTTTCTTCACTTCTCGAGCCAGAGGCATCGACTTGACACGAGACGCCGGTCTTGTACGTTGTGTCAAATGTCGAGAAGGTGGAATTGATCATATGAAGAGGAGATCAAGACCTGAAGAGGAAAGTGTGAAAGCATTTTATACCTTATTCTGAATTAGGACTAGTCTTGATGGCCTTAGCCTTGGAGATCTGCCGCCTTAGGCTGCACTGAAACAGCCGCCAAGAGGACAGGAAGCTTCACTACGAGACTACTCCCCACGCTTCTAGAACCATGACAGGCTCAGCGCCTACAGGGTAATAACTTATGTGAAGGCCATCACCAGGCACTCTAAAATATTTTGTGCGAGTCAACGGAATTTTGACTCTTAGGCAACGATGGTTGTCAATGGTCGGTGACCAGTATGAGAGGGTGCATAGGCGCCACCCCTCACATTCTTCTCTCGCTGGGCGAATCTCGGCGTCGTGAACTTCATCAACCCCACTAATCTGCATCGAAAGATGGCACCGCATAAGGTGGACGATGCGACGCTCTCGCGACCGGTGAATGTGGAGCAAATCGTCGAGAAAGCTCAAAACTTTGAGTTTAATCCGCTGATACCCCTCAAACATTGGTTAAGGACTGCCAATACCTTGGTGAAAGAGGTATTTCGTGTTAGATGACATCGTCCTTGCCAGGCTGACACAGACCTTCAAGGCCGAAATCTACGAGCACGAAGGCAACGACTCGCAGACCTATCTCTTATTGTTCCGTCATGCTCAACTAGTTTTGGGCAACCTCCCGACCCACCCCGACGGCAAGAAACCCGAGAACCGCCAGGGTCTAGCACAAGCAGAGAAAGACGTCAACAAAAATCTGAAAAAGCTCGAGATCCTGAAACCCCGCATCAACGCCAAGTACGAACGGTACGAAAAGTTGTTGCGCGACCGCGATGCTAGAAGAGCTTCCGCTGGTACTGGAGAAAGTCGTCGATCTACGGAAAAGAGGTTACCTGCCCCGCAAAACAGCCACCGGCGTCTCCTGTCAGATCCGGCAGTGGCTACAGACACGGAAACTCTAGCAGCTGAGGAGAACCGAGATCTTGCTGTCGATCTAGCACACAAGGAAATCAGGCGGCGTGCTACAGCAAGAAAAGCTACACGGCGAGCAGGGATATCTGAAGAGGTAGAGCAAGAGAGACGAACGGCTGGAATTTGGGGTGACTGGGAAGAAGCGTTTGCCAAAGACGATGCAGGGATAGATCAAGATATACTTAGCAAGCAGATGCAAAACGTTGGTTCCAAGATTAATGGCTCAGCGGGCGGTGGTACCAGGAATGGGAGGGGCCTGAGCTCTCGGCCATCTTTCGAAAGCCAAAGATCGAATTACCATTACCCGACAGTTCCTGGACATAGAAGTCAGGAGCCTTGGACAGAATCACCTAATCCTTCTAATTCCGCGGATGATTATTCCACACCACGCGCATCAAGGTCTCCTCTAGCGCCAGAAGTTCCGCCAAAAGACGACAGGCAAGAGCGTCTCAGATATGAGACATCTCTGCCGCCACGACCGGATAAAGAAGATCTTCCACCGTACCAATCAGTGGCCAATCCAAGAGAAATACCTGCACAGCAAGATTTGAAAAAGTCTACTTACGTTTTTCAGCCATCTGCATACCTTGAGAACGGAACACCGCTCCGCTCTATATTTTTACCTCAGGATCTCCGCCACCGCTTCCTCTCAATTGCACAAGTGAACACCCGCGCTAATCTCGAGACCTGCGGTATTCTCTGCGGTACCTTGGTCTCTAACGCTTTATTCATCTCCAAGCTGGTGATCCCCGACCAAGAAAGCACTTCAGACACCTGTGAGACTGTTAATGAAAGCGAGTTGTTCGATTATGTTGACGGAGAGGATCTGATGGTGCTCGGCTGGATTCATACTCATCCATCGCAAACTTGTTTCATGAGTTCCAGGGATCTCCACACTCACGGCGGTTACCAGGTAATGATGCCAGAGAGTATTGCTATCGTGTGTGCGCCAAGCAAGGGTGATTGGGGCGTGTTTCGCTTGACAGATCCGCCAGGCATGAAGACGGTGCTTAATTGCACGCAAACGGGGCTCTTTCACCCCCACGCTGAAAGCCATATTTACACCGAGGCGTTGCGGCCGGGACATGTCGTCGAAGTGGACGGGCTGGAGTTTGAAGTCGTGGACCTGCGACCACGTTGACATGACTCACCTCGAAAGAATATGGAGATCGCGTTGGGAGAAATTGTACTTTCATACAGGCTATGGTAATAGCACCGCGGGTGATCTGGCCTACCAAATCTCATGATCCACATGCATGGCATGTTCTCAGACACTGGCGCTCATATTGTGATAATCGGCTTGAAAGAAGCATTGGAGGTCCTGTCAGAAATAAGAGGTACGGGCGTTATAGACATGTCCACGGTCTTTGAGAGCCGTTGGGGCAGCATCCTAGTGTTGCGCAGCCATAGAGCCATGATGATTCATGTCTTGCAAACCTATACTTCGTCTTATCCGGTATCGAATCGGTTTTACTTGGGTTTTCTGGCGATCTTTCAGACATTGATGTGTCAAGACCGCGCATCAGCCTCCTCTTTGGTCTTCCTCCTCGCTGCCTTAATTTCTTCCACCTTCTCCTGCTTCTCCGCCTTTTTTCGGTCAATCACTTCTACAGCCCTTTTCATACCCTCTTTTTCCAACAACCTCCTCCTCTGGCAGAACTCGTACATCAAAAAGGAACCAAAAACAAACGAGCCAACAGCCCAATTGCAAGCGGACGAGACGGTCGCTGTAACGGTCAGCCTCTTGCCAGCATGATGGCATGACTGCGAGAATCATACCTCCCCAGATGGCCCTTGCGCCACCAATCCCAAATCCGCCACCGATCCCTGTCAAAAGCGCGTCTCGCACACACGGCTTTTTGTGCACTTCTTTAAAATCGCTGGATTTTATGCTCCGTAGTCCATCCATTAGACCATGTTCTTGCACTTTTCCACCAGCAGTGTTCTGGCTGGCACCTGCGGCCAAGGCATTTGCGTTTGGAGGAGCAACGGGGACAGCGTAAGCTTCAGTCTGTCCATTCTGAGGCGAAGCAGCGGTTGATTTCGGCGAAGTTGTTGAAGCAGAGGCTGAAGGCTCCCGAGTGTCAGCAGCCATAATGGATAAAATCTGGTGATTGACGATTTCGAGGTGCAGTCGGAGTCTCCATTCTGGGGCACCTGGAGCGGGAATGTACCGGATTTGCCGGCCCGCCGGGCTATAATGATTTGCGCCTCAATCGCCAAAAGTCGCGTCGCGTGGGTGCGCCGCAATTTATCAGTACTCTACCTAGACTCAGAGCACTGTTTTCTCTCAATGCCAATGATTTCAACGAACACGGCATTTTCGACTGCGACTTCGTTGGACTGGTCGCCAAATTTCGAATGGGTGTCAGACTGACCTTCAACGCCACGCGCAAAATTTTAAAGGTCTGACCTGCCCCTTTCGCAGAACTGCGCCCTCTACAACATCTCCATGCCTTCTCGAAAACCAGATCGAAGATATGGCAGCAATTTCCGCTCCGCAAAGTCATCATTCAATCCGCGTCGTACGAAGACAGTCGAAGCATCCTCTCTCCGCGCCAGCGAAGCAACATCCCAAGATGAAAAGATTCAAGCTACCCGCCTCGCCCACACTATCGATGAGTCTATGGGCTTCGCACGTTATGATTCTGGCAAGAAGAAAGTGGGTTGGCTCTGCAACATGCATAGTACAACCATCGAGGACGAAAAGATTCCGGGCGGCCGTGCTGGGGTCGACTACTACTTCTTGGAGGATGATGGCAGCACATTTAAGGCGACTGTCGAATACGATCCTTACTTTTTAATCGCTGTACGGAAAGGCAAAGAGGCCGAAGTTGAGGAATGGTGCAGGCGAAAATTTGAGGGCTTAGTAAAAGCGATCAAGCGAGTAGAGAAGGAGGATCTCCAGATGCCGAATCACTTGCTCGGATACCGGAGAACGTTCTTGCAGTTGTCGTTTGAGAATGTCGGAGATCTCTTAGGTGTGAGGAAGACGACAATGCCAATTGCAGAGAAAAACAAAGGGAACATGAATGCTATGGACACATACGCTGAGGTCGCCAGGTAACCTCCGGCGTCCCATGGCAAAGTACCCAAGCGCTGATATTGGTAGTGCAAATGCTGGCTTCGATCTCTTCGACGATGAACAGGATAATGGGAGACGACTTAATGGCATAGCGGATGCGAGTGATTTTATTGTGGATATTCGGGAATTTGATGTCCCATATCATGTCAGGGTTGCAATTGATAAAGGTCAGAATTGTCCAGTGGTGACTGATAGAGTGCTGACTACATCAGATATTCGGATAGGAAAATGGTATACTGTAGAAGCGAAGCATGGTACTACTAATCTCACTTGCATTGAAGAGCGGATACAGAGAGCCGATCCTGTGGTCCTAGCCTACGATATTGAGACGACGAAGCTACCATTGAAGTTTCCTGACGCCGTCATTGACCAGATCATGATGATATCCTACATGATAGATGGCCAAGGTTTCCTGATTACCAACCGAGTGATCGTTTCAGAGGATATTGCAGATTTTGAGTATACTCCGAAGCCTGAGTATGACGGACCTTTCCTTGTATTCAACGAACCCGATGAGAAGTCAGTCCTGGAAAGATTCTTTTTGCACATCAAGGAAGCTCGACCAACCGTGATCGCGACCTATAACGGCGACTTCTTTGACTGGCCATTTGTCGAGGCAAGAGCAAGTGTCTTAGGAATCGACATGTACCAAGAGATTGGATATCGAAAGAACAGCGAGGACATTTACCAGAGCAATTATGGCGTTCACATGGACTGTTTCAGCTGGGTCAGTCGAGATAGCTACTTACCACAGGGTAGTAGAGGTTTAAAGGCTGTCACGGTTGCAAAGCTAGGGTACGATCCGGACGAACTAGACCCTGAGCTCATGACACGGTATGCAAGCGAGCGGCCGCAAACATTGGCCGAGTATTCAGTCTCCGATGCCGTTGCGACTTACTATTTGTACATGAAGTATGTACACCCCTTCATTTTCTCATTATGTAACATCATTCCTTTGAACCCAGACGATACCCTTCGAAAGGGTACAGGAACGTTGTGTGAGATGCTTTTGATGGTCCAAGCCTACCAAAAAGGCATCGTCCTTCCGGACAAGCACAAAGAACCTAAAGAGACTTTTTGGGAAGGCCATCTCCTGGATTCTGAAACTTACGTCGGTGGCCATGTAGAGAGTATTGAAGCAGGGGTGTTCCGGAGTGACATCCCTGTAAATTTTGCCCTCGATACCACTGCCGTCGATGAGCTCAAGCGAGACTTGGATGCTGCGTTGAAGTTCAGTATTACGGTAGAAGAGAAGAAGTCTCTCGACGACGTCACCAATTACGATGAGGTCAAAGCAGAAATCATGACGAAGCTAGACAGCTTGAAATTTACACCGAATCGCAATGAGAGGCCGTCAATCTACCATTTGGATGTTGCTTCGATGTATCCAAACATCATGACAACCAATCGGCTACAGCCAGATTCCATGATCGAGGAGTCAGACTGCGCAGCTTGTGACTTCAACCGGCCTGGAAAAACTTGCGATCGAAGGATGCCATGGTCTTGGAGAGGAGAATTTCTTCCCACGCAGAAAAATGAGTACAACATGATCAGGCATTCCCTTGAGAACGAGAGATTCCCAGGCAAATATCCCAACAGCCCACCACGGACGTTTCAAGACATGAGTGTAGAGGAGCAAGCGAATCTGGTCAAGAAGCGTCTGACGGAATACAGCAAAAAGATCTATCACAAAATTCATGATACCAAGACTATCGAGCGAGAAGCCATCATCTGTCAAAGGGAGAACCCATTCTACGTTGACACCGTTAAAGACTTCAGAGACAGACGGTATGACTTCAAAGGCAAACAGAAAGTATGGAAGAACAATACGGAGTCCCTGAAGTCAGCAGGAGCATCGGCAACGGAGGTAGAGGAAGCAAAAAAGATGATTGTTCTTTACGATTCCCTGCAACTAGCACATAAGGTCATTTTGAATAGCTTTTATGGATATGTCATGAGGAAAGGATCGCGATGGTATTCCATGGAAATGGCCGGAGTCACCTGCCTGACTGGAGCTCACATCATTCAAATGGCAAGAGAATTGGTCGAACGAATTGGAAGACCGCTGGAGCTTGACACCGATGGCATTTGGTGCATGCTTCCAGCGACCTTTCCTGAAAATGTCGTTTTTACTCTCAGGAACGGCAAGAAGCTGCCGATATCGTATCCGTGTGTCATGCTCAATCACTTGGTGCATGACAAGTTCACCAATCACCAGTACCAAGATCTTGTCGATCCACAGACTTTCAAGTACGAGACACATAGTGACAACACCATTTTCTTCGAGGTCGATGGGCCTTACAGAGCGATGATTCTTCCAACGTCAAAAGAGGAAGACAAAAATTTGAAAAAGCGATATGCTGTGTTCAACCATGACGGTAGTCTTGCGGAACTAAAAGGCTTCGAGGTCAAGAGGAGAGGAGAATTGAAGCTCATCAAGATTTTCCAAACTCAAATCTTTAGATTCTTCCTCGAGGGTGAAACCTTGACTGATACGTACGCTTCTGTAGCTAAGGTTGCCAACCGCTGGCTAGACGTACTCTACCAACATGGGTCCACGCTTGCAGACGAAGAGTTGATTGACTTGATTTGCGAAAATAAAAGCATGTCGAAAACTCTTGAGGAGTATGGATCCCAGAAGTCGACATCGATCACCACGGCAAAGCGGTTGGCTGAGTTCCTAGGCCTTCAAATGATTAAGGACAAGGGACTGAACTGCAAATACATCATCGCCGCTAAGCCTAAGAATGCACCGGTGACGGAGCGAGCTATACCAGTAGCCATTTTCTCGGCGGACGACCAGATCAAGAGATACTTTCTACGGAAGTGGCTACGGGAAGATCCTAGTGACATGAACCCTCGAGCTCTGATTGATTGGGATTACTATCTAGAGCGCTTGAGCTCTGTCATTCAGAAGGTCATCACAATCCCTGCCGCGTTGCAGAAAGTCCGCAATCCAGTACCAAGAGTCGGCCATCCAGATTGGCTGCAACGAAGAATCAACGTCAAGGACGACAGGTTCAAGCAGAAGAAAATGACGGACCTATTCAACAAACAACCACTCTCTGAGGTATCTGCTAACACTTTGGATCACCGGCTACCTACTGACTTAGAGGACCTCGGATCAACCCAACTGGCTAAGGCAAAGAAAGGCGAAATCTCCAGGATGGTTCAGAAACGAAAAGAGCCTGAGCCTACCCCTCCTGCATTTGTTGACCCCTTTGCCAGCCTTCCAGCGAAGATGCCATCTATGACAGAGGACTACGCGGGATTTTTGCGATACCAAAAAAAGAAATGGAAGATCCAAAAGCAGGCTCGCATACGTCGGCGACAGCTCTTCGGGGAGCTGAGTACTCCGGCAACAACCACACTCGGGGGCTTATTCCGTAATCAGGCTGAGATGCTTTTCACCAATACCTGGCAAGTCTTGCAGTTGAGGGAGTCGGAAATGCCTGGACAAATACGAGCATTTGTCCTGATCGAGAAGAAGGTGCATCCGCTGACAATCAAGGTTCCCCGGCAATTCTTCCTTAATCTCAAAGGCAGCGAGCTTCCAGACGTCGATATCGAAGGTTGTGCAGTTGAGAAGGTCACTCATGCTTTGCCCAATGGTCACCCTTCAGTGCACCTCTTCAAGCTCGTTATGCCTGAGGAGGTATACGTTAGAGAGGCTCAAAAGATGGGCATACTATTCAACCATCCGAGCGTTGAAGGCGTATATGAGAAGGAGGTGCCTCTCACAATGAGAGCCGTACTCGAAATAGGGAGTCTGTGCACATTTGATGAGAGTCAGAAAGGGGTCCTTGGTAGAGGTCTGGAGCACGGCTTTGACCTCTCTGCTCTACGCCGGACTCCAGCCAAGACACCTTACCTTCTGGATGCGGACATGGGCTTCATCTTTCTCTACCACCTGATTGCAGGCGAACGCCAGATTTTCGCACTTTTCTCGACTGTCAAGGACGAAGCACAAATCATAGTTCTCGATCGTTCGAAAGATACGCAGGGGTTACCTAATGCTGAAAGGGTATACTCTGAACTTCTTGCCAGACGTTTGGGCGAGAATGGGGGTGAACGCTGGCAAAACATATTTGAATATCAAGGTACGCTTCGATTTAAGACTACGTACGTCAAGACCAAGCGAAAGCTCCACCTCGATGTGAGCGATGCTGTCAAAAAGATAAGGAGTGACGAGAACAAACCGACGCTACTACTTATTCAATCAGCTCACAGACGACTATTGCTTCATGACATACCATCTCTTAATGACCTGCCTATCCTTCCCTTAAAAGCGGAAGTATCCGACAGCAATCTCCCTCCACTCGGCTGGCAAGGCTTCGTTCTGAAACGACTTGTCACACACTATCTTGCATTAGGCTCGTGGATTAGCCATCTGGTAGAATTGGCAAGATACGGGGATGTCCCCCTCTGCAACCTCGAAAGAGACGATCCGCGCTTCTTGATAGACGTAGCTTACGCAAGACGGCTGCAGAAGAGCAACGTTGTTCTATGGTGGTCTGGTGGCCCTCTGCCGGATCACGCTGGGTATGAGAAGGATGACATACTAACCCCGATGGAGACAGTCAGCATGCCTGCCGTGAACAATCCGGGAACGTATTCGTCCGTCTGCATAGAGCTTGATGTCCGGAACCTCGCCATAAATACAATCCTAACTTCATCTCTCATCAACGAGCTTGAAGGCAGCGATTCCATAGCATTTAATCCAGCTGCGCCATCAGAAGATGAGGCCAATAATGGCAGCAGTGTCCTCTATTCTGACAACGCTTTCGCTTCTGCCGGCATCACAGTGCTTCGAGAAATGGTCAAGGCCTGGTGGACTGAAGCTTGCAAAGGGAGCAGTATGGCCGACGTGATGGTGCAACATCTAGTGCGCTGGGTTGAAAATGCCGACTCCTTTCTGTACGACCGGTCGCTGCACTATTACGTGCAAATGATGTCGAGGAAAGCGTTTCAGCAGCTCATGACAGACTTCAAGCGCGTTGGCTCTCACGTTGTCTTCGCAAATGCCAATCGGTTGCTACTCCAAACCACCAAAGCAGAGGTTGGTAATGCCTATGCTTACAGTCAATACATTCTCAAGTCCATCAAGGCAAAACCGCTATTTCATTTCCTCGATCTGGACATCAAGGAGTACTGGGACTACCTAGTCTGGTACGATGAGTTTAATTATGGCGGCAAAGCATGTCAAGAAGTCGTTGAGGCAGAATCTCAACGTCTTGACACCATAATGCATTGGCAATTGAACACCTTCCTCCCCCTCCAATATCGGTCCGTCTTTCATGACTGGATCGTCGAATTCATCGACCTAATGCACCAGATAAAACGTCCCCGTCAGATTCCCATCGGCGATGACTCCGTACCCTCTACTCCACGACCGACACAACTCCCCGTCCGCCAACTCACATCCACCCAAGAAGACGAAACAACAACCAGCAAAGAAGTCCTGACCAAAACCATCTCCAAGCCCCTGAAACGCCAAATCCTCACCCTCATCTCCCGCTACCGTTCCGAGCTCGCCCATCCAACCCTCGCCTCCGACCACACCTTCCCCATTCTCCCAGGCTCTCATCTCAATTTACAGAATACTCACCCTGTCCTCCAACTCATCAAATCAATCATGCACGTCTTCTCCCTCGACAAAAGCATCAACCTCGAAGCGCGCTACCTCCGCAAAGAACTCCTCTCTTTCTTCGAAATCAAAGAATTTAGCGCTCAAGCACGCTTCGAGAACCCAAGTCGAAGTCTAAGACTGGAGCAACTAATCTGTGAGCATTGCACCATGGCCCGGGATCTCGACCTCTGTCGCGATGAGGACGTCCTCCCTGAGCCTGTCACGAATGGAGATGCGGGCTCGACACCAGCAGTGAGAGCGTGGGCCTGCACGACATGTGGTCATGAGTACGATCGCTTAGCGATTGAGGAAAAGCTGATTGCACGGGTACAGAAAATGATTGTGGAGTGGCAGACGCAGGATCTGAAGTGTAAGAAGTGCAGGAATCTAAGGGTCAATGATTTTATGGAGCATTGTGGTTGTAGTGGCGAGTGGGTGGCTACTGTGGATAGAGAGGATGTGGTTAGGAAGTTGAAGGTGTTGGAGTCGGTTGCTGGGTTTCATGGGTTGAGGATGTTGGGAGGTGTGGTTGGCGATGTTTTAGCGAGGATCTGATCGGACTGGAAGGACTTGTTCATTCTTCTTTGCAGGATTTTAATGCATCTGGATACCATATGGGATGGGGGAATGGAGTCGAACATGGATTGAGCGTTTGCATTGGGGTTTTGGGCAGAACCACTGTTGAGATCTGATCTACATATATGATGTCTACATTATCTTGCATTTAACTGATGAGGTCCTTTGTCACCCACTTGTCAATGTTTTATCTGTCTATTGTACCTCCGCATGCATGCTCTGTCAAAGTCAAACCCTGTGTTCACCAGTATCAGGGCTTTCACTCAAAT